>Ga0307486_1002674_pt1 | contig 12223 bp, 12 predicted proteins | sample CBIW02metaG_FD_203663 | JGI IMG/M metagenome (GOLD analysis project Ga0307486, IMG submission 203663) | Sea-ice brine microbial communities from Beaufort Sea near Barrow, Alaska, United States - CBIW 0.2 | ecosystem: Environmental > Aquatic > Marine > Coastal | place: USA: Alaska | collected... | reverse complement strand
ATTGTGCGCGGCGAAACCGAAGACGACCTACTCAGCCGCGACGCGGGAATCACACCATCGGGAGACTCTGAATGATCGAATACCGCAACCTTCGCGTCGCAGTTTTGGGCGGAGGTAGTGTCGGATCGCAAGTCACCGCACTGTTGCTCGAGCACGCTGACGAGCTCGCCGCTCGTGCCGGTGCTGGGCTTGAAGTCGTTGGCGTCGCCGTTCGCGACCTTGATGCACCTCGCGACACCGACATCCCGAAAGAGTTGCTGACGACCGACGCAGAGTCTCTCATCGTTGGCGCAGACATCGTGATCGAACTCATTGGTGGGCTTGAGCCTGCGCGCACCTGGATTCTCAAGGCGCTGCACTCGGGTGCCGATGTGATCACAGCAAACAAGGCGCTGCTTGCGCACCACGGTGCCGAACTCTTCGAAGAGGCCGCGCAAGTCGGTGCGCAGTTGTACTACGAGGCTGCCGTCGCCGGCGCCATCCCGATCATCCGTCCGCTTCGCGACAGCCTCGCAGGCGACCGCGTTCAGCGCATCCTCGGAATCGTTAACGGCACCACGAACTACATTCTTGACCGCATGGATGCCACGGGCGACAGCTTTGACGACGCCCTCGCCGAGGCAACTCGCCTGGGCTACGCCGAAGCCGATCCCACCGCTGACATCGAAGGCTATGACGCAGCCCAGAAGGCCTCGCTCTTGGCGAGCTTGGCTTTCCACACGCGAGTGCCGCTCGACACCGTGCACCGCGAGGGCATTACGAATATCACCGCAGAACAGGTGGTTGCTGCGCGCAAGGCTGGATATGTTGTGAAACTTCTCGCGATTTGCGAGCGAGTTCTGAATGCCGATGGCGGCATCGACGGAGTCAGCACGCGAGTGCACCCCGCGTTAGTTCCGCTTGCGCACCCACTGGCTGCCGTGCACGGAGCTAACAATGCGGTATTCGTTGAGGCCGAAGCTGCAGGCAGTCTCATGTTTTATGGTGCGGGCGCAGGCGGAATCGAGACCGCATCCGCAGTTCTTGGCGATGTTGTCTCTGCTGCGCGGCGTCACGTTATCGGCGGCCCCGGCGTTGCTGAGTCGACACACGCGAACCTTCCGATTTTGCCGATCTCTCGCGTAATGACGCGCTACCAGATCACCTTGACGGTTGTCGATGAGCCGGGTGTGCTCGCGACAATCGCGGCGGTCTTCAGCGACCACGGTGTCTCTGTAGAGGCGGTCAACCAGACCGTCGGTGGCGTAGTTGAGGGAGTGCCGAGCGCTACCCTTGTTACGGTGACGCACGAGGCGACCGATGAATCACTTGCCGCCACCGTGGCAGCGCTTGCCGAGAATTCGGTTGTGCGCGAAGTTGTGTCCGTTTTGAGAGTTGAGGGGCTGTAGATAATGGGTAGCGAAATCAGGAACCGGCAATGGCGAGGCGTTCTTCATGAGTACGCCGATCGACTGAACATTTCTGACGCGACCCCGATTATCACTTTGGGGGAAGGTGGCACTCCGTTGCTTCCCGCGCCCGCACTGTCTGCGCGCACGGGTGCGAACGTGTGGGTCAAGTTCGAAGGCATGAACCCCACGGGCTCCTTCAAAGACCGCGGCATGACGATGGCAATTTCGAAGGCTGTCGAGCACGGTGCGAAGGCTGTCATTTGCGCGTCGACCGGCAACACCTCAGCGTCTGCTGCAGCGTATGCCGCTCACGCTGGCATCACCGCTGCGGTTCTCGTGCCCGAAGGCAAGATCGCGATGGGCAAGCTCAGCCAGGCCATCGCCCACAACGGTGAACTCATTCAAGTGCAGGGCAACTTCGATGACTGCCTCGACATCGCACGCGACTTGGCCGAGAACTACCCTGTGCACCTCGTGAACTCCGTCAACCCCGACCGTATCGAAGGCCAGAAGACGGCAGCATTCGAGGTCGTTGAGGTTCTGGGCGACGCTCCAGACTTCCACATTGTTCCTGTCGGCAACGCCGGAAACTACACAGCCTATTTCCGCGGCTACAGCGAAGAGTTGGCTCGCTCCGCTACCACCAAGCTGCCACGCATGTTTGGCTTCCAAGCCGAAGGCAGCGCTCCGATCGTTCGCGGCGAAGTGGTCAAGCATCCCGAAACCATCGCCAGCGCCATCCGAATCGGTAATCCTGCTTCGTGGCAGCTTGCTACAGAGGCACACAAGGCTTCCGATGGCTACTTCGGTGCCATCAGTGACGCCAAAATTCTTGAAGCTCAGCGCATCCTGTCGGCTGAAGTCGGCATCTTTGTTGAGCCGGCATCCGCGATCAGTGTTGCAGGGCTATTGGAGCGTGCCGAAGCCGGCCAGATTCCCCGTGGATCCACGGTGGTACTCACGGTGACCGGTCACGGTCTGAAGGATCCACAGTGGGCGCTCAAGACTGCTAGCGGAGACGACATCACCCCGAAGATTGTGCCGGTTGACACCGCCGAAGTTGCCAGCGTTCTGGGGTTGGCCAAGGCATGACCTCGCTTGTCGGTCGCAGCGTTGTTGTGCGCGTGCCGGCGACCTCAGCAAACCTCGGGCCGGGTTTCGACACGTTGGGGCTTGCTCTCTCGCACTACGACGAGCTGATTGTCAGCGCCGTTGAGGGAACAGGCGTCACCATCGACGTCACGGGTGTTGGTGCGGGAATTGTTGCAACCGATGAGTCGAACCTCGTCATTCAAGCGATCCAACACTGCTTCACACACTTCGAACAGTCCATGCCGGCGCTGCACGTGTCGGCGACAAACGTCATCCCGCACGGTGGCGGTCTTGGCTCATCGGCCGCAGCAATCGTGTCTGGCGTTATGGCAGCCAAAGGGCTGCTCAAGGGCATCGTTGAGATGGATGCCGCAACTCTCCTCGTGCTCGCAACCGAACTCGAGGGGCATCCAGACAATGTCGCGCCTGCGCTCCTTGGCGGACTCACGATTGCGTGGAGCACCGAGTCTGGCCCGCAAGCGAAGAAACTGATCGTGCACCGCGGAGTATCTCCGCTCGTGTGCGTACCTGACTTTCAAGTCTCGACGGCGCACGCGCGCAGTTTGCAGCCAGAGAGCGTGCCGTACGCGGATGCCGTCTACAACGTGTCGCGTGCCGCGCTACTCATCGCCGCTCTTGCGCAGAGCCCGGAACTTTTGCTCGAAGCAACCGGCGATCGCCTACATCAGGACTACCGCGCTGCAGCAATGCCGCAAACCACGGAACTGATCCGGATGCTGCGCTCGCACGGCCACGCCGCAGTCGTGTCCGGAGCGGGCCCGTCAGTTCTGGTGCTTGCCGATGACCCAGCGCGGCGCCTAGAAGCGATGGCTCTGGTGAAAGAACATGCCGCCACGCCTTGGGAATGCCTGCTCCTAGCTGTGGACTTCAAAGGTGCTACAGTTAATGAGCACCAGGTAGAAGCTACGGCGTAGTCGTAGCATCCCGGTTGCACTTCACCCGTCGCATCCCCGAATAAGATTCCTGCGCATCCGCGTAGACATCGGTGAGCGACTAGCTCTCCACCATCGCTCGAAAGCGTGGTTGGGGAAAGGAACCCCAAGTAGTGACTGACGTCAATAACCACGCATCTAGCGTGGATTCCCGTACCGCGCTGACCGCGTTGCGACTGCCCGAGCTTCAAGCAATGGCAGCCGAACGTGGCATCACCGGCACATCTAAACTTCGCAAAGGAGATCTCGTGGCAGCAATCAACGAGAAGAACAGCAACACCGAATCATCCGCACCGACTGAGACCCCGGTAGCTTCAGCAGCTCCGGCTGCTGCAGAAGCTGCAGTAGCTCCGGCACGCAAGCGCGCATCGCGCCGCGTCACGAGCACCGACGGTGCCGCAATCGCCGGCGCCGAGGCTCCCGCGGGTGCCCCGCAGGCCGCCAAGAACGATTCGCCGGTAAGTGACTCGGCAACTCAGGCTCCTGCAGCAGATGCTGCAGAGCAGAAGCCCAAAACGGCCAGCCGCAAGAAGAAGGTCGATGCTGCTCCTGCAGCAAGCGAGTCCGATTCAGCAGCAGGCTCCATTGCTTCGGCTGACGCAGCATCCTCTGATGCTCCCGCAGCTGACGCAGCCCCGGCAGCGCCTAAGCGCAACCGTCGCAGCTCAACCCGCTCAGCGGAAGCCACAGACAAGTCGAGCGAGAACACCAATGCTGACGCTTCGAACGACGACAAGTCGGGCAGCGCCAACAAGACCAGCAATGCCGACAAGAGCGGTAAGGGCGATAACAACGCCAAGAACTCCGGCGACAAGAACGCCAAGAACGACAAGAACGACAAGAACAGCAAGAACGACAATTCAGGTCGCGGTTCGTCTGATTCCGACACGGATAACAGCGACAACGACAGCGAGAACAGCTCAGACAACGAGTCTGGTTCAGGTCGAAACCGCAATCGCAATCGCAATCGCAACAGCCAGAACAGTGAAGGCTCGGGTCGTCAGAACAACCGCCGCCAAAACAGCAACGGTGGCGGCAACAATGAGGCTCGTGAAAACCGCGAACCTCGCGAACCCCGTGAGAACCGCGACAACCGTGGCAACAACGGCCCGAACAACCAAGATGACTCGCGCGGCGGAGACGCCGATTCCGAGCGCGGAGGCCGCGGTCGTTACCGTGACCGCAAGCGTGGCCGTGGAAACATGGGCGACGACTTCGAGCCCGAGATTTCCGACGACGACGTACTGATTCCGGTTGCCGGCATCCTTGACGTTCTCGACAACTACGCATTTGTGCGCACCACCGGTTACCTTCCCGGTAACAGTGACGTGTACGTTTCGCTCGGTCAGGTCAAGAAGTACAACCTGCGCAAGGGCGACGCCGTTGTTGGCGCAATCCGCCAGCCGCGCGATGGCGAGAACAGCCAGGGCCGCCAGAAGTACAACGCAATCGTGCGCATCGACTCGATCAACGGTTTGCCCGTTGACGAGGCTGCTGAGCGCGTTGAATTTGGCAAGCTCACGCCGCTCTACCCGCAGGAACGTCTGCGCCTCGAGACTGAGCCGTCGATGCTGTCGACTCGGATCATCGACCTCGCCGCTCCGATCGGCAAGGGCCAGCGTGGCCTGATCGTTTCGCCTCCCAAGGCGGGCAAAACGCAGGTTCTGCAGGCCATCGCGAATGCGATCTCCAAGAACAACCCCGAGGTTCACCTCATGGTTGTTCTCGTTGACGAGCGTCCAGAAGAGGTCACCGACATGCAGCGCACGGTCAAGGGTGAAGTTATTGCTTCGACCTTCGACCGCCCTGCTGAAGACCACACCACGGTTGCTGAGCTCGCCATTGAACGTGCCAAGCGTCTCGTTGAGCTCGGTCACGACGTTGTCGTGCTGCTCGACTCGATCACACGCCTCGGACGTGCATACAACCTGACGGCAGCGCCGTCGGGTCGCGTTCTCTCGGGCGGCGTCGACTCTGCTGCGCTCTACCCGCCGAAGCGTTTCTTCGGTGCGGCACGCAATGTTGAAGAGGGCGGCTCGCTCACCATCATCGCTACCGCGCTCGTTGAGACGGGCTCGAAGATGGATGAAGTTATCTTCGAAGAGTTCAAGGGCACCGGCAACATGGAGCTCCGTCTCTCTCGCCAGCTGGCTGACAAGCGCATTTTCCCGGCGGTGGATGTCAACGCATCAGGTACGCGTCGCGAAGAAATGCTTCTCGGTGCTGACGAAGTGAAGGTCACCTGGAACTTGCGTCGTGCCCTTGCTGGTCTCGATCAGCAGGCAGCTCTCGAAATCGTGTTGAATAAGCTGAAGGAAACGCAGTCGAACGTTGAGTTCCTCATGCAGATCCAGAAGTCACTTCCTTCCACTAACGGCAAAAAAGAGGACTAATTATGTTCGAGTCAGTACAGTCGCTGCTGACCGAGCATGGGGAGCTCGAGGGTCAGCTAGCTGATCCCGAGCTCCACTCAGATCCGGTCCGCTCGAAGAAAGTCAACCGACGCTACTCCGAGTTGTCGCGCATTGTGAAGGTGTACACAGTGTGGCGTCAGTTGACAGATGATCTTGCGGCAGCGACTGAAATGGCTGAAGAGGATGAATCGTTCGCTGCTGAAATTCCGGGCCTCACTGAGGAACTTGAGGCAACTCAAGAGAAGCTTCGTCGCATTCTGATCCCGCGTGACCCTAACGATTCCCGTGACGTGATCATGGAAATCAAGATGGGGGAGGGTGGAGCAGAATCGGCTCTCTTCGCTGGTGACCTGCTGCGCATGTACTTGCACTATGCAGAGTCGAAAAAGTGGAAAACGGAGATCATCGAGCAGACCTCGAGCGACCTCGGCGGAATCAAAGACGTGCAGTTGGCCTTTAAAGGTTCGTCGAGCGATCCGGCTGAGGGCGTTTGGGCCCACTTGAAGTACGAGGGGGGAGTGCACCGCGTTCAGCGCGTGCCCGCCACCGAGTCTCAGGGTCGCATCCACACGTCTGCTGCTGGTGTACTCGTGTTCCCTGAGGTCGATGAGCCCGAAGAAGTCGAGATCAGCCAGAACGATCTCAAGATCGACGTTTACCGTTCCTCGGGCCCCGGCGGTCAGTCGGTGAACACTACGGACTCCGCTGTTCGTATTACTCACCTTCCGACCGGCATCGTTGTGGCTATGCAGAACGAGAAATCGCAGCTGCAAAACCGCGAAGCCGGTATGCGAGTGCTGCGTGCGCGCATCCTCGCCCGCTATCAAGAAGAAGCGGATGCGGAGGCCAGCGAGTACCGCAAGAGTCAGATTCGCACGATGGACCGTTCCGAGCGCATCCGTACGTACAACTTTCCCGAGAACCGCATCGCTGATCACCGCACCGGATACAAGGCCTACAACCTTGACCAGGCGATCAGTGGCGCGCTTGAGCCTGTTATTCAGTCGTGCATCATTGCCGACGAAGAGGCGCGCTTGGCCGCAGTGGGAAACGACTCCTGAGCGAGGCAATGACTGCCGAGCACAACATCAGTGTCGCTGACCTTATTGGCAGCGGCACTGAGCTGTTGAGTGCTGGAGGAGTGCCGAGCCCGTCTGTTGATGCTGAACTGCTCATTGCGCACGTTCTTGAGTTGAGTCGCGGTGAGCTTCGCGTGCGCGCCGTCACTGGTGCGACCGTGTCGGCAGAGCAGGAAGCCCTCGTGCGGCAGTTGTTTGCTCGCCGTGCTGCGCGGGAGCCGTTGCAGCACATTACGGGGATCGCGCCGTTCCGCAATCTGGAACTCTGTGTCGGCCCCGGTGTGTTCGTGCCGCGTCCCGAAACCGAGACTGTTGTGCAGTTTGCGATCGACGCCCTCAACGCCAGCGCAACCCCGCAACCGATCGGCGTCGATCTCGGCACTGGCAGCGGCGCGATTGCGTTGTCGATGGCTACCGAGGTGCCGCGCTCGCGCATCTACGCCGTTGAGCTGTCTCCCGACGCGATGCCATACACGAGTGAGAACTTTCGCCGCTATGGGTCCGACAACGCCACTCTCGTGAACTCCGACCTTGGCGAAGCGTTCACTGAGCTCGATGGCACTGTCGATGTCGTCATCTCGAACCCGCCATACATCCCCGCTGCAGCGATTCCGCGCGACATCGAGGTCCAGCTTCACGATCCTGCTCTCGCGCTTTACGGCGGAGAGGACGGGTTGGATGTCGTACGCCGCGTGTCAATCACAGCGCAGCGCCTGTTGCACCAGGGTGGCACTCTCGTGCTCGAGCACGGCGAAGAGCAAGCATCGGCAATTGCCGCGCTGCTCACGGCGGACGGTTGGAACGCCGTAGCCAGCCACAAGGATCTGCTCGGTCGAGATCGCGCAACGACCGCCCTGCTCTAGCGGCTAAACCCGGCGTTTGTTCTCGGATTAGGCGCGTGCGTCGGCGAACTCTTCAATCGCTCGATTCAGCCCAGCGCAGTCGAGGAATTGGTGACTAGTGATTCCGAGGCCCTGAGCCGAGGCGACGTTTTCTTGCAGGTCATCGACAAAGAACGCGTCGTGGGCTTCGACGCCGTAGGCATCAAGCGTGCGTTCAAACACCGCAGGATCGGGCTTGCGGGCCCCGTAGTGACTTGACGTGCGCAGGTGCTCACCAAAAATGTCGACTAGTTCGGGCGCAAGTGTCGGCAAATGGTCACCAAGGAGGGCGCCGTTGTTGGTCAGGAGAGTTGCCTGACCCAGTTCAGCGGCGCGTCGCGCTGCCGCGATTGAATCGGGCCACGCCGTCATGGCGGCGGCTCGGATCTCGACCCAGCGGGCGACATCCACCGACTGACCGATCGCGAACTCAAACGCAGCGAGGTACGCTTCGCCAGTTTTATAGAGGCCAGCTTCGGCACCGAATTCGCCCTCATCGTGCCACCAGAGCCGGCGTAGTTCGAGAAAGCTGAGGCCGGTGAGTTCACTCATCGCGGCCATTCGCGCACGCCAGTCATACTCATAGAGCACGTCATCCATGTCGAAAATGAAAAGCAGCGTCATTGTTGGCCATCGCTAACTGGTAGTCGTGACCAGTCTTTCACTGTTTCGACCGGTACCATGTTGGGGACATGGATGACCTCTACGATTGCGCAGACGACGCACAGCTTCTCACTGGGATGCGGCTCGCACGCGTTGCTATCGGCCGCGGCGATCTTGTCGTCATCCCTACTGACACCGTTTATGGTGTTGCCGCGGATGCCTTCCAGCCCGAGGCAGTGCAAAAGCTCATTGACGCTAAGGGCCGTACCCGCCAGTCGCCTCCGCCAGTGCTCATCCCGGGAATCCCCACCCTCGACGCGCTTGCGGCTGAAGTGCCTGATGAGGTGCGCACGCTCGTTGCCGAATTCTGGCCAGGTGGCCTCACGATCATTTTGCCCGCCCAGCCATCGCTGAGTTGGGATCTGGGGGAGACCAACGGCACGGTAGCTTTGCGGATGCCGTCGAGCCGGATCGCCCTTGAACTTCTTTCCGAGACTGGACCGCTCGCTGTTTCGAGCGCGAACAGCACGGGGTTACCTGCCGCGCGTTCAGCCGCTGCGGCGAAGCAGATGCTCGGAGAGTCAGTTTCGGTATATCTCGATGACGGCGAGGGTGGCGAGTTGGCGTCGACAATTGTTGATGCCACTGGCTTGCTCACGGAGGATGGCAAGCTGCGCATCGTGCGTGAGGGTGTCATTTCGGCCGACGCCATCCGAGAGCTGATCGGGGCTGACCGATGCGAATAATCTTCTATATGCTCATTGCCGGAACCGCGGCGATTGTCACCTACACTTTGGCGCTATTGGTGCTCAAGCTGAGTCTCAAATATCGGCTCTATCCGCAGGTTCGTCAACGTGACGTGCACACAACGCCAACACCGCGGCTCGGCGGTGTCGCAATGTTTTTTGGCATTGTTGTCGCGTTCGCTATCGCATCAAGCCTCGATAACTTCTCCCTGATATTCAACGAGCCGGGCAAAGTGTTCGGCCTGCTGGGTGCGGCACTCATCATTGTGGTCATTGGAGTGGCCGACGACATTTGGGATCTCGATTGGCTGACCAAGCTTGCCGGTCAGATTATTGCCGCTGGAGTACTGGCCTGGCAGGGAGTGCAGCTTTCCACGTTGCCGATAGGTGGCAAGGCGATCCTTTCGCCATACCTCTCGCTCATCCTGACCATATTCGTCGTCGTTTTGGTGATGAACGCCGTCAATTTCATTGACGGGCTCGACGGTCTCGTTGCCGGGGTTGCCGCGATCGCCAGCAGCGTGTTCTTCGTCTACGCGTATCTTCTGCAGTCTCAAGCGCAAACCGAATACTTCAACCTCGCCTCGCTCACAACCGCGATCCTCATCGGCGCCTGCGTTGGATTTCTGCCGCTCAACTTTCACCCAGCCAAGATGTTCATGGGCGACGCGGGGGCACTTCTCGTCGGTCTGCTCATGGCGGCATCGGCAATCTCGGTCACTGGGCAAGTGGATGACACTTACCTATCCCAGCCCGACAAGTTCACGCTCGAATTCTTGCCGGCCTTCATCCCGATTTTGCTTCCCGTTGCTGTGCTCGTGATCCCGTTGCTCGACTTCGGTCTCGCCGTGATTCGTCGTCTCCGGGCAGGCAAGTCGCCGTTTACTGCAGATCGCAAGCACTTGCACCACCGGCTGCTCGACATGGGCCATTCGCATTTGCATGCGGTGCTCATCCTGTATGCCTGGACTTTTGTTGCTTCGGTCGGAGTGATGGCGTTCACCTTCGTTCCATGGCGCTGGGCAGCACTCATGTTTCTTGCCGGGCTCGCGATCTGCGCTGTAATCACTCTCGCGCCGCTGAGCCGTCAGAAGTCTCGTGAAGCTGCAGCTCAACGCACCGGAGCTGCACCAGAGTTCGCTAGCGGTGACGCACGCTATGACGGTTTGGATGCTGCATCCACCGATACCTCACCAACGCCACACACGAAGGAACCCACCGCATGAAGTCTTCCGCCATTCTCGGCCGCGCACTCGCCTATGGCGCAATACTGACAGTAGCTATTGCGGTGATCGGTTCGGTCATCGGTTTTCTTGTCGCCGGTAGCCCTGGGCTCATCAGTGCGCTCATCGGGGCCGGGCTCACAGCGCTGTTTATGGGGTTCACGGCCGGCAGTATTGTTCTCGCATCTCGGGCAACAAACGGTGATCCCTCAAGCACGCTCTTCTTCGGAATAGTTCTCGGCGCCTGGCTGCTCAAGTTCATTGTCTTCATCGCAATTCTTGTCGTGCTGCGCGGGCAACCGTTCTTAGAACCCCTCGTATTCTTCTTTGCGATCCTCGCTGCGGTGATCGGCAGCCTCGTCGTCGACGTGCTTGCTTTCGTACGCGCCCGTGAAAGTTATGTGCCGGGAGTGAGCCTGCCGGGTGACGATAGCTCGGCATCAAACTAATTCGTCGGATTCGCGTTCGGATTCGTCGTGAGGCTAAAACTCTTGATAGAGTTTTACCCGTTCGACCCCCACTTCCATCGCCGCGTGCTTGCACGCCCCGATTCTGGAGACAGCGCTGTTATATCACGCTCTCACATTTTTAGCCCCCTTTGCCACCGATGACGGATCTGGCGACGGTGGCTTTCTTGGCCCATCGCTAGCCGAGTTTTTGCCGCCGGCAATCTTCTTCGACGGCACGCCTTTTGAGATCAACCGACTGATGATTATCCGCTTCATTGCGGTTGCTCTCATCGTGGTGTTGTTCTGGCTCGGCACGCGCCGCATGCGAATGATCCCCGGTCGGGGTCAGAGCCTGCTTGAGATGGCGGTTGGCTTCGTTCAGTCGAACATCGCGGATGGTGCGCTCGGCAAGGAAGAAGGCAAGCGCTTCATGCCGCTACTGGCGAGCATGTTCTTCATGATTTTGGCGATGAACCTTACGGGTATCGTGCCAGGACTCAACCTTGCAGGTACCTCACTCATCGGTGTTCCGCTGCTTCTTGCTCTCGTGGCTTACGTCGCGTTTATTTACGCTGGCATCAAAAAGCAGGGTGCGAACTTCTTCAAAGCGTCACTCTTCCCGTCGGGTGTGCCGTGGTACCTCTACATCATCGTTACGCCGATTGAGTTCCTGTCCACGTTCATTCTTCGCCCCGTCACGCTGGCGCTGCGACTTCTCATGAACATGGTCGCCGGCCACATGCTCCTCGTGCTCTGCTTCTCGGCAACGCACTTCTTCTTGTTCACTGCTGGCGGGCTCTTTGGCCTCTTCGGTATTGGCACCCTCGCCTTTGGCTTCATCTTCACGATCTTCGAACTCCTTGTCGCGGCCCTTCAGGCTTATGTCTTTACATTCCTGACTGCCGTCTACATCCAGCTCGCGCTGGTCGAAGAGCACTAGACCGATCCCGGCACTCGCCTGGATTAGAAAACCACGGAAGGAAATACAAATGGACCTCGCACAGTTGACTGGAAACATTGCACCCCTCGCATTCGGTGTTGCAACCATCGGACCCGCTATCGGTGTAGGCATCGTTGTTGGCAAGACCGTTGAGTCGGTTGCTCGCCAACCAGAACTTCAGGGACGTCTGACGGGCCTCATGTTCCTCGGTATTGCATTCACCGAGGCGCTCGCATTCGTTGCGATCGCAGTTGCATTCATCCCGTTCCCGTAACGACTAACTGACTGAGGAGGCTGGGATGCATAGCGCACTACTGGCTGCTGCAGAGGGTGAAGTAATCAACCCCCTCTTGCCTGCAAATTACGACATTGTTTGGTCAGCGGTTTCCTTCGCTATCATCCTGTTCTTCTTCTGGAAGAAGTTCCTTCCTGCACTGACGAAGACGCTGGAT
>Ga0307486_1002672_pt1 | contig 12224 bp, 10 predicted proteins | sample CBIW02metaG_FD_203663 | JGI IMG/M metagenome (GOLD analysis project Ga0307486, IMG submission 203663) | Sea-ice brine microbial communities from Beaufort Sea near Barrow, Alaska, United States - CBIW 0.2 | ecosystem: Environmental > Aquatic > Marine > Coastal | place: USA: Alaska | collected... | reverse complement strand
CCAGGCACGAGTTTTTCCTTCAGTCAAAAATTAAAACCCATGTCACCACCAATTTAAATGCAGCGGAAATGGAGGAACGTTACGGCAATAGGGTACGAAGCCGGATGCGCCAGATGTTCAACCTGGTTAGCTTCGATAAAAAAACCCGGGATAAACGAAATTAATTTAAAAAATTATAAAGATGAAAATAGCCACTTTTAATATTCAAAATTTGTTTCACAGGGACAAATCCTTGGTAAACATTCAAGCCGGAAATGCCGTGATCAATTGGCTAAATGAAATGGACCATTTGATGAGAAAATACATAAAATCCGCGAACGATTTGGACAGAATAAAAGACTTATCCTTTTTGCTCGGGTTTGAAAAAGTAAGCAGGAAATCTTACGCCGTTGTGAGAAGAAGGGGAGGAGAATTGTTTTTTCGGGGGTGTCATTCTTCTGCGGAAATTAAGGCCAATAGCCTCACGGACTGGAATGGGTGGGTTGCACTGCAAACGATTCCTGTCGACCCTGTCGCCACTCAAAACAAGGCCCGGGTAATCGCGGAGGTGAATGCAGATGTTTTATTGCTGCAGGAAGTGGAAGACCGGAATTCCCTTTTGGAATTCAACAATCAACTTCTGCCGGAATTTAATGGGATTCCTTACCGGGAATTGCTTGTCCTTCAGGGAAACGATGGGAGGGGACAGGAAATGGGGATGCTTACAAAGAATGGATATCAAATTCAGGAAGTCCGCACTTATGGCAATGAGCTGGATGACAACGGAAAGCCGATTTTTGATAAAAACCTGGTGAAATATGAGATCACGACCCCCTCCCAAAACAAGATCTGTTTGCTTGCCGTTCACTTTCAGGAACAGGGGAAGGATAAAGAAAATTGCGATGCCCTTAGATTCCGGCAAGCCCAAAGGGTGACAGAAATTTATGAGCAATTGCGAAACCAGGGGCAAGAGCATGTGATAGTGGCCGGCACCTTAAATGCGGTTTCATACTGTTTTTCCCTAGCGCCCCTGCTTCAGAAAACAGATCTAAAGGACATTTCAAAACACCCCAGTTTTAATGTTGCTGGCGAAAAAGAAAAAGATGCGGGCTATTTACATATGAATGCGTACAGGATGGGTTTAAACATCAAACAGAGGGATTATCTGCTACTATCCCCGGAAATGTTCAGCCGGGTTAAAAACAGCGGTTTAAATCGCAGTGCCATATGGCCGGCGATAGCTTCACGATGGCCGGTTTACGATACCATAAAAAATAAAAAGCAAGCAGCAAGCGAGCATCCGGTTGTTTGGGGGGAGATTGAGATTTAAAAAATAAAAGGAACAAGTTGAAAAAACATGTAACTCAAATTAAATTCGGACTGAATGAGCAATTTTTGGAAAATATCCAGAATTCCACATAAAGGTTGGATTTTGGAATATGTTTATGACATTAGAGAAGATGGACAATTTGTGGATGAAGATGAATATGAAACTTGTATGATGTGCAATTATGAAACAATAAGATATGTCCACGTATTAACCCATAAAGATGTGGGAGAAGAATTTAGAGTTGGTTGTATCTGTGCGGAAAAAATGACGGATGATTATGTAAAGCCCAAAAAACATGAACAAAGGTTAAGAAATAAATTTCATAGATGTATTAATTGGTTGAAAAAGGAATGGAAAACCAGTAAAAATGGCAATTTTTATTTGAAAGTGAAGAAACATCACATTCTGATTTATAAAGATAAAAAATCAGGCAAATTTAGATGCAAGATTGGGGATCACTTTGGAAAAAAACAATTTGACACTTTTGAGCTTGCCAAAATAGCGGTATTTCACGGAATTGAATATTTTAAAGAAAAAAATGAATGGTGAAAAATATGTGCATAACGCCTGGCCGAGGAGTTGATCTTTAAATGGTATGGTTTAATTGTCTTAATCCATGCCTACAAAGCCATTTTAATGACATTATACCTATCTATTCCCATAAACCCTAATTTCTTCACAACTCTTAAACCCGGATTTAAAAAAAGCTTATTTTAGTTCAAAATTGGCAAGTATCCTTTGGTTTTTATACAGACCGCCGTTGTCAGAAATGAAAAATGCAGAAATAAAATGATCACCCAAATAATTCTCTTAATTATTGGACTTGTCTTACTTATTAAAGGAGCGGATTGGCTAGTTAGTGGTTCATCTTCAATTGCACGTAAGTATGGGGTTTCTGAACTTATAATAGGCTTAACGGTGGTGGGATTTGGCACTTCCATGCCTGAGTTTATCGTAAATGTTATTGCATCTATCAATGGCGATGCCGGAGAAATTGTAATTGGTAATATTATTGGAAGCAATATCTTTAACTTATTTTTTATCATAGGAATTGCCGGTCTTATTACTCCATTGGTTGTTCAAGGCAGCACAATTCGAAAAGAGATAACAATTTCATTGGCTGCAATAGTTCTTTTATTGATCCTGGCAAACGACAACTTACTGTACAAGGCAGACAAAGATGTGATTGGAAGAATAGACGGTCTCTTGCTGTTGATTTTATTTGGTGGATTTCTGCTCTATATTTTTAAATCGATGAAAGCAGATCGGCATCTGAAGTTTGAAGCATCAACAAGGTTAAATTCAGGTAAAGTAATTCTATTAGTAGTAATTGGATTGGCTAGCTTAATTATTGAGGGAAAATTAATAGTAGATAATGCAGTGAAAATTGCCGAGACTCTAAATGTAAGCCACCAACTTATAGGGTTAACAATTGTTTCTGCTGGCACTTCGTTGCCAGAATTGGCTACTTCTTTAGTGGCAGCGCGAAAAGGAAATACCGATTTGGCCGTTGGCAACATCATAGGAAGCAACATTTTCAATATCCTATTCATTCTTGGTGCAAGTGCATTAATAAGGCCAGTTAGTTATAATCTTGTGTTCAATTTGGATGGAATGGTGCTTGTATTGGGTACGATGTTCCTCCTTGTAACCTTGTTCACCGGGAAAAAAGGAAAAGTAGACAGATGGGAGGCCGCTGTTTTATTAACTTCTTACATTGGTTATGTGATTTATTTAATCACTATGGAAATATGAAATTCACTACTGCCAAGAACAATTAAGATTCATTTTTGGCCATACCGGTCACGCGAACACTCCTAGTTATTGTGCAATTTGAAATTTAATCGTTTTGTATTAGTGGCGGTCAAACTGGAATCAGGTGATAAATTCGTAACCCATATTACTTTATGCTCTCATTACTGTCAATTAAAGTTTTGATAAAATATATTATCAGAGGAATACTCAGCTTTTTAATTTATCAAGGATTTCCGACATGTGTTTTTGAGCAGTATTGTAGCCTATATTAAATAATTCTTCGGACTTTTTAATAGCGAATAATCCGTAGACAAAGGTATCTGTAAGGTCAAGTGCGTAATGGCATCTTTCCAAACGAACTTCCGTATTATTCCAGATACTCATTTGAAGTGATCGTTCCGCCACATGTCTCATTCCTAAAACCTCGCTTTTATACCCATGCGAACAAGTATTCACCCCTAAAATTTTAAGGCCCTTATCCTCAAGGGGTTCTATGGGCAAATCATTAATTAACCCACCGTCAACATACATCTGATTATTGATTAAAACCGGTCTAAAAAGAACTGGAATTGAACAGGAACCCAATAAATATGGTATAATATGTCCATCAGAAATTATTTCGTTTTTCCCTGAATTCAAATTACAAACCGATATATAAAGTGGAATTAGTAGATGTTCAAATTCCTTTTGTAAAAGATGGGTTTCAAGGAAAGTTTTTAGATGTGTTAATTCCGTAAAATTTTTATATAATAATCCAATCTTGAAAATCTTCAAAAAATCATGCTCATCACATAGTTCAAATATCTTTCGTGGTTCGTAGCCGCCACAATACAAAGCTCCTACTATGGCACCCCCACTGGCAGCAGAGATTACCGATGGGAAAATTCCGTTTTCGTTAAGCGCTTGAAGCACACCTATATGTGCAGCAGCCCTAATTCCACCACCGGAAAGCACAACGCCTATTTCAGTGTTCATCGATAGTAATCTTATCTGATAGATTTATAATTTTTTCCATCATTTTTAGGTTTAAGTTTCAAAAAGATACAAAAAAAAAGTAAAATATACGCCCCCAATTACACCCCTAATAAAGAAAAGTCTAGTCAACATCAGGTTTGCGGGACTTTTAGTGGAGTCGGAGGTTTAGACAATCGGATATAAAAAAAACACTTCTGTAGTCCAATTGAAGCCTATATCCAGGCTTACAAACCCATTTTAATGGCATTACACCCAACTGATCCGTAATCCTTAATTCTGCCTTAATCCTAAGAGCTAAGACTTCAAGGTGTTTTCCTTAAATTCGTGTGAAAACATAATTGAAGCATCCTGAACAATTCAGGGTGCTTCTTTTTTAGGGCTTCGGGTTTTTCAAAGAAATATTCCGAAGCTACTGCCAGAAATTCAGCTTCATTGGTTCCACCATAACTTCGGATATCACTTTTGTCATCGTTAATGGCTTCCATTTCTTTATGTATCAATTTCAGCCAAGGAATGACGTAAGCGTGTTCCAATAATCGTTCAGGAACTCCATCGGTTATTCCATCCATTTTATCTATTAGATGTACAAACTCATGCACGCCTGTATTCTGTACCTGTGGTTTTTTATTATCAAAACCTTGGTGTAGTGCCTTTCGGGAAAGTATCATTTGTTTTTCAAATTGCCCGTTGCCAACTATTCCCATAATATGCTTCTTATCATCTGTAATACCAAATCCCAATTCCTCATTAAAGTGATCTGGATAAACCAAAACAGAACTTAGGTTTGTATAGTGCCATTCGGGAAAACCAAAAACGGGTATGACGGCGCTGGCTGCAATTAGAATTTTGTCCAAATCGGTAATGGTATACTCTACTCCTTCTATATATACTTCGCTCAAAAATTCCATTATTCGCTCCTGAAATTCTTTTTGTTTTTCTTTGGAAAGTTTTTTGTAAAAAGAAACATTTTCTACCAGTTGTTGATCCCAATTTGTTGGGAACGCTTTTGCTTTTTTATGCGTAGTACTTCTATATGCATAAACTATGAAAAGAATGATGAGGATAACTGCGATTATCAAATATATCATCTTGGATTGAATCTCTTTATTTCTACTAAAGTACGATTAATTGAATATAAAAACCCATTGTGAAATAATCAAATTTTGTTTGTAAAGCAATTTTCCAACTTACCAATCATGAAAAAAAATACTCATATAATTTCTTAGGATGTTATTCACGACATTGAATAAAAACAGTACTTTGGTATAAAACAAGTAAAATTCACTTAATTTTTTGCTAAACACTTCTAATGGCTTCAGAATAGAAAAATAAAAGTAATACGTCTCATATGAATGAATTTATTACCAAGTTAGAACATGACGCTTTTTTTCTTGCACACATTCTTATCGTTGCGGTACTCACATTGGTGATGTATTATTACTTCAACCGTTTTATGGGCAGAAAGATCAAGATACATCTTGAAGACGAACATTTTGATGCTACCAATTCACGATTTATACAACGCGCCTTGGGGGTGACTATAATTTTAGTAGGATTTAGTTTTGTCATATTTATGATTCCAAACCTCAAACACATTGCTATGACCATCCTTGCAGGAGCAGGTGTTTTGGTTGCCGTAATTGGATTTGCCTCACAACAGGTACTTTCAAATTTAATAAGCGGAATAATGATCGTCACCACAAAACCTTATAGGTTAAAAGACAGGGTTTCTGTAAAAGGAATGTATGGTATCGTAGAAGATATTACCCTCCGCCATACGGTCATTAAAAATTACGAAAACAAACGAATTATAACACCTAATTCAGTGATGAGTGCTGAAGTTCTTATAAATTCAAATTTTGCCGAAGATATATGTTGCGAATATGTAGAAATGGCTATTTCTTATACAGCGAACATTAAAAAGACAAAAACGATTATGAAAGAAGAAATCATTGCGCATCCTTTATTTATTGACCACAGAAAGTACCTGAAAAAAGATAAAGACAGTGATGTTGCACCCATTCGAGTAATTAATGTAGGGGATTTTTCCATTACGCTTCGTGCCTGGACATGGACAGCTAATCCAGGGGATGCCTTTGTGATGGGATGTGAATTGTTAGAAAATATCAAGGAGCGTTTTGATACGGAAGGTATTGAAATACCATATCCATACAATAATGTGATTTGGAAAAAAAACAAACCAGAATAAAACCACTCCTTATGAAAGGACAATTGCAAGCAATCAAAAAAAACAGAAAGCTTATACTTCAAATAAGTCTGAGTTTTTTGTCACTATTGCTCGCGGTTTACTTTATCAAGCACGAACGCACAGAATTACATCAAGTAAAATCCGTTTTACTTCAGGCCAAACCGTATTGGCTATTTTCAGGCTTGATACTTGTTTTCTTTTTCGTGGCTGTACAAAGCTGGATGTACCAACAAAGCTTTAGAGCTGTACAAAAAAACATCCCTTTTAAAGTAGGTGTTCTTTTATACTTAAAAAGAAACTTCATTAGTATTTTTATTCCGGCCGGCTCACTTACTAATGTTTTATTCTTCAATAAGGATATTGAGCAAAAGCAGGGTATCGATAAATCTTTTATTTACTACGCTTCGACGATTTTTTCAATTTGTTCTGTACTTTCCAGTATCCTCGTTGCCATTCCTGCTGTCATTTTACTTTTTTTTAAAGGAGGACTTAAAGGTTATATGTTCTACGGAATCTTTGTAGCTTTAATTCTATTTTTATTGTTGGTATATGTGGCTTTAAGTATAATTAGGAAAGGATTTGTATATCAACAAATCGTAAAACAACTTCCAACTTTTGGAAAGATCATCACTGAACTTCAACAGCTAAAATTAAAGAGGTCTCATATACTTAAAGTACTTGCCTGGTCCTTCGTCATCGAATTGATTGGAATTGCCCAGCTTTACATTGCCATAGGCTCTTTAGGGTTAACACCGACTATTTCAGTAGCACTTATAGGATATGCTCTAGTGCTCCTTATTTTAATAAGTTCACCCTTTTTAAGGGGTATTGGTGCAATAGAGTTGGCATTAACGTATGCGCTAACGCTTTTTAACTATAGCTCTGTAGCTGCATTATCTGTGGTATTCTTATTCCGTTTTTTTGAATTTTGGAGTGTAATGATTTTAGGGATCATTGCAATTCTTTTTAAACGAGATGGAATATTTATGCAATTATTGGCTCCGGTCTTATTACTATTTTTAGGAATTGCCAATGTACTTTCGGCCCTTACCCCTGCATTGGAAACACGATTAAAACTACTCAAGAACTTTATTCCGTATGATGTAATAGAAGTGTCTAATACGGCAGTTTTGATCATAGGTATAATTCTTATAACCACTGCTGTTGCAATGGTACGAGGATTCAAAAATTCCTACTATTTCGCCCTTCTTTTGGCAATTTTTTCATTGATCGGTCATTTCTTGAAAGGTGTTGATTATGAAGAAGCACTATTTGCAGTTACAACCATTATTGTATTGCTATACCAGCGAAACACTTATTACATAAAATCTGCTCCTGTCTCTTTACAAAACTGGAAGAACGGTCTGATCATTATGGCAAGTGTATTGGTGTATGGCGTAGTAGGCTTCTATTTCCTGGATGTTCGAGATTTTAATACAAATTTCAATTTTGTTGAATCTATAGTCGAAACGTTTAAGACCTTAACCTTATTGAATATTGATTTGCAGCCTGTTACGGCATTTGGTAATTACTTCTTAATAAGTATTAAAATGCTTGGCGTGGCAAGTATCTTGTATCTTTTATGGCTTTTTTACAAGCGCTTTAAGATAAAGAGTAGCACCGATTTTTCAGAAATTGAAAAAGCAAAACAACTTGTACAACTCTACGAAAACTCGTCAATGGGTTATTTTAAGACCTATGAGGACAAGCAGTTTTATTTCTTCGGAAATGAAGCAGGTTTTGTTTCCTATAAAACTACGAGTAGCTATGCAGTTGTACTCGAAAACCCTGTTTTAAAAGAGACTTCTTCCGAAGCTATTTCAGAAAAGATCAAGGAATTTGAATCAGTGATGCTATCACAAAACCGGAACGCAATTTATTATCGCATTCCAGAGTCGAGCATTCACATCTACAAAAAGTTAGGGAAAAAGAAATTGCTTCTGGGTGAAGATGCATACGTAAATCTCGAAACCTTTACAACAGAGGGCGGTTATGCCAAACCACTTCGTAACTCAATTAACAAAATAATTAAAAGCGGATACATTTTTAAAGTGAACCCGGCTCCACAAACCGATGGATTCCTGCAACAACTGGCGCATGTTTCAGATGCATGGTTAAAAGATATGGAACGTGAAGAACTGGCTTTTTCCCAAGGTTATTTTAGTGAGAAAGAATTAAAAAATCAACCGATCCTTACCGTTGAAAATAATGAAGGTAAGGTTGTTGCCTTTTTAAATATCATAAATAATAGTGTTCCCGGCGAGCTTAATTTTGATTTGATACGCAAGACGACGGATGCCCCTAATGGGACAATGGATTTTCTTTTTGTTGAAATGTTCGAGTATTATAAAATGCAAGGTTATAAAACAATAAGTCTGGGAATGGTTCCACTTTCGGGAATAGAGAAACCGGAAAATATACCTGAACAAGCGTTAAAACTTGCATACGAAAAGATGAAACAATTTAGCCATTACAAAAGCTTACGTTTCTTTAAAGACAAGTTCAATCCACACTGGATAAAGGTCTATGCAGCCTATGATACGGATCTGGATTTGATAAATCTTTCAAAGGTATTGAGTAAAGTAATGGAACCGCCCAATACCATTCAGTCCTTAAAATAAATATACAATTAAATGATACCAAGTTGTGATATGTCTATTTTGAATGGTATAACTTTCTAATTCGCCTAAGAACTAAGAAATTAGATCAAGGGGATAAAATTAAGGGGATTGCAGCTATTATCACGAGGAAATGTTGGAATGCCAAAGATGGGTAGCACGAATTACTCCAATCATACTTCAGAAATTATAAATTTCGTGAATGGAGCTCCCGCTGTAATTAAGCTATTGGAAGAAACTCAAGATGTATTAGCGGAAATAGTTAATGCTGCGAGTTGAGGCATTTAATGGGTTGCACGCAAGAGTCATAGTATAGCAATTTATAGAAGAGGGCAAGGAACAGATATCCGTGCGTTTGTAGTAGATAGGCAGGTAGTTGGTGCTATGAAGCACCAAGTAAAAGAGGGCGAATTTCGTTCTAACTTACACAGTGGAGGAAAGGCCAAGTTCATCGAATTTAGTGATGAGGAAGAAAATAGAGCCATTAAAGCAGCGAACTTATTGGGTTTAGGTATTGCCGGTGTAGACCTTTTGCAATCCAATAAAGGACCTTTAGTAATGGAGCTGAATTCATCTCCAGGAATGGAAGGCATTGAAGGTACTACTAAAAGGGATAATGTTACAAAAATTATTAATTACATAGAAATAAATAAATAAAAATGGAAGATATTAAACACGCTAAGCATATTGAAGACATAAAGATTTTGGATCAATTGATTGCCTTGGGCGAAAGTAAACGTCTTAATTTCAATATTGCTGAACTTTTTACAGAAACTCCTATAGAAATTCCCGTTTTTGTAGAGCGCTCTAAACATCCAGGACCTACGGTATTGATTACTGCAGGTATCCATGGGGACGAAGTGAATGGAATGGAAATCGTAAGGGAGGTAATTTCTCATCGAATAAATATCCCTTCAAAAGGAACTATCATTTGTATACCCATTGTCAATATTTTTGGTTTTATAAATAAATCGAGATACTTCCCCGATGGTAGGGACTTAAACAGAGAATTTCCCGGAAGTGAAAAAGGTCCCTTGGCTAGCAGATTTGCCTATCATTTCGTGAAGGAAATTTTACCGCTAGCCGATCTTTGCATGGATTTTCATACCGGTGCCGGGGATCGATTTAATGCCGCTCAAATTAGAATAGTTCCAGAGAACGAAATTTTAAAAAAACTTGCCGATATTTATGATGCCCCATTTACACTTTATGAGCCTAAAATAAATGGTTCTTACCGCGAAACTTGCAGTAAAATGGGAATTCCAATATTATTAAATGAGAGTGGGAAAAACTTGAATCTTGATAAAATGATGACGAAAGAGGCAATAGACGGGGTCAAACGAGTCCTGGCCTATCTGGAGATGCTCCATCCCGACTTTGAAATACCCGAAGCACACCATAAAAATATATTGATTGTCGACAATCATTGGATTCGTGCAGAACGATCAGGCTTTCTGCATGTAAAGGTTCCTATTCACGAATTTGTACGAAAAGGCGATATGCTTGCAACAATTTCAGATCCCTATGGGCAACATAGTCATGCTGTACATTCAGAAAAAGAGGGCTATATCATAAATATCAATCAGGCTTCTATGGTATATCAAGGAGATGCCTTATTTCACATTTCAATCAAAACTGAATAATCCAAAATATAATGCTAAATGCTAATTTAAACCAACATAAAAATGAATGAAATAAACATTACACAAGCTGCAATTACTTTACTTACTCTAATTGCATAGACCAATAAGTAGAAATCCGAACAGGTATTACAAAATTTAAATTATGAACGTAGCCAAACAAATACTGAAGATCTTAGAGGAAACAGGTGTAACTCAAATATGGGGAGTAACCGGTGATGCATTAAATGCATTTACCGATGCCCTTCAGGAAGATGAATTCAACATAAAATGGAATGCCGTACGCCATGAGGAAAACGGTGCTTTTGCGGCAGGTGCCGAAGCACAGATAACTGGGAATCTTGCTGTATGCGCGGGTACGGTTGGACCGGGGACTCTTCATTTAATCAACGGGCTATACAATGCCAAAAAAGAACGTGTTCCAGTTCTTGCCATTAGTGGCCAAGTAGCAAGGGTTAATATGGGTACGAATTATTTTCAAGAAGTTGGTTTGACCAAGATTTTTGATGATGTTTGCGCCTATCAAGCCATTATACACTCTGCGGAAGAGGCTCCCAGGGTTGTACTCCGAGCTATCCAGATTGCATTGGAACAAAATGCAGTAGTTCGAGTAGAGATTCCAGTAGATATCGCAACAGAAGATGTGGTTGGCAATCATTTTATCCATCCTGTAATTCGCTCTAATGCCAAACTGGTGCCTTCCGAAAATGACATAATTGCAGTCGCCAACGCGCTTAATTCTCATAAAAATATAACCATATTAGCAGGTGCGTGTTGTGTAAATTGCAAGGAAGAAGTAACAGCACTTTCCGAAATACTTAAAGCCCCCATTGTTCATACATTTCGCTCTTCCGATATTTTTCATAAAGATGATAAAAATGTCGTAGGGCTTACCGGACTCCTAGGCAACCCAAGTGGTTACCAAGCCGTAATGAAAACAGATGTGCTTTTGATGCTCGGTACTGATTTCCCCTACACCAATTTCCTGCCGGATGACTGTACGATTATTCAGATTGACAAACGAATGGAGAATATTGGTAATCGTGCCAAGGTATCCATTGGGGTACATGGTGACTGTGGAGTTGCAGTGACACAATTATTGGCCAAAACCAGGCAAAAAGAAAATTCTAAATTCCTAGACCATTTAGTAGATAATTTTACGGAATGGAAAAAAAATAAGTTTGAATACAGTGCTCTAAAGAACGATCAAGAACCGCTTCATCCACAGCTGTTTATCAATGAACTGGACAAACAAGCCTCCGATGATGCTTGCTTTACAGTAGATGTGGGCGAAAGCGCCATCTGGGTAGCACATCATTTAACCCTTCACGGTAACCGAAAATTACAGGGTTCCTTTAACCATGGATCCATGGGAGTAGGATTTCCTGCTGCTATGGGGATACAATCTGTTAATACTGGGCGCGAAGTTTGGGCCATTGTGGGTGATGGCGCTTTTGGGATGTGTATGAACGATTTTATCACGGCGGTACGCTATGACTGGCCAGTAAAAATTTTAGTATATAATAACAGTCAGTTAGGTTTTGTGAAAATTGAAATGGAAGAAGCTGGATATGCTATGGCAAATAAAGCCCTTAAGGGGAGTTCTATTAATTAAAATTATGATATTCAGGTATTTATCCGTATATTCATGGCTTCAAAAGCACAGATAAATATGAATAAACCGATATACAAATCCACAGGAAAGAAATCATTATTTG
>Ga0307486_1002671_pt1 | contig 12226 bp, 7 predicted proteins | sample CBIW02metaG_FD_203663 | JGI IMG/M metagenome (GOLD analysis project Ga0307486, IMG submission 203663) | Sea-ice brine microbial communities from Beaufort Sea near Barrow, Alaska, United States - CBIW 0.2 | ecosystem: Environmental > Aquatic > Marine > Coastal | place: USA: Alaska | collected... | reverse complement strand
AAAGTCCACTGCTTTGGTATTCCATTACCAGGAGGTACATTTCTTCCTGTTTGCTCATAGTTTTAATTTTGAACAAAGCTATGCACAGAGAGTTTAGCTATCAATACGCAGTTGGTGGGGTGGATACATTGCAATGGTGAAGCAACGGCGCCATTGGAAACCATTGCAACGGTGAAGCAATGGCTCCATTGGAAGCCATCGCAACAGCTAAATACCCTGTCTTGTTTGTAATTCATCTTCAAAAACAACTTTCGCAACGGCAATCAATGGCGCCATTGGAAGCCATTGCAACGGCTAATTACCTTCTCCTGGCTATATTTTGCCTTCAAAAACAACTTTCCCAACGGCTGCAACCGCCGTTGCAACGTTGATTCCCATTGACATTAGGCACTTTCTCAACAACCATCATTCCACGGTGAATCAGCGAGCCATTGCAATGGTGAATCAATGACGCCATTGGAAGCCATTGCAATGGCTAAATAAACTGTCTTGGTAATAATCCACCTTCAAAAATAACTTTAGCAATGGCTCCAATGGCCGTTGCAATGGCTAAACACCTTCTCCTGGCTATATTTCACTCTCAAAAACAGCTTTCGCAACGGTACCATTGAAATCCATTGCAATGGTGATTCCCATTGACATTATGCGCTTTCTCAGCAACCACTATTTCACAGTGAATCAACGAGCCATTGAAAGCCATTGCAACGGTGAATCAATGGCTCCATTGGAAGCCATTGCAATGGCTAATTACCTTATCCCGGCTATATATCACCCTCAAAAACAGCTTTCGCAACGGCACCATTGAAAGCCATTGCAATGGTGATTCCCATTGACATCATGCGCGTTCTCGACAACCACTATTCCACGCTGAATCCTCGAGCCATTGCAATGGTGAAGCAATGGTGAAGCAATGGCTCCATTGGAAGCCATTGCAATGGCTATTTTAAATTAATTATCTAAATACATTAATCCACGATTCCGGTATAAAGCCGTTTATAATAATCCCGTTCTTATTAATTATTAGGTTTGGTAATCAAACTTTTTTGTGGGACAAGCAAAATAGCATATAAGGAAATTAAATATTCTGATGGTGAAATATGAGGCTCGATCAGAAATTCCGAAGTCCCAGATACTCTCAATAAAGTTTCCAGTTAATTGATCATTGTTAAAGATTAACTGAATTTCCCTTTCATAATTTTAAGAAAATATTTAGATTTACCATACTTACCTCTGAAACTGTCTTCCCTACTTCCAGAATTTTAGATAAGTCCAATTTTTTAACCCCAAAAAATATCTATGGCGCTGTTCCAGGTATCTGTACTTAATACATATCTTAAATTACAGGAAGAACAAAAATTGGCAAATGCCTTTAAAAAGTTCTCCAAATATTTCCACAATCCTGTTATACAGGAAAACATTCGGAATTCTAAAGAGGAGCAGTTTCAGGCGACTTTTCTTACTGAGCTTTTTGTGAATGTTCTTGGGTATACTTTAAATCCGCAGCCGGATTTTAATCTTTCTACGGAATTTAAAAATGAAAACAACGCCCGAAAGGCTGATGGTGCCATTCTTAAAGATGGCGCCGCAATAGGAGTTATTGAACTAAAGGGCACCAATACAAAAGATCTTGAAGGGATCCGTAAGCAGGCTTTTGATTATAAGGTAAATCAAAAGAGCTGCGTGTATGTGATCACTTCCAATTTTGAAAAACTTAGGTTTTACATAAATGATGCAACAGAATTTATTGAATTTGACCTTTTTCTGCTTACGGCCAAAGATTTTGCGCTGTTGTATTTATGTCTTCAAAAAGAGAATATCCTCAAGAATTTACCGCTGAAGATCAAGGAATCCTCTGTGGTAAAAGAAGAACAGATTACAAAGGATTTTTATAAAGATTACTCCGTCTTTAAACGCGAGTTGTACCGCGATTTGGTGCGGCTCAATGCCAAGACCTTAAAAAACATACGGCTCAGCGACCCGGACTTTTCGGGGGTGGAAGAGTCTAATCCGGATTATGCAAAATCCCAGGCGCAACTGCTGCGGCTGGAGAAAAATGTGAAGCTCGAGCTGTTCAAGAAATCCCAGAAGTTGATAGACCGGTTCCTCTTTATATTTTTTGCTGAAGATCGCGGCCTCCTACCTCCCAATTCTACCATTAAGATCGTGAAGGACTGGAATAAGTTGAAGGAACTTGATGCTGTTGTGCCTTTATATGACCGCTTTAAACTTTATTTCTCCTATCTGGACCAGGGCCGAAAAAGCACAGGTTCAAGAGCTGAAATTTTCGCTTACAACGGTGGGCTTTTCAAACCTGACAACTTGTTAGATCGTCTGGAGATAAACGATGAACTACTGGCAAAACACACCACCCAACTCTCAAAATACGATTTTGAAAGCCAGGTAGACGTGAATATCCTGGGACATATTTTTGAAAATTCCCTGAATGAAATTGAAAGCGTAAATGCCGAAATTGAAGGTGCCGACTTTGACAAACAGAAAAGCAAGCGAAAGAAAGACGGCGTTTTTTACACCCCGAAATACATCACCAAATACATTGTAGAAAACACCCTGGGCAAGTTTTGTGAAGAAAAGAAAAGCGAGCTTGGCTTTAGGGAAGAAGAATATTTTAAGGGACGAAAAAGACGGCAAAAAGACACCCTGGAAGGATTGATAAGGATCCTGGACGATTACCGCGCATGGTTATTGCAACTCACCATTTGTGATCCTGCCTGTGGCTCCGGAGCCTTCCTAAATCAAGCACTGGATTTTTTAATAAAGGAACACCGCTATATAGACGAACTGAAAGCAAAACTCTTGGGTGGCGGACTGGTATTTAGCGATATTGAAACAACCATCTTAGAGAACAACATTTACGGGGTAGATATCAATGAAGAGAGCATAGAAATTGCCAAATTAAGCCTTTGGCTTCGTACAGCACAACCCCGCCGAAAACTCAACAACCTAAGCAGCAATCTCAAATGCGGGAATTCTTTAATAGATGACAAAAAAGTAGCGGGAGATAAAGCTTTTAGATGGGAAGAGGAATTTAAAGATGTTTTTGCTAATGGAGGTTTTGATGTGGTGATTGGGAATCCACCTTATGTAAAATTAGAGACAATTAAAAGTAGTTCAGAAGCTCTATCAAAAATGAACTATTCAACTTTTGAAAAAAGAGGAGACTTATATATTTTGTTTGTTGAAAAAGGATTCCAAATTTTAAAAGAGAGTGGCAAAATTTCTTTTATAATGCCTAACAAATGGCTACAGGCTGGTTATGGAAAACCCCTTAGAGAATTTTTTCTTACCCAAAGATTAACGAATCTTATTGATTTTGGAGATTTACAAATATTTGAAGGAGCAACTACTTACCCTTGCATTTTTATTGCTGAAAAGAATCAACCTCAAAATGAAATCGTCATATCTGTTTTAAATAAAGATATGGCAAGTGATTTTTATAGCAATGTACTCGAAAACCAACTAGTATTTCAACAAAGTAAATTCAGTGGTGGTACTTGGGTAATTTCTTCTAATAAAGAAAAAGAACTTTTAGAAAAATTAAATACCAAAAACAAATCATTAGAGAAGTTAATAAATGGTCAATCATACAGAGGTGTTTTGACTGGTTTTTCAGAAGCATTTTTTGTTAATAAAGATTTAAGGTCTTCATTAATTCAGGAAGACAGAACAGCAGAAAATGTTTTATTTCCATTTTTAAAAGGCCGAGATTTAAATAAATGGCAAACTCCTCATGTAACTAATTACTTAGTGGCTACTTTTCCATCTTTTCATTTAAATATTGAAAATCACCCTTCAATTAAAAACCATCTATTGAATTTTGGTAAAGAAAGATTAGAGCAAAGTGGATTTAAGGGAAGTCGAAAAAAAACCAACAATAAATGGTTTGAAACACAAGACACCATAGGTTATTGGGAAGAATTTGCTAAGCCTAAAATAATGTATCAAGTCTTTCAAGTTAAACCCAATTTTATTTATGATGAACAAGGATTGTACTGTAATAATTCAATGTGGATAATTCCCACAGATAGCAAAGCATTAGTTGCCGTCTTAAATTCTAAAATGGGTTGGTGGTTAATTTCTAAATATTGTACTCAGATTCAAAATGGCTATCAATTGATATGGAATTATTTTAAATTAATTCCAATTCCAGAACTCGCAAATTTGAATAATTCTCTTGATGAAAAAGCGGAAACTATGATTTTGTTTAATAACACACTACAAGAACAATCTCAAAAATTCCAAAGAACAATTCAAAGAAAATTTGAGTTGGAACAATTGTCTAAAAAACTACAAGATTGGTATTTGTTGACCTATCCAGAGTTTATAAACGAATTAAGCAAAAAGAAAATAAAGTTAAGCCTGAGCGAAGAAGCTGAATGGGAAGATTACTTCTTACAGGAAAGCAAAAAAACATTGGTGCTTAAAACCAATATAGATGCCACAGACAAGGAAATTGACAAAATAGTATATGGGTTGTATGGATTGACGGAAGATGAAATTGAGATTGTAGAAAAATAAGATGACAATTTAAACGTACATTAAAAATTTCAATAGTAAGAATACTTAAATGAAAAATTATGGAAAAATCCCACGACCCAAGAGAATTTATAAGAGGTGTTCAGCAAATACTAATTAATAATAAAATTAGAATTGGCTTTTTATTTGGCGCAGGATCATCTATGGCAGCGCCTCTTACTGATAAAGAAGGTAGGCAAATTCTTGATAAAAAGAAAAGGAGTGTTCCGCTAATTCCTGGTGTTTGGGCAATGACAGATAAAATTGTTTCAGGTATTAAAGAAAAAGATTTCATAGTAGCACTAAAAATTATAAAAGTGGAGTTGGAAGATGCCGAAAAAGATGAAATAAAAAAGAAGTCTGTATTCATGCTCGAAAATATAATTTCTTCAATTGACCAAAAATTAAGAGTCGTAGGGAAAGATACATTATGTGGTTTAGATAAGGAAAGATTAAGAGATTTAAGAAAACTATTTCAGACTAAAATAAAAGAAATGGTTGCAGTCCATAAAAGAAAAGATATAAATATTAATGGTTCCAGTAAATTACATTCCGATTTTGCAAGATGGATAAGATATGCAAATAGAGAGCATTCGATAGAAGTATTTACAACAAATTATGATTATCTTTTTGAGATAGGATTTGAATCAAAAAAATTACCCTACTTTGATGGATTTGTAGGTGGTTATAAACCGTTTTTTGATCCAATTAGCGTAGAGAATGATAATCTAATTCCTAAATGGACAAGATTATGGAAGCTCCATGGGTCATTAGGTTGGGGATATGATCTTGAAGAAAAAAGGATAATAAGAAGTAGGGAAATGGATGCTGATGAAATAGTTATTTATCCTTCAATGTTAAAATATGATGATTCACGTAAGCAACCATACTCAAGTTACATAGAAAGGCTTTCTTCATTTTTAAAAAAGGATGATGGTGTATTGTTCGTCTGTGGGTATTCTTTTGGTGATGACCACTTAAACGACACTATGATGAATGCATTAGCTCAGTCTAAATCAACAACGATTATAGCGTTAGTTTTTGACAAATTATTAGATGAAAAATCTATAGCAACAAAAATTGGTAGGCGTTCTAATAAAATTATGATATGTGGAAATAAAAAAGCACTTATTGGAGGTTGCTTTGCAGACTGGATGTTAAAAAGAGAGCCTCCTATTGATGATTTTGAGTTTATTGACCAATTTTTTGATAGAGATGGACCTTTACCAGTAAAAGAAAAAGGTAAGGCAGATGAACCCGAAAATAAAACAGGAGAATTAAAGCTCGTCGATTTTAAAGAGTTTGTAAATTTTTTAATGGAGTTATCATACCCCGGTAAAATTGAATAACCATGACAGATGAATTTCATACGATTATAGGTCAGGTTAAAAGTGTAAATGGAAGTCGTATTTCTATTAAATTGTCAGATGCTTTCAAATCCTCTATGCCAATTATTAATGGTGTTGTTTATAGAATTGGTCAGATAGGTTCATTTGTGAGGATTCCTTTAGGCTATGCACATCTATATGGAATTGTAACACAAGCAGGTGCCGATGCTATTCCCGAAAAGTTAGTAGGTAAAAATGAAAGTAATAATCAAAGTTCAAGGTGGCTAACAGTAGTATTAGTTGGGGAAAGGGTTAGAAATAAATTTGAAAGAGGTGTTGTACAATATCCCACCCCTGATGATGAGGTCCATTTGGTAACATTGGACGATTTAAAAATTATTTATAGCGAAGTAAATAAGGAAAGTTCACTTACGGTTGGACAGATTAGCGCCTCAGAAAGTTTGCCCGCACATATTGACTTAAATAAATTCTTATCCAGACATTCTGCAATTGTTGGTAGTACGGGAAGTGGTAAATCAAATGCTGTATCAATAATTTTAGAAGCAATAGCTTCCAACAAACGGTTTAAATCTTCAAGAATATTATTAATAGATCCTCATGGTGAGTATAATGAAACCTTAAAAAAATATAGTAAAGTATTTAAAGTAAATGCTGAAAAAGAAAAAGAAGAAAATGAGCTAAATATTCCTTTTTGGGCCTTGCCATTTAATGAACTATTTTCAACATTTCCAGGAATTTTAAAAGAAACTGCTTTAGACTCTATTAGGCTTGAAATCCAAGAAAGAAAAATTGCTTCGGCTAAAGTGCTAAATAAAAAACCTAAAGAACACTCAATAAATTCAGATAGTCCAATTCCTTTTAGTTTAAACAAGCTATGGTATGATTTAGATGATTATGAAAAACAAGTTTTTAATAAAGTGGAAGTATCAAAGGGGAACTTTGAATTGCAACTTGTAGAAAGGATTGACACGGGAGTTGTTGACGATTTGATCCCCAGTAAACACCAACCACCAGCTCCAGGTGGAGGAAATCCAAATTTAAACAAAGGAGCAATGGGCATTCTAACATATCTAAATGGAGTAAGAAATCGTATTTCGGATGACAGATATAAATTCCTCTTCAATCCTGGAGACTATATGCCAAATATTGATGGGAAATCAAAAAAGGATTTAAATATATTGCTATCAGATTGGCTAAATCACGATAAACAAATAACCATATTAGATTTATCTGGTGTTCCTTCTGAAATAATGAGCTCTATCTCTGGTACAATTATTAAGATAATTTATGACTCTCTTTTTTGGGGACAAGAATTAAATGTTGGCGGAAGAAAACAGCCTATACTTATAGCATTAGAAGAAGCTCATAGCTATCTAAAAACAGGAGAGGATTCTATTTCTTCACGAACAGTTCGAACAATTGCAAAAGAAGGAAGGAAATATGGCGTTGGCTTACTTCTTATTACACAACGCCCTTCGGAATTAGACGAAACCGTTCTGAGTCAATTAGGAACATTAATAGCACTCCGAATGACTAATTCTAAGGACCGTGGACATGTAGGAAGTATTATGCCCGATGATCTAAATGATTTGGTGAATCTATTACCCAGTTTGAGAACGGGAGAGGGATTAATAATGGGTGAAGCTGTTAAAATTCCCTCAAGAGTTAAATTTGATAAGATTGCTTTTGCTCCTAAAGGAAGCGACCCTCTCGTTTCCGAAAGATGGATTTTAGAAAAACCTGATTCTAAGGAGTATGAAGAACTATTATTACGTTGGAGGAATAGAAAATTTAATTAACAATTAAAATAATTTTATAAAATGGAAATAGAGAAAGAATTTGTAACATCCTCCAACATAGATGCAATTGGATATGATGTAGACTCAGAAACTTTAAGAATATGGTATCAAAATGGATCAATTTATGACTACTATGGAGTAGGTAGTTTAGAATTTGAAGCTCTTAGAGATTCACCCTCCGTTGGATCATATTTACATAGAAATATCAAAGGGCAGTATTCTTATGAAAAAGTTGGTTAATAATAATCTATTAAAACCTATAATTATTGCCAAAAGAGGTGGATAATAAGCCTCAAATAAAAAATACCCCAATTGTGGAACATCCACCCTAATATTAGAGTATCGGAGTTCATATTATATTTTTATTCTGAAAACATCTCATTGAAACCTCTACATAAGTGCTATATAACCAATTGTAGTACATATTAAAACCAAACCGAATGAAAATTAAATCTAACGAATTTATTATTTTACGATTTACACTAGATGAAGAAAATAGTGGGGAATGAATCAAACCTTTATCAATCTTTCTGCGGCTCAGTCTAAAGGTTTGGACAAACCTCTCCATGAAAATTCCCAAAATCTTTATAAAGATGCGCTGCTCATTGCAGAAGTAAATAAATCATATAGCAAAGCAACTTCATTATTGGTACTAAGTCTTGAGGAGTGCATAAAGGCAATTTTAGTGAGACTGCATAGTGAAGGGTTAAAGGTCTATAAAATAGAAGGCGTCCAGAAATTTGTCGGTGATCATAAAATAAGGCACCAGGTCGCCCAGTTAATCGAAATGGGGGCAGGATTGGTTGAAGTTTATGAAAAATGGGAAGAGGGAAAGAGCAAGCCAAAAAAGTTTAAGATAGAGTGGCTAAACATTGGTAAAAATAGTTTACAGGCAGTAATGCAATTTCACAATTCAGCGAAAAGAATTGAGAAACTTAAGGGATTTAATAATCTTAAGAATAATGGTTTTTATGTTGGATTTATTGATGAATTATTGGATCCGGCTGTGATGATCACTGAAGAAGATTATCGTGAAGTAAAAAACATTAAGGATAGAATGACCCGCTTTTACAGGTTTGTAAACTATATATACAAACCATCCTCCAAGGGAATGCCAATCGATCAAAGAAAAGAAGAAGTAAAAGGGCAACTAAAATTTTTTGTGGACGAAGTTCTAAGCGATTTTTCCTTTAAAGAATTTTCAAAAAAAAATAAAAAGTAGAAATATGAAAAAAATACTCTGCTTGTGATATCTTCTTTATTATGATGTTTTTTAAAGGGTAATTCAAACATTAATCATTACTTGAGTTGGTGAAAAATCCAACTGACTCACTTAACACATGCAAGATTAAAAAGAATGGAAATAGTATATCTCTACATCAAAGATTATAAAAACTTAAAAGGTCTCAACTTAAACTTTGGATGCGAATTCAATTTTAGTTTCGATGAGGAGACAAAGCGATTAAGTATATTACAAAATGATTTATTCATTTCGAATTTCTACAATAAAGAAAATGAAACTGAAATTTCTAATGTTACCTCGATAATTGGAGAAAATGGCAGTGGTAAAACAAGCGTTCTTAATTTCATAAAAGATAATTTTCCCAGAGGTTTAGCCCTTTTTTCAGAGGCAATCTTTATCACTAAAAGCGATGAAAATTTTACCGTACACTCTACTTTTTTGGATGTAAAATTTAATGAGGAGATTGATTTTAAGCTAAAATATATTTCCAAAAATAATAATAGTAGTGAAGAAATAGATTTTGGTTTTGAATTCCGAGGATTTGAAAATCACGATATAATTTATTTATCAAACATTTTCGACGGATCGAATGGTCGCAATGTCCAAGGGTTATATGATATTTCAACAAATCATTTAGTGCATTACGATCATCAGAAGTTATTTGAGCAAAAAATTATTAAGAGAGAGGAAAATAATCTCAAAGCCTTTGCTGCAGAAGAATTATTTCGGCAGTTGAAATTTATCAATAGTGAATACTCCAAAGGAAAATTAGTCTTTAATCTTCCGGACTTACTTTCTATTGAACCCTATGAGAAGAATTATTGGATCACTGAAAATAATAATGAATCCTTTCAAATAATAGCTAAACGAATTCTTGATGAGTTCAAATTTGATTATTCTGAGAGGAATAAACAACCCGACTTTCAAGGTGTTAATTCATTAATTATTTCATCAATTGTCAATCTTCTCAAAGAAATTTATGACCAACCGATTAGTGAAGCTGATCAGTCTAAACTAAGAGAGAGTCTTAATTTTGTTCAAAACGATCAATTAGTTCGATATGAAGGTTATGATATGCTAATTCAATATTTGCAACAAAAAATAAATATTTATTTTTCAGAAAATAAAAGTAATATTTCACCTCAGATGTGGAAAGTAATGAAAAACACATTTACTTTCATAAATTTTCTGAATGAGAATAAATTTAAATTTCAAAATAGTTATCTAACCAGTAGTCAGCCACAGCAAGCAGCTGCTTTAATAAATATTTCAGAAAATGAAAATTTCATTAAAGAGTTTCTCCAACTATATCTACAGAGCTTTTCAATAAATCAATATTTAAAATTTGGTTGGCAGGGATTAAGTTCCGGAGAAAATGCTTTATTAAATATTTACTCGAGGTTATTTAGCCTGTCTGATTCGCAGAAGTTTGGCCAAAATATTTCCAATAACCTATTAATTTTAATAGATGAAGGAGATACTTATTTACATCCATCCTGGCAAAAAGATTTGCTACGCTCCTTGTTGGAAATCCTGCCATCCATTTTCTGTTCATCTAGTAAACGTAGGAATATTCAGATTATACTTACTACCAACTCTCCAATACCAGCATCAGACTTCTTAAATTATAATACAGTATTCTTAAAAAGAAAACTGAATGGAGCTAAATTTGAAACGGTAGTGATAGAGAATCTGGAGGATCAACATGAAACTTTTGCTGCTAATATTCAAAGCCTACTGTCCAATTCATTTTTTGTTAATAACGGATTAATAGGAAATTTCGCGAAAGATAAAATCAACCATTTAATTCTAAAATTAAAATCATTTGAAGATATCCCAAGAAATGATAGAGAGAGGATTAGGAAATTAATTCATCAAATTGGTGAACCGGTTATTCAAAACAAACTTCAGCAAATGTATAATGACAGGTTCAATCTAGATATTCATGAAAGATTAGATAATCTTGAAAAAAGAATTGGCAGCAATGATGAAAATTAAATTAAAAAACAAAAATGGTATTTTGCAATATCACTATGAGAACATTACTATCCAAGAGGGTCAGAAATGGAATTTGAATGGCTTTTTCGACAAAGAAATAAATAAAAACCTTAGTCCAGGCATAACTGAGTTTTATAATTATTTAAAAGAAATAACCGTTCTGAACGACTACAATGACTTCAATAGATGTCTTCTAACAGCTGATCCAGAAACTTTAGAGGCATTCAAGGTTGAAATTGAAAACAACCATGGAGGGGCCTTAAATTCGGTTATAACAAAACCCAATGGAAGTACCATTACTGTGAGACAGGATTTACTTCGGATCTTTTTTTATGATGATTATACAAAGTGGAAAGCCTATCCATTAGCTCAAAAAATTAATTTGAATGTTTGTCCATACTGCAATAGGAGTTACACATTCGTTCACTATTCTGATTCCAAGGGGAAATTTTACACTCGATTTGAATATGATCATTTTATTTCCCGTGCTAAATACCCTTACTTAGGATTAAGCTTTTTTAATTTGGTTCCGAGCTGTCATATTTGTAATTCCAATTTAAAAAAGGATAAAGAGTTTAACTTAAAGAAGCATTTTCATCCCTATAATTTAGGTTTTGAAGATGATTATAAGTTCACACTCGATATTGATCAAATAGAATTTCTAAATGGAAAAACAAGTTCCTATAAAATTGAATTCAGAAAAAATCCTCATAGCCTTTGGGATAATGAAAAGTTGGAAGCTGCTAATAGAAATATTAAAGTTTTCCAATTGAAAGAATTGTACAATTTACACAGAGATTATGTTGACGAAATCATTACCAAGAAATACATTTATACGGAAGATAAAATTGATGAACTTTTTGAGCAATATGAAGGAATCCTATTTTCTTCAAAAGAAGAAGTACGAAGAATTATCTTTGGCAATTACCTAAATATTCAAGACCAAAATAAAAGAGTTTTGTCAAAATTAACGGCAGATATAATTAGTGATCTAGAGAATAAGGATTGGATTACTTGATATTATTCTATTATCTATTTAATAGGTTATGTATATAATATTTCACTCTTATAATTTGAAACTATTCTTACATTAATAATTCCTTCGGTACAAATCACGGACAAATACAAAATAAAAAAACCATAAGCCCTTGTTTTTCAAGGGTTTATGGTTTCGTCAAGCGGAGAAAGAGGGATTCGAACCCCCGGAGGTGTGACCCTCAACAGTTTTCAAGACTGCCGCATTAAACCGCTCTGCCATTTCTCCTTTGCCTAGATTAAAGCAATGCTTTGCTTAGGCGGGTGCA
>Ga0307486_1002670_pt1 | contig 12227 bp, 8 predicted proteins | sample CBIW02metaG_FD_203663 | JGI IMG/M metagenome (GOLD analysis project Ga0307486, IMG submission 203663) | Sea-ice brine microbial communities from Beaufort Sea near Barrow, Alaska, United States - CBIW 0.2 | ecosystem: Environmental > Aquatic > Marine > Coastal | place: USA: Alaska | collected... | reverse complement strand
GAGCCCATGCATGGACTCTCAAATGCAGTGAGCGCTCTCAAATTCGACCCGGGCAGTTCCAGACGAAAATTTCGAGTGGCTGTCACAGGTACCATCGTTGAAATGGTCTGGCGGCAAATGATTGAGCTTCTTGAGCGCATTGCGCCAGGCATTGACCTTCACGCAGTACCGTACACCCCTGAGAGTGCCTACTCCGACTTGCGTAGTGCCAGCACTGACCTGGCGATTGGAACGCTGACACATCATGATCACAGCCTGAGAAGTACGTGGCTTTTTAAAGTTGATTATGTGCTCGCGATGCGTGAAGGGCATCCCTTGGCGGGCAAGGAGGTAAGCCTGAACGAGTATCTCTCGGCCCGCCACCTGCTGGTATCCATGTCAGGTGAAGCCCACGGCCCGATAGACGGCTACCTGGATCAAAAGGGGTTGAGTCGCCGTGTTGCTGTTACGGTTAATGATTTTCCTGTTGTGTCCCAGATGCTCAGAGCGTCAGACTTGATTATTGCAATCCCGGAGTTTGTCAGTCAGGGTCGCGGCTTTGTAGATGGCCTCTGGATAGGAAAGCTACCATTTGAAGTTGATCCCACCAGCCTCTACCTGATCTGGCATGCACGCCATGATCGGGACCCGGGCGTTGTCTGGATTCGGGAGCAATTAGAGCGTCTGATTCACGAACGATGGGACGCAATCGACGTGGCCACTCCCTATTCCTGACAGGAAGAATCGAAGTCGTTTAACAGTGTAAAGTGATCGTTTTACACTTTACTCATGGATACCAAGACCCGACTTATTTCTGCTGCAGAATATCTTTTCGACCGGCACGGCTTCACTGCCACCGGTATGGACCGCCTGACTCACGCCGCCGGCATGTCAAGCTGGACACTTTATAAACACGCTGGCAGCAAAACTGCGCTTATGAAGGCGGTACTCACAGAGCGGGATAGACGTTTCTTACAACGCATAAACGTGAACAGCGTGGATGCGCTTTTCAGCGCGCTGGAAGACTGGGTGCGGGACGAAGGTTGTCGAGGGTGTCTTTTCTTGCGCGCTCATGGCGAAACCGGTGGCGATACTCCGGAAATCACAGAAACCCTCTTGTCACATAAAGCAAAGTTTTACGAGACAATCCGGGGAATTGTGGCCATTGAGACCGGCGGTAAGGGGAACCGGGAACTGGCCGAACAGATTCTGATCCTGTTTGAGGGCGCAACAGCGGCGGCCACATATCGTGGCTCGGAGGCTATAGCGACAGCGCGCAGCGCAGCTTTAGCACTTATAAAGCGGACATGATCTTGAGCCCCAGCTAGTACCTCGGCGCTACGGGCTTTGGCCTGATAGCCGTCTGCTATGGCTTCGCCCGATTCGCCTTCGCGATTGTTCCTGCCCCAGATCGACGCGGACCTTTCCTTATCTCCTACCGTGAGTGGGTTAATATCTGGCGGGTCGTTTCTGGGCTATTGTATCGCCATCGTCCTATCGGCATATTTGACAGAACGTATCGGTGCCCGCGCGGTTGTAGTAGGCGCTGCACTTATCGCGGCGGTGGGCATGATCGGGATTGCGATATCATCCTCTTCCCTCTGGCTCGCAATCGCAGTCATGCTGGCGGGCTCAAGCACCGGACTGGCCTCACCCCCTATGGCCGCTGCTGTCGCCGCTGCCGTCCGACCTGATCGGCAAAGTGCTACCAACACGATCATTAACGCCGGGGCAAGCGCAGGTGGTTTGCCACCGCTGACTACCGGAATTGCTCGCCTGATTGCCGCGTCGTTCGTGATAGGCGCGTCCTACATCATGCTTACAGGTGTCTATCTGGTCTGGGGCGTCTCGGCTCTGCCTGACCGACCTGCAACGGGCCTGATGATTGGTTTGTTAACGATCGCTATCGGCCGGACTGGCGAGGACGAGCTGGCCCCGTTGAGCGCACCCAATTCTGACAGAATGCGAAAGGCAGCCTGCACCCGCGCGTCGTTTGGATAGTTTCTATTAGCCAACATCACCAATCCCGTCTGTTCGCTGGGGACCATCACTACATAAGCCCCGAAGCCATTGGTAGAGCCGGTTTTATTGATCCAGACTTCATCTCTCGGCTTCTGTAGTGGTTCGATCGCATTGGCTGCGCGAGGTTCGAGGATCATCTCGTAGCTGTTACCGGCGAGTAACGTGTCCAGCGCCACAGGTAGCGGATACTCTTCCCAGATCAGGTCCTGTGTCATTTCGCCGATCTGGTAGTGCCCTTCATGTGTTGCGTCGATCGCTTTCTGAAGAGTATCGGCGAGATCGAGAAGACCAAGATTTGCCTGAACAAATGTTGCCAAGTCGGTAACCGTTGTTTTGATACCGTAAGCCTCGGTGTCCAGGACGCCGGGTGAAACACGAGTCGGGTTACCCCTCTTGTCCTCCCCCATGGCGTAATTCACCATCTGCGCCTCGGGGACCTCATACCAGGTATGGGTCAGCCCCAAAGGCTCAAACACTCCGACGCGCATCGCCGACACAAAGTCGCTATTCAGGCTCGCCGCCGTCATGAGTCCCAGCAGGCCAATGCTGAGATTTGAATAGGTGCGACTCGCACCGATCGGCTGAGTCGGCTGCCACTGGCGATACCAGGTCATCAGCGCTATCCGATCCGTCGCCTGGTCGGGAACAAAGAGTGGCAGGCCTCCACCGGTATGAGTGGCGAGATTTCTCCCCGTGATGTCGTCGAACGCACTGCCCTTGAGTTCTGGCAGATAACGACTCACTGAGGCGCCAAGATCGAGCTTACCTTCAACCTCAGCAAGTGAGGCAAGTGTCGCTGTATATGGTTTACTGAGCGAACCTATCTCGAATAGAGTGTCATTGCCGATCGGGATATTGTGCTCGCGATCAGCAACGCCGTAATTGAAAACCGATATGCCTTGCGGACGAACAAGGGCCACAGCTATACCGGGTATGTTATGGGACTGCGCCAGTGCTTTAATGGCCGGGTCCACCACTTCGCTCACGTCATTACCCGTGACTTGTGCTAGTGCCAAGTTCGAGCCACACAGCAATCCCACTAATACCCTGGCCACCACCTTTTTCATTTTACTCCTTTTCACAATGGGAAGTTCAGCAACACAAGTCTACTCGCTGATTATGAGCATAGTATTGTGCCGGACAACTACATTATTAAAAAGTGGAATGTAGGTCCGGCTTTAATGTTCTCTAACCCGGCGGTTCAATCAGCTGAATGCCACCCCCAAAGCTTCGGTAGATGCCTACCAGGCGAATAAAGCTCTGCTGTTGCAGCTGCGCTAATTGATCGCGGCTGCGTAACAACTCACGTTCCGCATCAAGCAGACTGAGGAACTCCCCCGTTCCAGCATCGTAACGCTCGCGCGCGATCCGCACCGCTTTTTTGCTCGCTTGCCACTGCAGCTCGGTGCTCAATTGCTGCTCGCGGCTCAAGTTATAGCTATTGAGCGATAGCTGCATTTCGCCGATAGCGTTGAACACCTCTTGCTCAAATTGAGCCAGAGCCATTCTCGAACTCGCTTCGGCTGCACGAATTCGGGCCTTGACCGATCCCAGGTCGGCCGCTTGCCAACTCAGGGTTGGCGCTACAGACCAGCTTTGTGTTTCGCTACCCAACGTTAAGCCCGGGCTTGAGATAAAACCCAGAAAGCCGCTCACGGACAAGTTCGGATATAAATCGGCCGTAGCGACACCAATGTCGGCGGTGCTCGCACCTAATAACCGCTCTGCACTGGCAACATCGGCGCGGTAACGAAGGTAGTTTTCCCCGTCTACTACCGCCACCGGCTTCTTGAGCTCAGGCAAGTCTGGTTCCGCCCCCAGATTGAGCTGCCCTGGCTCCTGGGCGAGAAGGGCTGACAAGGTTGCATCAGCGGTCAAGAGAGCAACCCGGTAGGCAGGAACTGCGGCCCGCACCTGATGAAGTTGCACATCTATTTGTGCCAGTTCCAACTCAGAGGCCATTCCAGCCTCCAGTCTGGCCAATACGATGTCGCGGCTTGTCTGTAGATTTTCCAGATTCTGCTCTGCCACCAACAGACGGAGCTGAGACCCGCGATATTCGCCGTAGCTGGTTGCCACCTGGCTGATGAGCTGAACCTGAGCGTCATGCCACAAGACATCAGCTTGCTGAGCCCTCGCTTCTGCCGCTTCACTGGCGCGGCGTAATTTACCGAACAAATCCAAATCCCAGCTCAAGCTGGCACCTGTAATGTAGCCCCGGGTAATAACGCCGTCATCGGAAGACGATAATGTGCCGTTTTCACTGGCCTGGTAACCAGCATCCAGTGATCCTTTCGGCAGCCCATCATCATCAGCATCCTGAAAAGCAGCGTAAGCACGGTCCACGTTAGCCCGGGCCTGCGCCAGGGTACGGTTCTCGGCAAGGGCGCGGCTAATAAGCTGGTTCAGCGCTTTATCGTCAAACGCTTGCCACCAGCTTTGTGCCTGATCAGCCCTCTGATAAGGGCTGTCAAAACTGATATCCGCAACCTGTTCAGGCGCTCGGTAATCCGGACCGACAGCGCAGGCGCTTAAAAATATCATCAATGCCAAAGAGGTCGACAGCTTTAGAGTATTATGCATGGTTTGCCTCCGGGGGGTTCTCTGATGGCTCTGTTTCTGAGGCCTGTGGTAACGCCTTGTTTCCATCACGTTTAGCCAGCATGTAATAGAACAGCGGCGTCAGAATTAAGCCGAAAATGGTGACGCCTATCATGCCCGAGAATACTGCCACCCCCATCGCCTGACGCATCTCGGCACCGGCGCCGCTGGAGAACACCATCGGCACAACACCCATAATAAAAGCGATGGAAGTCATCAGTATCGGTCGTAACCGCAGTCGGCCCGCTTCCAGAATGGCCTCCATCGCACTCATACCCTGGTCTTGCAACTCTTTGGCGAACTCGACAATCAGGATGGCGTTTTTGGTGGCCAGCCCCACCAGTACAATCAAGCCAACCTGGGTAAGAACATTGTTATCCCCACCGGTGATCAAAACGCCGCTCAGCGCTGACAACAACGTCATCGGAATGATCAGGATAATCGCCAACGGTAAGGTCAAGCTTTCGTACTGCGCCGCCAGCACCATAAATACCAGGAGAATAACCAACGGGTAGATAAACATCCCTGCATTACCGGCCAGAATTTGCTGGTAAGTCAGCTCGGTCCACTCGTATGTCATACCGTTTGGCAGGGTTTCCGCCAGAATTTCTTCAATCGCCGCCTGCGCCGCCCCACTGCTGAAGCCAGGCGCCGGGCCACCGTTAATTTCAGCGGTGGTGAAGCCGTTATAGTGCATTACTCGATCCGGACCGGCAGTGTTTGTGACGTTAATGAAGGAGCCCAGCGGTACCATGTCGCCATCGTCATTACGCACCTTCAGCTGGTTGATTTGCTCCGGTGTCTGGCGGAACTGCTCGTCAGCCTGCATATTCACCTGATAGGTACGGCCAAACTGGTTAAAGTCATTCACATACACAGAGCCCATATAACCCTGTAATGTCTGAAAGACCTCATCCAGCGACACGTTTTGCTGCTTGGCTTTGGTACGATCGATATTCAGGTCCAGCTGCGGCACATTCACCTGATAGCTGGAGAAGATGCCAGCCAGTTCAGGCGTGGCCCGGGCTTTTTGCATGACATCCATGGTTACGTTGTAAAGCTCCTCGTAACCGTAGTTAGCACGATCCTGTATCTGCAGCCGGAAGCCGCCGATTGTCCCCAAACCCTGCACCGGAGGAGGTGGGAAAATGGCAATGAAGGCATCTTCAATACCGGCAAATTTCTGGTTCAACTCAGCGGCTATGGCACCGGCCGACATGGACAAATCGGTACGTTCATCAAAGTCTGTCAGTCCCGTAAACACAATTCCTGAGTTCGGACTGTTGGTAAAACCATTGATGCTCAGCCCGGGGAAGGCGATTGAGTCGCGCACACCAGGGTGCTCAAGCGCAATACGCGACATCTCCTTGATCACCGCTTCGGTACGCTCCAATGATGCCGCATCCGGCAACTGGGCAAAGGCAACCAGATACTGTTTATCCTGGCTCGGCACATACCCGGTAGGCGTGGTCGCAAATTGCAGGCCGGTCAAGCCCACCATAGCGATATACAACACACCGACAATGACACCAAAGCGGATGACTTTTTTAACCAGCCAACCGTAACCATGAGATAAGCGGGTAAAAAAGCGATTAAAGGGATCAAACAACCAGCCGCCTAACAGCTTGTCTATAGCGCGGGTCAAGGCGTCTTTTTTCTCGTCATGGCCTTTCAATAACAGCGCCGACAGCGCCGGGCTCAGCGTTAACGAGTTAATGGCCGAGATAAAGGTGGAGATGGTAATGGTTAAGGCAAACTGCTTATAAAACTGGCCAGTCAAGCCTGACATAAAGGCCGTGGGAATAAATACCGCGGCCAGCACTAAAGTCGTGGCAATTATCGGACCGGTGACTTCTTTCATCGCTTTTTGTGTAGCAGCTATCGGCGATAAGCCTTCGCTGATGTTCCGCTCGACGTTTTCTACCACGACTATGGCGTCATCCACCACGATACCAATCGCCAGCACTAATCCAAACAGCGACAATGCATTGAGGGAAAAGCCCAACAAATGCATAAAAGCAAAGGTGCCGACCAGTGACACCGGCACTGCCACCAGCGGAATGATTGATGCGCGCCAGGTCTGCAAAAACAGTACCACTACCAGAACGACCAACAACACGGCTTCAAGCAGGGTTTTGATAACCGCTTCAATTGAACCGCGCACAAAAACAGTCGGATCGTAAACGATTTCGTAGGCTAAACCATCCGGAAAACCTTCAGACAGCTCCGCCATGGTTGCGCGCACATCGTCGGAGATCTGAATGGCATTTGAACCGGAGGCCTGGAAGACCGGAATCGCCACCGCATCCTTATTATTCAGCAGGGATCGCAGGGCATAAGTTGAGGCACCCAGCTCCACCCGGGCAACATCTTTCAAACGGCTGACCTGGCCATTGTCGCCCACCTGGATAATGATATTTTCAAACTCTTCCACCGTCGCCAGACGACCTTTGACATTAACCAGTAGCTGAAACTCAGCCTCCTCACTCGGCTGAGCTCCCAGGCTTCCGGCGGCCGCCTGTTGGTTTTGCTCGCGAATAGCCGCCGTTATTTGCGTCGGGGATAGCCCCAGTGCGGCCACTTTATTCGGGTCAAGCCAAATACGCATACTGTATTCACCTGCACCAAACAGCTGTACAGCCCCTACTCCCTCAACTCGCGCCAGCTCATCTTTGATGTTCAATGCCGCATAATTCGACAGGTAAAGCATGTCGTAGCGGTCATCCGGTGAGGTTAAGTGCACCACCATGGTTAAATCCGGTGAGGACTTCTCTGTCACCACGCCTAAACGTTGCACTTCCTGCGGCAGTCGCGGTATGGCTCGCTCTACCCGGCTTTGCACCTGGGCCTGGGCCAGGTCAACATCAGTGCCGATGGCAAAGGTGACCGTTAGTGTCATACGCCCATCAGAGGTGGCTTGGGATGACATATACAACATGTCTTCGACGCCGTTAATTTCCTGCTCTAGCGGCGAGGCCACCGTCTCGGCAATAACCTTCGGGTTAGCACCGGGATAGTTAGCCGTTACCACTACCGTAGGAGGCACCACTTCCGGGTACTCGGTGATCGGTAACTGCCATACGGCTATCGCACCGGTGATAAAAAACAACAGCGAAATAACCGCGGCGAAAATAGGCCGTCGGATAAAAAATTGCGAAAACATATAATGCTCCTTAGCTGCGGTTATCTGCTGTAGCCGCGCGAGCAGCCAACTCGTCGGTGGCTTGATCTATCAACTGCTGGGCTTCAAGCAGACTGGCCAACTGTTCGCTGCTGGCCATCTCCACTAATTTCGGCTCAATCTTCATAGTTGGCATTACCCGCTGCAGGCCGTTAACCACAATTTTGTCGGTGGCGGTTAAACCTTCACGCACAATGCGCAGTCCGTTGACTTTCTCGCCCAACTTCACCGCCCGGTACTCCAACGTATTGTTGTCATCGACGATCAGTACAAACTTGTTATTCAGGTCGGTGCCAATAGCTTTTTCGTCAATCAACACGCCTTTGTAGCTGTCGCTGCCGACCAGCTTGATGCGGGCAAACAAACCGGGTAGCAGGTTGCCGTCTTCGTTTGGAAAGCTGGCTCGAACACGAATAGAGCCGGTCTGCGCCTCAACGCGGTTGTCGACGAAATCGACATTGCCGACATACTGATAACCGTTGTCGTCAGCCAAAGTCATATACACGGGATTAGCAGAGGCATCACGAGTGTCAGACCGTTCGCCGGCTTCGCTGAGGCGGACATACTTCAGGTAGCTTTGCTCGTCCACATCAAAATAGGCGTACATTTTGTCGGTCGACACCAGACTAGTGAGTTCGCTCTGACCGGCGTTAACATAGTTACCGGCGGTTACCTGTGCATAAGATATCCGGCCACTTATGGGCGCGGTAATGCGGGTGTAGCTCAGATTCAGCTCCGCGCGTTCAAGTGCGGCCCGCACTGAAGCAACTGCGGCTGCCGTTTGCTGCTTGCTCGCAAAACGTCTGCCCAGCAATTCGTCCGAAATCGCTCGTTGGCTACTGAGTTTCTCTGCCCGCTGGTGTTCGCTGGCAGCCTGTGAGGCAGCACTCTGTACGCTTTGCAGTTCGGCTTGAAGCCTTGCCACTTCGGCCGCAAAAGCCCGCGGGTCAATCTGCACCAGCAACTCACCTTTCTGTACCAGAGCACCTTCGCTAAAGTGCACCTGCTCAATATAGCCGGAAACACGCGGCACCAGATTGACTGTTTGCGGCGCCTGCAAGCGGCCGGTAAATTCATCCCATTCGGTGATACGCTCATAAACTACCTGCGCCACACTAACCTCCGGCGCGGCAGGCGCCGGCGCCTGATTTGCCGCTTCCGGATTACCACAAGCCGCTAACACCAGCGCAGCAACGCTTCCTAATATGAGATTTCCTAAAGTGTTTGCCATGCTCATGACGATGTTCTCCACATTATTGCTGAAGGCTGCAAAACACGGGTGTAATGCAATCCGTTATTTATGTACCGATTGGTAATATATAGCACAATAAATTCTCGTCAACCGAATTTTGTACCGATTGGTAAATTTTCTTCATCCGACGTTATTGCTTTCAGAAATTAGCCGCACTGTTGCAGTGCTAACAAAAAATAAACTGCCGGAGGTTTCTGTCAGACTACGCAAACAGTGTATGTGCAGTGCCCGGTTTGCTTAATGCCGGATGCTGGCGAATTCTTGCCTTAAACTACACAGGCCAGTTTGTGGCAATTTAACTGAACTTTGGGCGACTCTTGAGGTCTTAATTCTGTACTAGCGGAGAGATGCTTGTACCAGGTAGCGTTTACCCGTGCTGGACAGGGGAATTTTTGCTGTCTACTATGTGACCGATTTTCAAAGCAGGAGCCAGACCATGTCAGCAATAAGTTGTACTCAGAATGTTGGACGGCCCCGCACCTTTGACATCGACACGGCGCTGGAAAAAGCACTCGAGGTGTTCTGGCGAAAAGGCTACGACGGCACCTCATTGTCAGACCTGACAGAGGCTATGGGCATTAACAAACCCAGCCTGTATGCCGCCTTTGGCAATAAAGAACAGCTGTTTTTGAAAGCCATAGAGTTTTACGAGAGTCGGCCCTGCTCATTCTTTTTACCGGCACTGGAAAAACCCACCGCTTATCAGGTGGCCGAACATATGCTGTTCGGCGCAGCCATGAATATGGCTGATCAAAGCCACCCCCAGGGGTGTGTCGTGGTTCAGGGGGCACTGTCATGCAGCGAGGCAGCAGCCACGGTAAAAGAATCGCTGATTAACCGCCGCTTTGAAGGCGAACAAAAACTGCGTGACCGCTTTGAACGCGCTAAACAGGAAGGCGATTTGCCTGCCACAACAGATCCGGAAACTCTCGCCCGCTACCTGGGCACTGTACTGCAAGGTATGGCCATTCAGGCCACTAGCGGTGCAACCTGTGAACAATTGCGTCAGGTTGCGCAGATGACTTTGCAGGCATTTCCCCGCGCTTGACAACCTGCCCGCCGCAATTTTGTAATCACTGCGTGACTTTCACCTCATGTGAGAGCTTACCTGAGCCAGTTGTCGGCGAGCCATAAGCTTCGCCTGTGTCTGCGTGAACTTTACCGCCAATAGGTTCAGTCTCATTAAAATGCTGCAGTAAGATATAGCTTCTCCGGGCAGGTTAAAGGCAGTTATTCCTGCCAACGCGTGAAAGACTACCTAAAACTCCATATCTATTGCCTTATCCTCCATCGCGTCCCTGCGCTAATAGGCAAAGACTGCCCCACTGGCTATGATAAGTTTTTCAGTACAGAGGAGAAGCGGAGGTGAGTGACCAACGTGAGCACTTGCGCCAGAAAATGGTGGATCCGTTACTGAAAGCTGTTGAATCACCCGGTCTGAGCGCCACCACCATACTGGACTTACCCCGTTCCACTAGACACTCCTAGCCTATGATCTACCTGATGTCCCGTCCGGCTAATCGCTATCGAGGCAGAGGCAAACCCATATAGATGGATGGCTTCATGTTTCACCGCCTTAACGTTCTACTTTCCACACTTGTCTTGCTGACAGCCTGCGCCGTGCCGCCGGACTCACCGCGCCTTCATCCGTGAAGACCGGGAGCTTGAAGTACAGCTCAATACGCCGTTTGAACTTCGCCCTGCCAAACCAGCCAAACGTGGGATCCTTTTCGTTCACGGATTAGGCGCCAGCCCATGGTATTTCTTTGATATCGCCACCGCCATGGCGAATGACGGCTGGCTGGCTGGTTCGCTCCATTCTTCTGCCCGGCCATGGCGCACGCCCTGCCGATCTGATGCTGCCGGACAATGATGATTGGGAAAAAGCCATCGCGCACCACGCAAATCTTTTAGCCGCGGAAGTCGATGAACTTTGGCTTGGAGGGTTCTCAACTGGCGGTAACCTGGCCACCTCCCACGCGTATACAGATGACAATGTTGACGGGCTATTGCTCTTTTCCCCCGGATTTTATCCGGACACCAACTATTTGTTTCTCACCCCCGCCATTTCCTATTTTTGGGACTGGCTCGATATCGACGACGAGGACAATATCGCCACTTATCAGTCCCTTCCTGCCCGTGGAGCCTCCCTCTATTATCGTTCGGTCAGTGCCGTGCAAAAAAATCTCGAAACCGCAAGCTTTGATAAACCCGTACTGATCACCATGAGTCAGCATGATAGCGTCCTTGACCCCAACGCGACGCTCAATGCCTTTCAAAACCGTTTCCCCAACCTCAAATCACGCTTCGTCTGGTACGGTGACACCCCGCAAAACCTTGACGATCCTCGCGTCACCGCCCTTGTCAGTAACCTGCCCGATCGGCGCATCAGCACTTTCTCCCACATGAACGTGCTGTTTGCACCCGAAAACGCCTATTACGGTGAAGAGGGTAGCTACATCACGTTTGAAAATGGGCAGCACGACCTCCCACGCCCCGACACTGCTGAAACCCTGTGGTTCGGGCATGGGGCCAGATCGCAACGGAAAAATACCATGCTCGCCTGACCTGGAACCCCTATTTCCTCGATCTACTCGCCAATATTAGCGAGGTTACAGGCGACTAACCGGCGATAACGTCCGACTGAGTCAAGCGCGCCACAGCGTCATCGATGGCCCCGACAGTAATCATGCTGAGGAAACAGGGTGGACTGGCGGAAAATCAACACATCACGGTGTATCAATAGTACTGATACGATCTTGTATCTGATTCTCGAATCCGTAAGTAAACGAATCCATTGAAACTTCACCAAGGTCAACAGACTTTGCATTTTCGCCTGCTATCAACGTCACATCGTCTATACCCAGAACATTCAGAATCAATTTCAGATATCGATGAGCTATATCTCTATCCTGGATAGGTGAGCCCGGACCATAAACGCCACCGGCGGCCAGTAATACTGTAGCCTTTGTGTTTTTAACCTTCCCTTTGCCGTCAAAGCCCAGCGTAGTACCTTTTCTCACAATGCTGTCGAACCAAGACTTCAGATTGGCTGGTACATTGTAATTGTAGACTGGAGTTGAAATAACCAGATGGTCGCAACTGACGAGCTCCTTCACAAGCTCGTCTGATAGCAACAGCGCACTTTTCATAGCCGGTGTTTGGTGCTCTGGAGGCGTAAAGTAAGCCTGC
>Ga0307486_1002669_pt1 | contig 12228 bp, 11 predicted proteins | sample CBIW02metaG_FD_203663 | JGI IMG/M metagenome (GOLD analysis project Ga0307486, IMG submission 203663) | Sea-ice brine microbial communities from Beaufort Sea near Barrow, Alaska, United States - CBIW 0.2 | ecosystem: Environmental > Aquatic > Marine > Coastal | place: USA: Alaska | collected... | reverse complement strand
CCGCATACTTTCTTAATCAGGAATTGCATACTCAGCATAACTTTAAACTTCGAGTAGAGGTTTAGGGTTCCACCCGGAGGCCGGACGTGTCAAACAATCAAAATTATCTAGCCGTCATCAAGGTTGTCGGCATCGGCGGTGGCGGCGTCAACGCCGTCAACCGCATGATCGAACTGGGCCTCCGCGGTGTCGAGTTCATCGCCATCAATACGGATGCCCAGGCTCTGCTCATGAGCGACGCCGACGTCAAGCTTGACGTCGGCCGCGACCTGACCCGCGGTCTCGGTGCCGGTGCTGACCCTGAGGTGGGTCGCCGCGCCGCCGAGGATCATGCCGAAGAGATCGAGGAGGCCCTCGCGGGGGCCGACATGGTCTTCGTCACCGCCGGTGAGGGTGGCGGTACCGGCACCGGTGGCGCCCCCGTCGTCGCTCGCATTGCGAAGTCGATCGGCGCCCTGACCATCGGTGTTGTCACCAAGCCGTTCGGCTTTGAGGGCAAGCGCCGTCAGGCCCAGGCCGAAACCGGTGTTGCCTCGCTCAAGAACGAGGTCGACACTCTCATCGTTGTTCCCAACGATCGCCTGCTCGAAATCAGCGACCGCGGCATCAGCATGCTTGAAGCGTTCGCGACTGCCGACCAGGTACTCCTCGCCGGTGTGCAGGGCATCACCGATCTGATCACCACCCCTGGACTGATCAACCTCGACTTCGCCGACGTCAAGTCGGTCATGCAGGGAGCCGGCTCAGCCCTCATGGGCATCGGTTCCGCCCGCGGCGCCGACCGTGCGATCAAAGCGGCCGAACTCGCCGTCGCGTCTCCGCTGCTCGAAGCAAGCATCGACGGTGCCCATGGCGTGCTCTTGTCGATCCAGGGCGGCTCCAATCTCGGCATCTTCGAGATCAACGACGCGGCCCGGCTCGTGCAGGAAGCAGTGCACCCCGAAGCCAACATCATCTTCGGTGCCGTCATTGACGACACCCTGGGCGACGAGGTGCGCGTCACCGTCATCGCCGCCGGCTTCGACGGTGGCGAGCCCGGTGCCAAGGCCGTCGAGGTGCGGCGCGCCGACCTCGTCGCTGCGGGGATTGCCGCCGGTGCCGGTTCAGCAACGGCAGGTGCAGCAGCATCAACCGGCGGCGCACCGGCTACCGAATCGGCCAACTACAGTGACGGCGAGCTCACGGCCTCCTCGGTGTGGGGAGCTTCGGAGTCGTCCAGCGGCGTGACCGTGGCCGACCCGGCCTTTGAAGAAGACGCCGACGACCTGGACATCCCCGACTTTCTCAAGTAAGTCGCCCGACGCCCGGTGGCAGACGCGACCACAGGTTTCGTCTGCCACCGGGCATCGGTAGGAAAGTCCAGGCCCCTACTGACACGCACGTAACGAACAGAGCAGCATTGAGCATGGCACTTTCCGACGCGGCACCCTCCGCAGGAGCACCGATCGATCTGGCCACCCGCCTGGCCGCCGTGCGCACCGGTGTCACCGATGCCGCCCGAGATGCCGATCGCGATCCTGCGGGTATCACGACGATCGTGGTCACCAAGTTTCACCCCCCGTCGCTGATCGAAGAGTTGTGCTCCCTCGGCGTGCGCAATGTGGGGGAGAATCGCCACCAGGAGGCGCAATCGAAAGCGGCGTTGCTCGCCGATCTCGACCTCACCTGGCATTTCGTCGGTCAGGTGCAGGGCAAGAAGGCGCGGCAGGTGCGTGCCTACGCCGACGTCATCCACTCGGTGGATCGTGAATCTCTCGTGACCGCCCTCGGGTCAGCGGAATCGAGTATTGACTGTTTCATTCAGGTGAATCTGACCGATGACGCTGCGCGCGGCGGCGTGGATCCACTGAAGCTGCCGGCGCTGGTCGAGCACGTTCTGGCCACGCCTGGCCTCGATCTGCTCGGCCTGATGGCTGTCGCTCCGCTCGGTGTGGAACCGCGACGGGCGTTCGCCCAGGTGCGCGAACTCAGCGAGGATATTCGCAGGCTGGCCCCGTTGTCCACCGCACTGTCGATGGGAATGAGCCAGGACTATGCTGCGGCCGTGCTCGAAGGGGCGACACACCTAAGAATTGGTACGGCAATCACCGGCAATCGCCCGGTGCTCAGTTAATCTCGAAGTAGTAAACCAACACGGAGGTCGACATGTCCAACCCGCTCAAGAAAACCATGGTCTACCTGGGTCTGGCAGACGAAGAGCTGGAGTACCAGGCGCCCGCCGGTGCCCAGGGTGCTGCCAATAACGGAGCCACGAATCAGGGCGGCACCAATCATGTGAGTGCCGTTCCGGCACGCGGGCATGACAACGCGCCGCACGGCAATGCCGCACATTCCAACGCGGCCCAAAACTCTGCCGGTCGCGCACCGGTGACCCCCCTGCGAACGACTTCGACTCCCCAGAATGTGGCTGCGTCTGACATGAATGAAATCCTCACCGTCCACCCGCATGCGTACAAGGACGCTCAGGTCATCGCCGAGTCCTTCCGTGAAGGCATTCCGGTCATCATCAACCTGTCGCAGATGAGCGACGGTGACGCTCGTCGTCTCATCGACTTCGCGAGCGGCCTGTCGCAGGGCCTGTACGGCAAGATCGAGCGCGTCACCGCCAAGGTCTTCCTGCTCTCCCCGTCCCATGTCGTCGTCTCCGGTGACAGTACCGCTGACGAGGGCGCTGAGGACAGCTCCTTCTTCGCGCAAGGCTAGACTGAAGTGTGACTGGTATACCGATCCTGGGGAATCTTCTCTATTTCCTATTCTTTATGTACTTCCTTGTGCTCTGGGGTCGATTCATCATTGACCTCGTGCGTGGTGTTAACCGGGCCTGGCGCCCACAGGGATTCCTCCTCGTGCTCGTCGAGCTCGTCTACACGCTGACCGATCCGCCGGTACGTTTTTTCCGTCGTCTGGTCCCGCCGCTTCGCATCGGGCCGATCGCCTTGGATTTCGGCTTCACTCTGACGATGCTGTGCTGCATCGTCGGCATGTCTCTGGCAGGCGTACTGTAATCGTCCGACTGGGGCATGTATCCTTATCGGACAAGTGGTTCGCCGCGAGCCCGTACTCGCTTGTGGGCAGCCTGTAGCCAATCAAATGCTTGGGCCAAATCTCGGCTCAGGTCAGTCAAATGTTCGCAATTATTTTAAGTTTTGAGGGTGAAAAGCCATGGCGCTAACTCCGGAAGATGTAGTCAACAAAAGGTTTCAGTCGACCAAGTTCCGTGAGGGATACGACCAGGACGAGGTCGATGACTTTCTCGACGAGGTCGTCGTCGAGCTGCGTCGCCTGACCAAGGAGAACGAGGAACTGCGCGGCCAGGGCGGCTCCGATGGCACCCCCGCAGTCGAGTCGGCTCCGGTCGCTGCTGCTGCTGCCGTCGCTGCCGAGCCGGTTGTCGCTGAACCCGTCGTCGCCGAGCCGGTTGCCGCAGCTCCGGTTGCCGCCGTCGCGCCGGTCGACGAGACGGCCGGTACGACCAACCTCCTGCAGCTGGCCCGCCGCCTGCACGAAGAGCACGTCAAGGAAGGCGCCGAGAAGCGCGACGCCCTCATCGCCGAAGGCCATGCCACTGCGGCGCGCGTGATCGCTGAGGCCGAGACCCAGCAGCGTGTGCAGCTGCAGAAGCTTGACAAGGAGCGTTCCACGCTCGAGGGCAAGATCGATGAGCTGCGCACCTTTGAGCGCGAGTACCGCCTGAAGCTCAAGAGCTACATCGAGGGTCAGCTCCACGACCTCGATGCAAGTTCGGTTGACGCTACGAGCGACGCCGGCACCGCGCCGAAGCCCAGCTTCCAGGGCTTTGGAGCCTAGGGCACGAACGAAGAAGCGTTCGCGAGCGCTTATCGTTCTAGCCCTCGTCGCGCTGGGCATTTATGCCCTCGATCAATTCAGTAAGTACCTCGTTGTCGCTTCGATGACCGAGGGCTCCGTGCTTCGGGTTCTGAACAATGTGCTGCAACTGCACTTTGTTCGGAACCCGGGCGCGGCGTTCTCCTTGGCGAGCGGATCCACCTGGATCTTCTCGATCATTGCCGGAGCCGTCGTGGTGTTCATCATCTGGTTCGCCCGCCGCATCCAGTCCGGGGCCTGGGGACTTGTCTTCGGGTTGCTGCTCGGGGGCGTGCTCGGAAACCTGACCGATCGTCTGGTGCGTGAACCGGGCTTCGGGGTAGGTCACGTCGTTGACTTCATCTCGACTCCCTGGCTGTTGCCGGCGATCTACAACGTCGCCGACATGGCCATCGTGACGAGCATGGCCATTTTCATGATCCTGACCATCCGCGGTGTCGGCCTCGATGGCAACAAGGTCGTGGCGGTCAGCAAAACTGCCACAGTGCCCGTCGCCCCGCCCCCTGATCAAACGGATGCTGTGACCCCCGATACAACGAACCGCGACCGACCAAGCCCCTCGACCGAGGCGCTCCCGTGACCGGTTCCCACGACGTGGCCGGCCGGCCGGAACGGCGGGCGCTTCCGCTGCCGGACGGTTTGGAAGGCGTGCGCGTTGATGCCGGGCTGGCCAAGCTGTTCGGCTTCTCGCGCAACTTCGCTGCGGAGGTCTCAGAGGCGGGGGGCGTCATAATCGACGGCACCGTCGTCGGCAAGTCCGACCGCTTGCGGGCCGGGAGCTGGATCGAAGTCACCTGGCAGCCCAAGCAGCCGGTGCGCATCATCCCCATCGCCGTTCCCGACCTCACCGTTGTGCATGACGACGAAAGCATTGTCGTCATCAACAAACCGGCCGGCGTAGCCGCCCACCCGAGCGTCGGCTGGACCGGCCCCACCGTTCCCGGCGCCCTCGCGGCGGCGGGTTACCGCATCGCGACGTCTGGCGCGGCCGAACGAGCGGGCATCGTGCACCGGCTCGACGTCGGCACGAGTGGTCTCATGGTTGTGGCCAAGTCGGAGACGGCCTATGTCGCTCTCAAGAGGGCGTTCAAAGACCGCGAGGTGGAGAAGATCTACCACACGGTTGTGCAGGGCCACCCCGACCCGCTCACCGGCACCATTGATGCGCCGATCGGCCGCCACCCGAGGTCGGACTGGAAGTTCGCGGTCATGGCCGACGGCAAGCACTCGATCACCCACTACGAGACTCTGGAGGCGTTTCCCTCTGCCTCGCTGCTCGAGGTTCACCTGGAGACCGGGCGCACCCACCAGATTCGCGTGCACATGACGGCCCAACGGCATCCGTGTGTCGGAGATGCCATGTACGGCGCCGATCCGTCGATCACCACCCGGCTCGGATTGAAACGCCAGTGGCTACACGCCAAGCAGCTGGCCTTCACGCACCCGGACAGCCATGAGTGGGTCACCTATAACGCCGACTACCCGTTCGATCTCACGCACGCCCTCGGGGTGCTGCGAGGAGACTGAGTCGGCGACTCGCTTACACATTCGTTTCATCAACTCGTCGGAGTCATTGTGAGTAACCCGGTTAGTGCCACCGATTCGTTCGTACACCTGCACGTGCACAGCGAATATTCCATGCTCGACGGTGCGGCCCGGGTGAAACCTCTGATCAAGGCCGCCGTTGACGAGGGGATGCCTGCAGTCGCGGTGACCGACCACGGCAACGTGTTCGGTGCCTTCGACTTCTGGAAGAGCGCGACCGACGCCGGCATCAAGCCGATCATCGGTACCGAGGCGTACATCACCCCCGGCACCGACCGCCGCGACAAGACCCGGGTGCGGTGGGGCACGAGTGGCCAAAACCGGGACGACGTCGGTGGTGCCGGCTCGTACACCCACATGACCCTGCTCTCCGAGAACACCGCGGGGATGCACAACCTGTTCCGGTTGTCATCGAAGGCGAGCCTCGAGGGCTACTACTTCAAACCTCGCATGGACCGCGAGCTGCTCAGCCAGTACTCGAAGGGCCTGATCGGCACGACCGGCTGCGTCGGTGGCGAAGTACAGACCCGCCTGCGCCTGGGCCAATACGAGGAAGCCAAGAAGGCCGCCGGTGACTTTCAGGACATTTTCGGGAAGGAGAACTTCTTCTGCGAGATCATGGACCACGGCATCGATATCGAACGCCGCACCATGACCGATCTGCTTCAACTCGCCAAAGAGCTCGACCTGCCCCTGCTGGCGACCAACGACCTGCACTACACACACGCCCATGACGCGACGGCCCACGCCGCACTGCTGTGCGTGCAGTCGGCATCAACCCTCGACGACCCCAACCGGTTCAAGTTCGACTCCAACGAGTTCTACCTCAAGAGTGCAGCGCAAATGCGGCATCTGTTCCGTGACCACCCGGAATCCTGCGACAATACGCTGCTCATCGCCGAGCGCTGCGAGGTGGAGTTCAACACCAAAGCCAACTACATGCCGCGCTTTCCCTGCCCAGAGGGGGAGAACGAGGAGAGCTGGTTCATCAAGGAGAACGAGGTCGGGCTGGCCAAACGCTACCCGCAGGGCATCCCGGACGACGTACGCAAGCGCGCCGACTACGAAATCGGCATCATCGTGCAGATGGGATTCCCCGGCTACTTCCTCGTCGTCGCAGACTTCATCATGTGGTCCAGGCAGCAGGGCATTCGAGTCGGTCCCGGCCGTGGTTCCGGCGCCGGCTCGATGGTCGCGTACGCGATGGGAATCACCGACCTCGACCCGCTCGTCCACGGGCTCATTTTTGAACGGTTCCTCAATCCTGACCGCGTCTCCATGCCCGACTTCGACGTCGACTTCGACGAGCGTCGTCGTGGTGAGGTCATCAAGTACGTCACGGAGAAGTACGGCGAGGAGCGTGTCGCCCAGATCGTCACCTACGGCACGATCAAGGCCAAACAGGCCCTGAAGGATGCTTCGCGTGTGCTCGGTTTTCCCTTCGGAATGGGCGACAAGCTCACCAAGGCCATGCCGCCGGCGATCATGGGCAAGGACGTGCCCCTCACCGGCATGTTCGACAAAGACCACGCGCGCTACCGGGAAGCAGCGGACTTCCGTGCGGTGATCGAGAGTGACCCCGAAGCTCGCACCGTTTTCGATACCGCCCTCGGCCTGGAAAACCTCAAGCGTCAGTGGGGGGTCCACGCAGCCGGCGTCATCATGTCGAGCGACCCGCTCATCGACATTATTCCGATCATGAAGCGTGAAGCGGATGGCCAGGTCGTCACTCAATTCGACTACCCGGCCTCCGAAGCGCTCGGACTGATCAAGATGGACTTCCTGGGGTTGCGCAACCTCACCATCATCGACGACACCCTCGACAACATCGCGGTGAACCGCGGCCACCGGCCCGTGCTCGAGGATCTCGGCCTCGAGGACCCCGCTGCGTATGAACTGTTGGCTCGGGGGGATACTCTCGGCGTTTTCCAGCTCGACGGCGGGCCCATGCGCTCCCTGCTGCGGCTGATGAAACCCGACAACTTCGAAGACATTTCGGCCGTCATCGCCCTCTACCGCCCCGGGCCCATGGGCGCCAACTCTCACACCAACTATGCGCTGCGCAAGACCGGCCAGCAGGAGATCATTCCGATTCACGCGGAACTCGAAGAGCCGCTGAAAGACGTGATCGGCAACACCTACGGCCTCATCGTGTATCAGGAACAGGTCATGTCGATCGCCCAGAAGCTCGCCGGGTTCTCCCTCGGTGAAGCTGACCTGCTTCGCCGGGCGATGGGCAAGAAGAAGAAGTCAGAGTTGGACAAGCAGTTCGAAGGCTTCTCGCAGGGCATGAAAGACAACGGCTACTCGATGGATGCCGTCACCACAGTCTGGAACATCCTGCTGCCGTTCTCCGACTACGCCTTCAACAAGGCGCACTCCGCCGCGTACGGGGTGCTGTCCTACTGGACGGCGTACCTCAAGGCCGTCTACCCGGCCGAGTACATGGCGGCTCTGCTGACCAGCGTCGGCGATTCCCGCGACAAGCTCGCCCTCTACCTGAACGAGTGTCGCCGCATGGGGATTCAGGTGCTGGCCCCTGACGTGAACGAGTCGATCGGTTTCTTCGCGGCTGTGGGCACCGATATCCGTTTCGGTCTCGGCGCGGTGCGCAACGTCGGGTTCAACGTGGTCGAGGCCATTCGCGGCGCCCGCGAGGACAAGGGACGCTTCGAGTCATTCCATGACTTCCTGCGCAAGGTGCCGCTGCCGGTCGCCAACAAGCGCACGATCGAATCGCTGGTCAAGGCCGGAGCTTTCGACTCGCTCGGCGCGACCCGGCGCGGCATGGTCGAAATTCATGAATCAGCTGTGGAATCCGCCGTCAAGATCAAGCGGGAAGAGAGCAACGGCAATATCGGGTTCGACTTCGACAGCCTGTTCGACGAACCTCAGGACACAGAACAAGTACCGGAACGGCCCGAGTGGAACAAGAAAGAGAAGCTCGCCTACGAACGTGACATGCTCGGGCTCTATGTCTCCGACCATCCACTCGCGGGTCTGGAGATTCCGCTTGCCAAGCATGCCAGCACCACGATCGCCGACCTGATCGCCTCTGACTCGACCGAGGACGGCGAGACGGTGACCGTCGCCGGCCTGATCACGAGCGTGCAACACCGCGTCGCCAAGAAATCGGGCAACCAGTACGGCATGATCCAGGTCGAAGACTTCGGCGGTGAGATCACCGCGATGTTCATGGGCAAGGCCTACCTCGAGTTCGCACCCGAACTGATCAGCGATTCGGTCGTTGTCGTGCGCGGTCGGGTCAGCCTGCGCGACGACGGTATGAACCTGCACGCCTTCAGCGTTTTCCAGCCCGAACTCGGCCAGGGCGCCGACCAGAGCACGGTCTCGATCTCGGTGAGTGAATCTCGAGCGACCACCGACACCGTGCGTGCGCTCGGCGAGATCCTCAAACGTCACGCCGGGGACGCCGAGGTGCGGCTGAAACTGGTCAAGGGTGACGTGGCGCGGGTGTTCGAACTCCCGCACCGGGTGAAGGTAAGCGCCGACCTCTTCGGCGAACTCAAGAGCATCCTCGGCCCGAACTGCCTGACCTGATCCGGAGCACGGTCAGGATGCCCACCTATGCTGGGAGCATGCACACGCCAGAGCCGATCTATTCGACCGCTATCGGCGCTGGCCGTGCCCTGTTCGGTCTGCTCCGGGTGCGCCCCACTACTGCCGGGATGGAGCAGCTGCCGAGCACCGGCGGCGCCGTACTGGCGATCACCCATTTCGGCTATCTGGACTTCGCCCTCGTCGAGTGGATCACCTGGTTGCACAACCGCCGGCACATCCGCTTTATGGCCAAGAAGGGCGCTTTCGATCAGCCGCTGGTCGGACGCCTGCTGCGGGGCATGAAACATATCTCGGTCGACATGGAGAGCGGGGGTGAGGCCTACGGCCAGGCCGTGACGGCCCTGCGCTCTGGCGACCTGCTCGGTGTCTTTCCCGAGGGCGGCGTCAACGCATCGTTCACGGTGCGTGAACTGAAAACAGGTGCGGTGCGCATGGCGCAAGCCTCGAACGTGCCGATCATTCCGGTCGCCGTCTGGGGCGGGCATCGGCTGATGACCAAGAACCACCGGCCGACGCTGCGGGAGAGGCTCCACATTCCGGTCAGTATTCGCTTTGGAGAGCCGTTTCACGCGAATGCCGACGCGGACGTTGCGGTATCGACTATGCGACTGCACGACACCCTGCAGGCGCTCGTCGACACCGTGCAGGCGGACTACCCGGTGGCCGGTGCCGGCCAGTGGTGGCAGCCCGCTCACCTCGGCGGAACCGCACCGACTCCCGAGCAAGCCGCCGTGGCCGAGGCCGAGCGTCGTCGCCGCAAAGCAGCCGAAAAAGGGCAGCGCACCTAAAACAGCAAGCGCACCTAAAACAGCAAGTTAGACGGCGGCCCCCGGTACTCGGTAGGTGCGCTCGTGGTACAGGAGGGCTTCGTCGTCGGTTCCCATCCCGCCTCCTTCGATTTGCACGACCACGACGGCATTGTTGTGCACCGACACCCGTTCGACGATGCGCCCGACCATCCAACTGGTCACGCCGGTCAGCACCGGGAGTCCGTACGGTCCCGGGCGCCAATGATCGCCGACGAAGCGTTCGGCGTGCGGCCCGGCCAGTTTCTCAGCGACCATACGGTTGTGGGCACCCAGCATATGAATGACCACACGTTCCCCGACGGCGATGGCGGCCCAGGAGCTGGCCGACCGGGCCATGTTAAACGTCGCGAGCGGCGGAACCGCCGAGAGCGACGCCAATGACGTGGCCGTGAATCCGACCGGTGTTCCATCGGGCGCAAGGGTTGTGATCGCGGCGACCCCGGCGGCGTGGCGACGGAACGCGTGTTTGAACGCGGCGAGGTCGTCGGGCGCATTGGGGTCGGCCGCGAGCGGCGGGCCGGCGGGCAGAGTAGTCACTGGGGGTTCAACGTTGCTTTCCATACTCAACCAACAATCTATTTCATGACCAGCCTATTCCCGCGGGCTGATTGTTTGCTCGCCAGGACGGATAGGCTGGTCAACGATGATCCAGACTATTGACCTTCGCGGGAGCGAGCCGACACCGGCCGCGCTTCTGGCTTCCGTTCCGCGCGCTTTGACGAGTGTTGCTGTCGCTGCCGATATTGCAGCCGAACTGATCGCCGACGTGCGCGAGCGCGGCGGGGCGGCTCTGCTCGACCAGGCGGAACGCCTCGACCGGGTACGCCCCGGTCAGGTACGGGTTCCGGCCAGCCACATCAGTGACGCGGTAGCGGGGCTGGACCCGGCCGTGCGCGCCGCCATCACCGAGACTATTCGCCGGGTGCGCCTCGCCAGTGCCGCGCAGGTGCCGCCGCACCACACGACCACCATTGAGGCCGGAGCCACCGTCACGCAACGCTGGCAGCCGGTGAACCGAGTGGGTCTGTACGTTCCCGGCGGCAAAGCCGTCTACCCGTCAAGCGTGGTGATGAACGTCGTCCCGGCGCAGGTGTCCGGTGTGCGTTCCATCGCGCTCGCCTCACCACCGCAGAGCCACTTTGACGGCCGCGTGCACCCCACCATCCTCGCCGTCGCCGGCCTGCTCGGAGTCGACGAAATCTACGCGATGGGCGGCGCCGGCGCCATCGGAGCCCTGGCCTACGGAGTAGAGGACATCGGCCTCGAGCCGGTACAGATCGTCACCGGCCCCGGCAACGTCTACGTCGCCGCCGCCAAGCGGCTCATTCGCGGGCAGGCCGGTATCGACTCTGAGGCGGGTCCGACCGACATCCTCGTGATAGCGGATGCCACCGCCGACCCGCTGCTCGTCGCCGCCGACCTGGTCAGCCAGGCCGAGCACGACGAACTGGCCGCAGCCGTGCTCGTGACCGATTCCATCGAGCTCGCCGACGCCGTGGCCGTTCGCCTGGTCGTGCTGGCAGAAAGCACGACGCACAGCGAACGTGTGAGCACCGCTCTGGGCGGTCGACAGTCAGCGATTGTCCTGGTCGACAACCTGCACGTTGCGGCCGCCTTCAGCAACGCCTTCGGACCAGAGCACCTCGAAATTCAGACGAACGACCCCGATGCCGTGCTTGAGCTGATCGAGAACGCCGGAGCGATCTTTCTCGGACCGTATTCACCCGTCAGCCTCGGGGACTACGTCGCCGGATCAAACCACGTGCTGCCGACCGGGGGACAGGCCCGGTTCTCGTCAGGCCTCGGGGCCTACACCTTTTTACGCCCGCAGCAAGTCGTGCGGTACAGCCGGGCGGCGCTCGGCGCGGTTGCCGACCACATTGCAGCGCTTTCCCACGCTGAAGCACTGCCGGCGCACGGCGACGCTGTCACGGCCCGGTTCGCTGCCGACCGCTAAGCTGGAGGAACCATGTTTTGCCCGTTTTGTCGCCACCCCGATTCCCGAGTCGTCGACTCGCGAACGAGCGACGACGGACTGTCGATTCGCCGCCGTCGGCAGTGCCCGGAATGCGGCCGCCGCTTCAGCACCACCGAGACGGCCAGCCTGAACATCATCAAGCGCAGTGGTGTGTTGGAGCCGTTCAGCCGGGAGAAGATCGTCTCCGGCGTGCGTAAAGCGTGCCAGGGTCGTCCGGTCACCGATTCCGACCTCGCCGTGCTGGCCCAGAAGGTTGAGGAAACCATCCGCCAGACGGGTGCTTCGCAGGTCGACGCCAACGACATCGGCCTGGCCATTCTGCCGCCGCTACGTGACCTCGACGAAGTCGCCTACTTGCGGTTTGCGAGTGTCTACCAGGGCTTTGACTCACTTGAGGATTTCGAGAGCGCCATCACTCAGCTGCGCGCTGAGCACTCGGCGCGGTCGAGCGTTCGCAGCGCTGGATCC
>Ga0307486_1002668_pt1 | contig 12231 bp, 12 predicted proteins | sample CBIW02metaG_FD_203663 | JGI IMG/M metagenome (GOLD analysis project Ga0307486, IMG submission 203663) | Sea-ice brine microbial communities from Beaufort Sea near Barrow, Alaska, United States - CBIW 0.2 | ecosystem: Environmental > Aquatic > Marine > Coastal | place: USA: Alaska | collected... | reverse complement strand
GGCATCAGGTTGGCAAAGATAGACAATTTGACCCACCTGGCTGGGCGAGTCTCCTTGAAAACAAGCTGTTTATGGATGGAAACTAGGTAGGTTATTAATGAGTCAATGCGGGTCCAAAATAGTGGCCAGCTAAGCTCATAGCCGGACCAAAAAATCATACCACTTGGCAACGATACCTTGTCGAGGTCCAAATAAACTATTTCCGATAGTCCCTTATATTCATAAGAAATCAGCGCTCCCGAGATAACTTTTTCGTGATCAACGCTGCTAAGTGGTTGCAAAAACTACTACTCACGGGCTACACTGGGATTGTCAGGTTGCTTCGGCAGGGGTGTCATAGGGCTGCCCAAGTCGTAATGACTGGTGGGGGCTATCCAGCGAATCACATGGCGTGCATTCTCGTAGATGAGTGAGGGTCAATCGAATGAAGATTACATCAGTCAATTTAAGGAAGCTCCGCTTACCATTGATGGTTCCTTACCGCCTTTCCTATCGAACCTTTGAAGAGTTCGAACCATATTACATCGAGATCACGGCGGATGATGGTCGTATTGGTTTCGGGGACGGGCATATTTCACCTGGTTCGAGCAGTGAAACCCGTGAGGGCGGCTGGGCGTTCTGCCAGGAACTGAGCCAGGCAATCCTGGGCAAGACCGTCGAGGAGGCCAGGCAGCTAATCCAGCGGCGCATGCCCGAGAGCAAGGTCGCCGCCAGTGCGCTGGCCACGGCTCTGGAAGTGTTAGACAATACGAACTTGATCGACATTCCCATTGATATGCGTCTGCCCCTACTCACACCCATCAATTCGATGAACCTGGATGATATTCCAGGAGAGCTCGACTCGCTGATGGCTGAGGGGTTCAAGACATTCAAGGTCAAAGTCGGCAAGAACATCGAGGCCGACCTCAGGCGCGTCGCCGCCATTCAGGAGGTCACGGCCGGTAGGGCGACGTTGCGTCTAGATGCAAACCGTGCTTTCAATCGTGAACAAGGCTGTCGATTCGCCTCTTCCTTAAATCCTGAGGGCATCGAGTTGTTCGAGCAGCCCTGCCCAGCCGAGGACTGGGATGCTAATGCCGCCGTCGCTCGGGTCTCGAAGGTGCCACTGATGCTAGACGAGCCGATTTGCACGCTTGCCGATATCGAGCGCGCCAGCAAGTTAGAGGGTGTTCAGTTCTGCAAACTCAAGCTCAAGAGATTTGGCTCTATGCAAGGCCTTAAGAACGGACTCGATGCTGTCCGCGCTCATGGCATGGAACCCGTGCTCGGTGACGGGCTGGGTAGTGAAATCACCAGCTGGATGGAGGCTTGCGTGGCACAGAGCACCATTCGAAATGCCGGCGAATTTAATGGCTTCCTCAAGCCGGTGCACCGTCTATTAGATCCGCCGCTGACATTTAAAGATGGCTATATCATGCTGACTGCGGGGTATCGACCATGTGTCAACCGTCAATTGCTGGATGATAGCACAATAGAAAGTCTGGATTTTTCATAATTAAAATAACATGAGTAGGGTTGGATTATGGCACACGAAGACATCATGATTGATCTCGATAAGCGTCGAGAAAATGCACGCGCCATGGGCGGTGAAAAGAAACTCAAACGGCGCAAATTAAGCGGTAGCCTGAATGCCGAGGAGCGGTTGCTATGTCTGGTTGATAAGGACAGCTTCATTGAGGTGGGTTTGTTGGGTGCAGCATCCGGCAGTAACCTTGACCCCGCCACGACGCCGCGGGACGGGAAAATCACCGGCTTCGGCAGAATTGAGGGCCGTGACGTAGGTGTCTGCATCAATGACTTTACCGTGAAAGGAGCATCTACCGGCGGCACCAATTCCAAAAAGCTGGGCCATATTCGTCGCTCCACCGTGGATAAAGGCATTCCGTTTATTCACATTGGCGAATCGAGTGGCGCGAGGCTACCCGACGCCATGGGTTCAAAAGGCATGGGCGCCATGCTTGGCAACGACACGGCCCAGTTCCGGCGCGCCCGCGAGAATCTCTGGGTGGCGGCCGCCCTCGATACCTCATATGGCTCTTCCGCCTGGCTGGTCTGCTGCTCAGACTTCTCTGTAATGAGGAAAGGCTCGGTCATGTCAGTTTCCAGTCCGGGCCTGGTGTCCATGGCCGTTGGTGAGCGAGTCGAACCTGAAGACCTTGGTGGCTGGCGCATCCACGCCGACATGACTGGCCTGGTGGATCGCTTCGTTAACACTGATGAAGAGGCTATGGACGAAATCCGGCGATTCATCAGCTATATGCCCAGCAACAACATGGAACTGCCCCCTGAATATGACATTCCGGCAGGATCGGGTGCTCAGCAGGAAGATATCCTGAAGATACTTCCGGCAAGTCGTACGCATGTCTATGACATGCACAAGATTCTCGAGGTCATTGTTGACAAGGACAGCCTGCTGGAGATCAAACCACGGTTTGGTAAGCCGGCCATTGCCGCACTTGCCCGCCTTGGCGGCAAGACCATCGGCATCATTGCCAATAATCCCATGGTTGCCGGCGGAGCCATGTCTGTCGAGGCCATCCGGAAGCTGATCAACATGACGGTCCTGTGTGACTCCTTTAATATCCCGATCGTGCGCTTTATGGACACCCCGGGCTTCGTTGTGGGTACTGGTGCCGAGAAGAAGGGTGCGCCTGGCCACATCATGAACTTGATGAATGCTACCTCTCTGACGACGGTTCCCCAGATCACCATTCTCGTACGCAAGGGCTACGGTCGTGCCTATGTTGCCTTGGGTGGCGGTGAGTATAACGATGAAATGGTCGCCTGGCCGACCGCTGAGGTCAGCTTCATGGATCCGGTATTCGCCACTAAGATCGTGCATGGTCTGAGCGCTGGCGATGATGGTTTCGACCAAGCATTGGCGGAAATCCAGAAAAACATCGAGATTTGGGACATGGCTTCTACTTTCTCGGCCCATGATGTCATCAAGCCCCAGGAAACACGCGAGTACCTGATTCGCATGCTTGATGTCCATCGCCGCCGCCGTACCAGTGGGATCGGTCAGCATCTTATGAAAACCTGGCCCACCAGCAGCTAAGGATGAATTTAATGAAAAATACGTTGGACATCATTACGGAAGCACGCAAGGCCGGGCGTGGTTCGCTGACCGAGGCCAAAGGCAAGCAGCTGCTGGAATCTTTTGGTGTCAGGGCTCCGCGTTCTGTACAAGTCAAGGAGGCTAAGGATGTGTTTTCAGGCATTAGTGAACTAAAGGCTCCTTATGTCGTTAAGGTGGTATCACCTGATATCCTGCACAAGAGCGACGCCGGTGGCGTGAAGCTGAACCTTCAGGGTGTCGACGATGTGGCCGAGGCTATCCAGACCATGGCTAATCAGCCCTTGATCCGCGAGGCCAATGTTGAGGGGTATCTGATCGAGGAGATGCTGCCTCCCGGGCAGGAGATTGTTGTCGGCGCGGTACAAGACCCCTATTTCGGCCCGATGGTGATGGTCGGTCTCGGAGGCATCTTTGTCGAAATCTTGAAAGATGTGGCATTTCGTATTTGCCCTATCGGCGAGCAGGATGCCTGGCAGATGCTTGATGAGCTCCGTGGCGCTGCTATTCTCGACGGTGTTCGTGGAGGTTCAGCAATCGACAAGCAAGCCATTGTCGACGTCATTATGCGCCTGGCTGGCCCGGATGGCCTGCTGATGGAGCTCAATGAGGAGTTAACGGAAGTCGACATCAACCCGCTCATCGTTTCCAGCGCTGGCGCCATCGCCGCCGATGCTCGCTTCATCCTTTCCTCTCAGGATTCTGATCAGCCGAAAAAGGTGCCCGAAGCACCCGATGATGGTTTGTCCGTCATCGACCGGTATACGCCGCTGTTTCAGCCAAAATCCGTTGCGGTTGTTGGGGCCTCCACTACCGGTACTACCATGGCCAATACCTTCATTCGGCGCATGCAAGCCTATGGCTACCCTGGCAATATCTACCCCATCCACCCCAGGGCGGATGAGGTTGAGGGGCTCAAGGCATATCCAAGCCTTGCCGATACGCCTGACCCCATCGATTACGCCTATATCGCCATCGGCGCGAAGCGGATTCCGGAGCTACTTGCCACAGCCAATGGGCGCGTCAAGTTTGCCCAAGTGCTTTCCAGCGGTTTCGGCGAGATCGAAGAGGGCAAGGCGCTTGAGCAGGAATTGGTGAAAAGCGCACGTCATGGTGGTTGCCGTGTCATCGGCCCCAACTGCCTGGGCATATACTCTCCCCGTGGTCGAGTCACCTTCCCTGTCAATCCACCGGAGGAGGTGGGAAGTGTCGGCATTATATCCCAGAGTGGTGGTCTGGGGACCGATATAATCAAACGTGGCCAGTGGCGCGGTGTTCGCTTCAGTGGCGTCGTGACAATGGGAAACAGCGCCGACCTGGGGCCATCGGATCTGTTGGAATACTACTTCGCCGATCCACAAACGAAGGTCGTCGGTCTGTACCTAGAGGGAATCAAGGACGGACGTCGACTCTTCCAGTTGCTCAACTCGAAGGAGGCCACCAAGCCGGTGGTGATTCTCAAGGGTGGCCGTTCTGCCCAGGGCAATGCCGCGGCCGCTTCGCATACTGGTGCCCTTGCTGGCGACCAGCGTGCCTGGGATGCGCTGTGCAAGCAGACCTGTTGCGCGATGGTTTCTTCCATTGATGAGTTTATCGATACCCTGCTTGCCTTCCAGAACATCACCCTGAGACCAGAGCGCCCAACCCGCCAGGTGGTGCTGTTTGGTAACGGCGGTGGTACCGGGGTGCTTGCTACGGACTACTTTGCCGAGTTGGGGCTCAACATTGACCCCTTCGGCGCCGAGACCCTCACATCCTTAGAAGCACTTGAGTTGCCGCCGGGCACCAGTGTGGCCAACCCCATTGATGCCCCGGTAGGTACGTTGCAGGAGGATAATGGGTGGATAGCAGCCAAGATTCTTGATAGGGTCTATGACACGTCCAACCCTGACGCCATCGTTATGCACCTGAACCTAGCTTCCTTTGTCGGGCGCGGTGACGTGGATCCGGTCGATAACCTGATCAAGGTCGCTGAGCATATGCAGACCACGCATCCGAGAAGGGCGCACTTCGTGCTGGTGCTGCGCTCCGATGGATCCCGGGAGTTGGATGACACCAAGCGTAAGTATCGTCAGCAGGCACTGGCCGTTGGTATCCCTGTCTACGATGAGGTGACTAACGCCGCCCAAGCGCTATCAATCGTTCAAGTCATGGAGGTTCGCTTCGCTGCGCGCCAGCAGCGGTAGTTGCGGAACCGTATAAGCGGGCTGACCGAAGGGGCAGCCCGCGTTTGTTAGTGCCTCCGGAGTGACGAGTTACCCATGAGTAACGTGCTCGCAGTTACCTGTCGTTCCACACACCTAATTGATGGACTTTTCGTCAACGAGGTCGTGCCTGCCTATCTATCCCCTCCGATGCCTACCATCGTGTTCCTTCACGGTGCATACCAGGGCTGGTGGGTCTATGAGTCCTGGCAAGAGTATTTTGCATTGGCTGGCTGGCGTACTATTGCGCTCTCGCTACGCAATCATCCAGGCTCTTACACGCTTAAGGATCATGAATTCCTCAAGCTCCAGCCTGATGACTATGTGTATGACGTGCTGAAGATCGCCCACTGGCTCGATACTCCCTTTGCCCTCATCGCACACAGTATGGGCGGAGTGCTGGGGCAAAAGGCGGCAGAGCGGCTGCCTAACCTCGCGGCACTGGTGCTTCTGGGGTCCGGTCCTCTCAAGGGCCTGGGAGTGAGCAGGCCAAGCGATCTTCCAGCTGATAGTCCTTCGATACCTGACTATCAACAGGTTAAGCGGCACATGTTCGGTACTATCGATGATGCGGATTATGCCAAGTTCCATTCAAGGCTAGTGTCAGAAACACCCAGTATTATGAACCAGACAGGGCGGGGTCGCGTATCGGTGGATCCTGCGCTGGTGCGGGCCCCGGTCTTGGCGGTCGACGCCGAGTATGATCGCAATCAGTTCGGCCCTGTTTATGCTGACTTTTACTCGGGAGACTATATTTGTGTACCAGGTGCCTCACATGCGCTGATGCTTGGTCCCTGGGGAATGGATGTTGCCAATGCGATACATGCTTGGCTGAACAAATGCGCTTTAGGGTTCCTTTATGATCATCGACCGGTGTGGTACCTACCCCGAGCCAAGAAAGGAAGAAAAGTAAATTAGTGAAATGGATGGCTTAATATACCGGGCCCGAATGGCACTTACTTATGGCCTATCCTTCTAAATCGTAAACGAAAAAGGCTGGCTCAAGTGGTATGGTGAAGTTGCGAAACCATAACCAACCACGAGGAGCCAGCCTTTTAGACATGATGTTTTGACCTGCCCATCACCAACGATCGTGGGTTATCGTTGGTGATGGGTAAACACCCCTTGAACAGAGCCACATTGAGGAGGGCAGGTCATGACCAAGTTTAACACTGAATCCGTTTCAATTCACACCGTTGGCGCTCCCGTTGAACCGGAACAACCGACGATCCATAGCGCTTATGTCGGCCTGGATGTGCACAAAGAGACGATTGCGATCGCCGTTGCTGAGCCTGGGCGGCAGGAGCCGGTTTACGAAGGTGAGATTGCCAATACGCCCAAGCGGGTCGAGCGCAAGATTCAACAGCTCAGCGAGCTTTATGGCGGGGGCCTGCTGCAATTTGTCTATGAGGCCGGCCCCTGTGGGTATGGCCTGTACCGCCAACTGCTGGCCAGCGGCCACGACGTCCATGTAGTGGCACAGTCGCGGATTCCGAAGGCGCCCGGTGAACGGATCAAGACGGATCGGCGTGATGCCCTCAAGCTGGCCCGACAGGCACGCAGTGGCGATCTGACGCCGGTCTGGGTTCCGGATACCGAACAGGAGGCCATGCGCGACCTGACACGGGCGCGTGACTGCATGAAGGCTCAAGAGCGCAAGGCGTGCCAGCAACTGAACGCCTTTGTGCTGCGTCACGGTCACCACTGGCCGAAGGGACGTACCCGCTGGACCCAGACCCATTTCAACTGGCTGGAGTCCTTGCGGTTCGAGCACGACTGGCAGCAGGTGGTGTTGCAGGAGTATACCGACGCAGTCAAGGCGGCGACCCGACGGGTGGCTGACATCACTGCCCAGATGGAGGAGGCCTTGCCACAATGGACTCTGGCACCTGTGGTGGAGGCGTTGGTCGCCTTGCGCGGCATCGATAAGCTGGCGGCCATGGTATTGATGGCCGAGTTGGGCGACATCAGCCGTTTCGACTCCCCGCGGGAATTGATGGCCTTTCTGGGGCTAGTTCCCAGTGAGCACAGTAGCGGCTCGCGCCGACGCCAGGGGGCGATCACGCTCACCGGTAACAGTCATGCCCGGCGAATGCTGGTGGAATCGGCCTGGAGCTATCGCTTCCCGGCGCGCCAGACGATGCATCTAAAGCGCAAGGCGGCTGATGCGCCCGAGGAAGGCTAGAGCCATTGCCTGGAAGGCTCAGAAACGCCTGTGCGGGCGTTACCGGGACCTGACCCAGGCGGGAAAGAACACCAAGCTGGTGTGCGACGCTGTGGCGCGGGAGCTGACGGGTTTTATCTGGGATATTGTCTGCCGGGTGATGCCCGGGGCGCACGTGGTTTGAGGTACCGTCGCCATTAAAGGAATCGAATTCAGGTCATCGAAAAGCAAGTTCATGGAGGTGACAGGCACTTTGAGTCAGGGCAGGATCGGGCCGGTGTAGAGAACCCTTGATCGGGCTAAACCGGCATCCGTTCGGGATAATCCCTAAGGGCGTTCCCGGCGGATGATCCCTGCTTTTTAGAAAAAGGCAAGCTCCGCGACGCAGTGAAGTCAGGTGGTACCCAATCCACGTATATCAGCATGATCCACCGTCGCAGTCTGCCGGATCCTGTCCTGGCCCAAGGTGCCTGCAATCGGGAGGTGCAACATGTGAAGTCCGTGCAAGCCTTGACAGGTCAAAACATATCAGCCCGAATTATTCATAAAAAAAGACGAACCTTGTTCAACCAATTGATATAATTGGAGTTAGGCCAATAACGCTTCGGAAGAAGCTAAATAAGGTTCGCCAATGTCCAATGCTACCCCCACTCAATTGCGTTTTCCTCCCTTTGCCGGCCTGATCCATCGACTGTCGCGGGCCATCGACGATCGCCGTCACGCGTCCTACATCGACCACTCGCTTGGTGATCTGCTGACCCAGCGGATCTTCCAGATCGCCTGTGGCTATGCCGATGCTAACGACGCCAATACCCTGCGCCGTGACCCCATGTTCAACTCGGCGCCGAACGCAAGCCGCTTGAGGCGGAGCAGGATCTGGCCAGCGCACCGACCTTCTCGCGCCTGGAAAATGCCGCTAACACCCGCGACCTCTACCGCCTGGCCCAAGCCTTTGTGGAACAGTTTGTTGCCAGCTACGCCGAACCTCCGCCACTGATCGTGCTCGACATGGATCACTCCGAAGACCCGACCCATGGCCAACAGGAGCTGGCGTTTTACAATCATCATTACCAGAGTCACTGCTACCTGCCGCTGTTTCTGTTCGAGGGCCTGTCGGGCAAGTTCATTACCGCTGCACTGCGCCCCGGCAAACGCCTGAAGGGGGCGGAGAACGCGATGATCCTTAAACGGGTGCTCAAGCGGCTGCGCCAGCACTGGCCCGAGACCCGCATCCTGCTGCGAGGTGACGCCCATTTCGCCAACGTGGAATTGATGCAACTGGCCCTCGACGATCCTTACACCGATTTTCTGTTCGGCCTGACCGGCAACAGCCGTCTGAAAGCACTGGCCGAGCCACACCTGCAATCCACCCGGCGGTTGCACGATACCCGCTGCCATAACGCCCGTCTCGCCGAACACGAGCCGCCGCAACGCTCGCGCACCTTCCAGGAGCTGGACTATCAGGCCCGCTCCTGGCCGCAGGCCTTTCGCACTGTCCTGAAAGCCGAAGTCATGGCCCTCGGCGATAACCCCCGCTTCGTCGTCACCTCCCTGGAGGAGCCGGCCCCGGCGATGCTGTACACCGAGCTGTATTGCGCCCGGGGCCAGGACGAGAATTTCATCAAGATGATGAAAAACGACCTGGCCAGCGACCGCACCTCGGATTGCCGCTTGCGGCTAACCAGATGCGCCTGTTTTTCTCCTGCGCCGCCTATGTGCTGCACCACGCCTTGCGCGCCGAACTGTTGCAAGGCACTGAGCTGTCTCGGGCCCAGCCCTCGACGGGCATCATCAAGCTGTTCAAGCTGGCTGTGCGAGTGGTGCAGTACAAAGTGTAGGATCATAATAAAGTTGGTAACTATCGGCTTCGTCGTAATTCTTAAAAGATAAGGTCACAAGGTTTATCAATGAGTTAGGGAGCAACTGCATGGACCTGAATCGTTCGCTGAATCTAATTTCAAGCCAGAAAGTTACCAACTTTATTCTTTATCGCGGCTTGTTCAGTGCGGAAAAATGCGGGATAGAGCGACGTTTAGTTACCAACTTTATTATGATCCCACACAAAGACCGCATCAAGCTCCACCTGCCAAGTAGCTGTCCGGTCAAAGCCCTGCTGCACACAGTCACCGAAAGGTTATATCGCCTACCTCGGCCCTCGCCAAACAGCAGCTAAGCCGCCGTCGGCGCTCACTGCTATCGCTATCCCGGCCTCGGGAGGCTTTCGTACGCCTGGGCGCCGGAATTGCTCAAATATTGAGCTATTCGGGGCGGAAGATGTGTCGGGCCGGAGGTGCATTCGAACCCCTTAGTAAGAACAGCTCTCATGTTTGAATAAAGAAGGCGCTTCGGCTGCGGGGTTAAATGGCTATTTAGAGGGTTTATGAAACATCCGGTCTAGAGGCCAGCAGAAACTTTGAGCATTTCGGACTTGTCAGTTTTCTCCCAGGGGAAGGCCGTAAAGGTTTCAGTGTGTGACTCCCCGTTGACGTCCTTCCACGTGTAGCTGTGCTCGAACGGCTCACGCCCGAAGTGGCCATACGCAGCGGTCAGCTGATACATAGGGCGCTGTAGATCAAGCATGCGTATCATGGCGTAGGGCCGTAAGTCAAAATATTCGCGTACCAGTTCAATAATTTTATTATCAGCGATTTTGCCAGTGCCGAATGTATTGATTGAAACTGAGGTAGGCTCGGCTACGCCAATAGCGTAGGAGACCTGGAGCTCACATCGGTCAGCCAGCCCCGCAGCTACGATATTCTTGGCCACATAGCGTCCAGCATAGGCAGCGCTGCGATCAACCTTGGACGGGTCTTTGCCCGAGAAAGCTCCGCCGCCGTGGCGCGCCATGCCTCCATAAGTGTCCACTACGATCTTGCGCCCGGTTAGGCCACAATCACCTACTGGCCCGCCGATAACAAACTTGCCGGTGGGATTGATATGATACTGGGTCTTTTCGGTCAACCATTCGGCAGGAAGCACCTGTTCGATGATCTCGCGCTTGACCAACTTGCGCAGTTCTTCCTGATTGACCCTTGGGTCGTGCTGAGTGGAGAGCACCACGGCCTCGACCGCCACCGGCCTGCCATCTTCGCCATAGCGGAATGTGACCTGGCTCTTGGCATCAGGGCGAAGCCACGGTAACAAGCCATTCTTGCGTAGCTCGGCTTGGCGTTCGACCAGTCGATGAGCATAGTGTATGGGGGCCGGCATGTAGAATTCAGTCTCGCTGGTCGCATAGCCGAACATCATTCCCTGATCTCCAGCACCTTGATTCTCGGGCTTGTTTCGTTTGACTCCTTGCGCAATATTTAAGCTTTGTTTACCTATAAGGTTTATCACACCGCAAGTTTCACTGTCAAAGCCGACATTAGATGAAGTATAGCCAATATCCCTAATTACACTGCGTACAATTTCTTCAAGATCGACCCAAGCGCTGGTGGTGATCTCACCGGCCACGATAACCACCCCAGTCTTAATCAGTGTCTCGCAAGCAACATGCGCCTGCTTATCTCGTGCAATGATCGCATCAAGTACAGCATCGGATACCTGGTCAGCAATTTTGTCCGGGTGCCCCTCGGATACCGACTCGGAAGTAAACAGGTTGTACTCATTCATGGCAATCACTCCTATTAATCAGTGTGTTTAAAGCCTATATCCTAGCAGGAAGACAGCGGGGTGTACTTAATGTGCTAGGGAAACACTGATTTATTCCCCTCGCGTTGCCGGTTTAGTAAAATAGTAGTTCCTCCGCAGGATTAGCCAGAGACTGTCATGATGCAAACGAGTTTCGCCCAGGCAGAGTTTGCTGCCAAGAAAAAGACGACCCCGGAACATGTCAACCTCATATGGACAGCTCTTTAAACAAACGTGTTTACCGGATCTACCGGGAACTGGAGCTGAATCTGCGTATTAAGCCCCGTAAGCGTCTGATACGCGAGAAACCCCAGCCACTGGCGGTGCCCGTGACCATCAACACCAGCTGGTCTATGGACTTCATGCACGATCAGTTAGAGGACGGCCGCAGCTACCGTCTGTTCAATGTGATCGATGATGACAACAGGGAAGGCCTGGGCATTGAGGTGGATCTTTCATTGCCGTCTGAACGTGTTGTACGGGCCTTGGACCAGATCATCGAATGGCGGGGGAAGCCTATCCAGATCCGCTGTGATAATGGTCCGGAATACATCAGTGCGTAAACCGCTGAAGGTTGCCACCCATTCCACCTGAAGCCTGCCACCCGGACCGGCGCAAGGCTGCCACCCACCGGAGCGTAGCGACGCGGGGATTTCATTGTTACTCCGAAGCTGTGGTGCCCGTCAACTTTGCTTGTCGTTTTCGCATGGATTCACCCCTGAGATTGATCTTGTAGGCGTTGTGAACCAGCCGATCCAGAATGGCATCTGCCAGAGTGGCGTCACCGATGACGTCATGCCATTCCTCGATAGGGAGTTGGCTGGTGGCGATGGTGGAGCGACGGCCGTAACGGTCTTCCAGCACTTCCAGCAAGTCTCTTCGGTTCTCTGCGCTCAGTTTCATGAGCCCCCAATCGTCCAGGATCAGTACATCGACTTTGGCGAGATTTGCTAGCAGTTTGGGGTACTGACCGTCTCCTTTGGCGATGGTCAGTTCTCGTAGCAGCCGAGTCAGGCGAACGTACTGCGCGGTGTAGCCTTCCCGACAGGCTTTGTGCGCCAGGGCACAGGCTAACCAGGTTTTGCCAACACCGGTGGGGCCGGTAATGAGCACATTCAGGTGTTCCTTCACCCATTGGCCGCTTGCCAGGGATT
>Ga0307486_1002667_pt1 | contig 12246 bp, 11 predicted proteins | sample CBIW02metaG_FD_203663 | JGI IMG/M metagenome (GOLD analysis project Ga0307486, IMG submission 203663) | Sea-ice brine microbial communities from Beaufort Sea near Barrow, Alaska, United States - CBIW 0.2 | ecosystem: Environmental > Aquatic > Marine > Coastal | place: USA: Alaska | collected... | reverse complement strand
CGCCATGCCGTTTGCTCGCTGCCGCAATGCGGGCCGCGATGGGGAGTTCAAGGTCAACTGCGTGGGGATCATCATGTACAGACACGACTCAACCCTACGTTGTTGTGCTCCTCTTGGAGTCCGTGGGACGTGCGCTACTGGCTGCCAAGCAATTGGGCGCGCACGACGGGCATGATGGCGCCGAACGCTTGAGCACGATGACTGAGGGCATCCTTCTGCTCAGAGGTCAGGTCTGCAGACGTGCCGCGCTGGCCGTCTGGGCAGAAAATCGGGTCGTATCCAAAACCCTCCGCACCGCTGCGCTCGGTGGCTATTGTGCCGGGCCAGAGCGCGAGCTCAACGAACTCGCGGGGCTCGGCATCGTCGACGCTGGCAGGAACCACGAGCGCCGCCGCACAGGCAAACTGCGCAGCACGATCATCCACTCCCGCAAGATTTGTCAGCAACAACTCGAGGTTGTCGCCATCGTTGCGCGTTCCCGCATACCGAGCCGAATGGATGCCGGGGGCACCGTCAAGCGCATCAACACAAATTCCGGAGTCGTCGGCGAGCGCCGGCAACCCTGTGTGGGCGGATGCCGCCCGCGCTTTGATGAGCGCGTTCGCCTGAAAGCTGTCGCCATCCTCGACCGGCTCTGGCCCGTCGTAAGCGACTAGCTTGAGCCCGTCGAGCGCTGGACCAAGGATGCGGCGCAGCTCAGCGACTTTGTGGGCGTTGTGGGTGGCGAGGACGACACGCACTAGTTCGAGTCGGTTCCGGCTGCCGCAGACCCGGCTGCACCTTCAGCGAGTGATGCAACCTGCATTGCGGTGAGGTCGACGGCCCCTGCGAGCGCAAGGTCGAGCAGCGAGTCGAGTTCGCGGCGGTCGAATGGGGCTCCTTCCGCGGTTCCCTGAACTTCGACAAAGAGACCGCGGCCGGTGACGACGACGTTCATGTCGGTTTCTGCACGGACGTCTTCGACGTAGGCGAGATCGAGCATGGGCTCACCATCGATGATTCCGACACTCACCGCGGCAAGGGAATCGAACAGGGCGTTTGCGTTCTTGCCGATGAACTTCTTGTCACGACCCCACTCGATGGCGTCGGCAAGTGCAACATAGGCACCGGTGATTGCTGCGGTGCGTGTTCCGCCATCAGCCTGCAACACGTCGCAGTCGATCACGATCGTGTTTTCGCCGAGGGCCTTCATGTCGACAACAGCACGCAGGCTGCGGCCAATGAGGCGCGAGATCTCGTGAGTGCGTCCGCCAACCTTGCCCTTGACCGCTTCGCGATCCATTCGGCTGTTCGTGCTGCGTGGCAACATCGAATATTCTGCGGTGACCCAGCCTTTGCCCTTACCCGTCAGCCAACGAGGAACACCATTCGTGAAGGATGCCGTGCACAACACTTTGGTCTTGCCGAACGAAATCAGTGCAGAGCCTTCTGCCTGGTCGCTCCATCCGCGCTCAATAGTTACTGTGCGAAGTTCGTTGTTTTCGCGACCATCGTGACGTGCCATGTTCTTGTTCCTAACAGTAGAGCTGGATTGTGGTGTGGCTGCCTAGGGCAGCGGCGGGAGGCTAATCGCGCCAGTTTCAAAATTTTCGACCCGTACAACATTGGGGCCCATGAACCGGCTAGCCAAACGGGTGAAGCCGAGCTTGTCTGGGCCCGTCGCCTCAAAGGTGTGGTCGGCAGGCTTGGTCGGGTCGCGCAACAGATTGTGGGCAACCAGGGTGCTGTACACGTCGTATGCAGTCTCTTCTGCACTCGATACGAGGGTAACTTCGCGACCCATCACGTACTGGATGGCCGCCGAAATGTGTGGGTAGTGCGTGCAGCCCAATACGAGGGTGTCAATCTCGGCGGCCTTCAGCGGTGCCAAATATTCTTCGGCAATTGCGAGCACTTCTGGACCAGTTGTGATGCCAGCCTCTACAAACTCAACAAATCGCGGACAGGCCTGAGTAAACAATTCGATGTCGGATGCCGCAGCAAAGGCATCCTCGTACGCGCGCGACTTGATCGTGCCCTCGGTGCCGATCACTCCGACCTTGTTGTTGCGGGTCTGACGCACTGCCGCCCTCGTGGCGGGCTGGATCACTTCGACCACTTCGATGCCGTACGCCTCCGTGTAACGCTCACGGGCATCCCGCAGCATTGCGGCAGACGCGGTGTTGCAGGCGATGACGAGCAGTTTCACGCCGTCATCAACGAGACGGTCCATCACTTCGAGGGCGTAGCGCCGAACATCCGCTATCGGCTTGGGTCCGTACGGCGAGTGCAGAGTGTCACCGACATAAACGATTGATTCGTGGGGCAACTGGTCGATGATGGCTCGGGCGACGGTAAGGCCGCCGACTCCGGAATCGAAAACTCCAATGGGTGCATCAGTCACGTCCCCAATCGTAGTGGTGGATGCGCGCACACTCCCTGACAGCGCTGAGGGTCTGTCGCGTACGCTGGTCGGGTGAGTACCGCTCTCCTAACTGACCAATACGAGCTGACCATGCTCGATGCCGCAATCGGCAGTGGCCGTCACGAACGCGCGTGCGTGTTTGAGGCCTTTGCTCGTCGACTTCCGGATGGCCGCCGCTACGGTGTTGTCGCCGGTACTGGGCGATTGCTTGAGCTGGTTGAGCAGTTCCGTTTTGGTGATGCCGAACTGTCGTTTTTGTCGCGCAACTCGATCGTGCGCCCGGAGACCATCGACTGGCTGGCGAACTACCGATTCTCGGGAAATATAACCGGTTACCGCGAGGGTGACGCCTACTTCCCTGGCTCCCCCGTTCTCATTGTGGAGGGCTCATTTGCCGAGGCAGTGATTCTTGAGACTCTTGCGCTTAGCGTGCTGAATTACGATTCCGCCGTGGCGTCCGCTGCTGCGCGCATGGTGTCCGCAGCCAACGCGCGGCCCATCGCTGAGATGGGGTCACGACGCACTGGGGAACGCTCAGCCGTGGCATCCGCTCGTGCCGCATACATTGCCGGTTTCAGCGCAACAAGCAACCTAGAGGCCGGTCGCAGTTGGGGTGTGCCAACGATGGGAACGGCGGCCCATTCGTTCACGCTGCTGCACGACTCGGAAGAGGAAGCATTCCAGGCTCAGGTCGATGCTCTCGGCTCGTCGACAACGCTGCTCGTTGACACCTATGACATCGAGCGTGGCGTCGATCTGGCCGTAAAGGTCGCCGGAACATCGCTGGGTGCTGTGCGCATCGACTCCGGTGACTTGACCGTGCAGGTGGCTGCCGTGCGTGCCCAGCTGGACGCACTGGGCGCCACGAATACCCGCATCACTGTCACAAACGACCTCGACGAGCATGCGATTGCCGCGTTGAGCGCATCACCCGTTAATTCTTTTGGCGTCGGAACTTCGGTGGTTACCGGATCTGGTCATCCCGCCGCTGGCATGGTCTACAAGCTTGTTGCCCACCAGGACGACGACGGCAAGTGGGTTTCGGTTGCCAAGAAGTCCACGGGCAAGGTAACCATTGGCGGACACAAGGGTGCAATCAGAACCCTCGACCGCGCTGTTGCGACGACAGAACTGCTCTATCAGGCATCCGGGGCAACGCCCAACGTCGACGGTCGTGAGTTGATCGTTCCGCTTATGACCGGAGGAACTGCGGATGCACGGTGGCTCGGCGATACGGGTACCCGTGCCGCTCGCGAGCATCGCGAAGAGGCCCTCGCGGAGTTACCGCAATCCGCTTTCCGGTTGTCGCGCGGTGAGCCAGTGCTGCCCACCGTCTACCGCTAAACACGGGTAGCGCGGCCCGGCAGTCGCTCGCTGCGGCGGCTAGCCCTTGAGCTTCGCGTAAACCTCTTTGCAGGTAGGGCAGACGGGAAATTTCTCTGGATCGCGACCGGGTGTCCACAGTTTTCCGCAGAGAGCGCGGATTGGTTTGCCGGACAGCGCCGATTCCATGATTTTGTTCTTGGGCGCGTAATGCGAGAAGCGTTCGTGGTCGCCTTCCTCGACTTGCTCCTGATTGAGCAGTTCTTCGAGTTCGCGGTCGAGCGTGTCGGTTCCGCCGCCAGTGTGATCGGTGTCAGCCATGAATCAATTCTACTTCGCGCACGCCAATTTAGTTCTGTGAGGATCGAGCAAGTAATTCTGGGCCGCGGCGAACCATGATGTGGCCTCCCGCATAGACCCCAACGACCAGCACAAACAGGCCGAGAGTTACTCCTACGATGAACGCAGCCCAGTTCGGCTGAAGTTCCGTGAAGGGGTTGAAGAAGACCACTGCGAGCACGGGAACAGCAAAGAGCGCACTCAATGCGAACGTGAATGACTGCACAGTCGCTGCGTTGGATACGAACGCTTGCGGTTGGATGAATGCTCCGTGGCCTGGCAACGGCGCGGCGTAAGGGAACGCCGCGGAACTGATACTGGACACACCCAACCCGGCGAAGAGCACACAGAGGCTCAGGCCAATGAGTGCCGGAAGTATTACTGAGTTGCCAACTACAGTCACCGTGATGATGCTGCCGACTATCGCAAGTGGAATTCCTACCAGCATCGCAGGAACTATTCGGCCCCAACGGTCGTCGGCTCCGTGGGTGTGGGCAGAGACGTGGGTCCAGAGTGCGGTGTTGTCGTGGGCCACATCATTGTGGGCGCTCCACCCCAAGAACAGACACATTACGGGAACTGGAATCCAGGCGATAACCTCGAGGTCGATTCCCCCAACGAGGAGGGCCGCAACCATCCCGATCGGAATAATGGGGATCGCAGCGAGAGCAACAAAGTAGCGCGCGTCTCGAGCCCAGTAGCTGAGACTGCGCGCAGCGATTGCGCCAAGCGGCGTGGAAGGCATGAGCCGGAACCAGCCCAAGCCTGAGCGATACGTCTCCACAGCGCTTCGTTCAGGGCGTGAGAGCACGAAGCCGAGCAAGAAATACCAGACGGCTGCAATCGCGACAAGGAAGCCAAGGGCGATGGCCAATTTGGCCAACACCTCGCTCGAGTCTCCGGTAATGCTTGCCGCCGGAGCGCTGAATGCGGCACCGAGGGGTGTCCACTCGAGTACAGCGGCTACTCGGCGCAGTGCAGGCAACACTTGCGACTGATAGTCGGAGAGGGCAATGAATGCCACCAGCGGAAGCGACGCGATGACAATAGTGACCGTAACGATGCCGAATGCTTCACGCAGGCGGCGCGTGCTCAGGAATCGGGCTGCGATCAGGCTTGCCAATCGGGCTCCGACGACTGCTGTGGCGATCACGATCACTGCGGAGAGCACGGCTATCAGGGCGGATGCTGGTGAACCCGACCATGCAACTACTTGCGCGACTGTGAGCCCAATCAGCATCAGAGTTGGGATGCTCACTGCACCGCCGAGGAGCAACAGTGCTGCGAGGCGAATTCTCGACATGGGGAGGTAAGAGAAACGACGTGGGTCTAGTGGGTCATCCGCGTTCCATCCCAACGGCATGACAAGGAATCCGAGAAGGACGCCTGAGCCGAATACGACGATCGTGACACCCGCAACTTCTGGAGTGGTCTCGCGCAGGCTAGCGACAGCGTCAATGGCGACGCCGAACAGGACGGCGCTGTAGAGCAGCACCAGCGCCATGCTCGCGGCTATCAGTGGCCCCCGGCGGAACGTATTCGCGAAGAGGGTGAGTTTCAGTCGGAGAAACTGCTCAACCACTCGAGCCCTCCCCCGCTGGAGTTCTTTCCGGTCAGTTGCACGAATCGGTCTTCGAGAGACATGCCGTTTCGCACTTGGTCAATCGTTCCGTCGGCCAGGAGCGTCCCCTCAACGATTACTGCGACGTGGCTGCAGACGCGCTGGACGAGTTCCATGCGGTGGCTGGAGAGCAGAACTGTTCCGCCGGCGTCGACATACTGCTTGAGGATGCGGGTAACTGTTGCCGCTGAAACAGGGTCAACCGATTCGAAGGGCTCATCGAGGACGAGCAGTCGTGGCGAATGGATCATTGCGGCGGCAAGCGCCACCTTTTTGAGCATCCCGGAGGAGTAGTCGCTCACGAGGCGACCCATCACGTCGTCAAGACCGAACGCGCTTGCTAGGTCTGCTGATCGCTTTCGCACTTCGACGGCAGAAAGTCCGCGAAGAACTCCGGAGTAGTAAAGCAGTTGCGAACCGGTGAGGCGATCAAAGATTCGAAGGCGATCGGGAAGCACGCCGATTGACCGCTTGGCAATTTCCGGAGAGTCCCATACGTCGACGCCGTTGACGCTCGCGGTTCCGGAATCCGGTCGCAAGAGGCCGGTAATCATTGAGAGTGTTGTTGTCTTGCCTGCACCGTTGGGGCCGACAATGCCATAAAAGACACCCGCACGAACATTTAGTTGGATGTCGTTGACAGCGACAGTGTCGCCAAAGCCTTTCGACAGTCCGCGAACTTCAAGAACATATTCGCCAGTTGCCGCCTCTAGTTCGTGTGAAATCGTCGAACGCACGGCAACAACTGCATCGCGCTTTGGGATTTGAGTGGGCTTGGGCTCGGGCTCGGGTTTGGGCTCCGGGTCCGGGTCTGTTTTTGTCTTGGTGTTTGGCTGCGGCTGCGGCGGTGTTTTTGGTTCAGTCTTTGTCTTGGTCTTTGGCTTGACAGCTGCCGGTGTTGCCGGCGCTGCGACCGACGCGTCGTCCGTGGCAGGCGCGTCCGGTGTGGCAGGCGCGTCGCCCGCATCTGCGGGAGGCGTCGCAACTTCGATCCCGGGCGCCTGAGTCCCAAACTGTGCCGCAAGTGCCCGAAGGCGGGCAAGGCCTGCGAGCACCGCATCAGGTTTGGAAACAGGGGTGTGCGTCTGCGCATCCGAGGTTTCGGCCGAGTCAGCCGAGTCCACCGGGTCCACAGGGTCCACCGGGTCCACCGCTGGCGCTATCGGGGTTTCAGACACTGGAACTGCAGGTGAGATTAGGACGCTTGTCGCGAGTGAAAGTCCCACAGTCGTTGATGCCGCAGAAGATTCGGGAAGAACGGAGTCGGCACTGGCTCGCTCGCGCGCAGTTGGCGTTGACGTTAGCGCCCTTGGCGCGGTCGGCTTGGATGTAGTTGGCCTACCCCCGGCTGACTTTGCCCCTGCTGCCTTAGGTGCGGTTGGCTTGCGCGCGACCGATCTAGGCGATGTTGATTTGGAGGCAGACGGCTTGGGTGCGGTCGATCGTGTCCCGGCAGGCTTCGTGCCTGCCTTCGTTCCGTCAGCGGCTTTAGCTGCGGCACTAGGTGCAGCACTAGGTGCAGCACTAGGTGCAGCCCTCGGGGCGGTCTTAGATGCGGCACGCGTCGCCGAGGCAGGCTTCGCGTCTGCGGGCTTCTTTGCGGCAGATTTGGAGGTAGCGGACGACGCCGACTTCGCGGGGGTCGATTTCGATTGAGAACCGCGTGCCGCGGCGGCCCCTCGGGTGCTTGTCGCGGGCTTGGTTTCCGGCGGCTTTACAGTCTTCTCGACCTCGTCGGGTGTTTGGGCGTTGTCCACTGTCCAAACCTACCAATCAGATGATGTGAGCATTGGCGAGTATCACAAATACACAACAACCCCGCAAAATCTATGGAGTTCTCGGCGGGCCCAGCTAGCCTGACTATCGCACAAAGGTGTGTCGATTTTACCGTTCCCGGGTGAACAGCAGGTGAACCACGAAACCATATCCCCGGATCCCAGAACTACTGAGGAGACCACCATGACTACACAAGTCGTAATTTTAGCCGCAGGCATGGGCAGCCGATTGGGCCGTTCACTTCCGAAGCCCCTGACTGAGCTCAGCGACGGCCGCACCATCATGCAGCAGCAGTTCGACAACATCCATCACGCATTTGGCAACAATGTCAAGGTCACGATCGTTGTCGGTTACAAGCTCGAGCACATCATTGAAGCGTTCCCCCAGGCATCGTTCGTTTACAACGAGCAGTATGACCAGACCAACACTTCCAAGAGCCTCATGCGTGCGTTGCAGGCTTCGACTCCCGGCGGCGTGCTGTGGATGAACGGCGACGTGGTCTTCGACCCGACCGCTCTTGAGCGCGCTGCAGCCATGGTTGCTCGCGATCAGTCATTTGTGAGCGTCAACACGGCCAAGGTGTCCGACGAGGAAGTCAAGTACACGACCGACGCAGAGGGTTTCATCAAAGAACTCTCCAAGACCGTCAAGGGCGGCCTCGGCGAAGCAGTCGGCATCAACTACATCTCCCGCGATGCCAAGGCAACGCTCATTCGCCACCTCAAGAAGGTTGGCGACCAGGACTACTTCGAGCGCGGAATTGAACTTGCGATCGAAGAAGAGCGCCTGCTCATCGAGCCCATCGACATCTCCGACCTCTACGCAATTGAGGTCGACTTTGCTGAGGACCTCGAGCGCGCAAACCTCTTCGTTTAAGACACACGCGCACCGCAAGATAGCGTTGCGCGCTGAAGAATCTCTCAGACCTCAGCGCCGCTGTGCCAAAGTTTACGGTTTCGCCCGCCTACTATAGGGGCGTGGCGAACACAGCACTGGGTCGATCTGCATGGTCACCCGTAACCCGATACCGCCGCACCCTTTGGTTGCTCACAGTCCGCGACCTTCGTGTGCGGTACTCCACCTCAGCCTTAGGCTACGTGTGGTCCGTTCTCGACCCCCTGGTGATGGCGGGCATCTACTGGTTCGTGTTCACCCAAGTCTTTGACAAGTCTGTAGGCGAAGATCCCTACATTGTCTTCCTCCTCAGCGCTCTCCTGCCGTGGATGTGGTTCAACGGTGCTGTTTCGGATGCCACTCGCGCTTATCTGCGTGAGGCCAAGCTCATCCGGTCCACCAAAATTCCTCGCACGATCTGGGTTGCGCGACTCGTGCTCTCGAAGGGAATCGAGTTCATCGCGAGCCTTCCCGTGCTGGCCTTCTTCGCAATCGCTGCCGGCGCCGTGCTGCATTGGGAAGCGTTCTACTTCGTGCTCGGAGTGCTGCTGCAGGCGATCCTCACGGTCGGCGTCGGCCTCATTGTGGCGCCGCTCGTTGTGTTCTTCCGCGACCTTGAGCGCGCGACCAAGCTCGCGCTTCGTTTTCTGTTCTACGCATCCCCCATCATTTACGGCATCCCCGATCTGCAGAAGCTCGGCCTCGATGGGCTTGCCGCGTTTAACCCTCTTGCCGGAATCTTCTCGCTCTACCGGGCCGCGTTCTTCCCCGACCAGCTTGATTGGTATGCGGTGCTCATCGGAGGAATCATGAGCCTGATCCTCGTTGCGGTCGGAATCCTCGTCTTCGTGCGCACCGAGCGTGCCGTGCTGAAGGAGATCTAGTGGACAACAACTGCGTTATTCAGGTGCGGGATGCTGGCATCCGCTTTCGACTCAATCGGCGATCTCGTCGCAGCTTCAAAGATCTCTTCGCTGGCCGAAAGCGCCGCGCACGATCCGATGAGTTCTGGGCACTGCGCCACGTGAACTTCGATGTAAAGGCGGGCGAAGCGATTGGCGTCGTCGGCCGCAACGGCCAAGGAAAGTCGACTCTGCTCAAACTTGTTGCCGAAGTTATGCTCGCCGACGAGGGCGACGTGCAGGTAGCTCAAGGCGTGGCTCCGTTGATCGAAATCACGGGCGGGTTCGTGGAGGATTTGAGCGTGCGCGACAACGTCTACCTCACCGCGGGGCTGCACGGCATGACGAAGCGTGAGATCAGCGAGCGCTTCGACGAGATCATCGACTTTGCCGAAATCGAGCGATTCATCGATACGCCGTACAAGCACCTTTCGAGCGGAATGAAGGTGCGTATTGCCTTCGCTGTAATCTCTCGCCTTGAAGAGCCCATCATTCTTGTCGATGAGGTACTCGCCGTCGGTGACAAGGCGTTTCGCGAGAAGTGCTACCGCCGGATCGAAGAATTGCTTGAAGGCGGGCGCACCCTATTCTTCGTCTCTCACAACGAACGCGACCTGCGACGATTCTGCGCGCGCGGCCTCTATCTCGACAAGGGCGAGCTCGTGATTGATGGCCCCATCAACGACGTACTTGCCCGCTACAACGCGGATTACGGTTCCTGAACGGCTGCCCAACTTTCGGGTTGACGTCACAGTCCTCGGGTACGGTTTAACCCATGGCCTCAAGCGAAGTAAGCACCTCGCACCCGATGGTGGTGCGCGGAATCGACCGTGTTCTCACAGTTCAACGGCCCGTCGTGCTGGCCCACATTCGCAGCATCCGTCGCGGCAAGCCCCACGCGAGCCCGGATGAAATTATTGCGATTCTGGAACGGCGATACCTTTCCGCAGTAACCACGGGTGGCGCACTCGTGGGCGCAAGCGCGGCAATTCCTGCTGTCGGCACGGGAGCGTCACTTGCCCTGTCGAGTGTTGAAACGGCGGGTTTTCTCGAAGCCAGTGCACTCTTTGCCCAATCGGTGACAGAGGTTCACGGCATCGTCGTTGACGACCCCGATCGCGCGCGTGCGCTTGTCATGACCATGGTGCTCGGCACTGCGGGCAGTGACCTAGTGAAACAGCTCACAGCACAGGCCACCGGTACCGGTCCTGGTCGCTCGGCCTACTGGGGAGAAACTCTCGCCAAAGGTGTTCCGACTGCTCTCGTCGGGCCAATGGCAGACCGGATCAAGCACACGTTCTTGAAGAAATTCGCTGCGGCCCAAGGCACCAATATCGTCGGTCGGCTTGTTCCATTCGGTATCGGTGCCGTCATTGGTGGTGGTGGTAACCACATCCTGGGCCGGCAAATTATTCGCACCGCACGCCAAGGCTTCGGGCCGGCACCCGCCATGCTTCCGGCATGGCTCGAGCCGGTCGTTGTCCTGCCCAAAGTGCCTAAGGAGCCCAAGGCACCGAAAGCACCTAGGGAGCCGAAAGAACGCAAAGCTTCGACGGTGCGAAAGCGGTTACCGAAGTTGCCTCAGCTGCCAAAACTGCGCAGACGTCACGGCTGGGTTGAGCTTGAGAGCGACGAAGAGCCCGACGCACGCGGCTAGTCTGCCGTTGCTGGCGACTCGTCGTCGTCTTCCTCGAAGGGGTCGACTTCACTAACCTGACGGTCGCCGGCATGAATTTGAGCATGTCGGTGCCACAGCGCGACCAGTGATTCGACGGCGCCGTGAAAACGATTCGTTGCAGATCCCTGGGTTGTGTCACCAAAGTGACGCTCAGCCCAGTAGCCCAAACGTTCTTGGGCCTCAGCGTCGAACTGAACTCGATTAACAATCTCGAGAATGTTGTCGGCTTGATCAGCGCGCAGCCATTCACACGATCCTAGATAGCCTGCCTCATCAATATCTGCCTCGGCCGATACCGGGCGAGCAACAATGAGCGGTTTGCCCGTCGCGAGCCGGTCATAGACCATCGCTGAGACGTCGGTGATCGCGACATCCGCCGCTACCAACTGCCAACCCAGCTCTTTACCGTCGTCGTAGATGTGCTGAACCGAGGGGTCGGATTCGTTCGCTTCAGCAATCGCAGCAATGATGGCGATATTGGCCCGTTTGTAGTCGGGATCAACAACTCCGCTTCGCGGATGTGGTCGATAAATCAGACGATGTCTCTCGCTGGCAAGAACTGCGTGGGCCAAGGCAACACCGTGGGTGGCGATTGAGCCGTACGCGGCGGCGTCACGGTCACCCTCCCAGGTGGGCGCGTACAGCACAACAGTGCGATCGTCTGGCGTATACGGCAGCTCGCCAGCAAAATGATCAGCCTGTGGTCGACCGATAGGGATAGCCCGCTTCTGGATATCGAAATCCCACAACTTGTGGCTCAACCTGTCGAGCGCGGCCTCCCCAGCAACAAGGCTGAAGTCGTAGGCCTTGAACTGGTTTGTAGTCATGTACATTTTGTCGCTCTCACCATGGTTGATGAAAACGTGCCACATGCGCCCATATCGGAACATCTGAAAGTTTTTGGCGTTCTGATTGACGTAAAACACGATCTTGAGCGGCTGATCCGACACAAACTGCTCAAGCTCAGTCACGCGCCGCACGTAGGCGACCGGTACGGGAGACTCCTCCCAGAGGGCAAGAACAGAACTCGGCGAACGGGAAATGATCGAAACGGGGAAACGTTTCGATAGTTCAGCGAGCGGCGCGTACCACTGCCGAATTTGGTACAAATTTACTTTCGAGTCGGCAAAATAGACGGCGACACTTACCGATCCGGGAGCCGGAAGCGGATGTTCGTCCATCTGCTGCGCGACGCGACGCCGATTGCGGCGCGAACGCAACATTGTGCGCGCCACTTTTCGAGCGGTCATGAGATCTTTCAGTAACGCCATGTTCTCAATCAGATCTGTGTGGGGGTCGGTGTAACGCG
>Ga0307486_1002666_pt1 | contig 12248 bp, 10 predicted proteins | sample CBIW02metaG_FD_203663 | JGI IMG/M metagenome (GOLD analysis project Ga0307486, IMG submission 203663) | Sea-ice brine microbial communities from Beaufort Sea near Barrow, Alaska, United States - CBIW 0.2 | ecosystem: Environmental > Aquatic > Marine > Coastal | place: USA: Alaska | collected... | reverse complement strand
CTACGACGTCTTCGACGAGGTGCTGGTGGTGACCGTGGTTGCCGTGGGCCACCGGCGAGAGGTCTACCGCGCATAGCGGCAAAACGCCGCGAGAGACGCTGTTGCGCGTTTACCACCGGTGGCTGCGCCGCACAGTTAGGCTCGGCATGTGCTCCTCACCATCTCCACCACGCATCGGCCCGCCACCGACCTAGGGTTCCTGTTGCACAAGCACCCCGACCGCGCGCCGTCATTCGACCTCTCGGTAGGCCCGGCCACCGTGTTCTACCCGCCTTCCTCAAGGAAGTAGCCGCGCTCGAGGAGCGCAGTCAACACGCGACCGCCATCCGGGTGGGCCGCCCCCTTGGTTAGGTCCGGTCGGTACGGCTTGTACTGGCGTAGCGACAGCAGGCGACCTCGCCCTAGGCAACTACAAGGCTGCAGCATCTGCCGTAGTGTGCCTCGCGCCCGGGGCAAAGCGGCTCTTCACTATGGATGTTGTGGACCGGTTGGTCTGGCGCCGTACTGCCCGGCCAATCGCGATGAGCCCTTAAAGTTCGCGAAGGCCTGCTGCTGGTTCGATCAAACTTGCGCGATGAGCAGGATAGACCGAAAACAGCGCACCGAGTATAGCCGCGCCAACACCCACGAAGATGACCCATCGAACCGCAAGAAGTGGCGTCCAGTCCGCAACCCACGACACCCCGATGACGATAAGTGTGCCGACTATCGCGCCAAGAAATCCGGAGACCAGGCCTAGAATTCCGCCCTCAAGAACGACAAGCCGGGCCACGTCATGCGGGGTCGCACCGAGAGCGCGCCTAAGCGACAACTCGCCAGTTCGTCGCAAGACTGCAATGAGGGCAGTGTTCGAGATCCCGATGGATCCCACGAAGAGCGCGCCACCTGCCATAAGTAGGGCAAGGAGTCCGACCTGCGACGCCACTTGCGCGCGGAGCGCTTCGGCTGTAGCAGGCGCTGAAACGAGAATCCGGTCAGGCTCAAATGGATCGACTTCCACTGGGACCCGATTTGCGATCACGTCCGCCGCTCCGATGTCCACGCGCACTACCAGTTTTTGAGAGGTCACGTCCAACAGCAGCTTGTCGGACCAGGATCGAGGAACGAGGACGGCTTGGGTCAACTGTCGTTCACGAGGAGAGTATGCAAACACTCCAACTACGGTCACCTGTTCGCCGTTGATCTCGAGACTCGATCCTACATACGGCGGCACAAGACCAAGATCAGAAGCGATGCCTAGGCCGACGACCGCGACCGCGTCCTCCCGTACATGGTCTCCCGTGTCGAGCGGACGTCCGGTCCAGTCTCCAAGCTCGAGAGCTCCTTCCGCAGAAGGGCCCACGGCGAAAATTGGTGCCGTGAACTCGGCTTGGGCTATGTCACCGAGAGCACCGCTCTCTAACGTCGCGGTTTGTTGCAATCGTGACACAGTAGTGGCAGCCACGACGCCCGGTAATTGCTCAAGGCGCGCCTCGGAAGCGGGAAGACTAAAACCATTGGCGTCATCGGTGACCACTGTGACCTGAGTTTGCGCATAACCGTCAAAAACGCTATCTACCTGTGACTGGGACGTCGTGCTCACGCCAATAGCTACAATCGCCGCCGCTGCACCTACGAGAGTGCCCGCAACATTGAAGCTCGCCTGGGCCGGACTCGAAGCGATGGTGCGTATCGCTTCTCGGACGGTGGCACCGAAGCCGAGCGCCGATCGTCGACGGTTGACCTTACTCATGCATCTCCGTCACGACCTGCAAGTGGCCGTCACGCATAGCGATGACAACATCTCCGGCTGAACGAACGATCGGGTCGTGCGTGACCGTAATCACCGTGATTCCACGAGACACCACCCCCCGTACCAAGGCAAGAATACGGTCGGCTGAGCGAGAGTCGAGATTACCGGTCGGTTCATCCATAATTAGCATCGATGGCTGGGTGACGAGTGCTCGCGCAATAGCGACTCGCTGTCGTTCGCCGCCTGAGAGATGGCGTGGATCGGCCTGCCAGCGCGTGTCCAGCCCAACTGCAGCCAGAGCATCGCGCGCGGCGGATCGATGCCCCCGCCGGCCTCGTCCATCGCGGGTGAGAAGCGCGAGTTCGACATTCTCCACCACACTTCGATCGGGGAGGAGATGCGAGGATTGGAATACGAATCCTAGCGAAGTGCGACGAAACCAAGCCCTTTCCCGCTCTTCTGCCTCAGTCAGGTCGTGGCCGTAAATGCGCAGTGTTCCACTTGAGACCACGTCGAGCGCGCCAATCAGATTTGCAAGTGTGGACTTGCCCGAACCGGATGGGCCTGTAATCACGGTATGGCGACCATGCGCAATATCGAGAGAAACCGAATCAACGGCTGTGACAGCGGGTGGCCCTGGGTACCACTTTGTCACGTTGTCGAGTTGAACGGCAACATCCTCCACCACTTCAGGAAATGACAACATGGTCGCCCACGTGAAGGCTAACGCCGCTCACGCTCGCGCGTCCAGCGAGTGTCTCCAGGACCGACACCGCTACTGATTGCGTCTCGAACCCTTTGTCTCCGTTGTCAGTTAACACGAAAACCGACGAGCTCCCATCAGCCGAAGTTCGAATGGCAGACACCGGGACGATCAGTGCAGACTCACTCCTCGGGCCAAGGTCAACGGTTGCCCGTAGGGTCGAACCATAGGTTCGCTCAAGCGTCCTTTCCAGAGTGATTTCAAGGCCAACAGCGCCGTCGGGTACCACGGATGTAGAACCGAATCGATCTTGAGTGCCCTCACTTCCAGTCGCGGACGCTAACCATGAAATAAGGCCTGGTACGACATCAGGAGCGGCAGCCGTCCCAGTATCGGAAGTAGCGTCGACTTCTACTGGGGTACCGACAGATAGTTGAACCGCAACGCTCCTCGGGACACTCGCCCATAGGGTGTCGCTTTGCCCTGACGCCAAGGTGATGAGCCCCTGCAGCGCTGGTGCACCGAGCGTCGCCGTGGAATCCACTACTTCATAGTTGTCGCCGTCTAAGAACTCGACCTCGTTGAGGGGCATCGGGGTCAGAGAAGCATTGGTGGTCTTCAGTAAAGATTCTTGCGCCAAGGCGAGAGCCGCAGCGGCGACAGCGATCTGCGTCGGGTCGGCGTCGGCTGAACCCAGTTCTTTAACTGCTGCGGCTGCCGCCGCCACCTGTGCTCGCGCTGATTCGACCTCGGCGGGAGTCGCCACAGAAGGTGGGGCTTCGTACCCCAAATCACCGTAGAGGTCCTCGACCGCGGCAGCGGTGCGCAGTCCGTAGTTGCCGTCGGGATCTCCGGAATCATACCCGAGTGAGTTCAGTGCATTCTGTAGAGCGAACACATCGTCGCCGCTAATCCCGCCGGTGAAGTCTCGATACGGAACTATGGAACCCGGCAGTGCAATGATCGGTCGACCGGAAACCTCAAGCAAAACAGTGCCGAGAGCGACCTCACCGTTGAAGCTAAAAGTGGCCGTGACGACGCCATCACGGTCTGTGCTCGGCACGAGCTTGTCGCCGACATTGGCGAACTCCGCATCCATCACAATAGACTCCCCAAGAATGCCTTCCTCGACCACCGCCGTGGCTGGAAGCAGTTGCGGTGCCGCGTGCTCAAGTGCCTCAGAGTCGGGGCTCTTCACTGATTGAGCGCCGACAACCCCCACTCCAATCCCGACCATCAGAACCATCAGCGCGCCGACTATGGTTTTAAAACGACGCGCTTCCGAAGGCGTCTTATCATTCCTCACGCAGCGGCCCTAGAACACAGGTTCATATGTAATGCCTAGAACTTGGCTTGAGCGCGTGAGAACCATTTCTTCAACGTCATGCCAAGTCAACAAGAGATCGAGACTTCCATCAAGCACCTCGCGCTGCTTGCGACTAAAGGCGCTCTCAGTGACGCTGGGAAGGTCGGACTGCAATTGACACTTAGCGTCAGTGAGCGCTTGGTCAATTTCACCGCTCGTCGGTTGAACGCTGTCGCCGCGAAGTGTAACACCAGCCGAAATCGCTTCACTCACGGAAGCGAAATCATATCCGTCCGCCTGCATGCAACTCTGCCAGCTTTCGAACGCGGCGTCATACTCGGGATCACCCTCAAGGGCCACCTGTCTTGCGAGTGATTGCACACTGGTGAAAGTCTCGTAGACGGTGAGTTTCTGGTCGCCAAGCACCTCGTCTCCAGCAGCGCCGATACAACCACCAGCGGGGATTCCGGTGCCATCGTCAAGTGTCACGCGCTCGCCTTCGGGCCCGCCCTCAAACGCCACTAGATAGGCCTGTCGGTCGATTGTCGATAGCATATTGAAATACTCGTTATTGCGTGAATGTGACGTTGCCGAAAATTCCTCATCATCGCGAGCCTCAAGCTCCGCATTCGGTTGACCAAAGAAAGGTGAGTCGACGTACTCGCCATAACCGCTCAAAGTAGCTGAGTCCTCGGTGATCTCGTTGACCAAAAGTTGTATGGCCTCGTCCTCAACTCCCGGATCAACCATAGTCGGATCCTGAACGTAAAACTCGAAGCCGGCCTCGCTCATACACTCGCGCAGTAAGAGGTTTTCTGCGGCAGTTTCGATAGCCATCGTCCGCTGGGCGCTGGTGATGAGTTGAGAGACATCGTCGAACGGAGCTTCTTTTGCGGGACCACCGCTTCCTACGCACGCCGACATGGAGGTGCTGAGAATGACAATGACAGCAAGGTGGAGGAAATTCACTCTACGGCGCACCACAGTAGTTCTCTTCAGCATTCGTCCGACTCCATTCGATTAGTACTTCCGAATTACACATCGTCCATGATGCGAGCACCTCTCCAGTGAGAGTCACGTAGGCGCAACTTTCACCGGAGAGGTGTCAATTGAGACTAATACCACTTGTGGGAGGTTGCTACGTCGTTGAATCCCACCGCCGACAGGTTGTAAGCCCAGCCGCGTGTCGCCGAGAAATTAGAACCCCCGTACGAAGCGCTGGAATACAGCATGACATTGCTACTGCTTCCGTGATTGTAGACGGAGGAGGCGTTGTTATCCACTGCGCAACCGACGGCTGGGTTCCAAGTGCAGTTAAGGAAGTTTCCCGTATATTGGTCCTCGTGGCCACCGTATAGCTTGATACCTCCCCCTCCACCAGTGTCCTTATACAAACAGACATTACCTAGAGTGCAGTCGCCATAACTCGTCGCGCTTGCCGGTGCTGAAAGCATCAGCATGGAAACTATGACCGCCGTAAACGTGGCCAGGGTCAAACGAACGCTTTTGTGCTTCATTTTCATGATAGTTGCCCCTCCTGTTGTATTGCGCCGCTCGGTGGGACACATTCATGCTAGCCCTTCGACGGCGATGGCGCGCGGTGGGCAGGGACAACTGAATGTTTTGGTTACAGTTGGGTTTAGACCGTTCGACGGGGCAAACACTGTAGCCCGTAGGCTCACCCGCTTCGCGGGCCGGCCCGTCAAGGTAGAAAGCCGGGCGGCGCCCCCACGAGTTGCTTCGCAACTCTGCGCGCCGGGCACGTCCTTTGGCCGTGCCGCGTCTCCAGCCTTGACCGGCCTGGCCCCCCAGGGTGGCGTGTGCCCTGCCGCCGGATGATCCGGCGTGCAGAGAGGTACAAATGAGCGCAACTACTACTTCCACCACGACATGCACCCGCGCCTGTACCAATGATGTGCCTTGGTACTGCGACTACTGCGGAGCGCGCCACCAAGGGACAAATACATTGGGTTCATCATCTGCGAGCTCATCGTCACGGAGGATGTTATCGAGCATGCGGCACGCAGTGCCTACGAAGCCACCGCGTCTCACACCGGGAGCATCTTTGTTCCTTGGCAGGATGCGTCACCTATCTACCGCGTCACCTATCTACCGCGTCACGTTCTGCCGCCAGACGCGCCGCACACTTGCCGCGGTGGCAGCGTCGCAGAACTAGCCCCAGCACGTACTTTCCTCGGCTTCGGCTGAGGAAAGTATTCGTGTGTTCCCGTGAGCGCCACGAGACGTACCCCAGACGCACTGCGCCGGGGGCCTAGCGTTACGCGGCGCTACCGATCCTGGGTCGACGCGAACGACGCGGCGACGTTGGGACGTTGGCCTCAACTCGCGCTGCAATCTTCTTCCGCAACTTACTGTCGCCTAGTAACTGCGCTTCGAGTTCAGTCATGACTACCGCCGGCTCGAAAATCATCCGTCCGGACGGCTCCGTGGTCACGATGTAACTGTTTGCCGTTGCGATCTTTGCCAAACTTACCCGCTTGCGGGTATCAAGCTGTACTAGTTGAATCCCCATGATGATTCCTTCCCGTTTTTCGCCTCTAACAAAGGCGGCCCCGCTACTGAGCAGGTCCGGCAACCGCCCCTTCGGGCGGCAACCTGGTACTAGCCTAACACCGAATAGGCGTTTGCCACAATGGGGTAAAGCCCCACTGTGGTATGATCAATCCTATGGTGACCGTCACATTTGACGATGAAGTTTGGCCCGAGTACGACGAAGTACTTGCGTGCGGTGAGGCATTCGAGGATGCACTTGAGAACATGCTCGACAGCCTCGCGGAACACGGCCCCAAGGGGATGCGCACCGGAAACTTCGACAACAACACGTACCTTGCGACTGCGGGAGTGATCGGTGCGGCCGACGCAGTGTTCATCGTCTTTGAGTGGAAGCCCGCGGACGCACTCGTAATCATCCGTGGCGTAGGGCATGAAGCATTGCCGCCGAGGCCGAGGCCGAGGCGCTAATTCTCATCGGCCACCCGCGCTCCTCAGGGGAGGACGTGACACCGCGCTTCCGCAGGGAGTACCGTCACCCGGCGTAAGGCATGGACGCCCGCGTAATAATCGGCCGACTGCGACTCGGTCCCGGACGTCGGTCACGCTGTTGGGCTTTGCCGGTATGTGGCGGTGTTCTGTCATTGCTCCGTGTCGTCTGTGGTCGAGGCCGTTGGCTCATCCATGAGGGTTCGTGACCTTCGGTAGAACGTTGCGCGGGACATGCCGAGGTCGCGAGCTACCTGGGCGGCTGGTGTGCCGTCTTGGATGAGGCTTAGGGCGCTGCGAATCTGGCTTTCAGTGATGCGGCGGGGTCGTCCCCCAAGGTTCTTCCCGGCTGCTTTGCGTTTAGCGATGGAGTCGGTGACGCGTTCGCTCTTGATCTCATGTTCCATTTGCGCCAGCGCGGCCATGATAGTGAACGGCATCGATCCCATAGGTGTTGATGTGTCCACGTCACCGCCACCCAGGTTCAGGACGCGCAGTCCTGCATCTCGCCGCCGCAGTTCGTCAGCGAGGGCGAGCATGTTCTGAGTCGACCGGCCGAGCCGGTCCAGAGTCGTGATCACTAGTGTGTCGCCGGCGATCAGCGCATCGAGTGCTCGGTTGAACTGTGGTCGTGACGCTCGTGCCCCCGACACTCCGTGGTCTACGTAGAGGTCATCGCGCCGGACGCCGGCGGCAAGAAGGTCCGCCTGCTGTCGGTCGGCAGATTGCTGTTTCGTTGAAACCCTCGCGTGGCCGATCAGCTTCGTCATGAGCTCCCCAGTATGTCTCGTAAGCAATGGTGCACGCTCCGATTCAACCAGAAGGTTTCGAGGCATAGTTACGAGAATCGTGGGGCATTGGCATGCCCGCACAAAACCACCAAAACCGGTACGCCGGGGAGGCCGCCCCAACGTAGTCCACGAGACGTCTCGTATCACTTAACCTTGTGCGACACCCGCGAGTGACCTCGCTCCGGCGCATACGGCAGCGAGCACGCGGCACTTACGCGTAATGGAAAGATGATGGCTGCGCCGCACAGTTAGGCTCGGCATGTGCTCCTCACCATCTCCACCACGCATCGGCCCGCCACCGACCTAGGGTTCCTGTTGCACAAGCACCCCGACCGCGCGCAGTCATTCGACCTCTCGGTAGGCCCGGCCACCGTGTTCTACCCGGAGGCCACCGAGGAGCGTTGTACAGCCGCGCTGTTGCTCGAGGTCGACGCGCTCGAACTCGCCCGTGGTGCGGGCCGGACCACAACGGGCGACTTCACGCTCGGCCGGTACGTGAACGACCGGCCGTACGCGGCATCGTCGCTCCTTGCCTCAGCCATGAAGCGGGTGTTTTCCACCGCGGTGGCGGGCACCCTCAAGTCCAATCAAGCACTTGCCGATGCGGCTATTCCGTTGGAGATCCACATCCCAGCCCTGCCGTGTCGAGGCGGCACCGACTTTGCGCGGGAGCTCTTCGAGCCGCTTGGCTGGACCGTTGATGCACACACGGTCGCGCTCGATCCCGCGTTTCCCGAGTGGGGAGACTCGCGGTTTCTGGATCTCAAACTTGGCGGAACGATTCGCCTCGCTGATGCGCTGAGCCAGCTCTACGTGCTGATGCCCGTGCTCGACGACGCCAAGCACTACTGGGTGGGCGACCAAGAGATAGACAAACTGGTGCGCCACGGCGAGGGCTGGCTCGCAGAGCACCCCCTTCGCGAGGCGATCGCGCAGCGCTACCTGGCCCACCAGAAGGGCATGGTCAACGAGGCACTCGACAGGCTCGTGGAGGCCGGCGGAGAAGACGCGGACGTGCTGCCGCCGGCTGTGACCCCTGCGGAGGATCTGACGCAACCCCGCGCCCGGCTCGCGTGGACCCGCAGGGACACCATCGTCGCCGAGCTCAAGGCGTTAGGGGTCCGTAGCGTGGCAGACGTGGGCTGCGGCGACGGCGCCCTGGTGAAGCCGCTCCTCGCCGACGCATCGTTCGCCCGCATCGTCGGCACGGACGTGTCGGCAACGTCGCTCGCCCGCGCCGCCCGCAGGCTCCACCTAGAAGACATGAGCGAGCGCCAGTCGGAACGCGTGGAGCTATTCCAGTCCAGCGCGACCTACCGTGACAAGCGACTCGAGGGTCTGGACGCCGTGGTTCTCATGGAGGTCATCGAGCATGTCGACCTCGACAGGCTGCCGGCGCTCGAATCCGCGATCTTCGCGCACGCCCGGCCCCGGCACGTGATCGTCAGCACGCCCAACCGCGACTACAACGCGCTGTATCAAGGCATGGCGCCGGGTGAGTTGAGGCACCCCGATCACCGCTGGGAGTTCACGCGCGACGAGTTTCGCCAGTGGGTGGACGCGGTGTGCGCGACGCACCACTATGTGGCGCGACTGGAGAGCATCGGTGACGCCGATGCGACGCTCGGGTCTCCCACCCAGATGGCGGTCTTCAGCAGGGTTGACGAGGCGGGCGCTGTCGCTGAAGCCGCGAACGGGAAGGCGACCGCATGACCCGCCGCATCGACATTCCGGAGCTGGCCCTCGTGATGCTGGTGGGTATCTCAGGCTCCGGAAAATCCACCTTTGCCAAGCGCCACTTCCTGGACACCGAGGTGCTCAGCTCCGACACCGCGCGCGGCCTGGTGAGTGACGATGAGAATGACCAGAGCGCCACCAAGGACGCCTTTGACGTGGTCCACTACCTCGCAGGTAAGCGACTTGCGCGCGGCAAGTTGGTAGTGATCGATGCCACCAACATCCAGCCCGCGGCTCGCAAATCGTTGGTAGAGGTCGCGCGCGCTCACGACGTCCTCCCCGTCGCGATCATCTTCGACGTGCCCCCCAAGGTGTGCCTGGAGCGCACCCTCGCGCGCGACGACCGCCACTTCGGTGCCGAGGTAGTCAAGCGGCAGGCCGCCACGATGCGTGGCAACCTCAAGAACCTGAGCCGGGAGGGCATTCGGCAGAGCCACACGCTGAGCGCCGCCGAGATCGACGACGTCGAGATTGTGCGCACCAAGCTCTACAGCGACCTGCGGCACGAGGATGGTCCCTTCGATGTGATCGGCGACATTCACGGTTGCCGCGCGGAACTCGAAACGCTGCTGAGCAAGCTCGGGTACATCGTCATTACCGACGACGATGGGCGCGCGGTCGATGCCGTGCACCCGGAGGGTAGGCGAGTGGTGCTGGTCGGCGACCTGGTGGACCGGGGGCCCGACACCCCCGGCGTGCTGCGTCTCGCCATGGGTATGGTGCGTGCCGGTCACGCGTTTGTGGTCTCCGGTAACCACGAGGCCAAGCTAGCGCGGGCGCTAGGGCGGGGGAACGTGACGGTGTCGCACGGCCTTCAGGACTCACTCGACCAGCTCGCAGAGCAATCCGATGAGTTCGTTGCGGACGCGCGTCAGTGGATGGACGGGCTCATCTCCCATTACGTGTTCGACGGCGGGCGCCTGGTCGTCTCGCACGCCGGCCTCATCGAGAAGTACCACGGTCGAGCATCGGCACGGGTCCGGGCGTTCTGCTTGTATGGCGACACGACAGGGGAGACCGACGACTACGGCCTCCCGGTGCGCTACCCGTGGGCCAACGAATATCGCGGTAAGGCGATGGTGCTGTATGGGCACACCCCTGTTCCCACCGCCGAGTGGGTCAACAACACGATGTGCCTGGATACGGGATGCGTCTTTGGGGGTACGCTCACGGCGCTTCGTTACCCCGAGCGCGAGGTCGTCTCCGTTCCCGCTGAGCGCATGTACTACGAGCCAACCCGCCCGCTCGTGCTTCCCGTCGAGGAGCGCGAGCCGGGGCTGCTGGATATTGACGATGTGCTGGGAACCTCGGGTGTCGAGACCAGCCTCGCGGGCCGAGTCTCCGTACGCCCGGAGAACGCCGCTCCCGCGCTCGAGGTGATGAGCCGGTTCGCGATAGCGCCATCGTGGCTTATCTACCTCCCGCCCACGATGGCGCCCGTCGAGGCGTCAAGTGTTGAGGGACGGCTGGAGCACCCGGCCGATGCTTTCGCCACCTTCCGCAAGCACAAGGTCGAGCGGGTGATTTGCGAGGAGAAGCACATGGGATCGCGTGCGGTGGTCGTGATCGCGCGCAATCTAGACGCGGCGAGGCGTCGCTTTGGCGAGCTTGGTGAACGCACCGGCGTGGTCTACACCCGCACGGGCCGCGAGTTTTTTACAGGTGATCTTGGGGTGGAACTGGTGCGCCAGGTCACCGCTGCGGCGGAGGGCGCAGGGTTGTTTGACGAACTGGACACTGACTGGTTGGCCCTCGACGCGGAGCTGCTGCCGTGGAGCGCCAAGGCGCAAGGCCTGTTGCGTGCGCAGTACGCGCAGGTGGGTGCAGCGGCTCGAGCGTCGATGCCGGTGGCGCTTGATGCGCTCGACGCCGCCGCAGGGCGGGGCATCGACGTCGAAGCCCTGCGTGCCCGAATCGCGGGTCGCGACGTCAACGCGCAACTGTTTGTCGACGCTTACCATCGATACTGCTGGCCCGTCGACGGTTTGAGCGGCGTCCAACTGGCGGTGTTCCAGGTGCTCGCCGCTGACGGCGCTACGTTCGAGGAACGCGAGCACGCGTGGCACATGGAGGTGTCCGACCGCTTGGTAGCGGCGGACGGCACCCTGTTTCGTGCCACCCGCCGCACGTACGCGAACCTCGCGTCCGAAGAGGAGTGTGCCGCGGCATCGGCGTGGTGGGAGGAGCTGACGGCGACAGGTGGCGAGGGCATGGTCGTAAAGCCCGCGCTCAATCTTGATACGTCTCGCAGCCAGCCCACGCAACCGGGGATCAAGGTGCGCGGAGCGGAGTACCTGCGGATCATTTACGGCCCCGACTACCTCGATCTCGACCATCTCTCGACGCTGAAGAAGCGCTCGGTGGGTCGCAAACGGTCGCTTGCGGCGCGCGAGTATGCGCTTGGCATCGAAGGGCTGCGACGGGCCGCCGCAGGTGAGCCACTGTGGCGCGTTCACGAGTGCGCGTTCTCCGTGCTCGCGCTCGAGTCCGAGCCGGTGGACCCGCGGCTCTAGTCGCGACGGCTCTCAGGAGCGGGCGAACTTCATCAGGGCTGCGAGATCGTCCGGGTCCCGGTCTGCTCGCCGCAGTGCGGCAATGTATGCGGCGCGATCTGGTCCGGTGGAGTCCAGATCCGCTGCACCCCAGGTGAACGCCGACAACCCGAGTCGCATGGCGAGCAGGTCCGTGAACAGGCGAGCGTGGCGACCATTCCCGTTGGGGAACGGGTGAATTGCGACCAGTTGATGATGCACACGGACACATGCCAGCTCAGGAGTGATCCGGGTGGCGTCGCGCGCGACCCAGTATTGAGCGTTGGCGACCAGGTCGCGCACTGCAATGGAAATTTGCGCCGGATCCACACCGATGTTTCGTTCGCTCGCGCGGTAACTCCCGGCCCAGCGCCACACCTCCCCGTACATCTGCCGATGCAGCAGACGTACGAACCCCTCGCTGAGAATCTGGTCAACGGAACGCGCA
>Ga0307486_1002664_pt1 | contig 12252 bp, 9 predicted proteins | sample CBIW02metaG_FD_203663 | JGI IMG/M metagenome (GOLD analysis project Ga0307486, IMG submission 203663) | Sea-ice brine microbial communities from Beaufort Sea near Barrow, Alaska, United States - CBIW 0.2 | ecosystem: Environmental > Aquatic > Marine > Coastal | place: USA: Alaska | collected... | reverse complement strand
TGAAATAGCAGTTTCCAAAATCTTAGGGGTAATTCTTATATCATCATCAGCAAAAAAAATCCATTTTGACCTCACTTCCAACATTGCTGTATTCCTGGCCATACAAGCTCCTGTTTTATGTACAAACTTATGAATTATTTCGAAAGGCCAATCCATATTATGGATTTCAGATAATTGTGATTTCGAATTGAAATCTGAATTCTGCTCCACTATAATAACTCTTTTAGGTGTAAAAGATTGTTTTTTAAGATCCTGCAAAACCTGTTCTAAATATTCCGGCCTATCCAAGGTTGGAATAATTACATCTATAGTTTCCTGTCCTGCCTTAAGGGGTTTCCCTGAATTTACTTTAATTTTACCGAGGTCAACTTTTTTATGATAGTGCTTCTCCGAAAAAAAACTAGTAATTAAACTGCAAAAAGGAAATTTGAGATCATATTTTACAAGACAGAATAACAGTACTAATATCCACTCCGTTTTGTAAAATTGATATACAAATTTGAATAAAGCCTTGTTACCGACCAAATAATTCAGCTTTTTAGATACAGGAATATTTTTTAATAATAGGGGATCCGAATAGCAAAATAATGAATTTTGCTGTCCGATTTTTGCAATTGAATTTATCAGATATCCAAATTCATCAATTTTTCGTAGGTGCTCTTTAAAAGCGAGTGCAGCCTCTCCTATTATTCCTCCAACGTCTGTACTCATTCTCCAGGTAGGATAAGAAACTTCAGAATTAGGATAGATAAATGGCAACTGATCTATATATCCAACTGTTTCAGGCAAAAACTGGTTTTTTATCGGATATGATGCCATAATTAAATTATGATGAAAAATCTTGCCCAGTCCCTTAATATTCACATTTTCAAAAAACTGCCTTTCAACCCAAATTATAAGATCCTCCGGGTAATCTCTGGCCAGTCTCCAGAATTCCTTAACCACACTTGCAGAGTGAATTGAAAGTTCTGAGTCGTTCCTGATAATACGAACTACTTTTTTAGTGTTTTCATGAACTAATATTAGCATTTATAGAAATAAGAAAGATTAAGAATTGATAAATTTAAGTATTTGCAATTTGATCCAGTATCTTATTTACTTTTTTTCCCGGATGTAAATATTCTGCATAATAATGGGCATTATTATTTTGGACCTTTTTACGGAAATTTGAATCCTTCATAAGCCTTTTAGTCAATTCTAAACATTCCCGGGCATTTGTATAAGTAAAATAATTTTCCCCTTCATCAAATGGGCCCGGCAGTTTAAATTTCTCAATTGAAGTTGTTACAATTGCAATGCTATTGGCAACATATTCACCCATTTTGGCGCCTATACTGTCTTCCAGCCCCTGATTTACAATTCCTATTGAAGCTTTTTTTAATTCCCTGAGATACTCCTGCCTGTGATACTCACCCTCCGGCAGTAATAAATCTGAACAGATTTTTTCTGAATAATCATCCTTCATAATTCCGCCCGTAAAACTTGAGTGAAATTCCTCTTTGAGTAGGCGATTGATCTCAATTCGTTGATCATTCAGCACGATTCTTTCTTCTTTTTTCCATTGGGTATCGTTGTTCGCCGGATTCCAAAGACGTGCCCTAAAGATTACCTGCTGAGCAATTGCCGGTTTTGACTCCATTTGGGACAACTCATTTACTGCGATACAATCTTTAATATTTAATATTCCTGAGAAAAATTTCCAATACTTTAAGGAATATTTCAGGAGTGCAGAATCCTTTAAAAAAAGATATTTCAGATTTTGGTTTTTAAAATATACCGGATAATATAGACCATACGGAATGAGCTTTTTCATATTTTCATAGTCAGATTTCAGCAACATTCTTTTTACATAAAAATCACTTTGCTCATATATAGTCTCGTAAATCCTACTGTTATCTGCCATGTCAAAGAAAACGTTCAAACCATTCAATTCAATCCTAAAAATATCGATGGGATATTTCCCAAGCTCGAGAGTATAACTTAGGACTATCTTCTTCTCCTTACTCAGAAATTCAAGTCCGGCAAGTAGCTGACTGAAATGATGAAGCGTAGAATTAAAATGAACGACAACCTTATACATTATTTGAATTTAAATTAAAATTTTTATAGAATAAATTTAATCATCAGAAAATTATCATATTACTTTTTTAACCAGGTTGTTACAAATCACTCTCCTTTAAAAACTCCCACTGCTTCAAATCCCTGTTCAACTTCCTGCCAATCACCTCCTCAAACCGCGAAGCATCCATACCAAAACCCTTAGGTTTCTTAGCTTCCAAATCTTCAAACCTCAACACGAGCCCGGCTTTCAAATTCTTATTTACTGCCAAAGATTTTTCAAAAATATTCTTTAACTCGGTAAATTTGGAATTATCGCTCTTATCAACCGGATGTTGAAAAGCAGATTCTAACTTCCTCACGGCTCCCACCAATTGTGTTATCTCCTCCATTTCCAGGGAAGAACTGGCATCCGGACCTAAGCTGTTCCTGCTAAAAACAGCGTGAAATTCCAGGATCTCAGCACCCAGCGTGGCAGCGGCTATACAGGTTTCTATTTTAGCGGAATGATCGGAATATCCTACAAGAACCCCATAACGTTCCCTTAATTCCCCGATCACATTCAACCCGTAATTCTCGGGTTGCGTGGGATAAGCAGTAGTGCATTGCAGGATGGAAATATCCACCTTTCTTTTTTTTAAAAAGGCCACAGTGTGGCCCAGTTCTTCAAAAGAACTCATTCCCGAAGACAGAATAACCGGTTTCCCAGTGCGGGCAATTTTTTCGAGCAATAAAAAATTATTCACCTCCCCTGAACCAATTTTGTAACGTTTCACTCCTACCTCCTCCAAAAGATCTACTGCAGCGTTGCTGAAAGGCGAAGCCAAAAATTCCACTCCCGATTCATCACAGTGCTTTTTTAAATCTTTCCATTGTTGCAAAGTAAATTCCATCCGCTTCCAGTAATCGAAACGTGTTTTGTCCTGCGCCGCTAATTTCACTCGAAATGGCTCGTGAATACTGCTCTCAGCCTCGGCTATATGAACCTGGAATTTCACCGCATCCACCCCCGTTTTTGTGAGGTCTCGAATGTATGAGTGAGCCAATTCTATACTCCCATTGTGGGCTTGTGCTATTTCAGCGATTATGAACATGTTTTCTATTTTCTGTTTACCGTTTTCTATTCTCTATCCTCAGAAAAATAAGCGTAGTAGGATTAATTTTTAACTTCTTTTAGTCCTGGTTCTTGCCCGAGCTATCGGGGTTGTCTCTTTTCTTTATTCTATTTTCTTTCTTCTAACTTTTTAAGTCTTGTTTCTTGTCTCTTGATTCTTGTCTCTTTTTTCCCCTCCCAAATATCTTCCAGGATACTGATATTTGATTTTAGTAAAATACTTTTCCTTAAGCCACCACAAATTTTGTTTTAAAGTGGGGTAAACAAAAATGACCTTGATTCCACCTTGCCAATTTTCAGCAGGAAAAGGACTATATTCCTTGTTCTTCTCCAAACTTATGCAATGCACATATTTATGTTGCGGAAATAATTCCTGTAGCGAATCCTGTTGCTGCATCCGGTCGCCCTCTATGGCTAGTATGCCATTTTCGGAAATCAAATCCTTTACCGCCTGTAAGTTGTGATCCTTCCCGTCAATAATAATGAGGTCAAATTTTTTATTGGCAGGTATTTCGGTTAAATCTGAATATATTTTCAATCGGCTATAATCTTCTTTTAAATTTTGAGGCAAGGCATTTAAACAAAAATCATTAGCTTCGGTACCGGCATAATCAAGATTGGGTTTATTTCGGTTTACTGCCAATAATATCCCGGATATACCCCCTATTCCCAATCCAACCTCCAGAATTCTTTGTAACCGGAATTTTTCCACCAACCCATTAATTTTCTCAATTGCGTATTCACTGGCTATATGCTGATTTCCATCTGCCTCACAAAAAGATTGGTATAATTTAGATTGATGTCCGTTTCTTTTCATTTAAACATTTTTTTATCCTCTAAAGCCTAAGCATAAGAGGATTGTTTCCTGTTTTCCGTTTCATTATCCCTCGAAGATTTAGCATAAGGGGACTTTTCCTCTTACCTCTATTTTCTTACTTCTAACTTTGTTAAATCTTGTTTCTTGATTCTTGTCTCTTATTTTTCGTCTTTCCTCTTCTATTAAAACTTCACAGCCACTTCAATCCTTTTAAAATCATTTGAGATTCTATAAGTATAAGCCTTATTTCTATAAAATGAAATCAGGTGCAATAAAATTTTATCATTAATTTCCTTTAAAGAATAATATTCAGGTACTTTTTTTCTCAATAATTTTTTAGCCATGAATTTAAGGGAGTTTTGAAAGGGATCTTTTTTAATGATAATTTTCAAAATTTCATTTTTAGCTGTAGGCAAAAGAACAAACACCAAATGATCGATTTTTGGTTGTTGGTTATCCAGAACAAAATTAACAGGGGCTTTTTCCAATTGATCCAAGTCCTCCCTGGTGATACTTTCTCCCCAATTTTCCCAATTAACTTTGGTAGTATTATATTGAACTGCATGTTTAAAATGCTGATGGTTCAGCTGCACAATATTGTTTATTTGCAAATTTTCACCTAATTCCCGGGATTCTGAACTTCTATAACTGGGATGCCATTGATGCAGCATCAAAACTTCCGCGTCATAAAAATCAACCACATACCCGGCATTTTCCAGGCGAACGTGCACATCAGTATCCTCCGCACCCCAGAAATGATAAAACTCATCAAAGCCTCTTAATTCTTTTAATACTTTTATAGGAAACATTGATAAACCTGTGGCTTTTGTAGTGCTTTTTCTATAATTTTTATAATCCCCGAATTCCTTGTTTTCCATAACTTTATCAGGTTCCAGAAAACCAACCTGAAAATAAACAGTTTTATTATCAGCTTGTAGTTTAATTGCCTTTTCAACAAATTGAGGGTGAAAAATCATATCCACATCAGCCACAAAACAAAATTCTGTGTCTAAATTTTTAATTACCGAATTTAAGGCTTTGGATTTGTTCCATGGCTGGAATTGGGTGGGATGATATTTATAGCAAACAAATGAATAAGAACCACACAGATGCTTTACCTGCCTTGCGATTTGAGCATTTGAACCATAATCCACCAAAACCACCTCAAAATTTTGAACAGATTGTCGCTTTAAGGTATCTAATGAGGCTTTAATCCTCTTTAAATCCCTGTTTCGGTTCGTGTAAATTATGGTGATCATTATTGATTTCAAAAGGAATATCTTTAAAATTCGTTCTCTACTTAGATATTTTTTTTACAGAATCTTTTATTAGCTTTTTAAACTTTGTTCTATGAAAATTTAGCCAGGATGTAACTCCATAATAATAAATATTTACCGAAGGTTTATATTTATGTAGTTTTAAAAATTCTATAACTTCTATATCTAGTGGGGATTTTTTGTTTTTCGTTAAAAGTTGCCCTATATATTGATCCTTTATTTTATAATATCGCCTTATGTCAAAGACATCCTTATACAGATCTAATTTATTTGCTATATCCAAAGTCAACTGGGTGCGTAAACATTTGTAACAAGAGGAACAATTTATAAAATCACTTTGCAAAGAAGGATTGGTACAAACATTTAATTTTTGATAAGTTTCCGGATGTTCCGCAACCATTATGGTTCTTTCGACTCTTGAATACTGTGCAGCAGAGGCAAAAAAATTGGTAGACTCTGTGCTAAGCATTTGAACATTAAAAAGATCAAAATCGCTTGTATCTTTTGGGTTCAGTTTAAAGTGATTGAATCTATAAGCCGAAGCATAATAATAATTTTTAAACATTTTTTGAAGATGCAAAGCGCAGGATAGACTTCTCAAACTATGGGTTTGCTGAAAATTCATTTTTAGGATCTCACTTAAATTGGAATCGACTGAAATAACTTCCTTCCCCTCATTTTGAGCAAATTCATTCACAGATTTCAGCCTGTTTTGATAAATTTTTCGGGCTTTTTCCCCACCAAAATCCAAGTGAGAACCCACATTAAAAAAAGTGAAATAATTAATTTTATAAGGCCCAGCTTCCTTGAGATGATCGAAATAGGTTGCAAAAGAATCAATACCACATGACATCCCTGTTCCTGATATTTTTCCTCTGTTAAGATCTTCATAATTGAGTTGTCGAGCAAAGATTTTAATTTTGTGAAATTCAGGGTTAGCAAATGTCAAGGCTGGAATCAAATAATGCCGCAACGTATAAAATAATCTGGCTGATACCGAACCTTTCAAGGTAATATCATTTCCCGATTTTAGACCTAAAAAAAGTATACCTACCAAAAAAGCATCTACATTTTCGGTCACCAAAAACTTCTTGAATTCTACCGGGAATTTATACCATAATTTCTCAATCACCCCGTTTATTTCTATATCAGCTGAAATGAAAACAAAATCTCCTTCTGTTTCAATTTGAGGTGTATTGATAACTATCATATTATGATATTAAGTTTTTTTCAATAATGTCATATTTACTAAGAACCTGTCTTTTCACGAATTCCCGTTCTAATCGAGGCCTTATTACATTATAATTATATTTAACCCCTTCCTGCATTTTAGAAGGATTATTTAAAGCTGCCTGTATTAATTTAAATATTTCTTCCGGATCTTCAGGATTCTTAATAAGAAGACCATTCTTTCCATCTTCAATAAGTTCCGCGGTTGCACCTCCGGGATTGGACTGAATAGGAAATGCTCCCATTATAATTGCTTCCAGTAATGTATTTGGCATTCCATCAGAAATGCTGTTTCCAATATATAGCAAAGATTTCCCCATTAACTTTAAAACTTCCCTATGTGGTATTAGTTCTAAAAAAACAAAATTTTCCCATGATAATAGCCCGTTTTCAACTATAAATTTTTTAACGCTATCATTACCTCCAAAAACAATAATTTTATAATTACTTAAAAATTGTTTTTGTTTAACAATAGCCTCTAATATTTTATTACAACGCCCCAAATGGCTTTGATAGCCCTTTATTAATATGTTTTTTCTTAATTCAAAGGGGATAATATCTGGGTGGTATTTATCTAACTCATATCCTCCCCCGGTTGGAAAAGCTCCTAAAAACTCCCCTTTAAAGCCATGTGATCTTGCAATTTGATGATCTCTTTCGCAATCCGAGAACATATAATCAAATTCTGAGAGGATAATTTTTATTTTCATCAGGTCCTCCATCCCTGTCTGTTGCCTGTAATATAGATCATTCCCCCATGCAGAAAACACCCATTTAATATGGGGGTGTTTTTTCATAATATTTAAAATAGGATATCCTGCAGATTGCAGAACAAAGCTTTGAACTACATCTGGTTTTATTTCCCGAAGTGTTTTTTCGAAAAATTCAGATAGATGCCTCTCATTTACCTGATTAATCAATTTGTTTAATCCTGGAATCTTATTTTTAATAAAATACCTTCCTGGATAATTAATTTTATATCTCCAACCAATTATCTGATGGACAAAATCAATCTTCTCAACCTTAGTATTAGAATCAAAAACATCTATCCAATAAATTTCATGCCCTGCATCTTTTAGTTGTTCTGTCCACCTAAAAAAATGATTGGAAAACATGGAGACCATTAGTATTTTCATCTAATCAGAATTTATAGATTTTGTTCAACCTGTTGGTATTTTTTTAAAACTTGATCTTTAACATAATTTCTTTCCAGCATAGGTTTAACATTTGCAGTATTATAGGCAATTCCTGACCTTAATAATTCAGGATCTTGAATTGCTTGTTTAATCAATGATGCTATCTCCTTAACATCTTGCGGATTTTCGATTAAAAAACCATTTTTACCATTTTCAATAATTTCTGCTGAAGCACCTCCAGGGTTAGATTGAATAGGAAAAGACTCCATAACTATCGCTTCCAAAAGTGTGTTTGGCATTCCATCAGAAATATTATTTCCGATATATATTAAAGATTTTCCCATTAATTCCAAGAGCTCTCCTCTAGCTATATTTTCTTTTACTACTAGATTTTTCATTTTTTTAAATCTAGGATCCTCCACTTTTTCTAAAACCTCCTTAGTAGCTGCAAAAACGACAATTTCAAAACCTTTAAGGTCATCCTCAATTTCTAACAAAGCTTCTAAAACATTATTGCATCTACCAAATTTATGTTCGTAGCCCTTAATTAAAATCGTCTTCCTATTTTGAAAATCTCTAACCAAAGGATCAGAAGAACTGAGATCATAACCGCCACCGGTGGGAAAGGTTCCTAAATATTTTCCTTTGAAACCATGTTTTTCCGCAATTAAATAATCCCGGGTACAATCCGCAAACATATAGTCTATACGGCCAAATACTGCTTTGATCCCTTTTAATTTATCAGGTTCATTTTGATAATAAAAAAGATCATTTCCCCAGGCTGAATAAAGCCATTTTATTTTAGGATGATTATTCATTATTCCCAAAATAGGAACGCATGCTGAATGCATTTCAAAACTCTGTACTACATCAGGTTGTATTTCGTGGAACTTTTTTTGAAAAACATCTAAAAACTTTCTGTGATTAAATCGTTCTATAAAAGTATCCAGGGAAGAAATATTATTCTTGATCCAGTATCTTCCCGGATATTCAAATTTCCTTTTCCATTTTACCGTTTGATGAACAAAATCTATTCTTTTCACATAAGTGTTAGCGTCATTTAAATCAAACCAATGCACTTCATGTCCAGATTCTTTGAGTTGAAGCACCCAATTAAAAAAATGATTGGAAAAAACCGAAACCATAAGTATTTTCATTCTTTTTCAAATATTTTATTAATAGTTTTATTTAAATAATTTACAGAAAGATACTCATCCAAATCCGGCCGATTGAGTTTTTGGATTGTGTCATTTTTCCATTGATGATAAAGAACTTCTAAAAGTCCTGCAATTTTATCAACCTCATCAATTTCCGCCCAATATAAATAATCGTCTCCCAATAATCTTCTGGATTCACTGTAATAAGGCCCTAATAATAAAATTGGTTTATCTGCACGCACACAATGCGGGAATTTTCCCGGCAAAAATGGACTTATCTCTGATTTTGCTTCTAAAATTATATTAACAGCACATCGCTTCTGAAGTGACTGCACTTGCGAAAACGGAACATAATCCTCACTCACATAAAATTGAGGTATCTTAGCCTCCCATTCAGAAAGGTAGGAAGAATAATGATTTTTTCCCCCAAGAAATAAAAGCCGACTCTCCTTTTCAGCTTCAGGATTCATTTTTAAAAATTTCATAAATCCTCGTATTAAGCCTTCGGGATCGCGTCCCCAAAGCAAATTTCCAGCATGAAGAATATTAAATTTTTTATAGTCAAAATAATCCGGGATTATAGATTCAGAAATTTCATCTGAACTAATTTGATGTGGAATCACCAAACCTTTTTCTATATAACCGGTAAAATAACTTCCCATCCATTCCATTAATAATTTACTCGGGAAAGCTGTAAAAGCAGCCATTTCAGAGACCTCCTTCATAAATCTCCATTTTTGGAAATACCCGGCTTCCACCCAGGCATAAGGTCGTGGATACAAATGCATAGGATACGGATCGTGAATATAAGCCATCCATTTTTTATGCAGTTCAGGCATTTTAAGAAGTGCGTGATGCGGCCTGAAACGGCCGCCCTGGCTAAGTGTTAACACCAGGTCGGGTTTATAATCTTCAATTTTTCGTAAAGCAGCAATTATACTGTTTCGGTCATTAAAAAGCGTGAAGGAAAATCCGAATACTTTTTCCAGAGGTTTACTCAGGGATATTTTAAAAAGAAAGCGAATATATCTTTCCAGTCGGCTTAGGAAAAATAGGGCACTCCACCTTTTTTCCTTAATTGCCACACAGGTTATTCCGGGTAAGTGAATTTCTTTACGGGTATAATGATACACCCTTACATCAAATCCAATTTTATGTAAATTTTTAATTAAAGCAACTCGCCCTTTGGTGCCGCTACTATCTTCCACGTCAATGGATTCTGCAATGACTAAAATTTTCTTTTGAGCTGGTAAATTCAAAGGCTTTATTTGTTTGTTGTAAAACTATGAATTTAATTTAAAGGAAGCATAAAATAACCATTAATGCACCTATTAATTTAAATCTTTCTTTCAAATTTGTCCGAATATACACTAACTTAAATATAAGCAACCTGGTTAAACCCAGATACTATAATTTCCATTAGATTTGTTTTTACAGATTACAAATTATGAAAATCGATCTAATCGCCGGCGCAAGGCCAAACTTCGTGAAAATAGCGGCCCTAATTCACGCTATTAAAAATAAATCGAACAAAATTTCTTTCCGGTTAATTCATACCGGGCAACATTATGACGAAGCCTTGAGTGGAAGTTTTTTCAAACAATTGGAATTGCCCAATCCTGATATCAACCTTGGAGTTGGAAGCGGTAGCCAGGCCGAACAAACTGCAGCAATAATGATTGCCTACGAAAAAGTTCTACAAAAAAACAAACCTGATATTTGTTTAGTTGTAGGCGATGTCACCTCCAGTATGGCTTGTGCGGTAACAGCTAAAAAAATGCAGATTAAAGTCGCTCATGTAGAAGCCGGACTGCGCTCTAATGACTGGACTATGCCTGAAGAGATCAATAGGGTTTTAATTGATAGTATTTCAGATTACTTTTTTACTACTACCGTGGAAGCTTCCCTTCTTTTGACACAAAATGGGAAATCCAAACATCAGGTTTTTTTTGTAGGTAACACGATGATCGACACTTTATTAAGATTCAGACCCTCATTTATACAGCCTCGAATATGGATAGATTTAGAACTTCTTGAAAAGGAATACGTTGTTCTAACCTTACATCGTCCCGGGAATGTGGATAAAGCTAATCAACTCAAATTATTTCTTGAAGAAATAATAAAGAATTCAAAAGGCCTTCCAATTATTTTTCCCGTTCATCCTCGAACTGCAGAAGTACTAAGTAAATTTAAACTAAATGCAAACAACCTCTTTCTAATTAATCCACTTAGCTATTTGGAATTTAATTATTTGGTTGAAAGAGCTAAAGTCGTTATCACAGACTCCGGGGGAATAACCGAAGAAACTACAGTGATGGGTGTGCCATGTATGACACTTAGAAGTAACACAGAAAGACCTGAAACAATTATTTTGGGAACTAATGAATTATTAGGAACAAATCCTTCAGCGATAGCGCCTGCAATGAAAAAAATGTTTAAAAACCAGTGGAAGAAAGGAAAAATCCCTCCAAAATGGGACGGTAATACAGGGGAAAGGATAATTGAAATTTTAGAATCTTAAAATATTCTCTTCACTTTAGCCTTTAATTTAAAGACTGGCTCAATTAAAGGATAAAACTTATAACCAAATTTATATTTTATTTTATTCAACAAATTTAGATTGCTTTTTTCAACAAGATATTTAACAATTGGATACGAATTAAAGAATATAGCACGTCTATAAAAAAACTTAAACAATTGTCTGTCCATTATTTTCTCTTTAATTGCAAGATCAATGACGCTAAAATTCGCCAAAATAACAGAATTCATTATTTTCTTATTTCCGGATTTATATTTGTGAGTTGCAGAACCCGAATGTTTGCGGGCAAATAGCAATATTTTGTCTATAGAAACGCCTTTGAGCCCCATTGACAATAATCGGGAATAAAATTCCCAATCATCGGCATAAATAATATCTCCCCGAAAATGTTCCTTGCCTAAGGCTGCTTTTCTCCATATCACCTGGCAAGAGTTAAAAGGCAATTCACCATTTATTAATTGTTTTAGATTTTTTTTGGTTATATTCTCAATCTTAAGATTTGTGGTCTCCTCAAATTCTATTTTCTCGAAATCATAGAAAACAGTTCTTTCAAATCTGCAAAAATCGTTTTTTATATTTTTTAATTCAGAGATACAATTTTCCAGCAGATCTGGATGGGCAATATCATCGTCATCAAAAAACCATATAAATTCTCCTTGTGCTTTTGTAAGCCCAAAATTTCGTGAGCCGGGACAACCTTTAGGATACTCTTTAGGTCTCTCGTAAAATTTAAATTTTGGATCATTTATATAATTTCGTAAAACTTCCCTGGTATTATCAGTCCCACCATCATCAACTATTATGACTTCATAGTTAAAATATGTTTGATTAAGAATAGAATCAAGAGTTGTACCTATGAATTTAACTCTGTTATAGGTTGCAATTATAATTGAAACAGTAATAGCGCCGTTAATTTTTATCATA
>Ga0307486_1002662_pt1 | contig 12253 bp, 15 predicted proteins | sample CBIW02metaG_FD_203663 | JGI IMG/M metagenome (GOLD analysis project Ga0307486, IMG submission 203663) | Sea-ice brine microbial communities from Beaufort Sea near Barrow, Alaska, United States - CBIW 0.2 | ecosystem: Environmental > Aquatic > Marine > Coastal | place: USA: Alaska | collected... | reverse complement strand
GTCGAGTTTCATGATGGTTTTCATCCCCCATCATGAACGGAACCTGGCCCGGCTTCAGACTCATTTCATAGTGGAAACACCTCAGGCCTCCAGACTCATTTCATATTGGACAAGGCTGTCCTTTGCAAAAAAATCTAAAGGTTGTTAGAATAACTTGTACGGCACTTAAAATCAACTATATTTTCAAGGTGTTAGCGGGACAGGAGGATTTATACATGCGAGGACTGAGTGGAAAACGCGTGATCGTAACCGGCGGCGGAAGCGGCATCGGGCGTGCAGTTTGCGAGCGTTTCGGCGAAGAAGGCGCCGAGGTTGCGGTTTTTGACCTGAACGAAGAGGGCGCGCAGGAAACGGCCCGTATCATCCAGCAGGGCTCGGGAGGCAAGGCGCAAACATTCAAGGCGGACATTACTGACCGCGGCCAGGTCGACAAGGCGGTGGCTGAATTCGAGGCCGGAGGCCCGATCGACGTACTGGTTAATAACGCGGGATGGGATGAGATCAAGCCGTTCCTCGATACCGATTCCGGCCTCTGGAAAAAGGTCATCGACATCAACCTTTATGGCCCCCTGAATATGCATCATGCGGTGCTTCCGGGCATGGTCAAAAACGGGGGCGGCCGCGTGGTTAACATTGCCTCCGACGCCGGTCGCGTCGGATCGTCGGGCGAAGCTGTTTATTCGGCCTGCAAGGGCGGCATCATCTCGTTTACCAAAACGGTAGCACGGGAACTAGCGCGCAAGGGCGTTCAGTTGAACGCTGTTGCGCCCGGGCCGACCGACACGCCGCTGTTCGCCCAGGTTGCTCAGGGCGAGGCTGGTGAAAAGATCGCCGAGGGTCTCAAGCGGGCCATTCCGATGAAGCGCTTGGCGCAGCCGACAGATTACCCCGGAATCATCTGCTTCCTGTCGTCGGACGACGCCGGCTTCATCACCGGTCAGGTGATTTCGGTCTCAGGTGGCTTGTCGATGCACGGTTGACCGCTGGTGGCAGTGTCTGTCACAAGACCTTGCCACTAAGCCGTGTCCAGAGTTACCCCACAACTGGGCGCGCCAACGGTGCGGCTTTTTCCGCGATGAAGAAAGGTGACAGATGTTTCAGCCAGACTCTGACATTCAGCGTTCAAGTACGCTTTCCGCTTTCCTGGATGACTGCGGCGCGGATAGTTACGAGGATCTAGCCCGACGCGCCAACGTCGAACCGGACTGGTTCTGGGGCCGAATAATCGATTATGCCGGCATCTGGTTCAACCGGCCCTATACACAGCTTCGCGATATTTCCCAAGGGCCCGAATCGATCGATTGGGCCGTTGGCGGGGCTCTGAACCTGACAGAGACATGCCTTGATGCGCGCATCTCGGAGGGGTTGGCGGACAAGACGGCGATCGACTGGGTCGGTGAGGATGGAAGCCGCCGCCGCTGGACCTATGCTGAACTCGCTGCCGAAGCTGCCCGCATCGCTTCGGCCCTTGCCACGTGCGGGGTGAAGCCTGGTCAGGCGGTAGGCATCTACATGCCGATGATCCCCGAAATCGCGGCGGCGCTTCTGGGTATTGCCCGGCTGGGCGCCGTGGCGGTGCCACTGTTCTCGGGCTTCGCGCCGGCCGCCATCGTCAGCCGCCTCAAGGATGCCGGGGCGGTGGCCGTGCTGACGGCGGATGCTACGCCCCGGCGCGGCAAGCCCGTCTGGATGGAGGCCGCGCTGGCCGAAGCCCTGAAAGATGTGCCTTCGATCCATACCGTGTTCAGCCTGCGGCGGTTTGGTGGTGCGGTGGCCGATCCGGCCCGCGATCTCGACTGGGAGGAGAGTGTCGACAATGCAGACCCGACGCAGCCCGCCCATCCGGTGAAAGCCGACGCGCCGTTGCTCATCGCCTATACCTCGGGCACGACCGGCCGTCCCAAGGGCGTGGTGCACACCCATATCGGTGTCCAGGCCAAGGCTGCGGCGGATTTCCTACTGTGCCTCGACATGAAACGCGATGACCGGCATATGTGGATGACCGACATGGGCTGGGTCATGGGGCCGCTCACGCTTCTGTCGGTACTGCTTTCGGGGGCTACGCTGGTGTTAGCCGAGGGCGCGCCCTCCATGCCCGACGACCCCTTCCGGCTGCTACGCCTGGCCTCGGAGATGGGCGTTACCCACCTTGGCGTTGCACCTTCGCTGGTGCGTCAGTTCATGACACAGGATCCCGCGCCTCTTTCCGGTTACGATCTTTCGCCCCTGCGCATCGTTGCCTCAACCGGTGAACCCTGGACCAACGACGCCTGGCTCTGGCAACTTGACCATATCTGCCGCCGACGCGCTGTGCCGCTGAACATCTCCGGCGGGACCGAGCTGTTCGGGGCCATCCTAACCTCGACCGTTCTACACGAAATCAAGCCCAGCGGATTTTCCGCCCAGGCTCTGGGTGTGGGCGCGAAAGTGCTGCGCGAGGATGGAAGCGAAGCCGCGCCGGGCGAGGTGGGCGAACTAGTCGTAAGCCAGCTGCCCATGGGCCTGACCCCGGCCATCTGGGGCGACCGGCAGCGATATCTGGAAACCTACTGGTCCACCTTCCCGGGCGTTTGGCGGCACGGCGACTGGGTTCGCCGCGATCCAGACGGCACATGGTATATCCTGGGCCGTTCGGATGACACGTTGAACATTGCCGGCAAGCGTATCGGTCCACCCGAGATCGAGGCAGCCCTGACCGGCACCGGAGAGGTGGTGGACGCTGCTGCCATCGCCGCGCCCGACGATATTAAGGGCGTGGCGGTGGTCTGCATCTGTGTAGCGGCGCCGGGTGTGATGCCCGATGCGGGCCTCGTCGAACGGCTCAAGGACCAGGTGGGAAAGGTCGTCTCCAAGCCATTCCGCCCGCGCGAGATCCATTTCGTCGAGGCACTGCCCAAGACCCGCAGCATGAAGACGATGCGCCGGATCATTCGTGCGGCTTATCTATGCGAGGATCCGGGCGACCTGTCCTCGATCAGCAATCCCGAAACGATGAAACCCATTGCAGACCTGCGAAAGGAAACGCCATGATAACCGTCTTCGGCGCGACCGGCACGACCGGCGCCCCCCTTGTCGACAACCTTCTGGCCAAGGGCGCGAAACTGCGCGCAGTCACCAGCGATCCGGCCAAAGTCGTCCCCCTCAAGGCCAAGGGATGCGAGGCCGTCACCGCCGATTTCTCCGACCCCGCCGCGCTGGAAAAGGCATGTGCCGGTGCCGAAAAGATCTATCTCGTGACGCCCGCCCATCTGGACATGCGCCGTTGGAAAGCGAATGTGATCGAGGCGGCAAAGGCCGCGGGCGTGCGCCATGTCGTTCTGGCCACCGGCTTGGGCGCGGCGCCCAAGGCCAAGGTGACCTTCGGAAAGTGGCATTCCGAAACGCAGGAACTGGTAAAGGAAAGCGGGCTTGACTGGACCTTCGTCCAGCCGACCTATTTCATGCAGAACCTGCTGTGGCAGGCCGGTAACATTGCGGAGGACGGTGTTTATTACGACGGTCTGGGCGGACCGGTGGCCTGGGTCGACGCCTGCGACATCGCCGACGTCGCTGCAGAGGCGCTGACCGGATCCGGGCACGAAGGCAAGGTCTATGGCCTGACCGGCCCCGAGGCCCTGACAGGTGAGGATATCGCCACTATTCTGTCCGAGGAGACCGGACGATCCGTCAACTGCACGCCCCTGTCGGCGGAGGACTCAAGGGCGGCCATGATCGCCGACGAAATGCAGGAAGAGGTCGCCGCGGCCATGGTGGAACTCGCCTCCATCGCCCCAAAGGGCTATCTCGCGGGCATCGAGACCACGGTCAACGACGTACTTGGGCGCCCGGCCCGCCGCTTCCGCGATTTCGTCGCCGAGAATCGGGCTGCTTTCGTCCAGTGAACTGACGGTTGCGCCGGTTCTCCGGTGCGGGACGCCATGTGTTACGCCCAACCGCGCAATTGCCACCTGCCTGAATTGGTTATCATTTGAATACGAAAGGAAAAGTCAGACCATGCCGAATTTCGAGCCGCGATACCCTGACTTCGATGCGCGCGTACGCGAGAGTTTCAACCGCCAGAAGGTGATGCGCACTATGGGGATCACCATTGCCGAACTCGCGCCCGGGAGTATCGTTCTGGAGATGGTGCATGATGATGCGCTGACCCAGCAGCATGGGTTTCTGCACGCAGGGATCGTGTCGACCGCGCTCGACAGTGCTTGCGGCTATGCGGGTTTTTCGCTGATGCCTCCCGAGGCCGCGGTGCTGACAGCGGAATTCAAGATCAACCTGCTCAATCCGGCGGATGGCGAGCGGTTTCGCTTTGTGGCCGAGGTTGTCAAACCCGGACGAACCCTCACGGTATGCGAGGCGCGCGCCTATGCTATGAAGGGCGAGGACGAAAAGCTCGTCGCCACGATGACCGCCACGCTGATGGCGATGGTGGGGCGGACAGGTGTTGCTGGGTGAGGGCGTGGCGATTCCTCTTCACCCTCTAGTGATATCCATCGCCGATCGGATTTCCATGGAGACGGTATTACGAACCGCCTGCTGCACCTGCCTATCTCCGGGTTCGGCCTCCCGCCCCCGGTTCAGAGACTTTGCGCCAGACGCACCCCTTCATCGATGGCGCGCAGCGCATCAAGTTCAGCCGCCTCCTTCGCCCCGCCGATCATCGTGACGGTGACGCTGCGCGCAACAAGCTCGTCGACCAAGGCCTGCTCCGGTTCCTGACCGGTACAGAGCACGATCGTGTCAGCGGCGATGACCTTTGGCTTTCCGTCCATGAATATATGCAGCCCCGCGTCGTCGATGCGTTCATAGACCACCCCGACCAAGGCCTCGACTCCGTGCTTGCGAAGGGCATTGCGCAGAATCCAGCCCGTCGAAACCCCAAGGCCCGCGCCCGGTTTCGAGTTCTTTCGCTGAAGCATGACCACCTTGCGGCGCGATGGTTTCAGTGCCAACGGATCGCCTGCCAACGCGCCCGACCCGGCAAATTTCGGGTCTACGCCCCATGTCTCGCAGAATGTGGCGGGGTTCTGGGCCTCTGCCGATCCGGTCACGAGGAACTCGGCCACGTCATGGCCGATGCCCCCTGCCCCCATCACCAAGACAGTGTCACCCGCCGCGCGTTCGCCGGACAGGATTTCGGCGTAGGTCGCCACACTGGGATGGTCCACGCCTGGCAGATCGGGAATTCGCGGCGTAACACCTGTGGCGATTACCACATGATCGAAGCCGTTCAGATCGTCCAGGCCGGCCCGCTGCCCCAGACGCAGCTTGACTCCGTGTTTATTTAACTGACCGGTATAATAGCGCAGGGTTTCGTCGAACTCGTCCTTGCCCGGTGCCGCGCGCGCCAGGTTCAGTTGCCCGCCCAGCTTGTCCTGCGCTTCGAACAGCGTAACGTCGTGGCCCAGCCGTGCCGCCTCGGCGGCCGTGGCCATACCGGCGGCACCGCCGCCGACAACGGCCAACTTGCTTGGTGATCCTGTCGGCGTGTCCCGAAATTCGGTTTCGCGACCCGCCCGTGGATTGACTAGACAGCTCACAGGTCGGCTGGAAAAGATGAAATCCAGACAGGCCTGGTTGCAGGCGATGCAGGTGTTGATCTCGTTTGCGCGGCCCTCGCGCGCTTTTTTCACGAAATGGGGGTCAGCCAAAAAGGGCCGTGCCATCGAGACCATGTCTGCGTCCCCGGAGGTCAGGATGTCCTCTGCAAGCTCCGGCGTGTTGATCCGGTTGGAGGCGACTACCGGGATCGAAACTGCAGCCTTGACGTTGGCCGCCGCCTTGCGCCAGGTGCCGCGCGGAACCGGGTAGGCTATCGTCGGCACGCGCGACTCGTGCCAGCCGATGCCGGTGTTCAGAATGTCGGCCCCCGCCGCCTCGATCTTGCGAGCGAGCGCGGCGATTTCATCGCTGTGCGCGCCGCCCTCGACCAGATCGGCAGCCGAAATGCGATAGATGATAAGAAAGTCAGGCCCGCAGCGTTCACGCACCGCGCGCACGATCTCGACCGGAAAGCGGTGCCGATTCTCGGCGTTTCCGCCCCAGCCGTCTTCACGCTTGTTGGTATGAGTGACGGTGAATTCGTTGATAAGATACCCCTCGGATCCCATGATTTCGACGCCATCGAACCCCGCCGCCTGAGCATTGGCGGCAGCGGAGGCAAAATCCGCAATGGTGCGGCGGATGTCGGCGTCGGTCATTTCACGCGGGACGAAACGGTTGATCGGGGATCGAATCGGTGACGGCGCGACGCAGCCTTCGATCTTTGCGTAGCGCCCGGCATGAAGAAGCTGGGCGCAGATCAGGCTGCCTTCGGCCTGAACCGCTTCGCATATTGGGCGCAGGTGCCGCGCCTGATCGGGGTCATCGATACGCGGACCTTTGGGATCGAATATCCCCTCGGCATTGGGTGAAAACCCGCCCGTGACCAGAATCGCCGCCTCCCCTCGCGCGCGCTCCGCGTAGAATGCAATCTGCTTGGCGATACTGTCAGGCTCGGTTTCCAGCCGCGTGTGCATCGACCCCATGATGACCCGGTTTCGCAACGTGCGTCGGCCTGCGCGAATGGGCGAAAGCATGGTCCCGAAGGTTTCCTTCTGCTGCGTGTTTTCCATTGCTGGCATCCTCATCAAAAACTTCGCTTGACCTGCATTCTAATAGTTGTTAGATTTTTAACCAAAGCATATTTCCGGTCATCGATGAAAAGGAGCGCCGATGCAATTCCAGCCAACAGGAGATCAAAAGGCGTTTCGCGAAACCGCCAAGCAATTCGCCACAAAAAAACTGGCACCCGGCTACCAGGAGCGCGCACGCGGCCACGTCCTTGATCGTGCGCTGATAAAGGAAATGGGCGCGCTGGGTCTGATTGCGCCGGATCTGCCTGAGGAATTCGGCGGGCTTGGCGAAAGCTCGGTCACTGCAGGCCTCATTGTCGAAGAGATTGCCTATGCCGTTTCAATGCAAGTTATGTGCAGCTTCTAGGCTCTCTCATGGGAGGGATGGTGGCCAGGCACGCCTCCAGGGAGATCGCGTCAGAGTGGGTGCCCAAGGTTATTTCGGGTGATGCCGTCATCGGCCTGGGCCTGACGGAGCCGCGTGGCGGATCGGATGCGGCGAACCTGACTCTCAGGGCCAAAAAGTCCGGCAACGGCTGGCGGCTGAGCGGCGAAAAGACGTCAATGAGCTTTGCCAGCCAGGCCGACGCAGCCGTCGTTTTCGCGCGCACGGGCGATCCTGACGGGGGCTCCCGCGGCGTCAGTGCCTTTTTTGTCGATCTGAACCAGGACGGCATCAGCCGCACGCATTTTGACGACATCGGCACCAAGCCTGTCGGGCGCGGATCGGTATTTTTCGACGACGTCTTCGTGCCGGCCGAAAACATGATGGCCGAACAGGATCGCGCCTTTGCCACAATCATGTCGGGATTCGACTATTCCCGCGCGCTGATCGGCCTGGAATGTCTGGGCGCGGCGCAGGCCTCGGTGGACGAGACCTGGGCCTATGTCCGGGAACGCGAGGCTTTCGGCGCGCCCATCGTGCAATATCAGGGCGTCAGTTTCCCCCTGGCCGAGGCCGAAACCCAACTGACCATGATGCGCCAGCTTTGCTATTATACGCTGGATTTGCGCGACCGCGGCCTGCCCCACACCGCCGAGGCGGCGATGTGCAAATGGTACTTGCCGAAGACAGCCTGCGAGATTCTTCATCAGTGCCTGATCCTGCATGGGCACTACGGCTATACCACTGACCTGCCCCATCATCAACGTTACAACGACGTTCTCGGCCTGCAGATCGGCGATGGCACCGCGCAAATCCAGAAACTGGTGATTGCCCGCGAAAAGGTCGGGCGGATGGCGCTTCAGTACGACAAGAAGGCAAAGGGAGCTGCAAAATGAGTGGTGTGATCGACGCATTCAATGAGGGCAGCGTCGGCATCATCGAACTTGCACGCCCGGAGAAATTCAATTGCCTGTCACTGGAAGTGCATAATCGGATATCGGACGCGCGCACAAAATTCGAGTCCAATCGGGAAGTGCGGTCGATCCTCATTCGTGCACAGGGTAAGCACTTCTGCACCGGCGCCGATCTCACCGAAGTGAAGGGCAAATTAAACGATCCGGCCGCGCTGGATCATTTCATCGCCTCTGGCATGAAAAACCTCCGCGCGCTCGAGACGAGCACCCTCCCTGTCGTCGTCGCCGTGCAGGGGCTATGTCTGGCCGGCGGGATCGAGCTGATGCTGGCCTGCGACGTGTGCTTTGCCGCCAAGACCTCGCAATTCGGCGATCAGCACGCGCAATTCGGTCTGATCCCCGGCTGGGGCGGTTCCCAGCGGCTGACGCGATTGATGGGCCAACGCCGGGCGCTCGACCTGATGTACTCGGCGCGCTGGCTCAAGGCGGACGAGGCCAGGGAGGTCGGTCTGGTCAATTATATTGTACCAGATGCGGATCTGCATGAGGCCGCGCTGGACTATTGCCAGACCATCGGCACCCGCTCGCGCCCTGGTATTGCCGAGATGAAACGGCTGGCCCGCGAAGGTGCAGACATGACGATAGACCAACAGATGCGGCTTGAGCGCGACGCAGCGGTGCGCGCCCTACCCGGCAACGACGTTGCCGAAGGACTTGATGCTTTCGAGGACCGGCGCAAGCCGGCTTTTAAGTGCTGAGGAAGAACCATGGATTTCATACTGAACGACGAACAACGCTTGATTTACGAATACGGCGGCCAGTTGGCGCAAAAATTTGACAACGCTTACTGGCTACGGCATGCGCGCAAGCATGAATTCCCCAAGGACAATTGCGCGGGGCTGGATTGAATGCGGTTCATGAGAGCGCTCCCGACGACCGGCAGTAAGCGAGGCACCGTCCCTCTGCGCCCGCTGGAATTGACCGGAGCGAGCGGCTGGCGGCTGGCGGCCGACGCCGCCGGCGAGAGCGGCTGGCCGCCCGTCCTCCTGCTCCACGGCGGCGGCCAAACCCGGCATGCCTGGGCCGGCACGGCTCGGCAGCTCGCCGGTGCCGGCTATTTCGCGATCGCTCTCGATGCCCGCGGTCACGGCGACAGCCAGTGGGCGCCGGACGGCGACTACAGTGCCGATGCACTGGTGGCCGATCTCGCGGCCGTTCGTGCCTCGCTGCGCGCGTCACCAGTGCTGGTCGGCGCGTCGATGGGCGGACTCACCTCGTTGCTGGCGATCGGCGAGGGGCCGCCGGATTTCGCCCGCGCGCTGGTGCTGGTGGACGTCGCCACGCGCCTGGAGCAGGATGGCGTGGCGCGTGTGCTGGACTTCATGCGCGCACACACCGGCGGCTTTGCCAGTCTTGAGGAAGCGGCGGAGGCGGTTAGTGCCTACAATCCGCACCGCAAGGCGCGCAACACCACCGGCTTGCGCAAGAACCTGCGCCAGCACAACGACGGGCGCTGGTACTGGCACTGGGATCCGCGCTTCCTCGATCACGCCACGCGTTCCCGCGCCGGCGAGGCACTGGTAAGACAGAAGCGCCGCGAGGCCGCCGCCCGGCGCATCCGCATCCCCACCCTGCTGGTGCGGGGTGGGTCCAGCGACGTGCTCAGCCCGGAGGGTGCGCGCGAGCTGCAGCAGTTGATACCGCATGCCGAGCGGTTCGACGTCGAGGACGCCGGTCACATGGTCGCCGGCGACCGCAACGACGTCTTCAGCAACGCGGCCATCGAGTTCCTGCGCCGCAAGCTGCCCGCCGGTGGCTGACGCCTGTCAGCGCAGCGTCGATGCACGGAGCATACCGGGTGACATTGTGCCCGGGCGGCCATCCGACCCGTCAGCGAGGCCGCCCGACAGCTGCCTGCGTTTGAACTGGCCATGCGGCAAGCACTGGAGCAGGCACGCCAGTCCGCGTCACTGAAACAATCAACCCGTTGATCAATAGAGGAACCAGGCGATGCCGATTCAGGCCAGTGCGGAAGAGCTACAGTCATTCATGAGAGAACAATTTCCCCAGTACACCATCGTGGTCGAAAAGGTGGATGAACAGGAAGCGTGGGTACGCCAGCCGGTGGACGAATCCCACCTGCGTCCCGGCGGCACCGTGTCCGGCCCCACCATGATGGCCGTCGCCGACACCGCCGCCTACATAGTGGTCTTGTCCCATATTGGTATCGTGCCGCTCGCGGTCACCAGCAACCTGAACATCAACTTCCTGCGCAAGCCGGAAGCCGGCAAGGCCCTGCTAGCCAAGGGCACTCCGCTCCACCTGGGCCGCCGCTCCGTATTAACCGAGGTGAATATCTATTCGGAAGGCCAGCTGGAAAAACCGGTAGCCCATGCAGTCGTGACCTACGCCTTTCCTTCATCGCGCAGGCGGTAAGGGCATCGCGTCTTCGCGTGCCCCAACGACTTCGCGGCCGACGGCTTCGCCGGCGCCCGGCCGATCGAATCGCCGAAAGGCAAGTGGAAACTCGGCCAGAACCGCACTACAGGGCTTGCAATTCCTTTTTCAGGATCTTGCCCACCGGGTTGCGGGGGATGGCGTCGATCAGCTTCATCTTCTCGGGAAGCTTGTAAACACTCATACCCTGCTCCTTCAGGTAGTCGTTGATTTCCTCCAAGCCATCCTACCCCGGTATTGAATAGCGGGCTCTTGATTATGTACGAAGCTCAGCAGGGTCACGATCTGACCCAGCGACGGCGGATATATAGATCCATGACACACACTACCGCGTCACGAAGCGGTTGGCGGAGCCGCCGGGACGGGGCCGGATACCCTCTCTCGCGGCTCGGTTGACCCGATCTGCTCCTGCTTGAGCAGCGCGCGAACCTGCGCCTGCAAGGCCGAATTGCGACTGCTTCGATCCAGGCCGTGACCGAGCTCGCTGACCCCGGCCTCCATCTCGGCGAAGGCCTCGGGGAGATGGTCGAGCGAGCCGCAGAGGATGCGGACGTAGTCGGCCTGGCGGAGATTGGCCGCCAGGGCCGCTTGCGCCGGCTGATCGTCGAGATCGCGACCGAGGTGCGCGTGGCCGAGGCGCCGGCGCAGCTGCTGCTTCTGGCGGGCGAGGAAGTGCTCGGCGACATTGTTGGTCCGCTCGACGATGGCGGTGATGCGCCCGTCGTCGTCTCCGCATGTCGGATGGCCGAAGAGCCGTGCACCGTAGCGATGCAGATACTCCACGATCGTCGCGCTCGGCGAGGGGTTGGCCGGGGTGGCGTGCCCTGGCCCTCCTGGGAAATCCTCCGAGAGAGCCTTCGCGAGGAGGTCAGGGAACAGGCATTATGCGACGAATAGCACAGAACTCGTGGGGATCCGTCAGTGCTCGGGTGGTGAAGGTTGTGAGAGACCTATTATCGGAGCATCAGGCTTTCTTTAAAACTGTCCGAACCATTGCAGGTGGCTGCGGATAGCCTGTCGCCAATCAGCTGGTTTTTCTGGCATAGGGTACCCCAACCTTCGACACGCTCATGAGGTGACATGACGCTCAACGATATTAACGTCGAGGAGGCCCTGGAGCGGGTGCGGCAGCAGCTCAAGAAAGACCGCATGGTCTCGCCGTCGCTGCGTGCGGCCATCGATGTGCTGATGCTGCGGGTCAAGCTCCGTGTCGATCGTCGGCAACTCCCCAAGGGACGCACTTGCCGCCCGGTCGGCGTCGAAACGCGCCAGGTGCAGGACATCGTGATCCAGGCCGTGGTCACCGAATACCAGGCCGAGGTCCTCGAAGATGATCAGGGGCAACGCCACGTGGCGCCCTTTCCCGAGGGCGTGACTCGCCCCCTCCAGTATGGCCCGCACCTCAAGGACCATGGGTCTATCTCTCCCCGTATCCGCTGCTGCCCTATGCGCGTATCCGCGAGTTGCTGACGTCTCAATGCGGCCTGGCGCTGAGCACCGGCACGCTGTTCGCCTTCAACCAGGAGGCCTACCCGCGGGCCGAGTCGTTTGCCGAGTGGGTTATCCCGGTGCTACGTGAAGCGCCGACCTGCATGCCGATGAGACCGTGATGCAGGTCGGTGGCAAACGCGACTGGCTGCACAGCGCCTCCAACGAGACCCTGACCTGGTTGGCTCCACACCCCAAGCGTGGCCAGGAGGCGATGGACGCCATCGGCGTGTTGCCCTTTGAACCTATTCCAATAGGTTGGGTCATCTCTCCGAAAGGGGTTCTAGGGATTTTCCGTCCAAAAACGACAAAGTCCTCTGGAGGCCACGGATGGCCTGTCCTTCAGAGGGGTATTACTTTTTGAGAGGTCCCTATTTCCACTATATTTGAGTAAGATTTAG
>Ga0307486_1002660_pt1 | contig 12255 bp, 10 predicted proteins | sample CBIW02metaG_FD_203663 | JGI IMG/M metagenome (GOLD analysis project Ga0307486, IMG submission 203663) | Sea-ice brine microbial communities from Beaufort Sea near Barrow, Alaska, United States - CBIW 0.2 | ecosystem: Environmental > Aquatic > Marine > Coastal | place: USA: Alaska | collected... | reverse complement strand
TGTTCGCTCACGGTGTGACCGCGAGCCCCTGGACTTCGCGTCTTGCTCGCCGCCTGAGTAACGCACCGGCATCCGCAGCAGAGTTGATCGAAGTTGAGGAGATGCCGTCCCGTCGCCGACTGTGACAGGCACTATAAAGTTGTGCTAGTTCAACTAGAACAACTATGCTTGCTTCATGTTGATTCGAGTGGATCCCGCGTCAGGGACGCCGCTGTTCGAACAACTCGCGTCCAGCATCCGCAACTCAGTAATTGACCGCTCGCTTCATGCCGGCGAACGGTTGCCGAGTGCTCGAGAGCTGGCCGACTCGCTCGACATCAACCTGCACACCGTCTTGCGCGCTTATCAAGAACTGCGCGACGAAGGATTCATCGAACTGCGACGCGGACGGGGAGCAACTGTCGCAACAACGCCCCACAGTTATGAATCGCTTGCGGCAGGAGTCTCCGCAGTAGTCGCTGACGCCCGCGCCGCCAATATCTCTCTCTCGGCCCTTACCGCCCTCATTCGATCGGAATACCAATGACCCTTCCTGCCGACAACGGCGCGTCCACGCGAACGCGCAACCGCCGACTGATCATCGTGATTGGCGTGGTGATCCCACTGCTCATCACGTTGGTTGGCGCATTCGTCATGGCGCTCTGGATCCCTGAACTTCCCAACCCGGTCGCGTCCCACTGGGGAACGAACGGCCCGGACGGGTACGCCACCGCAGGGATGGTCATCGCTCTCCCTCTCTTGATTACGCTCGTTTTCGCCGCTTTGGCCGCGATCGTCAGCTGGAAAGGAGCGCCGCAGGGTGGATTCGTCTGGGCTCACAAGATCCTGATTGCGACCTCCGTTTTTCTCGCCGTATTGCTCACAGTGATCGCATCGGGCAGCCTCGCGATCCAACGGGGGCTCGAATCGGCCGATGCGGCGGGAGACGTCGGGGGAGTCATGCTTGCAGCCTTTGTCGGCGCTACGCTTCTGGCACTGTTTGCCTGGCTCATGCTGCCGGCCGCCGAAAAAATTCAATCAGCCCCGGTTGTGGCCGAACCACTCGGCGCATTGTCAACAGAGCGCGTTCACTTCTCGACGACTACGCGACTCGGCCCCGGCGTCGTCGTAGTTGCCGTCGTAGCCCTCGCAGCGCTTGGACTTGCGCTCACGATTCAGGCGGTCTCCAACCCGACCGAACTGTTGTTGCCCGCCAGCATCGGGCTGCTCGTCATCGCGCTTGCTGTGAGCACGCTGTCGTGGCGGATAACGGTCGACCATCGCGGTTTGCGGGTTCGCTCAGCGATGGGCTGGCCTCGTGCCACGATCGCTCCAGACCAGATCGAATCGGTATCTGTTGTTACCGTCGATCCGATCGGCGAATTTGGTGGCTACGGCTGGCGCTGGGCGCCAGACGGTCGCAGCGGAATCGTGCTCTCCAAGGGAGAAGCGATCCAGGTGACTCGGATGAACGGCAAGAAGTTCATCGTCACGATGCACGATGCTCAACGCGGTGCCGAAGCTCTCGCCACTGTCGCTAGAAAATAGCGCTCAACAGTCAGCTAACTCACGTATCATGGGGGCACACGCTATGAACCGGCCATCACCGGCGAGCATTCGGAAGAAACTATCGTGAGCGGCCTCGGCAGTTCACGATGGAGGTAGAACCGAACGGGTAAGCCCGTCAACGCTATTTGAGTGGTGTGCCTCTCGGCACACAAGCGGGGTGGTACCGCGGCCGTGAGGTCGTCCTCGTGGAGTCTTATTCGAACCCACGTACCACTGGAGCCCCATGTCGTATCCTCGCCACAGCTCAGACAATCCCGTAGCACCGTCACCGAAGTTTCCGGCGATCGAAGAGCAGGTTCTCGCGTACTGGAAGTCTGACGGCACTTTTCAGGCATCCATAGATCAGCGTGAAGGCTGTGAAGAGTGGGTGTTCTACGACGGACCTCCCTTTGCTAACGGCCTACCGCACTATGGGCACCTGCTTACCGGTTACGCCAAAGATCTCTTCCCTCGGTTTCAGACCATGCGGGGCAAACAAGTGCAGCGGCGCTTCGGATGGGACACTCACGGTCTTCCCGCAGAGCTCGAAGCGATGCGCCAACTCGGCATCACCGAGAAAAGCCAAATCGAAGAAATGGGCATCGACAAGTTCAACGACGCTGCCCGCGAATCAGTACTCAAGTACACAGACGAGTGGCAAGAATATGTGACTCGCATGGCGCGCTGGGTCGACTTCGACAACGACTACAAAACCCTCGACGTCAACTTCATGGAGAGCGTCATTTGGGCGTTCAAGCAGTTGCACGAGAAGAACCTGGCGTATGAAGGCTTCCGGGTTCTGCCGTACTGCTGGAACGACGAGACCCCGCTGTCCAACCACGAACTGCGCATGGATGACGACGTCTACAAGATGCGCCAAGACCAGACGGTCACGGTGACATTCCCGCTCGACGGGGTGAAGGCCGAAACACTCGGACTCACCGGAGTCAAAGCGCTCGCCTGGACGACGACACCGTGGACTTTGCCCACGAACTTTGCTTTGGCCGTAGGGCCAGACATCGACTACGCCGTGCTGCCCGCCGGCCCGCTGGGTGCTGGCGATGGCTCCGAAGAAGGCTCGGCTCAGTACCTGCTCGCGGGCGACACCGTAGCGGCATACTCAAAGGAGCTCGGCTACGAGTCTGCTGAGGAGGCGCTCGCCGCAGTGTCGCGCACGATAAAGGGTTCAGAACTCGCGGGAGTGCGCTACGACCGCCTCTGGGATTTCTACGCGGATGTTGAAACGTACGGCACTGAAAACGCGTGGCAGTTTCTCGTAGCCGACTACGTCGCAACGGGCGAGGGCACGGGCATCGTGCATCAGGCGCCTGCCTATGGTGAAGACGACCAGATCGTGTGTGCCGCCGCAGGCATCCCCGTTGTGATTTCAGTTGATGATGGCGGAAAGTTCTTGCCGTCTGTTCCCCCGGTCGCTGGACTTCAAGTTTTTGATGCCAACAAGCCACTCACGAAAATGCTGCGCGAAGAGGGCCGCGTGCTCAAAGTCGCAAGCTACGAGCACTCCTACCCGCATTGCTGGCGCTGCCGCAATCCGTTGATCTACAAGGCAGTATCGAGCTGGTTCGTCAAGGTTCCGGAGTTCCGCGACCGCATGGGCGAACTCAACCAGGAGATCAACTGGGTTCCCGAGAACGTCAAGGAGGGCCAGTTCGGCAAGTGGGTTGGCAACGCTCGCGACTGGTCGATCAGCCGCAACAGGTACTGGGGCTCACCCATTCCGATCTGGAAGAGCGACAACCCCGACTTTCCACGCATGGATGTGTATGGTTCGCTCGCTGAGATCGAGGCCGACTTTGGACGACTCCCTCTCAACCACGATGGCGAGCCCGACCTGCATCGTCCGTTTATCGATGAGCTGACGCGACCAAACCCTGACGACCCGAGTGGCCAGTCCACGATGCGGCGCATCGAAGACGTGCTTGACGTGTGGTTTGACTCTGGCTCAATGCCGTTCGCCCAAGTGCACTACCCATTTGAGAATCAAGAATGGTTCGATACCCACAGCCCCGCCGACTTTATTGTCGAGTACATCGGTCAGACTCGCGGATGGTTCTACACGCTCCACACGCTGTCGACGGCACTCTTCGACCGACCCGCATTCTCGAACGTCATCAGTCACGGCATCGTGCTTGGCAACGACGGTCAGAAGATGTCAAAGAGCCTGCGCAACTATCCGAGCGTCACCGAGGTATTTGAGCGCGACGGTGCCGATGCAATGCGTTGGTTCTTGATGTCGAGTTCGGTGCTTCGCGGCGGCAACCTCGTGGTTACAGAAGAGGGCATCCGCGATGGTGTTCGACAGCTGTTGCTTCCGATCTGGAGCACCTACTATTTCTTCACTCTGTACGCGAACGCGGCCGACAACTACGAAGCCAAGTGGCGCACCGACTCCACGAATGTGCTCGACCGCTACCTGCTGGCTAAAACTCGTGAGCTCATCGAAGACGTCACCGTCGAACTTGACGCGCTTGACAGCCCGACGGCGGCAGCAAAACTACGAGACTTCGCTGACGTGCTCACCAACTGGTATGTGCGTCGCAGTCGCGACCGCTTCTGGGCCGGCGACGACACCGACGCGTTCGACACGCTGTACACGGTGCTCGAAACTGTTGCTCGCGTCGCAGCACCCCTCATCCCGCTTGTTGCCGAGGAGATGTGGCGTGGGCTTACAGCCGGCCGCAGCGTTCACCTGACCGACTGGCCGGAGGCATCCGCGTTCCCGAGCGACCACGATCTTGTTGCCTCAATGGACCGCGTGCGAGAGATCGCCTCGAGCGGTCTTGCGCTGCGCAAGGTACGTAGCCTACGTGTTCGACTTCCGTTGGCGTCCTTGACTGTTGTCAGCGGATCAGCGCAAGCCCTCGTTCCCTTCAGCGACATTCTTCGGGACGAACTCAACGTGAAGAGTGTGCGGTTTGAAGCGCTCGAAGAGGGATCCTTGGAAAGCTTCGGCATCACCAAAAAGCTCACCGTCAACGCGCGAGCACTCGGGCCACGTGTCGGCAAGCAAGTGCAACACGTCATCAAGGAAGCCAAAGCAGGCAACTGGCAAGCAACTGCCGACGGGGTTGCTGTCGATGGAATGGCTCTCGAGCCCACCGAATACGAGCTTCAGATGGAAGCTGCGGATCCGGCAAGCGCGATCGCATTCCTCGCAGACGGTGGCTTTGTGATCATTGACACGCAACTCAACTCTGAGCTGCTGGCCGAGGGCCTCGCCCGTGACGCAATCCGCGTGATTCAGGATGCCCGCAAGGCTGCAGGCTTCGAGGTGAGCGACCGAATCAATTTGGTGATCACCGCGCTCGACGCATCCGACAGCGAAGCGCTCGGCTTTCACAGCGCCATGATTGCCTCCGAAACGCTTGCAGCGCAATCCACCGTTCAGACCTTCATGAATGAGCTTTCAGAGGGCACACTGGAGACGTACCGCACCGAACTGCCGGCAGGAAAATATGCCAACGCGGGCGGACTGGTGATTGACATCACCAAGTTAGGGAAAATCAATGTCTGAACGCGATGACGAATTCGATAACGATGCAGAGCCAGACGACTCCTTCGATGACTCATTGAGCGACGAGGAGCGCGCCGAGCTCGAATCGGGGCACCCGCTCGCTGATCTCAGCCCCTTCGTTGATGGCTTCGAAGGCACAAACATCGATGAGGACTCTGACTTCGAACTCGAAGACTCCGAGTATGCGCAGGATGCAGCACTCGTCTACGACGAGTTATTGGCTCGAGTAGGGGAGCAGGCGCCACAGCCTCGACTCGAAGCAACTCGGCGCGCTGTTGAACTCATTGGCGATCCGCAACGCACTTACCCGGTCATCCACATCACCGGCACCAACGGCAAGACCTCAACGAGCCGCATCGTTGAGAGCATTCTGCGTGCCTATGGTTTGCGCACCGGGCTCATGACGAGTCCACATTTGATCCGCGTGAATGAGCGCATCGTGATTGATGGCCGCGCGATCTCCAATCGCGCGCTCGCTGCCAACTGGGCTGACATCCGCCCCTTCTTGTTGATGGTGGACGCGGAACTGCTTGCTAAGGCAGAAGAGCCGCTGACGTACTTTGAGGCGCTCACGGTTCTCGCGTTCGCAAGCTTCGCCGATGCTCCCATCGATGTTGCGATACTCGAGGTTGGCATGGGCGGCGAATGGGATTCCACCAACGTCGCTGATGGCCAAGTTGCCGTGTTTAGTCCGATTGCCTTGGATCACACGCACCGCCTAGGCACGACCGTGCCCGAGATCGCTCGCACAAAGGCGGGCATCATCAAACCTGCTGCAGCAATTGTGTCCGCAATTCAAACCGCGGATGCTCAAATCGAGTTGGAGCGCGCCGCTGACCTCACTGAGTCAACGCTCGGATTCGAGGGCGACGCCTTTGAACTGATCAGCAGCGCGGTTGCTGTCGGCGGCCAATTGATTAGCGTTCGTGGACTCGCGGGTACCTATTCCGATCTGTTCATGCCGTTGTTTGGTGAGTTCCAAGGCCACAATGCGGCACTTGCGATTGCTGCGGTTGAATCATTCTTGGGTGCCGGCAGTCAAGCTCTCGTGCACGATGTGCTCGAGGAAGGCTTGGCGACGGTGACGTCTCCTGGACGGCTGCAGCTCATCGGAGCAGAACCAACAGTGATCGTGGATGCAGCACACAATCCGCACGGTGCGACGGCACTTGCTGCAGCGCTCAAGGAGTATTTCACGTTCGACGAAATCGCCTTCGTGATCGCGGTACTCGACGACAAGGATGCCGCGGGAATCGTCGGGGCGCTTGCACCAGTGGCGAATCGCTTCTACGTGACCACGTCTCAGTCTGATCGTGCGGTTGCGCCGGAAGAACTCGTAGAAACAGTTCGTGCTTTCTCACAGGAGACTACTGATTTCGATACGTTCGCCGAAGCGATGGAATTGGCTCGCGCGTGGGCTGGCGAAAACGAGCGCCGCGCCGTCGTTGTTACTGGTTCCGTCACGCTGGTCGGAGAAGCAATCGCAATGTCAGAAGCTGAGGGCTGGAAACCGTGACTCCCGCCCCGCGCACCCGTAGGACGCGTTCCGTCACCGAACTGCTATTGAGCATTGTTTTGGTGCTTGACGCAACGTTGATCTTCTTTGTCGCGCTGACCGCTTTCGGGCTCAAGGCTCTTACGCCTGCACTCGCACTCATCGGTGGCGCGGTACTGATCGTCGTGTTCGTCGCCCTCGCCAGGATGCTCAGGTATCCCTGGGCGGTCTGGGTCGGTTGGGCACTTCAAGTCGGCCTTATCACGCTCGGTTTCATCCTCACGCCCATGTTTTTTGTGGGCGCCGGGTTCGCAGCGATCTGGATCTATTGCTTCGTCAAGGGCCGCCAAATCGACAAAGCACAAGCAGAAATTTTGAGTAAACACACCATGACCACCCCCGCTGAGGAGACACAATGAATATCGAAGAAACTCTTGTACTGATTAAGCCTGATGGCGTTGCCCGCAACCTGACCGGCGAAATTCTTCGTCGCATCGAGGCCAAGGGCTACCAGCTCGTTGATGTCCGCCTCGTCCAGGCCGAAGTTGATCTCCTGTCGCAGCACTACGCGGAGCACGAGGGCAAGCCGTTCTACGAGCCCCTTCTTGACTTCATGCAGTCGGGCCCCACTGTTGCGCTGCGCATCGCTGGCAACCGCGCCATCGAGGGCTTTCGTTCGCTCGCAGGCACGACCGACCCCACGTCGGCTGCTCCCGGAACCATCCGCGGCGATCTCGGCCGCGATTGGGGACTTGCCGTTCAGCAGAATCTCGTCCACGGCAGCGATTCACCGGAGTCTGCTGCACGCGAATTGGCGCTCTGGTTCGCCTAAAGCGATCTAGTCAAATAGAAGTGAGCGGATGCGCCTAGCGCAGCCGTTGAAGGGGTCAGGCGTGCGCTTGGCCCCTTTTCTCTGCCCTGCAGCTACCTCTAGAGGTAACTCAGAACATCGAGACGGTATTGCGCAACGATCGCGATAATGATGTAGCCAAGAAGTGTGATGACGGGCACCCAGCTGTAGGCCGCCTTGGCCGCTTTACGAAGCTTTCGAGGCGCCGGAATCGCGCCCACCGTGATGTTGCGCAGCGTGACGGCCCAGAACATTGGGATGGTCACCGACCAGACAACCATGCACCAAGGGCACAGAGTGCTGAGGTTGAAGATGCTCTGATAGGCAAGCCACAGGCAGAGGGCAAATGCACCGGCAACGCCAACGTTGAAGGTCACCCAGAACCAAGCATTGAATCGTGCCCCGGCAAGGATCGCCGCACCAACGACGACCGGTGCCATAAAGCCGACGAGGCCGAGAATCGGGTTCGGGAAGCCAAAGATTTCTCCCTGCGCCGAATCCAAATTCTTGGCACATTGAAGAACGATACTGAAGTCACAGCTCAAGACATCACCCGGATTTGTGAGCGAATGAATCTTTTCGATCATCAACTGAAATGATGCCCAGAGTCCGATCAAGCTGGCGAAGATCAAAAATATGGCGAGGACGATGGGCCTGTTTCGAACCCCGGAAGCAGTCATGTTCGGATTATCGCATGCGCGTCAGGCTCACTTTGTGAGAATGCGTGCGATAATGAAGCGTAGTTATTCCGGGCCGCGCTCGGAACAACACCAAGAAGGCTTACCGGGCATAGCGACCGGACCAGTTACGCAACGCTAGTTGCGCGAGTCGGATAGCCAGTTCCGAAGTGCTGTGACAGGGCACAACTGCAACGCGAGCCACGGGCCCGTTGCAGGACCTAGAAGAATTAGTAGCGGTTCTCCTGTCATAGGTTTGGCGGGGGAATAGCGCACGAGAGAGTACCCGGTGGGTGGCGCGGTCGCCTATTAGGGCAAGGAGTACACCAGCAATGGTGAATGGAAGCGATAATTCGAAAGAAGTTCCGAAGAAGAAGGGCCTGTTTGGCCGTATTCTTCCTGCTTCAAAAGCAGTGGTAGAGAAGCCTGTGGCACAGACGCCGCCTGCGGAAACTCCAGCTGCGCACACAGCACCCGCGGCTGTCGACGCCTCTGCGTCTGCACCGACGGCGGCTCCTGCTGCAGTTGAGGTTCCACGCGACGCTCAGTCAACACAGAGCCCTGCTGCTAAGACTGCACACAAGAACCTCGACACTGATGCGCCAAACGCTGTCTCAGAGACCTCCAAGGATTCTGACTCGGCTGCGGGCGACTCAGCCTCTGAACCAAAGTCGGCTGCGCCGGCGCGCACTCGTTCGCGCAAGGCGTCGACTTCTGAGTCAAAGAAATCGACTGCGAAGACGACACCGCCTTCCACGACGTCGTTGCTGTTCCAAGCTCCTCAGCTGGCTGACCTTCCGGAACGTGCCCCACGATCACGCAAGGACAACAAGTCGAATGCGGATACGCGTGATGAGGACAATGGCGCTCAGGACGAGTCGGGCAATGTCCGTCGCCGTTCACGCCGACGTCCAGGTGAAGATGCTCGTCCCGGCGACGAGTCACCCAACACAGTCGTCCGCGTGCGCCAGCCACGCAAGCAAGCTGAGCCAAGCAATGAGCCAACTCGCGTAAAGGGCTCAACGCGCCTCGAAGCGAAAAAGCAGCGCCGCCGTGATGGCCGTGATGCTGGTCGTCGCCGGCCGGTAGTTACCGAAAGCGAATTCCTTGCACGTCGCGAAAGCGTAGACCGTGTCATGGTGGTTCGCTCGAAGTTCGACCGCATCCAGATTGCTGTCCTTGAAGATGGCGTGCTCGTTGAGCACTATGTTGCCAAGGCACAAGACGCAAGCCTTATCGGCAACGTCTACCTCGGCCGCGTTCAGAATGTGCTTCCGAGCATGGAGGCCGCCTTCGTCGATATCGGACGTGGCCGCAACGCTGTTCTCTACTCTGGCGAAGTCGACTGGGATGCCGCAGCAGAGAATTCCGCTGACGGTAAGCCACAGGCGCGTCGTATTGAGCTCGCGCTCAAGCCCGGCGATCGCGTACTCGTTCAAGTCACAAAGGACCCTGTAGGACACAAGGGCGCTCGATTGACGAGCCAAGTTTCGCTCCCGGGCCGGTATCTCGTGTACGTTCCCAACGGTTCGATGAGCGGTATCAGCCGCAAGCTGCCCGATACCGAGCGTTCACGGCTCAAGAAGATCCTTAAGGGTGTTCTGCCTGAGAACGTTGGCGTTATCGTGCGCACCGCAGCTGAGGGCGCTACTGAAGAGCAGTTGACTCTCGACGTAAGCCGTCTAACTAACCAGTGGGCAGCCATCAGCACACAGGTGGACAAGGCTCAGGCTCCGGCTCCGGCCTTGTTGCACTCCGAGCCCGACCTGCTGATCAAGATCATTCGTGACGTCTTCAATGAGGACTTCCACAAGTTGGTTATTGAGGGTGATGACGCTCGCACGACGATCGAAAGTTACGTTCGTTCTGTTGCGCCCGACCTGCTCGATCGACTGCAGCCTCACGAAAGCACCGTCGACTCCTTCGAGGAGTACCGCGTATCAGAGCAGATCGAGAAGGCACTCGACCGCAAGGTTTGGCTGCCGTCGGGTGGTTCGCTTGTTATCGACCGCACGGAAGCCATGACGGTTGTTGACGTCAACACCGGAAAGTTCGTTGGCTCCGGCGGAAACCTCGAAGAGACCGTCACCAAGAACAACGTTGAAGCCGCCGAAGAAATTGTTCGTCAACTTCGACTTCGCGATATCGGTGGAATCATCGTCATTGACTTCATCGACATGGTGCTTGAATCCAACCGGGATCTTGTCTTGCGCCGACTCGTTGAGTGCTTGAGCCGTGACCGGACCAAGCATCAGGTTGCAGAAGTAACCTCGCTCGGTCTCGTGCAGATGACTCGCAAGAAGTTAGGGCTCGGCCTGCTCGAGACCTTCAGCGAAAACTGTGAGGTCTGTGCTGGTCGTGGAGTCGTAGTGCATCACGACCCCGTCACTAAGCACCGCCAACAGCCGACTCAGAACGAACAGGCTGGCGGAGGACGCCGCGGGCGCAACCGCGGCGGCAATGGCAATGGCAACGGCAACGGAGGCAATTCCGGCGGCAACAATTCGGGATCTGGCGGCAACGGTGGATCTCAGAACCAGCAGCCAAATGGCTCTGCCAAGTCTGCCAATGGGAGCTCAAGCAATGGCAGCGCCAGCGGCACAAGCAACGGAACTCACGCCATTACCGAAGACGTGCGTCTTGCGCTCGCTCGCGTAGCTGCCAGCACCGTCCTGCCAGTGGCAGAGCACGCTCCCGATGAGCAGGCAGCGGGAGCAGCAGTGCCCTCGACGTCGCAAAAATCAGACAAGTCGCAGAAGTCGACTGACACGCAGAAGTCGACAGACATGGGGAAGTCAGATGGATCGCAAAAGTCCGCTGAGCCGCAAAAGTCGAACGGGACAAAGGCTGAAAAGAAGTCAAAAGCCTCTGCGGCGCAGGCCAGCGACACCGTAAAGGAAGCCGCAGCAGGCATTCTCGACATCCCAGTCTCGAATGCTTCACAGGCTGAACCAAAGATCAGCACGCATGACGCTGAGCAAATCTTGGGCTCGGTTCTCGAAGCGCTTCCTGAACCCAGGCAGCCAGGTCAGGGCAAATCGCGTGGTTCGCGCCGTGCGAGCAGCCAGGGCAAGACCGTTACGGTGGCGTCAAGCGACGAGCAGTAGGCCGCTGTCGGTACCGACACAAAGCGGTTGGTCTACAGAATTTGCGGGCGCTCACGAGTCAGCTGGACAAGAATGCTGACCGTGACGCTACGCGTTCGTGTGCCAATCTCGCACTAAGTTTGTGTGATGACCGCGATTTCACACCTTGATACCTTGCTGGCGACTATGGAGCCTCAGTTAAATCCCGGAGTATTTGTCTTCGCATCCGTCGCTACTTTGGCGGATGTTGAACCCGATTCTGTTGTCGCAATGATTCGCGAATCGGAGGGACTTTCGGTCGTGATGACGGAAGCGGATGCTCTGCGACAAGAGATTGCCCACGATTTCCGTTCGGCGTGGATTACGTTGAACGTCAACTCGGCGCTTGAAGCTGTAGGGCTTACTGAGGCATTTGCGCGCGCGCTCGGTGAAGTTCAGGTCAGTTGCAATGTGGTCGCAGGAAATTATCACGATCACATCTTTGTGCCGATCGATGCAGCGGATGTCGCTATCGAGGCTCTGCGTTCCTTACAGTCGGCATCGAATTAGCCCAGAGGGCGCTTAGGGGCGATCGCGCTGCGACACACGTAGCCCGCTGGCTTCGAGCCTGCGCACGAATTCTCGCACGCCGACGGGTTCTGCACCGAGTGCAACGAGCTCGCTCCACATTCGGCCCGGAACGTCGTAGTGATCGAGGTCGAAGCCACGTCGGGGGATACCGGCGCGCTGCGCAAAGTCGTGCAGTTCGTCAAGTGATGTGTCGCTCACGATGTGCGCCCAGACGGTGTCGTGGGCTGGCCAGATGGGCTGATCGATCAACACGGTCATGATGCGAGCCTAATTGAGGGCAGATCGTGACGTGGAGCTTTTGACCGGGCACGGGTCTCGGCGTACTATTGTTCTCGCTGCACTTGAAATCTGGTTGTGATCGCTAAGATCGCCATCAATGTCCGGTGTGCACGTTCTCATTTTCGTTGAATCGTCAATCGTGATTGATTCAGTCGGAAGCAGCTGAAGCGTGTCGTTTGACCGGGAGTGCCCACGTCGAGTATCGTTGATCCTTGGTGTGTGCTGGGCCTTGCCCG
>Ga0307486_1002658_pt1 | contig 12257 bp, 7 predicted proteins | sample CBIW02metaG_FD_203663 | JGI IMG/M metagenome (GOLD analysis project Ga0307486, IMG submission 203663) | Sea-ice brine microbial communities from Beaufort Sea near Barrow, Alaska, United States - CBIW 0.2 | ecosystem: Environmental > Aquatic > Marine > Coastal | place: USA: Alaska | collected... | reverse complement strand
CCATCTCCTGCAGTGCATCCGTGAGCTGGATCTCGTTGCCCTTGCCGGGCGCGGTGTGTTCCAGAATGTCGAAGATCTCGGGGCGGAGCACGTAACGGCCGATAATGGCCAGGTTCGAGGGTGCGTCTTCGGCGCTCGGTTTTTCGACCAGGCCGGTAATGCGCACGACGTCGGGGTCGTCGGTCAGCTCGACAGCCGCAGCACCATACATATGGATCTGTGCGGGGTCGACCTCGAGCAGCGCAACAATGCTGGCGCCACGTTTGACCTGTTCCTCGAGCATGCGAGTCAGCAGCGGGTCGCGCGCGTCGATGATGTCGTCACCGAGCAGCACCGCGAACGGCTCGTCGCCCACATGCATGCGTGCGCGCAGCACGGCGTGGCCCAGACCGCGCGGGTCGCCTTGGCGCACGTAGTGGATGTCGGCGAGCTCGTTGGATTCGCGCACCTTGGCGAGCCGGGTCTGATCGCCTTTGCGCTCCAGCATCGCTTCAAGCTCAGTCATGCGGTCGAAGTGATTCTCGAGCGCGTTCTTATTGCGACCGGTAACCATCAGCACATCGCTGAGACCGGCCGCGACGGCCTCCTCCACGACGTACTGAATGGCCGGCTTATCAACGACAGGGAGCATCTCCTTCGGCATGGCCTTAGTCGCCGGCAGGAAGCGTGTTCCCAGTCCAGCGGCAGGAATGACGGCTTTAGTTATCGGGGTACCCATGGGCACTAGGTTAGCGGCAAGTAGGATGCCTTATATGGACTCCGACATAGGTCATCGAAAGCGCGCGCTGCGAGCGGAGCTGCGTGAACGCCGTCAGAACCTGACCTCCTCGGAACGCGAGTCCGCCACGGCCGGCTTCACCGAAAATTTGCAGAGCGTCGTACTCGACCTGTCAGCGCGGTCGATCTCCTGCTATTTGTCGGCGCGCAATGAACCCGACACCCGCCCCTTTCTCGATTGGGCGATGGCCGAAGGCATCCGCGTACTGTTCCCGATCTCACGCGAAGACGGTCTGCTCGATTGGACTGTTGGTGACGGTGAAGAAGAATTCACGGGTATTTCCGGCGTGCCGGAGGTCGCGGGAACCCTACTCGGCCCGATCGCCATCAATGACGTCGACCTCATCATCGTTCCCGCGGCGGCGGTCGGCCGCGATGGGCTGCGGATGGGCTGGGGGCGCGGCTACTTTGACAAGACCCTGGGATCGATGGAGAAGTGCCCGCCGGTGTATGCCGTCGTCTTCGACAGCGAATTTCTCGAGGAGGTTCCCGGCGAAGTGCACGACCAGCCGGTCAACGGCATCGTGACGCCGACCCGAATCATCGCTTTCTGACAATTTTGCGACTTGGGTACCCCGTTCTGAACGCGCGGGAGCGTGAGCGCATCTAACCTTAGTTCTGGCAGGCGTTTGCCTGCCGGCTCAACCAGCTGGAGATGCAGTGCCTACCTACTCTTACCGTTGCACCCAGTGCGACACCGCCTTCGATATCCAGCAGGCCTTCACAGACCACTCGCTCACGGTGTGCCCGACCTGCGAGGGAAAGCTTCGCAAGGTGTTCTCCTCGATCGGAGTGACCTTCAGCGGCTCCGGTTTTTACAGCAACGACTCCAAGTCGGATTCGAAGCGTGCCAACCCGAACCTTGACCGCAAGCCGAGCGAGAAGTCGGATTCTTCGACCCCAGCCTCGTCGGAGAACACCACCGGCAGTTCCGCCAAGAAAGAATCGTCGTCTCCGGCCGCGAAACCGTCAACCGGTTCCGCCACAACTTCTGCCTCAACCAACACCAAGAAGCCCTAAGCCCGGGGGATAATGATCTCAACTCATCATTGACGGCTCCGGCGCGGCCAGGAGCCCTAAATTCAGGAGAACTCTCATGATCAATGGCTTCAAAGAATTCATTATGCGCGGCAACGTCATCGACCTCGCCGTCGCATTCGTCATCGGTGTTGCCTTCACAGCTGTCGTCACGGCGGTCGTCGAGGGGCTCTTCAACCCGCTGATCGCAGCAGTATTCCAATCTGAGGACCTCGCAGGCGCCCTCACTGTCGCTCTGCCGGGAGGCGGATTCTTGGCCTTTGGTGCCGTCCTGGCGGCTCTCATCACCTTCCTGCTGACAGCCGCCGTGGTGTACTTCGTCTTCGTGCTGCCGATCAACCGGCTCAAGGAATCGCAGGACCGCCGCCGTAACGCCGGCGTTCCCGCCGAGGTCGTCGAGGACCCGACGACCGAACTCGATCTGCTCACCGAGATCCGCGACCTGCTGTCGCAGACTCCCCAGGGTCCCAAGCTCTAGTTCGACCCGCACCGGCTCCGCACACATCGCAACCGCGGCCTCATCCGAGGCGCGGTCCGGTCGCAGTCGCCTACCAGTGTGGCGGACGATCCTGCCGCAGCCGCGCATCGTTCGCGCCAACGCGCGCGTCAACGGATGCGACGCCCACATCTTCGCGCAGCACCGGCGCCTGGGTCGTGCCTGTCGAGATCAGCGGGTTCGGATCGGTGTCCGGTGCCGGCATCAGCTTGGCGCGTCGAGCCCTGCCTGCGGCCTTGACGATCGGCTGACGTGCGGTGCGGAGGCGCGATGCATCGTCAGCCTCATCGTCGTCACTCACGCGCCGGGTCGCTTCGGGGCGATTGTGGGGGCGTCACCGGTCGCAGCTGGCCGCGCCTCGGCATCCGGTTTCGGAACACCGGCGATCGCGGCCACGCGTGCGGCAACGGCATCGGGGTTGCTGAACAGTTCGAAGCTGTGCACGCGCAGGTAATGCCAGCCGAGGCGGCGCAGGACTTCGGGGCGCAGCCGCAGGGACTCGCGCAGGCTCGCACGGCCGACGACGGCATCCGTTTCGACCACAATTGCACGTGTGCCGTAGGAAGCGGCGAGGGCGAGCTTGTCGCGGTGTCCGAGCCGCACGGTAAGGCCGAGCTTTTCGAGGCGACCGCCGAGGTCGACAAGCATGGCCTCGCTCGCGTCGGGAACCGGCACCTCGTCACGGCGGGCTTCGGTCTCGCTCAGCACTTGCGAGAGGGCGAGGATGCCGTGGCGCTGGCGGTCCTCGTCGATATCTGCAGGGCGGAAGCACGACACGATATCGAGCGCGCGGCGGGCCCTGGTCATTCCGATCGCGAGCAGGCGTTCGCCGCCGGGCTCGCCGAGCGAACCGAAGTTCGACAGCAGGCGACCGTGCGGGGTGCGACCGTATCCGATCGAGAAAATGACCCGGTCACGGCTCTGCGCCACGGCCTGCTCAAGGGTGAGCACGGTGAAGGGTTCGCTGCGGTCCTTCAGAATGAAATCAGACAGATCGGTGCGCTTCGCGAACGCGGCGAGCACAGCCTGCTGCACGCGCACGGCGTGCCGGGTACTGGCGGTGATGACCATGAGCGATTCGCGCGGGCGTTTCGACGCGTGGTCGAGCACGAGGTCGACAACCTTCACGACCTCGGCGTCAACACTCTCGATGGCGCCACTGTCTGCGTCGGGCATGCCGCGACCGCCAGCCACATAGTTGATGGTGAGGCTGCCGTGGCCGAGGAAGCTGCCGGCCCAGGGCAGCGAATCGATGCGTCCGCCATAGAAGCGATGGTTGACGAGCTCGGCGAGATCCTCGCCGCCGGCCCGGTAGCTGCGGGTGAGCGTGAGGGTCGGCAGCAGTTCACCGAGGCGGGCCAGGGCTGAGTCGGCGTGCAGCGCATCGACCGAGACGTCAGGTGCGCCGGTCTCCCCGGAGGCGGCAATTCCAGTTTCGAACGCTGACGGTGTTTGGGTCACCGGGTCACCAAAGGCGACGATCTGGCGGCCACGGCGAATCGCTCCGATATTTTCGGCGAGGGTCGTGGCGCCGGCATCGACGATGAGCACGGTGTCGAAGCTAATCTGGTCGCTGATTCCGGGGACTTCATACGGCGAAGCCAGCCAGACCGGGGCAAGCACCCGCCCGAGGTGCGGAGCGACCTCATTGAGTCTGGCCGGGGTGGCGCGATCGGCGCGCAGCAGGCGGCGCAGCTTGTCGGCCTCCTCGGGAAAGTCGACGACGCCGATCTTCCAGGTTTCGGCGAGCAGCCAGGCCAGCAGCTGGCCGGTTGAGGATGCGTGCGCCTCGTCGACGAGTTTGAAATCGGCTTCGAGGCGGTCCAGTACCTGCGTGTTGGCGTTGAGAAGGGCACGGTCGCTTGTGAGCATGATCTCGAGCACGGACTGCCACCAGGCCAGCTCGAGCTCGGCGGCAACGTTCTCCTCCGACACGTGACGCTGAGACAAATCGGTCATGAGCGGGTCGAGGTTATGCTCGCGCAGCGTCGCGAGCAGAGCGGTGCGCTCGTGCAGGTTGGCGAGCACCTCGCTCTCGGCAGCGAGGCCGGAGACCATCGAAACGAGCTCGTCGATCTGACGCCCCGCGAGCACGCGCGGCGTGCCGACGGTGCCGAGTGGAATGTCGAGCAGGCCGAGGTCTTCGGCGACACGCTGAAAAGCGACGTGCACGTCGTTGATGCCGACGGGCACCTCAGGGGTGACACCGGCGGCCGCGTAGCGCTGCCAGAGTGTGCGCTGACTCTGAATGCGGCGCAGGCTCTCGTTCATGTCGGTGACTCGCACACCGGGACGCTGGTATTCCTCAGCCAGCTTGCGCAGTCGACGACGGTTGGACGAGCTCATCTCCGACGATTCGCGACGCGACGATGTGGCCGCAATCAGCTCGGTGAGCGACCGGTCATAGACGCCGGGCTGAAATTTGTCGAGGGTTTCGCGAATATCCAGCAGCAGGCGCAGGTAGATCCCGAGCTCATTGATGGTCTCGAACGGTCGCAACCGGGTCTGGCCGATTAGGCCGTTGGCCCGTTCCAGCAACCGCGGCAGTTCGATCTGGTTAATGCGCTTGGCGAGCTGGTGCGAGTTGGACGCATCCGCTGTCGACATGAACGACGCACCGTACCAGGGCGAGTCGCCCGGCCCGTAGCGAAACTCGCCGAGCACAGCAGCTTTGATGAGCGTGCTGGCTGCGGCCGGGCGGGAGTGCGCGAGCAGTTCGAGGGCCTGGCGGTCGAGGCGAGCTGTCGTCGACGGCGGTTGCGGAAGCTGGGCGAGACGAGCGAGTTCACCAAGCGCATCGAGAACCGAGACACCCAGCGCGGGGTCGCGGCGGGTGAGCGCCGAACGGTAGTCCAGCAGCACCTTCCTCAGGCGCACCAGGGCGTCATCGACATCGCCAACGCGCGGCTGCGTTGCTTTCTCGTTGCGGGTGATCGACTGCACCAGATCGCGGCGCAGGGTGCGCGGGGTCACGGCAATGCCGGGCAGTCCCACCTGCACCAGCCGGCCGTGGATGCCGTCCAGGCTGGAACGGCGGGCGCTCACGACGAGCACCCGCTTGTGCTGGGCCACGAGCGAGCCGATCGCGTTGACAATGGTCTGGGTGCCGCCGGTGCCGGGCAGGGTCTTCACGACGAGGGAGTTGCCGGCCGCGATCTGCGCGACAACGTTCTCCTGCTCGGAGTCGGCATCGCCGAGAAGCGTGTCGGTGGCCGGCGGGCGGGCGTCCTGCCCGATCGGAACCACCGGGTTGTACGCGGTCTCGATATTGCGTTTGGCGGTTTTGTTGCCCGCGACAGCATCCAGCAGGGGATGGTCGAGCGAGGAGGCATCGGCGGCAAGCGCCCGGCCGACATCGGCGAAACTCGACACGACCAGACGTGGCACAACGTTGAACCAGGGCAGGTGCGAAGTCAGCCCGCGCAGCCGATCGATGACGGGCTGCGGTTTGAACGCGCCGTTGGTGACGGCGAGAGCCACGAAGGCGTCGGCGTCGAGCACGATCTGAAACTGATCCTTCAGTGCGCGGGCGAGCTCGGGATTGAGAAAAGGCTGACCCTTGAGCTTGAGTTCGTAGTCACGACCGTATCGACGAATGGCGAGGGGTCGCAGCAGCACCGGGGCACTGTAATCGACATCTTGATAGCGCCATTCGGCGAGCCCGATGGCGAGATTGACCGATTCTAGACCGCGCATGGAGCGCAGCTCGATGCCCTTCTGGGTGATCTCGTTCGCGGCCAGGCGGGCGTTACGCAGCGCGAGTTCGTCGCGAATGAGGTTGGACAGCAGGGTGGTCTTGCCGATGATGAACTGCGGCAGACCGCCGGGATGCGTGGCGCTCAGCTCGATTCGGGTGCGAGCTTCGTCGGTGAAGTGCAGCAGTGGCGAGCGACCGCCGAGCGCGGCGAGTTCGTCGCGCCAGCGCTGCCAGACCGGCTCGGCGATGTTGCCGGCGGTGAACGCCGGATCGCCGAGACTGAGGTTGTGGGGGCTGGTCACGTTTTGCGGGTCGCCGGGAGAGACGTCCAGGTACTTGGAAAGCACGTCGTCGTCGTCTTGTTTTTTATCGAGGTGCCACACAGGGACACCCTAATTGGCAAACCACCGGTTTGCCCTGAGGCCGCCGGGGTTTCGCGTATTTGCGCCCCAAACTGCATGCTCGCCGGGAGCCGCGCCGCGTGAGCCTGTGTACCGGGCGGCCCGCAACGAGGATCGGCGGCATCACCACCGGTGAATCCGTGCACGCAGGCCGTCGCGTCCATCCACACCATGTGACCCTCCTCATTTCGATGTCCAGTGTGCCACTCACTGGCGCTGCCCGGTAACGTTGAGGGGTGCCGCATACGGATGTCCACCTCTTTCTGACTCCGCGCGCATCGCTCCCACAAACCGACCGCGCACTCCTCGCCGCCGTCGTCGCCCGGGTCTGCCCGGAGCGGGGCCCGGTCACCATCGAACAGTGCTGTGAGCGCTGCGGCGGTGCGCACGGGCGCCCGCGTGTGCTGGCCCCGGCCGGGGTGCACGTGAGTCTGAGCCGCGCCGGCGACACCGTGGTCGTAGCCGTCTCCCTGGTCGGGCCGATCGGCGTTGACATTGAGAGTGTCAGCGCAGTGGGGCGCGCCGGCTTTGACGACGTCGCGTTCAGCATCGGCGAGCGCGCAACGCTCGAGGCCGTGCCGCCCAGCGAGCGTGACGAAGCCCGCGCGGGGCTCTGGACAACCAAGGAGGCGCTGCTCAAGCTTTCGGGCGAAGGCCTGACGGTGGACCCCCGGGAGGTGACTGTGGCGTGGAACGACGCGGGAGCATCCGTCGTGCTGAGCTGGCCGACTGCCACCATCGATCTGACCCTGGTGCACCTCGCCAACTTCGACGCGGGCTCTGGTCTGGCCGGCACGCTCGCCATTCTCGGCGCGGCCGCACCCCACGTCGTCGTTTCCTAGAGGCTCGGCAGAGCTTTCTCCTGCAGCCAGCGGGTGACGAACCCGCCGATCACCCGGCTGCCGGTGTGCTCGGAGAAGAATTCGACGAAGTCGTCCGTCGACACGTTCCCGTGCCTGCGGGCTGCGGTGTAAGCGCGCAGGGCCGAGAAAAAGGCTTCGTCGCCGAGCGATTTGCGAATCGCGTGCAGGGCGAGCGCGCCGCGCTTGTACACGCGGTCATCGAACATGGCGTGCGGCCCGGGATCGGCGACAACTATGTCGTGAGGCAGGTCCTGAACCCTGGCGCGATGATGCGTGGCCAGGGCATCGGCCGTTCGGCCGCCGCGCTCTTCCTCCCAGAGCCATTCGGCGTAGCAAGCGAAGCCTTCCTGCAGCCAGATGTCCTGCCAGCGGTTCACGGTCAGGCTGTTGCCGTACCACTGGTGGGCCAGTTCGTGGGCGATCAGCCGGTCGCTGCCGTGGTTGCCGTCGACGTGGTTGCTGCCGAACACGGCCAGGCCGTGTGCCTCCAGCGGGATCTCCAACTCGTCCTCCGTCACGACGACGGAGTACGACGCAAAGGGGTACGGACCAAACCGGTCGGCGAAGAACGCGATCATCTCGGTTAGTCGGGCGAAGTCGGTGCCGACACGGGCAGCGAGTTCAGCCGGAAAATACAGGCGGTGCGCCACCGGCGCGGCGGCCAGGTCGCGGCGACGGTAACGACCGATCAGCACGGACGCGAGATAGGTTGCCATCGGCTCACGCACGTCGAAGGTCCAGCTGGTGCGGCCGGAGCGGCTGGAACGCGCCGAGAGCGCACCGTTGGAGACGACAGTGTAGCCGGACTCGCAGGCGACGGTGATGCGAAAAGTGGCCTTGTCACTCGGGTGGTCGTTGCACGGAAACCACGAGGCGGCCCCGCAGGGCTGCCCGGAGACGAGCACGCCATCGTCGAGTTCTTCCCAGCCGACATCGCCCCAGGCGCTGCGCACCGGATGCGGTGCCCCGCGATAACGCACCACGACAGTGAACTCCGCCCCGGCTTCAATCGTCGTGGCGAGCGTAATTGCGAGTTTGCGTGCCGAGTGGGTGACCTTGGTCGGTCGCGCGTCGTCGACGGTGACCTTTTCCACGCTGAGGCCCGCGAAGTCGAGGCTGAACCGGTTGAGGCGCATGAGCGCCCGCGCAGTGATCGTCGCGGTCGCGTTCAACCGGTTCGTGGCGACCCTGTAGTCGAGGGCGAGATCGTAGTGCTCGGCCGTGTACCCGCCATTGCCGCTGTTGGGAATGTAGGGGTCACCGGCGCTGGCCGAGCCGTAGGTGGTCTGCGCAGTCTGGGGCATTGCTCAACTATTCCATGGTTAGCCGACCCACGGTGGCTGGCGCCACGGTGCGATCGGGTTGCCGGACCACAACGAGCCGGTCGGCACTCGCTCCCCGCGCATGACGAGCGAGCCAGGACCTACGGTCGCTCCCTCGTCGATGGACGCTGCCGGCAGAATGACGCCGTTCGGCCCGAGCGTCGCCCCGTCGGCGAGCACGACCGAATCCAGCTGCATGATGCGATCGTGAAAGAGATGGGTTTGCACGACGCAGCCGCGGTTGACGGTGCTGCCGGTTCCCATGCGCACGAGATCCGCCTCGGGCAGCCAGTACGTTTCACACCAGACGCCGCGTCCCACCGACGCGCCAAGGGTGCGCAGCCACATGGCGAGCGCCGGCGTGCCCGATGCCTTTTCTGCGAACCAGGGGCGGGCGACCATCTCGACGAAGCTGTCCGACACCTCATTGCGCCAGATGAACGACGACCAGAGCGGATGCTCCGACGCGTCAATGCGTCCAACCAGCGTCCACTTGACCACCGTCGTGATCCCGGCGGCGACCGCACCGGCGACGAGCATGACGACGCCCGACAGCGCTATCGCGGTGCCGAGGCCCAGTTGGAGCCAGACCCAGTCGAGCAGGAAGAACACGAAGACGGCGATCCAGGCGGTGGTGAAGCCGGCCACGATGCGCAGCAGTTCCCACAGGGATCGGGCGATTTTCAACCGAGCGGGCGGGTTGAATGTTCGCGAGTCGTCGGCATCCGTTGCGGTGCGCCGCAGCCGGGACGGCGGGTTGCCGAGCCAGCTTGACCCGCGCTTGGCCTTGCGGGGGGTCGACGAGAGCACCGCGACGAGACCGTTGCGGGGTACCGTGCGGCCGGGCCCTGCAATGCCGCTGTTGCCGAGGAACGCGCGGCGGCCCACCTTGACCGGACCGATGTGCATCCAGCCGCCGCCGAGTTCGTAGCAAGCGACCATGGTGTCGTCGGCGAGAAAAGCGGCGGGTGCGATGGTTGTGAGTGACGGCAGCAACAGCACCGTTGACGCCTCGACGTCGGCACCGACCTTGGCGCCCAGCAGTCGCAGCCAGGTCGGGGTGAGAAGGCTCGCATACACCGGGAACAGCACGGTGCGGGCGCCGTCGAGTATCCGTTCGGTCATCCACACCTGCCAGCCGATGCGGCTGCGTACCGGGTAGTAGCCTTCGCGCAGCCCGACACCGAGCGCTCGCACAAATATGATCACCAGCAGCGCGTAGACCATTCCGCCGGCGATGACGGCGACCGGCACGATCAGGGCAGCGCGCAGCACGGCCAGCCCGAGGCTGTCCGCGTGACCGACGGCGGCGCCGATGATGACCGCGCCGAGCACGAGGGCGATGGTGGGAATGGCGGTCATCGCGACCGACCCGGCTGCGAAGGCGCCGAGCCACCGGCTGGCCCGTGGCGGCCGTTCGTCCGGCCACAAGCGGCGGGCGGAGCCGACGCGGCGTGCCGGGGATCCAGCCCACCGCTCCCCCGCCGGAACGCGAGACGAGACGGCGGAGCCGGGTTCGATCTCGGCCCCGTTGCCCACGTGGGCGCCCCCGAGCAGGGTGCTGCGGGAGCCGATCCGGGCGTCGGCCCCCACGTGCAGATGGCCGATGCGCAGCAGATCACCGTCGATCCAGTGCCCGGCCAGATCTACTTCCGGTTCGATGGAGGCCTGGGCACCGATGGTGAGCAGTCCGGTCACCGGCGGCAGCGAGTGCAGGTCCACGTCGGGGCCGATCTCAGCGCCGAGGGCCCGGGCGTAGTAGCTGATCCACGGAGCGCCCGCGAGGCTTGCGGCGTCGACGAGCAGCGCGATCTGCTCGGCCAGCCACAGTCGCAGGTGCACAGATCCGCCCCGCGGGTAGTTGCCCGGCATCACGTCGTGCAGCAGGAGTCGGGCGGCGACGACGGCGATCAGCATTTTGCCGGGCGGGGTCACGAACAGCGCGAACCCGAGCGCCACCCACCACCACGACAGCGTCGGGGCAAAGCTCGCACCGGCCAGGCTGAGCAGATTGTTGGCGATGGCGAGGTAGACCAGCCAGCGGGCTCCGCTCAGCACGTGCAGCGGAATGCCGAGAAGCGTCTGGGCGAGCTGGCTCCGAGCCGGAGTCGGCAACACCTGCCGCACCGCGCCCGCTTCAACGGGAGTGCGGGCGTCGAGTTCATCGGCGAGCGACCCGATCCGCGGGTGGTCGTAGAGGTCGGCGACGGTGGTTTCGGGGTGGCGGGCGCGCACCGCCGACACGAACTGGGCCGCCGACAGTGAGCCGCCGCCCTGGGCGAAGAAGTCGTCATCGGGCCCGGTGACGGGAACTCCCAAAATGGATGCCCACGCCTCCGACAGCCACTCCGCCGTCGGTGACAGTTCCACGGTTTCGTCGGCCGAACGGGGCAACGGCCACGGGAGCGCCGCCCGGTCGACCTTGCCGGAGGTGCGGGTCGGGAGCGCATCGACGATTGCGAGCAGCGGAACCAGCGCGGCGGGAAGTTCTTCGCGCAGCCGCGCGATCGCGGCCTGCCGGTCAAACTGGACGATCCCGCTGGTCAGGGCGATGTACCCGACGAGAATGTGGTTGCCGGCCGTGGTGGTCTGCACCACAGCGGCACCGCCGGCCACTCCGGCCAGACCGTTGAGGGCGGCGTCTACTTCCCCGAGTTCGATGCGGCGGCCGCCGAGTTTGACCTGGTCGTCGGCGCGGCCGGCAAAGACCAGGCCGGCCCGGTCGAACCGCACGAGGTCGCCGCTGCGATAGGCGCGAGCCCACCCGAGTTGCGGGTGTGGCGCATATTTCTCGGCGTCCTTGGCGGCGTCGAGGTAGCGTGCCAGACCGACTCCGCCGATGATGAGCTCGCCTGTTTCACCCTCGGCGACCCGTTGACCATCGGCGTCGACGACGGCGAGGTCCCAGCCGTCAAGCGGCAGGCCGATGCGCATGTCGCCGACGCCGTCAACGAGGGCGCCGCAGGCGACGACGGTCGCCTCGGTCGGTCCGTAGGTGTTCCATACCTCGCGGCCACGGGTCGCAATACGGGCGACCAATTCGGGCGGGCAGGCCTCACCGCCGAAGATCAGCAAGCGCACGGCTTCCAGCGATTCTTCCGGCCACAGGGCGGCGAGGGTCGGCACGGTCGAGACGACGGTTATGCCGTGCGCGATCAGCCACGGGCCGAGGTCGGCGCCACTGCGCACGAGGGAACGCGGGGCCGGGACCAGGCATGCGCCGTTACGCCAGGCCAGCCACATTTCTTCGCAGCTCGCGTCGAAGGCCACAGAGAGTCCGGCGAGCACCCGGTCGCCGGTTCCGATCGGTTCGTCGCGCAGAAAAAGTCCGGCTTCAGCATCGACGAAGGCAGCCGCGGAGCGGTGGGTGACGGCGACGCCCTTGGGCACGCCGGTCGAACCGGAGGTGAAGATAACCCAGGCGTCGTCGTCGGGGGTTGGAATGTTTTCGTTCGGAAAGACCAACGACGGATCGTCCTGGCTGGCCACCGGGCGCCCCTGCAACGCTTGCAGGTCGAGGGCTTCGCGCGGCGTGAAAACGCTGTTTTCTCCGATGGTGCCGACCACGTGCGCTTCGGTGAAGACCAGCCGGGCGCGTTCCTCCGGGTCATCGGCGTCGACCGGAACGTAGGCGGCCCCGACGAACAACGTGGCCAGAATCGA
>Ga0307486_1002653_pt1 | contig 12282 bp, 10 predicted proteins | sample CBIW02metaG_FD_203663 | JGI IMG/M metagenome (GOLD analysis project Ga0307486, IMG submission 203663) | Sea-ice brine microbial communities from Beaufort Sea near Barrow, Alaska, United States - CBIW 0.2 | ecosystem: Environmental > Aquatic > Marine > Coastal | place: USA: Alaska | collected... | reverse complement strand
AGCTCTAATTGTAACTTTTAAATCATTCAACGAATTGTATGTAGTGCTGCCATCAATAGCTGAAATAGAAGATTTACTACCCTCATATAATTTTTTTAAACTTACGTTATTATGTAAGATATAGCCATCTCCGTTAACATTACCATCAGGTAACCTTAAGAAATAAGCAGTAGCATTTCTATAAGAAAATTTTAGTATTTGATGCCCGTTTATTGTCACGGTTGTTTTATTCATATTACTTCCATTGCCATTAGTGAAAGTATTTGACATAAACCTGATAGCTCTCAAACTCCCTTCTTCTCTTGCCAAATAAAAATTAGTTCCTGTACCATCGCCAGCATCTCCTGCGGTAATATGTAAGAAAACAACTTTTTTATTTGGATTTTTTAAATCGGTATAGGCATTTGGATTCATAAATAATTGCCAGTCGTCAGGATGGGCCGCTACATATACATTCGTGCTTTGTGCTATTATGGCAGAAAAACTAAAAAAAAATACTAAAAGCCATAAAAGTTTATCCATACCCAAAGACGGAATATTCCATACATTAATACAATTGTGAGAATATTTTCTCATTTCAAATTGCATAAGTTTAATACCGAAATCTTGATTCCCAGTTTTCATGATTTTTGATTTTTTTAAATTAACAATGGCCTGAAAAACTAAAAGATTTATAGAATTACCTCATCGCTCTGCTAAATTGTCATTGGCAGAACTACTACCCTCATCTTATCCTAAAGTTAAATCTGAACAACTTGATTAACAAGTTTTTATAGATAAATTAACGTATTTATAAACGATCAGTTAATGGGGTTTCTTCATTCAAAACAACTAAACTAGTGGCAGGTTTAGGTAAGTAATTGCATGTTATTCCTATTCAACCAAAAAAAAATTAGCATGTTATAAAGTGATAAAAAAAAGAAAAGTAGGCTCAAAATATTAGCGTTATGATGGCAAACACCTCAATCCCGATCTCATATAATTAACTATATTCGGATTTCTCTTCTTTATTAATTTTACTGAGTTTTTCCTTTTGTACATAAAATCCAAAAATAAAACCATAGTAAAGGTATCTTTTTGATAAGCGACGCGGTTCCTTACATAAACGTCCCAACCATTCTAAGCCAAACTTAAGCCATAGCCTACCGGGACGTTTTTTAGTACCCGAATAAAAGTCAAAAACTGCTCCTATGCAACATGTGATCTGAGCATCGATTAAATGGAGGTTTTCATAAGACCATTTTTCTTGCTTAGGCGCTGTCATTCCAATAAAAAGGACATCCGGTCCAAAATCATTTACTCCTTTTAACATTTTCTTATTATCCTCTTTTGAGAATGAGGATTTAAAAGGAGGTGAATAAATACCAACCCGAATTTGAGGGTATTCCGAGGATATTTTTTTTTGAATCTCTTTTAAGGTTTGTTCCGATGCACCTAAATAGAAACAACTTCCTTTCGTCTCATTTAAGTATTGAAGCAGGTATTGATGGCAATCTGCTCCAGCTATTTTTCTAATTCTCTCACCTTTAAGAAATTTTAGAGCCCATACAATCCCAATTCCATCGGGAAGTAAAATATCTGCTTTGATAAGGGATTCTTTAAAAAGTTGATCCTTTTCAGCAAGACAATAAGAGTATTGATTAATTGTATTAACCAATACTTTTCCTTGTTTAGGAATTTTTGCAAGTTGATCATCAAATAAGTTGTATTCAAAAAATGATCTTGTCCTTATTTCCTTTGATATTTTCACAGTCTTAATGATATAGAAATGATTCTGGTATTAAAATTATAAGCCTCAAGGTTTAATTATTTCTTAAGGCCCCGGAAAACAAATGATTTATTCATAAACGTTTTATTTTTATAAATAAAAACAATGCTGAATTCTTAAAATATAAATCATTCTTTAAAGATTATAATAAATTATTTTTGTTTTAATTCATTTAAATTTTGAAGAGCAATACTTTGATGAGCAATCAGTCTGTAAATTTTCCTTATGCCAACCTTTTTTTCAGCAGGAAGATGTAAAATATCCAGATACAAGTCTTCTTGACGAATATTTATATACGAGAAAGGGTTGGTCCCGCATCTTTTTATATTCCCCCCATTTCGGAAAGTGCCTTAACGTGTCTTTGATCTGTATAATTGGAATTGATAAAATCTTCCACTACGAAAAAGATGGCTGAAAAACCAAATTTCAATAACTTTTCCGCGGCCCATAGATCGCTAATGAGTCCAGCATCAAAAGTAATGGCCACGTGATTAATATTTTAGTTGTTATTGCACCCGATACTTTGGTATTCTTTAATCCCGGTTAATTGATTCGTAAAATCATCCTTCTTAAGGATGTGTTTATTACCAACATCCCCTATGCTTTTATTCAATGTTTAAGAAGGGAATTACATTTATATATTTTAGAAACAACGGTATGATTACTTACGGATAATAACGAATTAGACTAATTTCTGAATAATGTCATAAAATCGTTTTTCAAATACTTCCAGGGTAAAAAGCTCTTGGTATCGTTTTCTTCCTTTGTTTCCCATGGCACTCCGCAAGGCCGGGTCCCCAATAAGTATCTCTAATTTTTCTGCCAAAGCCCTGGCATCATGTTGTTGAACCAAATAGCCGGTTTGTCCATCTATGACCACCTCTGGAATACCTCCTTCATAGGTGGAAACCACAGGCAAAGAGAACTGCATGGCCTCCAAATTTACTAAACCAAAGGTTTCATAATAAGTTGGAAAAACAAAAATATCTGCTGATTCAAAGGCGGCTTCCTTTTCTATCCCATATTTTCGGCCAATGTATTGTACACTATTGCCAATACCCATGAGGTTAATTTTATCCTGAAATGCCGTGATGGGGATGTCTCCTTCGCCACCGATCAACACACATTTAAAGGGCAGTTTTTTTTCTTGCAACTGCCTACAGGCATCCAGGAGTACAAATATGCCCTTGGCCACTAATAAATTGGACAAAAATAAAATTTGAACCGGCTCTGTACTTAATTTCCTCACCGTCGTTGTTGTTTTCTGATTATCGGGAATGCCATTTGCACAAATGTATATACGCTCACGGGGGATGTATTTTTCTATATCGGAATAGAGATGTTTGGAAAGTAAAATGGCGTTGGCATCCTTGAATACCATTTTGTATAGCAAATTATCAAACCATTTATGTTGTCTTAAACGCACGCCCTTGTTATGAAAATGATACACCACTTTTTTATGAAATGATTTTACCAATAAGGCGACTATGGCATCTTTATAAAATCCGTTACCAGATGCCGTTAAAGTAAGATATACCAGGTTGGGTTTAAAGGTCACTAGATTATATAAAGTCCGCCAATTAATTCTCAGGTAGCGGATCAATTTTAACCAGCCACTCTTGCCAATTTCATGAACGCTTAAGGAGGTCCCCAGGTTAATATATCGACAATTGAAAGAACTATTTAAGCGCTCGCTTTGGCGAATAAACTGTCCCATCATGGCCGCACCATGAATTGGTGGAGGCAGGTGCAATATAAACAGGACTTTAGCTTTATCCATTATTTATGAACCTCCAGAAGGCCTGCGTTTGGAAGGTATTTAAAATCACCATTACCCGATATTATTTTAAGAATCCCTTCCAAATCCTCCCATAGGTTAAATTTTTCAATTTCCCATGAATGTCCCCATAAGTGAAAACAACCTCCATAATCATCAATTTGCCTCATATAAAAATCAACCATCTTAAATAGATCTGCTCTCGTACCTGAATGGGCATAAAGCCAAATAGCGTTAAATTTGAACCGCTTTAGAAGATGCTTAAAATAAGTGAAATGATCGTGTTTGTAAAGTTGCAACGTAGTAGGCAATACGTTATTTGAATCCAACCCAGATGTGCTTAATAATTCGGTGGTTCTAAGCAATTTGAAACCTGAATTTAAGGCATATTCCACAGCGGGTTTGTTATACACCCCTCCGGGAAAGCAAAAAGAAAGGGGTTTATTACCTAACAATTCTTCTAACCAGGTGTAGCAGCCTAAAATTTCCTGTTCAAAAAAATTGATTGATGTTGATCGAATTCGAACGTGACTCAAAGTATGCCCACCAATCTCGAACTGTTGGGCGAGATCAAAAATCGAATTTTCTTTCATTACCTCATACTCATCATTCCTTTTAGGCACATAAAAAGTTCCTGCCATATTATACTTGTTTAGTAGCTCCGCAATTCTATTATCTGCGGGATAACCATCATCCCAACTAGTAGTGATTATTTTCATTCTGGTTGTCTTTTAAAAAGTGGCTCCCTATTTAAGGCAGTTAATTAACGAGTACTCACTCCCAATTTAAATTTAGGCATCAAGTTAAAATATGTGATCTATTTAATTTTTTTTCGCATTCAAAAATTCAAAACAATCTAAAAGTCCGTTAACCATTTTCTCTATTGGGAATGTGTTTTCAACAGCATATTTTAGATTTTGATGAAATTCCTCTTGTATACTTTTATTTTTAAGATAATCATTAACTTTTAGAGCCATGGCTTCCAATGTATGATTTTCTAAAAGGAATCCTGTTTTGTTATGAATTACATATTCTACCTCAGGACTATGTGCCGGGTAACCATTTTTCGTTTGAAATGAAAGAACGGGACAACCGAAACAAAAGGCATGATTGACAGACAATCCTAAATATCCGGGATTTATCATCAAATCATTTACAAACAGAATTTGCCCTGTGGCAAGGTCATCATGAATTGCACCATGGAAATAAAAATCTTTTTTATTAAAATTATTATCGACCCGGGCCCTTATTTTAGGTAGCATCTCACCCTCTCCTATAAAGTGAATTCCAACCGAGATGTTAAAATTTAACAGCAGGTATTCATAAAGATCAAGTAACATTTCCGGCTTTTTAGATGCCAACATTCGTCCAATAAAAACCAGATTAAATTCATGTTTTATCCCAAGTCTTTGCTTTATACTGGTTTTTCCTTCTTCCTCCAGCTTAATTCGTATGTCCGATAGTGCATTTGTGTCTAATGTATTTTGAGCCACAAAAACCGAATCCTCATTGAGATAAGGCGAAATCACTGCTTTGTCAAATTGACTGTATACAATGTTCGCATCTACTAATCGCATTAAAAAAAGCCTGTATTTATCAATTAATTTATTCATAGGATTAAATCCCGTCTTTCTGTTATAGCCATGAGACCAGAATGCAAGCCTTATTTTATATGCTTTGCATAAATAAATTATTATGGGAAGATTAATCATACCAACTGCCAGTTCGCAAAAGATAACCTCTGGTTTGACTTTTAAAATTTCCTTTATAGGAAACAAAAGAACTTTTGTCTCTTCTTTAGCATACTGAAAAGAATGAATAGGCTTTGAATAACTGGATTTTGCAGTTAATATACCTGAATTATTATTTCCATATAATAATTTAAAATCTATGTGTTTCCGTAGCTGATCAAAAATCGGTTTACGGTAGCTGCTAAATACTCTTTCTATGATAACTAACTTCTCCATTTCAGTTGTGAAAAATTAAGTGTAGACTATTGCTGTTTATTTAACAAATCGCATATATACTTTTCCTAATAAAGGTCATCAAAAGAATCTGTAATAGCGCCAAAATCATCAATATCAGAATGGTAAATCTATTTACAATGGCTACATTAACTCAGGAATCCAGCCCAAAGTTATCGGCATTTATGATAAAATTAGTAGAAATCATTAATTATAAATTGGTCACCCCATACATTTTAGACCAAACTTCAAGATTGATCACTCTCCAAAATGGGAAATTCGGATATTTAGAAGGGTTTTTGAACTTTTCTTTAATTTTTGCAGCATCCCAGATCGTTTTCGACTTGAAACTTGAAGAAGAAAGAATATCAAAAATATATTTACGCAAATTTTCATCTTTAGTAATATAATCTGTAAAAGGAGTTTGAAATCCTATTTTTATCCTGTTATTGGTAATATTATCAGGCAGTTTTTTCCCGATAGTATCTCTGATTATAAGTTTAGTACGACCTTCTTTAAATTTCATCTCTTCAGGTATGGAGAAAGCGAATTCCATCAATCTGTAATCCATGAAAGGGGACCTTACTTCTATAGATTGCTGCATAGAAGAAACATCTTCATAATGAAGTATGGTATTAAGCCCCTGGTGATTGATTGCGTTTAGAAGGTAACGATTAAAGTTGTTTCCTTTTAATGAAAATTTATATTGCGACTTATAGTGGTCTTTGCAGTTCTTTACAAATTCTGGATTCAGAGAGTCTAGAGACTTCTCCGTATGTTTAGCTCGTAAATAAGATGCAAAGGGTGGGTTGAGTAGAGATTTTATCATCTGTGAAATAAGAAATGGTTTGGAATGACCATTCTTTTTATTCAATATTTTAAATTCTTTCCAGAAGCTCTTTTTCCCCTCTACCAGTTTGTCCAGTAAAAAGGCCCCTGTAATGTAACGATCGTAACCTGCAAAGGCTTCATCGCTTCCCTGCCCATTAAGCACTACTTTTATACCCTTCTTATTACAGGTTTTCATGATATTATTGTGGGCAAAGCTGGTAAATGAAAATAAAGGATGATCTAAATCGTAAATAATCTGATCAAAATCTTTTACCAGATTTTTAGTTTCGATCTGCATCTCATGCAGCTTAATGTGCTTGCATGTCTTAATAAATTCCCGTGCGATTGCAGTTTCATCATCTTTAAAATTAGGAAAAGAAGCAATATAGGCATGAATCTCGTTCTGATCCAGATTTCCGCTTTCAATTAAATCATCTGTTACCCTTGCGATAGCGGAAGAATCTAACCCGCCACTTAATAAAAGGGCTACCGGTACATCGCTCCTGTACCTCAACTTTACCGCACTCTCAAAAAGCTCTTCAAATTCCTGCTCATAATTTTTCGAACCGTCATGCTTATACATGTCTTCTTCTAATTTCCAAAAGGAGTCGATTTGCATTTTAGAATTTTCAATAGTGAGAACGTGTCCAGGCAGCAACTCTTTACAATCTTCAAAAAAAGTTTCACCATCATTTATTCGGTAGCCGTAGGCTAAATATTCATATACTTTATTGTGGTTTGCATTGGTAAACTGAAAAACCGAATGCAGGGATTTTAACTCACTGGAAAAATAAAGCAGTCCGTCCTGGATCGTATAATAAAAAGGTTTTACTCCCAGGCGGTCCCTGGAACAAAAAAGTCTTTTTTTACGGAAATCATAGATGGCAAAAGCCCACATCCCGTTGAAATGGTCCACACAATCATCTCCATATTCTATATATGCTTTCAAGATCACTTCAGTATCACTCTTTGTTTGAAAAGTATGGCCCCGTACGATAAGCTCGGTTTTAATTTCCAGGTAATTATAGATTTCACCATTAAAGACGATCACTACATCCTTTTTTTCGTTTAACATCGGCTGGTTTGCAGTTTCATCCAGATCTATGATACTTAATCTTCTAAAACCCAGTACAAATGAACTCCCTGGGAAAGAACCTGATGCATCCGGCCCCCGATGGGATATCTTATTATTCATTTTGGAAATCGTAGCCATACAGTCAATTTTATGGCTTATTTCAACGTCCTGATCGATGCTTATTATTCCATTTATACCACACATTTAGTAGCGGATTTAAATTGTTAATTGAAAAATTAATATTTTATAAGATAAAATTTAAATGTTAGAAAAGATCCTGCAACTGCACATTCAACTTTTCCCCAAAAACTTTCCAGGTATTTTCTGAATAGAATGAACTCAACTCTTCGAAGTTCACGTAATCATTTTTTCCGGTTCTGTTGATACTTAGAATATCCTCATACTCCTTAAAAGTTTTTAAAAAGCTTAGGCTGCTAATATCTTTAAAAGAACCATTTTCAGGTCCAATAATTTTAACTCCCATACTTAAAGTATCCATCAAAGCCCCTGAACTTAGTACAGAAAAGGTTTTATGTGTAAAAAGGATAAAATCAGCCTGATCTGCCATTTTTTTTATTTCCTCCAATGAAAAGAAATGGTCTTTAAAAGTAATATTTTCATTCAAATAGGGTATCATTTCATTTTTATAAGAAGAAATAAAGCATTTCCCTGCAATCAGCAGATTTACCTTTTTCCCTTCTTCGGAATCATTCAAAAATTTTAGAAATTCCAGCACTCCTTTATAAGGCTCAATAGTTCCCCAAATTAGAAAATCATATTTTTTTAAAGATTTTGACTCCTTTATCTTCTCTGGATTCTTTCGCATGGGATGATTAATATAACGAACCTTTGATACCTGTTCAGGGTAGTATTCGCTAACAAATAAAATCCCATCACTAGAATGCGTCACTATCAAATCTGAATATTTCATCAATATCTTATACATAAAATCTGTCCAGTGATTTTTTGCAATAAAATGAGAATATTTATTATGAAGTATCCACACGATTTTTTTTTTTAAAATCCTGGCCATAAATAAAAAGAAGAGGAAAAAGAGCATCTGGAGTTTCCCTAACGTATATATTGGCAAATCTTCTATCCAATTTAAGATATAAATATCTGTGTGTACAATATATTTAAAAAAATCTAAAACCCCTTTATGATTCTCTTTTCGATTGATTATATGAAAATTTCCTTCCATGGATTTTTGAAAATCTTTAATATAAGGATTTGGAGAGGCTTCCTTTTCATAATCGAATTGGGGATAAAAATAGATGTTCTTCATAATTTAATCTTCAAAGCATTGGGCCAGTTGTCTACTTCCCATTCCCATTAACAATATTAGAAATGCATTTTTGAAAATCTGCAGAAACGATACCGGTATCATGTCTGGTTTCGGCTATATACTTGGCTTTTTCCGCTATATTTTTTCTTAGAGTTTGATTTTGAAGCAAGTCTGAAATATTTTTAGCAAGTGTTGAAACCTCATTATTTATAACTATAGAAGCCCATCCATATTCATTTGCATATTGAACCAGGGCTGTATCTTCAGGTGAAAATATAATTATAGGTGTACCGCTGGCCATATACTCGGGAGCTTTAGTTGGCATAGAGTATTTAATGAATTTAATGGATTCCTCATCAAAATCATAAGGCAGGATTAAGAAATCTGTTTCAGCGAATACTTTAGGAAGATATTCATAAGGTACAAAATGTTGATATTCTACATTTTTAAAATCATATATCCATCCTGGGACATCTGCTGTTTGAATTATAAATTTTACTTTTCGATTGAAGTCTTTATTTACTATATCTACTGCACGCGCAATCATTTTGAGTGAATCATCTATACCCAAACCAATTCTTCCTGCATACAGAATGGTTGGGGTTTCTTTTAGTTGATAGGTTTGACGCTGTTCTTTTTTCCAGAAGTCCAGTGCAATAGGATTATGAAAAGTTATAAATTCTTTACCATATCGATGTTTATATTCACAAGCCATATAATCACTTATGCTCATAGCCACATCGGTATTTTTAAGTAACACCCTAAAATTTTTATCGACCTTTTCCCTCCAGTATTTTGCAAAAACCCCCTTACGATCCAATACTGAAAGCCAGTCATCCATCATATGGAAAACAAATGGCTTTTTGGTATATTGTTTAATCTGCAAACAAAAAAGAATGTCGTCAAGGTTACTGGCCTGGGCATATATAACATCAGGTGAAAACTCATCTATCCAGTTACAGAACTTAGCAGATAATTTTGTCCGTATCATAAAGTTTGAGAATCCAACAAAATCCAAAAGCGGATACACATATTTATCAATTATTTCTCCTCTGGTTTTAGCTTTATCTTTAACAATATTTTTTGTGGCACTATCAGTAAAACTTACCTTCCCTGAATAATATTTTCTCGAAAAAAAATTTAGGGGAAATATCCATTTTCGTTCTTCAGATCCAAGCTGATAGTAATTATTACATACCGAAAAATCCATATCTGGAGTAAGGCCGTATCCGGAACAGGCTACTGCAAGCTTATTTCCTTTCCAATTTGAAAACAAATTGGAAAGGGTGATTCCGCCACCAGTATTATTGACAAACGGTTGATTTATGATTAAAACTTTTGGGATGGGCATAGCTGAAATTTTAATTCTTTGGATTTTGGATATTCTGAGATAGTTCGACAGGATTTTTATACCCTCTAAAATAATCGACAAGAATCTGTTCTGGGATATCTCTTATAGTTTTGGAGTAGCAAATCCCAACTGCTATCCACAATAAGATATACTGCATGGTGAATGTATGTATTGTTGAAGGGTACATATTTACTAATACCCATAATATCCACATAGCAGCAGCAGCTTTACTAAGCATATTGTTAGAATGAAAAAGCCCCTTAAAAAAAGCCGGGATCGTTATCAATAAAAAAAGAGATAGAGAAATTAGTCCACCTTTCAAAATTAGGTTAAGATAGTCTGTCTCGATAGGCCCCTGTAACTGGTCACTTCATTAGGATCTATACCTGGACAAAAATATTCTCCCATCATTCCCCTACCTATTATCCAATCTTTAATACCCATGTCCTGATAAAAGCAAATTTCTACACCCGATCTAGTATCTTCCATACATCAATCAATAAAATTTCTAACATTCCATCTTGGACCACATTAAAAAATTCCATAAAAAAAACACTTAGTAATATTAAAATTAAAACAATGAAAAATTTAATACTAGCATTGAAAAGATAGGAAAGATAAAATAATACCAACGGTAGCAATTCAATTAATAATAAACCTCTCCTTGCTCTGATTACTGCAAAGAATACAGTTAGTACTAATACTTTTATTGCAAATACCTTTCTTCAATTCTGAAATACCAATAATTTATAATTTCATTTCTAATTATTGGTTTACATTAATTAAATTTCTTTAGTTCAATTCTTCTCAAAACATCTTTTAAAGAAATTTGATTGCCTTCATAATAAGTAGGATAATGCTTAAAAAATATTTCAAAAATTTTTTGCGGGGTTTCCTTAAAATCGTAATCTTTTTTTATCTTTTTTAATTTTGTTTCTAAATCATCTTGGCCGCTATATACAACGAAGCATTCCGGAAGCGAGCCTGGAGCATAAACCTTTGGATTTTCATCTAATCGCCATGCCATTGGCCATGAAGAATCGGGTGTAAAAATATGATTGCCGCAACATAAACATTCTGCAATAGGCAACCCAAAGGATTCCAAAAATTGTATAAAAAAGAAAGTAGCTTGCTGATAAATACTTCGAATTTCAGATATAGTGTATCTTTTTTCCAATGAAATATAAGGGATATTTAATTTCTTCAATGCTTGTATTTGTTCATTGCGATAATGTTCGTAACCTGGACGCGCAAAATCCACTACAGCCATAATTTGTTTTTTAACATTCGGCCTTAACCCCGTTCCCTTAAGATAAATTCCAATTTGGCTCCACGGTGGTGCTGGTTTATTCTTTATTTCTGTTATGTCAGTCACCGACAGATGCCAATTGTATCGCTCTATTGTCGGTTGTTCCTTATTTTTCAACATCTCAAGTACATTAGGTGCATTTCCTAAATAATATACTTCATAAAAAATTATTGGTATACTACCAACAATTTCATTTAGTCTTTCAATATCATATGAATTATAAAAAAAACCTATCGGAGAACAATCAGAGATAATAATTGCGTCAAAAGTCTTTAGCTTATGTATGAAGAGCCTATCGGTAACAAAAAATATCATCTTATAAATAAACCATTTATAGTAAGGATATCTTTGACGTACCACACTATATTTTAATAGCCGCTTAAATGCATTAATTTGATAAAATATTTTTGAATTAATATTCAATAAAGAAAGTTGTTCGGCTAAACTTTGAGCTAAAATTTTAGGACTACTATTTTGTGGTCGGGTTACGATGGCTATCTTAATCATAATATCATTGTCTCTTTTGTGTTGGGTAAATTTTAATATTTAGATGCTAAATTTATATCTTAACTTCCTGTCCTATTTTTGGGAAGTACCATAGTCCTTTTTCTCGTATTAATTACATAATCGCTTTAGATAAATTATTATTTGGAAAAATCCATTTTCGTTCTTTAGAACCCAGCTGATAATAGTTATTACATAACTTGGGATCCATATCTTCGGCAAGCAAATATCCCGAGCATGCAACGGCCAGTTTTTCCCTATCCCAGTTACCGAAAAGATTTGAAAGGGTAATCCCACCGCCCGTATTGGAATTGGAGGGTTGATTTATTATTAAAACTTTGGGCAAGAGCATCTTTATATTTTTTAATGGGTTTGATTTTGGATATCTTCAGAAATTTCTTTAGGATCTTTATATCCC
>Ga0307486_1002652_pt1 | contig 12285 bp, 11 predicted proteins | sample CBIW02metaG_FD_203663 | JGI IMG/M metagenome (GOLD analysis project Ga0307486, IMG submission 203663) | Sea-ice brine microbial communities from Beaufort Sea near Barrow, Alaska, United States - CBIW 0.2 | ecosystem: Environmental > Aquatic > Marine > Coastal | place: USA: Alaska | collected... | reverse complement strand
AACATATCCATCTCCTTATACCCCGTTTTTAATAAATCTTCCAGGTAAAGTAAAGCCGTTTCATAATCACCATCGCCAGCACTTAAGGATATAATTGATCTATAACCTTCAGGATTTTCCCTGTCAAAAACAGTTTGAAGAATTGCGGTAAATATCAATCTATCTATATGGGCTTCTGTCTCACTTAATTCCTTATAAGTAGTTTTCGCCAGGAATTGTAAAAGTCCCTCCAGCCTGTATGCCATTTCAGCTTCTGCCCTATTTTCATTTTGTTGAAATCCTTCCAACTCCTTTATTTGTTGATTCCACCATCCTATATTTTCAAAATTTGAGGAAATAACATCTTCATTAAAAAAATAAATATATTGTTCTTTGAGTTCAGCTTCTTTTATAGCGGCACGACTATATTCCCGACGTTGTTCTTTAAATATTTTTTCACGCCTCAGATTTTTTTGCCTGTCTTTCAGATCATTATTTTTATCAAACAAAGCATATTTATCTTTCATTTTGTCCAACAACTCATAAGATTTAAATAGTTGTAATGACCTTCTTAATACTTCTGCAGTTTTAATTTCCTTCTGATATAAACTTTCCATCAAGATAGGATCTTGCGGAATTAAACTTTTAGACAGGGCTTGCAGCGTGAAATCTCCCAAAGCTTCGGAAATTACATTTGCATTGGGCCATTGGTAGGCACCATCAAATTTATACAAGCTCGCGTTATTTCCCTTTTCACCCAAAAACCGGATACTTTCTCTCATTTTGTAAAACATGAAATCGTGAGTCCCAACCAATCCTACAATTGAGAAATTTACATCCTTTTTTAAAAGATCAGCTTTTAGCCAGATATCCCCAACCGCTAAGACCCCCTGAATATTGTTGTAAACAGCCGGAATTGCACTTGCCACCTCTGCGCCTTCAGCCAAACCGGCTGTATAGATTCTCTTTCTGTCAACCGAAAATAAATTAAAAACCCGGGACATTAACCTTGTACCAACCTCTAAATTATTCAGTAAAGAATCTTTACTATTTATATTATTGGAAGCGACTATCACATATCCCTGCTCTTCGGCAGGCTGTCTAAACAGCTGAACCACGGATTTCCCCCTGCCATCAGGATCAAATACAAAAAAAACTGGCCAGGATTTTTCATTTGAATAATTTGTAGGGAGATAAATCGCAAAGGTTTCAGAAAGGCTATCATTTACTGAAAGATTATCGTTAACAGCACCTTTTCTGAGAGTAATTTCCTGGGCAAAAACAATTGAAAATGAGAAAAGGAATAGTAAGATGTATATGTTTTTCACTTAATTTAATTTTATTCCTATAAAATTAAGGTTTTGTAACAACATAAAAAAAGACCCCTGGGTAGGAGTCTTTTATTTAGTCTCTTAAAATTGAGAATTGGTATTATTTTTTAACTCTTTTTAACCTCATTCTACTTTTATCAGAAAAAAATATTTGAGCGATTACAGATACTATAAGTAAATCTGCAAAAATAAGGAACAAAACCCTCACGGCTATAACTCCATAAAAAGTCAACCCCGCAAAACCTATTAAGCCAGTTAAGGCGGTTGCAATCAGGAAAACTAATGTGTACTTTTTCATAGTCTTTTCAATTATTGGGCAAATTTAACTATTGAGTAGTCGAACGATTACTAAATAAATTACAATTGACTAAAATTTAACTAAAATTAATTTTCTCAATTCAATAATTATTCCATTTCAATAACTGAAAATCAGGTATTTAATTTTTACCAACATTGGTTTATTTAGACTCAATAGCGATTATTATAAAATTAAGCCCTACTTTCGCGGCCGGTTGCCATCTTCTCCAAAAAGGCAACATGTTACACATTAGTCTGCCCACAAATTTTAAACCCGGTGCAGCATTTATAACTCATACATGACATTTAACGATTTAGAATTAACTGAACCCCTACAAAAGGCAGTTCATCAAGTAGGATATAAAACTCCAACACCTATACAACAACAATCCATTCCCGCCATTTTAGCTGGCAGGGATATTTTAGGATGTGCCCAAACCGGCACCGGGAAAACCGCTGCTTTTTCCATTCCAACAATACAATTATTAAACGAAAACACACAACCACTTAACCAAAAAGCGAATATTAAAAGCCTGATCCTTACTCCCACCAGAGAACTCGCGATTCAAATTGGCGAGAGTTTATCAGATTATGGCAGGTTCAGCAGGCTTAAACATTTGGTTATTTTTGGTGGAGTATCCCAACATTCCCAGGTACAGGCATTGAGAAACGGAGTGGATATCCTGGTTGCAACTCCCGGAAGACTTTTGGATTTAATGGATCAGGGATATATTTCCTTGTCCAAAGTTGAAATTTTTACCTTAGATGAAGCCGACAGGATGCTGGACATGGGCTTTGTACATGATGTGAAAAAGGTGATCAAAAAAATTCCAGTAAAACGCCAAACCTTGTTCTTCTCGGCTACTATGCCAGATTCTATTATGGCTTTGGCTAACAGCATCCTCACCAATCCATTGAAAGTGGAAATAAAACCCGTTACCACAACAGCAGAACTAATAACGCAAGAGTTATATTATATTGATAAAACCAATAAAAAGAATTTATTATCTGACTTGCTGAAATTATCTGATGCAGATCGGGTTTTGGTATTCACCAGGACCAAGCATGGCGCTAATAAAGTAGTGAAGGATTTGATAAAGGAAGGAATTAAAGCGGAAGCGATCCACGGAAACAAAACCCAGAATGCCCGTCAAAAAGCCTTGAAAAATTTCAAGGATAAAACCACCCGGGTATTGGTCGCAACCGATATTGCAGCGCGGGGAATTGATATTGACGAGCTCGCATTGGTGATCAATTATGAAATTCCAAATATTTCGGAAACTTACGTTCACCGAATCGGAAGAACAGGTAGAGCAGGTGCAAGTGGGAAAGCGATTTCTTTCAGTGATTATGAAGAGAAAGCATTTATAAGAGACATCCAAAAATTGATGGATCTAAAGATTCCTGTAATAGAGAACCACAGCTATCCGATGGAATATTTTGAGATTCCGGAGAAAAAACCTCAACAGGGAAGATCTTCAAGAAACCAAAGCAAAAAACCGGTTTCAAAAAAACCAAATACCGGAAAATCAACAAACAGGAAACGTTTTTGAAAGATCAAAAAATAAATAATGGCCATTCCGAAAATTTCTTTGGAGACTACCGCGATTTTTGGTGGAACAAGGCATTTTTAGATTTAACCGCTCAGCGGCTGGAACTCCAAAGTCATAAAACCATGCTGGATGTAGGCTGTGGTAACGGCCACTGGACCCGGATCATGGCATCATTTATTGATAAAAATGCCGAAATAACAGCTGTTGACAGTGACGCGAGGTGGTTTACGAAAAATAAAGAATTAAAAGAACATTTTTCTAAAATGGGCATTTCCTTCAATTTAAGTGAAGGAAATGCTCAAAATCTCCCGTTTCCGGATAACAATTTTGATTTTGTTACCTGCCAAACTTTATTGATCCATGTTCCGGAGCCGCAGAAAGCAATAAATGAGATGAAAAGGGTTTTAAAACCCGGCGGCACCCTGCTTTGTGTGGAACCCAATAATATTGTACAAAGTCTGACGAAAACATCTCTCACAAAAAACGATTCAATAGAAGAAACCCTGGACCATATCAAATATCGATTGATAATTGAAAAAGGGAAAAAAAATATGGGCCGTGGTGACAATTCCCTGGGGGATCTTTTACCGGGAATGTTTGCCCTGGAAGATCTTAGCAATATTGAGGTACGCCTCTCAGACAAAGCCATCGCGATGTATCCTCCTTACGATAACGAGGAACAAATGGCCACTTTAAAACAATGGTTGAACGGTAGTTCCTGGAAATCCAATACACAAAAGGACATCGATTTTTTCAGCGCAGCGGGAGAAGAATTTATGCAATTTTATTTTGAATATCAGGAAAAATATGCAAACCAGGCAGATCATGTTATGGGTGCTCTTCAACGGGAACAATATCACGCAGCCGGAGGATCTTTGATGTATCTGGTAAGCGGGACAAAATAGTTTAGTTACAAACTTTGCATTCCATTATTGTTTTTGCTTCCCCTACCAATTTCCCATGTTTATTTAAAGAATATGAACAACAATTGATATAGCCTTCCTGCAATAATTTGCGCCCTCTTTGAATTCTGGATTTTGCGCCAGAGATGGAAATTCCTAAAATTTCAGCTACATTTTTTTGTTTCATATTGTAAATTTCACTTAACAAAAGGGCTTGCTGATATTTTTCCGGCAATTCATTGATCAAAGGCATGAGACAATTCTCAGCAGTATGGGTAGATTCGGCTACTTCTTCCTCTTTTAGCTCGGGTAATGAGGTTGTTGGAGTTTTATTTCTAAAATAATCTGTTACCGTATTCCCGGAAACTGTGTAGAGCCAGGACCTTATTTGTTGCCTGTTATCTAATTGAGGAATTTTTAAATGAACTTTTATGAATACCTCCTGCAGCAAATCTTTAGCAAGATCTGCATCGCCGGTTTTAGAAGTAATAAACCGCAGTAATTCTTTGGAAAATTCATCCCATAAGTTTTTGGTTTCCATAATGTAAAAATACAAAAAAGCCTTCAACTTAAATAATTGAAGGCTTTTTTAGTTTAGCAATTGCAATTGGAACAGGTGCAATTTGCACAGGTACAATTCTTACAATCTCCCTTTGCGCAAGCCTCACAACTGCAATCACAGGTTTTGGTATCTTTCATAGTAATTTTATTTATATGGTTTCTTTTTATAAGACGCAGGATATTGAAAAAAGACGCAGATTTCAGGTTTTATTTTTTAAATAAAAAGTGCTTTGATGAGATTCAGGTCTTATCAATGACATTCTACAGCCGAAGAAACAAGTTCGGTTACAGGTTTGGGAGACACATAAGGAATCCCCAATCCCATTCCCCGTAAAATAAACAGCATGCCTGTGATCACTACAAATACAGGGATAAGCCTCCTTACTTTTTGCCTTGTTTTCCCTTTCAGGAAGGACATAAAATAAATGCTGGTTGTCATTAAAGGCACAGTTCCCAATCCAAAAACCATCATATATAAACTGCTCTGTAAAACGCTACCGGCCGCGAGGGACGCAAAAATGGCTATATACAGTAATCCGCACGGTAGAAATCCGTTGAGGAAACCTATGGTGAAAAAAGTATCTGCTGATTTTTTCTTAAGGGATTGCCCTAAAGCACTTTTCACCTTCCCTACTGCTGAATAAAAATATTTGGAGAAGTTATACTTCTGAAAGGTTTTATGCGGAAGGACAACTATTAAGATCATCAAAATGCCAATTGCGATAGAAAGCTGCTGTTGCAATACAAAGAGGTAAAATCCTTTTCCTAGTAACCCGAACAAGGCTCCAATAATGGCATAGGTAAAAATCCTCCCAAGGTGATAACTGCCAATTTGCAGGATCTTTTTAAAATTATTGGATCTGTCTACAGGCAACATAAAGGCAATTGGGCCACACATTCCTACACAATGCAAGCTTCCCAAAAGTCCTAAAATTAAAGCCGAAAGTAGCATCCAAATAAGGTTTTAATAATTAAAAATTGATGTTTTTCCTAGTGAGATAGGTTTTTCCATTTTGGTCCCATTTTACACTGATATTCCATCTACCCGCTGCAATTTCATTCTTTGGAACAAACATTTTTTGACCTTCTAGAATGATAGTTTTTGTGAAATCAAGATTTTTATTTGATGGCCTGTAAAACGTCACAATGCCATTAATATGAGAAGAAGCTTCATTTTCCGGGAAATCAATCATAACTCCGGTTTCAGTTTGTTCAATAACAACATTTTCAGTCAGCTCAATTGCATTCTTCTCAGCATCAAGTTCATCCTGAAAACCAATTTCCTGTTTGTAATATTCCTCAACTACCAAATCATATTGATATTGATCATCTGTAAACATTTTGACGACAAAATATAATATGAAAGACATAAATGCCATCATAGCGATTACTATTCCTGTTCCCCAGTTTATTTTCATATTTTACTAGTATTGAGTAGTTAGTATTGAGATTTTAGATGTAAGAATTGAGATATTAGATATGAGATCAGTCTTATACTCGATTATTTCTTTGCCGCACTCAGTCAGGTCTTCTACTTTTTTAAATCTTGTTTCTTGTTTCTTATATTTAGCCACGAATGCACGAATGTTTCTCTTTTTTCTTTTCTCTACTTTCTCATTCTTTTCCTTCAGCTCTAAACTTCTAACCTCGTACCTCTAACTTCCCTTTAGTCTTGGTTCTGTATTCTTCTCTTCTCTATTTTCTCTTCTCTATTTTCACTTCGGCCTCCAATATTTCATCTAAACTTCTAACCTCGTCCTCTAACTTTTTTTAGTCTTTTCTCTATATTCTTTTCTCTATAATCTATATTCTTCCTTAATAACTCCGTGGTCCAAGAAAGTTTGTGGTGGCTGTTTCAATACGTTTATTATTCCTGTACACTCCAATTTTTACCTTGTTTTTATCCCCATTAAGCTCAGAAGCTTTTATTTCAAGGAACAAAGTGCCCTTGACCATTCCTTGTGCAGGAATGAAAAGATTTTCATGTCCTACCAACTTGATTTTTCCTTCGTGAGACAGAAGTTTGAGTTCCACATTATCAATGTCTTTATTGGTTTTATTAAGGATTTTAAAAGTAAATACATTGCTTATAAAATTGTTGTCCACTCTTTCATACAATTGCCCCGGAAGCCTAAGGATATTAGCCTGAACATCATTTCTTAAAAATAACATCCCTATTAAAAGTCCGACCAGGATAAAAAGAACGGCTGCGTAGCCCTTCATTCTTGGGGTAACTTTGAATTTTTCCTTTTTCTCTATCTCATCTTCACTTGCAAAACGGATGAGGCCTTTTGGCAGGTCCACTTTTTCCATAATGCTGTCACACTCGTCAATACAAGCTGTGCAGTTGATGCATTCCAGTTGGGTTCCATTCCTGATATCAATTCCGGTTGGACAAACATTTACACATTGGAAGCAATCAATACAATCTCCGACTCCTAAAGTTTCTCTATTTTCTTCTTTTTTGAATTTTTTTCGACCCTTCTCTCTTTCTCCTCTTTTATGGTCATAAGCTACTATTATAGATTTATTGTCTAAAAGAGCGCCTTGTAACCTACCGTAAGGGCAGGCAATAATGCAAACCTGTTCCCTAAACCAAGCGAAAACAAAGTAAAACACACAGGTAAATATCATCAATGAGATTAAAGTGCTCACGTGTTCTGAAGGATCTCCGGTGATATACTCCAACACCAGATCTCCACCAATTAAATAAGCCAAAAAGACATTGGCAATAAGAAAAGAAATTACAAAAAATATACTCCATTTAAGAAGTCGTTTGGTGATTTTCTCGGTTGTCCAGGCCATTTTAGCCAGTCGGATCTGTTTTCCCCGATCACCTTCAATAGCATATTCAATGCGCCTGAATACCATTTCCAAAAAAATAGTTTGCGGACAGATCCATCCACAAAATATTCTCCCGAAAGCCACCGTAAAAAGGGTAATAAAAACCACCACAATGATCATGGAAATAACAAACAGGTAAAAATCCTGCGGCCAAAACGGAAATCCAAAAATATTAAATTTTCTCTCGAGGACATTAAACAGCAAAAACTGATTGCCATTGACTTTGAGAAAAGGAGATCCAATCAAAAAAACCAGGAGGAAATAACTAACCCATTTACGGTATTTATAAAGTTTTCCACTTGGCTTTTTAGGAAACACCCATTTTCGTTTTCCTTCTTCATCTACTGTCCCAATACTATCTCTAAACTTTTCCTGGGTATCCATCTTTTCTTTCCTTAACTATGTTTTTTTGAGATCGTTGCTTCCTGAGAAATTCTTAACGACCCAAAATATTTTATTTTTTATTCTACAAGGCTTTTTCAGCAACCCATAAATCGCCATCCGGTGCTTTAGGATCCGGCGGATTTGTTCCCTGTAAGCTTAAGATATAACTTCCTACCTGTGCCATTTCAGCAGGTTTTAAATCCTGTTTCCAGGAAATCATTCCCTTTCCAGGTCTTCCCCCTTCAGAAATAGTATTAAAAACAGTGGAGATATCACCTCCGAAAATCCAATATTCATCGGTTAAATTCGGACCAATTCCCCCGCCTGCATCTGCTCTATGGCAAGCGACACATTTTTCGATAAAGATCTGGTTCCCAATTTTCAGGTCTGCTTCCTCAGTAAGCAAAGTTACACTGCTGGCGTCTACCAAATCTGGTGCATTCTTTTTATATTCTTCTACCGCAAGTTGTGCCTTAGCCATTTCAATTTGAAATTCTTCCTTCTGTGTAATGCCTCCAAAAACATGAAAGTAGGCCATATAGGCAAATGCAGCAATTATTGAAGCATAAAACCCATACTTCCACCAGGGTGGCAAATCATTGTCCAGTTCCTGAATACCATCATAATCATGGTCCAAAAGAATTTCTCCTTCAGCTTCCATAGGTTTCGTACTTGTTAACCTAGAATTTAAGTTCTTGAACCACTTGCCAAATTTCGCTTCCTTCTCTGATTCAATCCTCAGATAATTATCCCTTGCTTCTTCATTGAGGGATTTAAAAAGTACACTTCCCAGTGCTGCAATAGAAATTTCGATAGCTATCGCCACAAGAAATATCACTGCCAATACTAAAATCAGGATCGGATAGGTTAGAATTGCCAGTCCACCACCCGTGGGAATTAAAAATTCCATAAGGGCAAATGCTATTGCAACCAGTGCAACTATTCTTAAAACAGGTAGGATTGATTTCATCTGTAAATATTTATTGTTTTTTTATTGATCCCCGGATAGCTATCGGGGGTAATTCGCATATTTTCATTAAAGTTTGCATTGAGTTTCCGTTATGCTTATTTCATAGTTCAGTTTCGTTATTGGAATCGAATGGAATTTTACTCACCTCGTCCACATATTCCTTTTTTGCGGTTATTACCCAAGATATCAAGAGTGCAAAGAAGATAAAAAATATGAGCAAAGAGATGATAGGGTAGATTTCTACCCCTTCGATACTTGACATGTGGCCTTCAATAAATTTAAACATATCTAGGGATTTTTATTCGTTACTGGTTATTTTAATATCTGTTCCAAGTCGTTGAATGTAGGCGATAAGAGCAACTATTTCACGGTTCCTCATTTCCACAAATTCTACATTATTTTCTTTTGCCTGGGCTTTATTGGCTTCATAGTTTTTAGCAAAATCAGGATCGGAATGAAGATTTTCTTCAATAGAAATTCCCTGTTCCGTCATCCATTCCTGTGCCCGGGCAATATCCTGTGGAGTATAAGGAACCCCCAGATCCACCATTACTTCCATTTTATTTTCAGTATCCGATTTGTCCAGTTCATTTAAAATAATCCATTTATAACTGGGCATAATGGAGCCGGAAGAAATACTTTGTGGATCATAAAAATGGTTCAAGTGCCAGCTGTCTGAATATTTACCCCCAACACGCATCAAATCTGGTCCGGTACGCTTGCTTCCCCATAAAAAGGGATGGTCATACACGTATTCTCCGGCTTTGGAATATTCGCCATAACGTTCTACTTCGCTTCTAAATGGGCGGATCATTTGGGAATGACAACCCACACAACCTTCTCTTATGTATATATCCCTACCCTCAAGTTCCAGGGGTGTATAGGGTTGTACGCTTGAAATGGTAGGAATATTTGATTTTACCAAAATAGTTGGTACGATTTGTACAATTCCTCCAATTAAAATAGCAAGTGTAGCTAAAAGAGTTAGTTGTACCGGACGACGCTCTAACCAATTGTGATAACCTTCACCCACAAGGCGTTTTTTTGATACCCGTTCCAGAGGAGCAGCTTCCGCAAGTTCATCGGTCACTTCACTTCCGTTTCTTATAGTTTGCACCAGGTTATATAGCATCACAAATGCACCCAGAATATATAGTGAACCTCCAATGGCCCGCATCCAGTACATTGGCATTATTTCGGTGACTGTTTCTAAAAAGTTTCCATAAACTAAAGTTCCATCAGGATTAAATTGTTTCCACATGGAAGCCTGTAAAAATCCTGCAACATACATGGGAAGCGCATAAAGTAGAATCCCTAAGGTTCCGATCCAAAAGTGGAAATTGGCCAAAGCGTTGGACCACAATTTGGTTTTAAACAATCTTGGGAGCATCCAGTAGATCATCCCAAAAGTTAAAAATCCGTTCCAGGCCAAAGCTCCCACGTGCACGTGAGCTACGATCCAGTCGGTATAATGGGCTATGGCATTTACACTTTTCAGGGAAAGCATAGGCCCTTCAAAAGTTGCCATCCCATAACCGGTAATTGCAACTACCATAAATTTCAAGGTCGGATCAGTCCGTACTTTATCCCAGGCACCACGCAGGGTCAACAAACCGTTTATCATTCCACCCCAGGATGGAAATAATAGCATTATTGAAAAAGCAACTCCAAGGTTTTGTGCCCAATCCGGTAATGCAGAATATAATAAGTGGTGGGGTCCCGCCCATATATAAATAAAGATCAGGGACCAGAAGTGAACTATGGATAAACGATAGGAAAAAACAGGCCTGTTCGCCATCTTAGGAACAAAATAATACATCAGTCCTAAAAAGGGAGTGGTCAGGAAAAATGCCACGGCATTGTGACCATACCACCATTGCACCAAAGCATCCTGAACACCTGCATAAACAGAGTAACTCTTTAGAAAACCTACAGGTAATGCGAGGCTATTAAAAATATGAAGTACCGCTACGGTTACAAAAGTTGCAAGATAAAACCAGATGGCCACATACAAATGGCGTTGTCTTCTTTTGAGAATAGTCCCGATCATGTTGATCCCAAATGCAACCCAAATCACTGCAATAGCAATATCTATAGGCCATTCCAGTTCTGCGTATTCTTTTGAAGAAGTATAGCCTAACGGAAGCGTGATCGCTGCCGCAACAATAATAAATTGCCATCCCCAAAAATTGATATTACTTAACGCATCCGAGAACATTCGCGCTTTAAGCAATCGCTGGAGAGAATAATAAATTCCGGCAAAAATGGCATTTCCTACAAAGGCAAAGATCACCGCATTAGTATGCAGAGGCCTAAGTCTTCCAAAACTCAACCAGGAAATCCCATCGGTTAAATTTGGAAATAAGAAAAAGGTTGCGAGAAGCAAACCAATGGACATTCCAATGATCCCCCAAAAGATCGTTGCATACGTAAATTTCTTTACGATTTTATTATCGTAATAAAACTGCTCTAATTCCATAATTATTCTTCTTTATTTTTTGAGGTTGTTTGTTGGTTTTGATCCTTTTCTTTAACCAGTTCATCGTCGAATAGCATCCGAACAGATGGAGTGTAGGTATCGTCAAATTGACCGCTTTTTACGGACAGGATAAAGACGATAAAGAAGAAAACTGCGATAATTATACTAATTGTAAGCAGAATATAAATTACACTCATAGGGGGATAAAATTTAGGGTTCAAAAATACTAATGCTCATATTCTTAGAATATGACTTTCATCATATTTCAATAAAATGGTCAATTTAATTTTCTACTTAAAATATTTGTCATTAGCGTTGTAAAAATCACCACGCTAATAGAACTCAAAGGCATTAAAATTGCCGCAACCACAGGAGATAATTGCCCTGTAACCGCAAAGTATAAACCTACGATATTATATAAAAAAGAAAGCGCAATACTCATTTTAATTACGGTCATTGCTCCCTTTGCAACTTTAATGTAATTATGCAATTCCTTAAATTTCCCCGCCTCCAGGATCGCATCGCAAGCCGGGGAGAACACATTTACGTTTTCGGAAATGGCAATTCCCACATCGCTTTGTTTAAGCGCACCCGCATCATTTAGTCCGTCTCCAACCATCACAACCTCGTGCCCATCCTTCTGCAATTGCCTGATGTAGTTTAATTTTTCCTCGGGGGTTTGTTGAAACAGCAAGCTGGTTTTTACAGGAAGGATTTTCTTTAAATTGGCGGCTTCCCCATTATTATCTCCAGATAAAATTGCAAGTTGATATTCCGGTGCCAATTCTTTAAATAATTCTGAAAGACCTTCCCTGTATTCATTTTGAAACAGAAAACTGCCCTTATAATCCTCATTCAATCTAATATGAACCGCGGTTTGCAAATTATTCTGTTTATTTCCCGCATTTACGAAAGAGGCACTTCCAATTTTTATTTGTTGATCGTTGAATTTTGCCTGAATTCCCTGTCCCACAACTTCCTCGAC
>Ga0307486_1002651_pt1 | contig 12285 bp, 13 predicted proteins | sample CBIW02metaG_FD_203663 | JGI IMG/M metagenome (GOLD analysis project Ga0307486, IMG submission 203663) | Sea-ice brine microbial communities from Beaufort Sea near Barrow, Alaska, United States - CBIW 0.2 | ecosystem: Environmental > Aquatic > Marine > Coastal | place: USA: Alaska | collected... | reverse complement strand
CGTTCAGAGTCACTAACTTCAAGGGGTCTAGCTATCCGCGCCATGAGCACCTCTCCTGTGTCTGTTTGTCAGATTATACAGGACAGAATAATTATCTATACGAATTTTTGTTAAGGGACACTAGGGAGGCATTTATAAATTTCACCAAGTCTTTTTCCCGCACTGCAAATCCGTATGACTCATGAATATGACCAAAAATGTGAGCCCGCAGTTCAGGCAGTTCATTGAGCCGGTCGAGAAGGGCTTCGCACCCAACATGCCTGCCATCCTGGACTTTATCAAAGACGGTCCAGGGTGGTCCGTGCGTAATCAAAACGTGAGTATCGACCGGGATCTGATCCCAGATATCAGCAAGCTGACGGCAAGTCCGGGGAATACAGGGTTTCGAATGAGGAATGCGGCATAGTTCTGGGTTCGGCATAAACCGCCAAGGCCAACGGCCTGGAACCCTCAGCTTATATCCAACATGTGCTGGCGCACATTGCTGAAGCAAACACGCTGGAGAAGTTGGAACTGCTGCTGCCGTGGAATGCGGAGCTGGATCAGGCTTCAAAAAAAGTGGCTCAACTTGATTGAAGGCAAGAGTGTCGATTTAGCGGCGCTTACGCAGGAAATTCGGTTTGCCGGTTCACCCTCGTCGAGTCGCGAGCTCAAGGATGCACTGGTGTTCGAGCGCCGAGAGCGCTCGCGGTCGCTCCCCCCTTTTAAGTTGCAATCTCGAAAGTTTGTACTAGGATTAAAAAATGGTAGCGCTACCAATCCAATCGGCGCAACTCTCAGCGACAACAAACGGGTCTGCCAAGGAGCATGAAATAGTGACTATCGCGCCAAGACCCCTTTCGCCTCGGATCAATGCCAGTTACGTCATTGAAACGCCAATCGATGTCATGCAAGCGACAGCTGCGATGGCTGGAGAGCAGTCCTCGGGTACATTTCTAAAGCTCGTCGGGGAAACGCAAGCTTTGCATGACCGCCACGCCGCGCGTGTTGAATCGGTGACGCATCTTGAAGCCGCCTCCGGCCCGTCTCTGCCCGGAGCGCTACACGGCCACAGCTACGCCCGCGCAAAGGTTACCTTGTCGTGGCCGCTTGAGAACATCGGCGCCAGCTTGCCCAACCTGCTTGCGACGGTATTAGGAAACCTCACCGAACTGCGCGAACTCTCGGGTATCCGCCTGACCGATATCTGCTTACCCGACGATTTCGTCGGGTCCTTTCCAGGGCCTCAGTTCTCCATCGGCGGTACTCGACGGCTGGCCGGGGTCGATACCGGCCCGCTGATCGGCACCATCATCAAGCCAAGCGTCGGCCTCTCACCCGAAGACACAGCTTCATTAGTCAAGCAGCTGGTGGAGGCGGGTATCGACTTTATCAAGGACGACGAATTGATTGCCGATCCGCCCTATTCACCGCTGGCCAAGCGCGTCCCTGCGGTCATGCGGGTTATCGAGGAACATGCACAGCGGACCGGCCGAAAGCCCATGTATGCCTTCAACATCACCGGTGATATCGACGAGATGCGCCAACGCCACGACCTAGTTCGGGACCAGGGCGGCACCTGCATCATGACCAGCGTTAATTGGATCGGGATGGCCTCACTGGTAGCGCTGCGGCGTCATGCGCAATTGCCGATACATGGCCACCGCAACGGCTGGGGCCTGTTTAATCGTCACCCACAAATTGGGATCGAGTTTCGCGCCTACCAAGCCCTTCTTCGTCTTGCAGGGGCCGATCATCTACACGTCAACGGTTTGGGCAGTAAGTTCGCCGAATCAGATGCCTCGGTTATCGAATCAGCGCGTGCTTGCCTTACCCCCTTGCAGAACAAAGTGGACCAAAGCGACTTAGCGATGCCGGTGTTCTCTTCAGCGCAGACTGTCCACCAGGCGCCCGCTACCTTCGAGGCGCTAAACTCAACCGATCTCATCTTTACCTGCGGCGGAGGCATCTTAGGCCATCCCGATGGTGTCGCCGCAGGTTGTCGCAGCATTCGCGCCGCCTGGGATGCCACATCCCGCGGCGTTACCTTAGAAGACCATGCTAAACAGGAACCCGACCTTGCCGTCGCGTTGCGGGCGTTTCGCAGCCCGTTTTCAGGATGAAACCATGACACGCCACTCAAGCTGACATCCCACAGGGGCACTAACCATGAAAACAATAACAGTAAGCAGTATCATTCTCGCCGGCTTCGCGTCGTTCGCTACCGTAACGGCCGCTTCAGCCGAGGAGTTGGCCATCGCTATCCACGTCGAGCCCTCGCATGCCATGTTCAAGGTTGGCGAGCGACTCAAGAAGAGCATCGAGGAACAGACCGACGGCGAATTCTCGGTCACGCTGCTAGGGACCGAGGTGGGCGGCGAACGCGATCACCTCGAAGGAGCCAGCTTTGGGGAATATGCCATCGCCCTGGGGGGCTCTATGCCCATGACGCTATACGCCGGGGAGTTCGCCGCCGCCGACCTCCCCTTCGTTTATAGCTCCAGCGAGCAAGCCAGAGAGGTCTACACCGGCGTGACGGGCGATCTTCTCAACGAGCAGTTGATTGCTCGCGGCAACGTGCGCCTAGTCGGACTATCAGTGCGCAACCCACGCAACCTGACCTCCAATTTTCCCGTGAAGACGCCTAAAGATGTTGAGGGGGTACGTATGCGTGTACCCGAGATCGCCCCCTGGATTCAGATCTGGGAAGAGATCGGTGCCCTGCCCAGCCCTATCGCCTGGCCAGAGGTATATACCTCGCTGCAGACCGGTGTAATCGAGATGCAGGAAAACCCCGTCGATTTTATTCATGCTGGCAAAATTTTCGAAGTCCAAAGCCATATCAATCGCACCGAACACGTCTATTCTTTCTTCCACTGGCTGATGAACGAGGACTTCTACCAAGGCCTTTCCGAGGAGAATCGCGAGATCATTATCGGAGCGATCAAGGAGGCCACCACTTGGGGTAATGAAATGGTCGCCGATGGCCAGGCTGACCTACTCGAGGAACTCGAGAAACTCGGCATGACAGTCGTCGATCCGGACGTGGCCGCCTTCCGCAGTGCCGCCCAACCTGCCATTCGCGACATCGCCGACAGCTATCATCCCGCAGTGCGTGAGTACGTGCTGTCCCTGATCGAGTAGTTCGCAGGAGCTGAAAGACGCGGGTGATCCGATGGCTGTCAAGCACGTCGGATCACCCAGAACTGTTTTCTGGCAATCCTTACCCTGACGGAGGCGCCGTGAAAACTGCAGAACGTGTTACCCGTACGATCGAAATTTTCTGGCAATTGCTGACAGGCGTCGTTATGACGGCCTTCGTTTTGATGCTGGTCATCATGGTTGTACAGGTTATCTCACGCTATGCCTTAGGCATTGCGGTGTCTTGGACAGATGAAGCTTCGCGTTATCTCTTCTTGGCCGAAATTTTCTTGGGCTCCGTGTTAGCACTGCGCTATCAGGAGCATATTCGCATCACCATCGTCACTGACGTTTTGAGCCCTTCCCTTCGCAACATTATCGCCGGCGTGGCGGACGTGGTCTGTTTGCTGGTGCTGCTGATGCTTGTAGTCGGGGCTTGGAACATGATGGATCGCACCGCCGGGATTATGGCCAGCACATTTCGTATGAGCTTTTCTTACATCTACATGATTCAACTGATATCAGCGCTACTCATGATCGGAATACTTCTCGGCGATCTCTACAGGCGACTTACGGGTGGCAGCCTCCCCACTATTGAAGATAAGAGGAGTCATTAATTATGGAAGTCTTCGTCATCATGTTCGTCAGCCTTATCGTTCTTCTGATGCTAGGAGTTCCCGTGGCGTTTGCCATGATCGGCTCCTCAGCCTTACTGCTCGGTTATACTCGAGGCTTCGACGATATTCCCATGGAAATGATCGCCCAGCGCACCATCTATGGGGTCAACAGTTTCACCCTGCTGGCGATTCCGGCCTTCTTGCTAATCGGCCGGTTAATGAATAGCGCCGGCATCTCAGATCGGGTCTTCAATGTCGCTCGCACGATGGTCGGTCACTTCAAGGGTGGTCTGGGGCATGTCAACATCATTGCGAGCATGCTTTTTGCCGGCATGTCGGGTTCGGCGGTCGCCGATGCAGGTGGGTTGGGTGCTCTGGAGATCAAGGCTATGGAAGACGATGGCTACCCCACCGGCTTCAGCGCGGCCGTCACTGCTAGCTCGGCGACCATCGGTCCGATTATACCGCCCAGTATCCCGGCGGTCATCTATGGCGCCTTAGCCAACGCCTCAATCGCGGCCATTTTCTTGGCCTCCATTATTCCCGGCATCTTTATGGGGCTGGGCCTGATGATGTTGGTTGCCATCATTTCTCACCGGCGCGGTTTCCCCACCCGAGCCAGGGCAACAATGAGCGAGTTCACACAAGCTATGTCACGGGGCCTGTTGCCGATGCTGACGCCGCTTATCATTATCGTCGGCATTCTCTCCGGCGTGTTCACTCCCACCGAAGCATCGGTAGTCGCCCTACTTTACTGCATGATCATCTCGTTTCTGGTCTATCGCTCAATCAACTTCCGGGAATTTCTGACCATCCTGCGTGCCACCGCCATTGATACCGCGGCCCTGCTGTTTATTATTGCCGGCAGCGCCCTGTATAGCTGGATTCTGGCGCGATACCAAGTCACCGCGCTGGTGGCCGAATTCCTGTTGGCCACCGTAACCGACCCGTTGACACTGCTGCTGTTACTTACCTTATTCATCCTGCTGATTGGACTGTTCATCGATTCGGTGCCGGCGCTGTTCCTGCTGACCCCTCTGCTAGTGCCCGTGGTGGTGCAATACGGCATCGATCCAGTACATTTCGGCGTAGTGATGATCTTTACCCTGATGATCGGCCTAATCACGCCACCAGTGGGTACCGTGCTGTTCACGATACAAAAGATCACCGGTATGTCATTCGCCGTCCTGGTGCGGGAAACAATGCCGTTCTACATACCTCTGCTCGTGGTGCTGCTAATCATAATCTGCTTCCCGGCAATCGTCATGTTTCTGCCCAACCTGATACTCAACTAGGAGAATTTCATCATGTCTGTTCTCATCACGGGGGGGCTCGGCCACGTCGGCTCCTGGGTTGCCTACCAACTGGCCAAGCAAGGCAAGCAGGTCATCATCTGCGACGTGGCAGTCAGCCATTTCGATCGACTAGGACTCGAATATCTGGAAGAGGTTCGCGACAAGCTGGTTCTGGAAAGTGTCGATGTTCTGGACTATCACGCCATGTTTGAGCTTTTCCTTCGTCATCAAAACGAACTGGAAGGCGTGATTCATGGAGTTTCAGTCATTGCAGGCCCGGATTTTCAGCACCGTCCCTTTAAGAACATCTCGATCAACGCCATGGGCACCCTAAATGTGCTCGAGGTCTGCCGGATACTTGGCATCAAAAAAATCGTCAACATGAGTTCCGGCGCCGTCTACGGCGATGCCCCGGGCCCACAGAATGAAGGAACTCCATACAAGGCAACCGACCTTTATGGCGCCACCAAAATTTCTGGCGAGCTCTATGGCATGCAGTACAGCGACACCTTCGGCATGGACGTACGCAATGCCCGCCTATTTTTTGTTTACGGCCCTGGGAAGCGTCCCTCGACTATGCACTTGGTCTATCAGGCCCTGTTCGGCCCGTTGGAAGGCCTGGACAATATCCAAGCTCTCAATGGCGCGGATCAGGCCCTGGACTGGACCCATGTTCATGACACCGCGGCCGGGATTGTCAAGCTCTTCGAGAAGCAGAGAGTTACACACCGGAACTTCAACATCTCCAGTGGGGTATCCGTGGATCACCTGCAGATCATCGACTATGTAGCGGACATGATCGGCAAGCGGTCCAACGTCCAGCTCGGTCCGGGGCCCTTCGTCGTTCGAGGAGCACCTCTGGATATCTCGCTGGCCCAGCAGGAGCTCGGTTTTAGGCCTAGGTACACAGATATCCGCGAGGGACTCCGGGACTACTGGCGATGGCTGGTTCCTACATGATGACATGGGCTAATGCTAATACTGGACCCTAATAGCCCATCATTAGCAGTGCCATTCTATGGCATTAGCATCGAACGACGTCACTAGGCGTCAAAGCCCCGCACAAAAATTACGCCACATTTGTGGCATTTTGTATTCATTTTGGGAAATCGGGGGCTTTAACAGGTCCACACAAATATTTGAATTGACCGCGAGAGAGTCAATTATTTCGAGAGCACCGTCCTGCCCGGCGTCTGCGAATCTTAGACTGGGAGGGCGGTACAACATTGAAGGGTCAAAAAAATCGGACTTGGCCACCCTTTGTCAATCACCGACCCTACAACTTGTAGACGACCTGTGGTCCGCAGCTGACACCGGGTCAATGGCTTTAAGCTTTATCCTTGTCAGATGCCACGTTGAACCCGAGAAAAGAAATCTTCACGGCCGATTTGCCCGCCCTTCAGTACGACTTCCAGCCCATCAACAGCAGACGCTGTGGAGACCAGTCGGCACAAATGCCCGCCTTGTTGCTCGTCGAACGCGACAACATCAAGGGCTTCGGCATTGATCAAGCGCATGGCATGACTCGAGGTGTCCCCGCCTGAAAAAACCACCCGCTGGATCCCTCCAACCTCACGGAGCTCGCGCACCAAGTTTGCGAATACGCCTCCCAAAGCCAGCGACAGATGACCAGCAGAAACATCGGCGTCCAACCCCCCCCCTAAAATCGAAGAAATGGCGACGCTATGGCCTCGATCAAATGCATCGGTCATTTGGCTTAAGAGGCGGCTTGTCGTCCCCACAGGATCATCAATTGCCTCCGCGGGAGACAGACCAAGAATTACACCGCCGTGGGCCTCAAAATGCGCCAGTTGGGCGCGTGTCTGGGGTGAACAGCTTCCGGAGAGAACAAGTAACTTATCGACTGCTGCAAAGGTAGTGGGCAGGACAAGACGCTCCTTCTGGGCCTTCGCCCAATGCTCTCCCAAAACATCAGCCAGGCCTTGAGCAGCGACGGCCAGAGTGACGCGCCGCTCGGAGAGTCTTAGTAGCAGATCTGCCGCATGTTGGAGTTCGACTCGATCAGTTGCGTCGAGCACCACGAAGCGCTCCTCCTCAATAGCATTGATCAGTTTTCTCCAACCACCGTCCGCCTCACGATAATCGAGCAGGGTCACCGCTGCCGATGGGATTGCAGTCTGTGCGGCAAGATGACGACGAAGGTCCGCTTCCAACATGGGGGTCGAGGGATGGCGAGACACGGTAGGGTTTTGATCTAACCGGCAGATTTCACCCCCCCAGCACATAAAAAGATGCGAAAACGCTGTGAAACGACCGAAAGCGGGCGTAGCAGGTAACACGGGCAAAGCACACCCTGGCCAATGCTGCCGGGCCAGATCCAGCACGTGGCCAATACTCCCCATGGCAGGGGAGGAGTCAAAGGTCGAACAGACCTTGAATTGCATCAACCGGGGTGAAATTGCAGCGAGAACCGCCAGAGCGGGCTCGACTTCAGCGGTTATTGCCTCTGGCACCAACCCGCGGGCAGTGCCCGCCAGCCCCACGATATCGAGCTCAGCAGCCATGGAAGTAATGGCGTTATGGTTGCCGCTGGAAAAAAACAATCGGCCACTAAGACCGTGACGACAGAATTGAGCCAGATTTTCGGTGGAGCCAGTGAAGTCGTCTCCATAGAAGGCCATCAATGGTCGGCGCATGGAATTTTCCTCCGAATGGCGCATTCAAGTGCTCTCACGCACCATTAATTGGTGGCCGATATCCAGTTGAGAGGCCATAGACTCATTCTTATCCAATCGCATCAGGAGCATCCTGGCCGCGGCCACGCCCATCTCAAAACGCGGCACAGCCACGGTGGTCAATCGGGGGGTCAGATGTTCGCTCAACGACAAGCCCAGATAACCTCCGATCGCGATATCATGTGGTACCCGAATCCCTCGACGGTTTGCTTCCAGTATTGCCCCCGCCGCGAGATTATCGTTGGCAAAATGTAGTGCGTCCAGTTCGGGAAACGACTCCAGCGCGTCAAGAAAGAGCTGACGTCCGATGTCATAAGACGAAGGTTCGTCGTATTGAAACAGCAGTTCACTCTCCACTCCAGCGTCCCTGAGGACCTGTCGATGCCCTTCATAACGCTGTATCGCTCGATAGTCGCGCATCATCCCCGTTCCGAGGTAAGCGATGCGACGGTAGCCACGTTCAAGGAGATGCGCGGCCATGGTCGCCCCCACCCGGGTGTTGTCCACCCCGACATTCATGTCGATAGCGCCGTCTCCCAGCTCCATCATCTCGACGACCGGCCTACCCCACGATCGAAGACGATGTATCGTCTTGTCAGAGTGCTTAAGGCCAGTCAAAATTACGCCCGAGGGCGAATACCCCAGAACCGAATCGACCAACGCAGTTTCGCGTTCCAAGTTGAAGTCGGTCGAGCCAAGTAGTACCTGATAGCCAGAGGCTTCGAGCGTCTGCTGGATACCATCTAAAACTTCGATAAAAGTCAGAATCGACAACGATGGCACCACCACCGGAATCATTCGCATGCCGGCAGAGGCTAGTCCACCGGCGATGAGGTTAGGAATATACCCCAAAGCCTTCACGGCAAGATCAATCCGCGTGCGGAGCTTGAGCGAAACCTTCTCAGGTGTGTTTAAGGCCCGAGACACTGTGATCGGGGCAACGCCCGCCTGCTTGGCTACATCCTCAATAGTAACGCTGTGTTCGCCTCGATGACGCCGCCGCCCCAATTTGCCAGATTTTTCGATCGCGATGGTCATAGTTTTATCCTAACTGAATTGCCAGCCGCGGGCAGCCTCGCGCCAAGTTGAACAGGATCTGGATCAAACCGGCGGCTTTTAAGGTCACGCATAACCTACTGGAGGGTTAAAGACGCAGGAAAAAAGATGTTCGGCACCGCAAAATCCGGCTTTGGCGGCTGTCGAGGGCAGGTCGAGAGCATCGTGCACAGTAAACAACATGCTCAGATTGGCGGCCAGTCGAATCATCAAAAATCCTTCATGTGGGTCAGTCGCGCGGAAAACGCGTCTCCAGTTCGGCCACTTGTTCGGCGTTCAGACAACGATGATTCTGACCACGAAGCAGCATGAAAAGTTTGGCAGTCTCCTCTAACTCCTCAGTAGCGTAAACGGCGGCCTCCAATGATTTCCCGGCCACAATAGGGCCGTGATTGGCGAGTAAAACAGCACTGTGTTCACCCGCTAGCCCCTTCACTGCATCGCCAAGAGTGGGATCTCCCGGTATGTGATAGGGCACTAATGGTAACTTGCCAACACGCATCACGTAATAGGCTGTCAACGGCGGAATGCAGTTATGAACATCAATCTCAGGAAGACATGAAACCGCGACCGAATGCGTTGAGTGCAAGTGCACAATGGCGTGGGATTGTGGTCGCTCGCCATACATGGCCTGATGCAAAAAACTTTCCTTGGTCGGCGGATCACCTTCCAGCAGATGACCGTCGCGGTTCAGGCGCGAGATGCGTGCTGGATCGAGCCGTCCCAGGCAGGCGTTGGTGGGCGTCATCAACCAGCCACCGTCATCCAGTCGCACGCTAATATTGCCGCTAGAACCCATGGTTAGACCGCGATCAAACAGCGACTTTCCGTACAGGGCGATCGTTTCACGCAAGACATTAATATCGTTCATAACAGCACCTCAAAAGCACGAGAGAAAAAATCGACACCGCCAAAATTACCTGATTTCAGAGCCAGCGAGAGAGGAGCCTGCCGTCCGGACAAGTAGGTCTGGGTCCACGGCACACCGGGGTCGATCTGCTCGCCGATGCGAAGCTGGCCGATATCGAGTGCAGACACCACTGCGCCGGAGGTTTCACCACCCGCTATTAACAGTTTCCCGACTCCTTCAGCGACTAGTTTTTTCGCTAGTATCGCCAGCGCGCGCTCAACCCTCTCTCCAGCAACGACCACACCAAGTTGCTTTTGGGCCTGCTTGACTTGGTCCGGCGCCGCCGACGCATAAATCAATACAGGATTCGCATCGTGTAAACGAGCGCGGGCGAAGGCCAACGCTTCATCAATCTGGTCATCGCTGCCAGCAAGTGAAATCGGATTCAACACGAAACCATTAAAATATGACAGGAAGTGCTCAATCTGTCGCAGCGTCGCCCGCGAGCAACTACCCGAAAGCACTAGAGAAGCACCGCTGGCGGGTTCCAGTTTCCCTGCATTGACCACTGGTTGCAGCCAGCCGAGCCGACGGTATTCGGCTGGCAAGGTCTGGCCTAACCCGGAACCACCCGTCACCAACGCTGATTCAACCAAGGTTGCGGCAAGGATTTTTAGATCGGTTTCATCAATCGTATCGCAGATCACATGGCGCACGTTCTGCACCTTTAGCATGTCTAGATGTCTCCTCGCCTGCTCGCAGCCGGCCGCCAGCAAGTACCTTGGCAGAAGACCAACGGAATGGGGTGTTTGGCGGGCGAGGGTCCGAACCAAGTCAGCATCGGCCATTGGGTTAAGCGGATGGTGTTCCATACCGCTGTCGTTGAGCAAGCGGTCACCGACGAACAAATGGCCCTGATAGACCGTCCGGCCATTGGCTGGGAACGCCGGCACCATTACCGTTTGTCGAGCGCCGAGTTGGTCCAATAAGGCATCTGCTACCGGACCAATATTACCGTCGTCGGTAGAATCAAAGGTTGAGCAGTACTTGAAAAAAATCTGTTTGGCACCCTGATGTTGCAGCCAGTCTAGCGCTGTTAGGGAATCGCTGATTGCGTCCTGCACCGAGCACGAGCGTGACTTAAGAGCCACCACAACAGCATCTATTTCGTCAAGGTTCAACGCTATTCGGGGAGCGCCAAATACCTGAAGAGTACGCATTCCGGCGCGGACCAGATTGTTGGCCAAGTCCGTGGCGCCAGTGAAGTCGTCGGCGATAACACCCAGAACGATAGCCATCAACTGATCTCCCGATCAGGCGAGTCGTTCGCCGCTGGTAGTTCGATATCGCCGAGAGGCTGCACCAGTATAGCTATATCGCATTTGTCGGCCAATTCGGCTGGCTCTGTCATGCATCGGTAGCCTTGAAATATAAATACATGGCGAACCTGCTCAATGACATCGCGATCAATAATGGTCAGTACGGCTTTGTGCACTGCGGAAAAAAAACCTAGCCACATGGCATCCACGTCGAGGATGTCGACGACAGAGTCACAGTATTTAGACACGCCTTTTACTCCTTACAATGAATATAAGTTTCGCGGCAAAAAAACTATCCGACCAAATGTTAGCGCTACCATTATCAGTATAATATCATTTAGTCTGAAGCAATACCTGCAACGAGTACTAGGAAAACACCGATTAATGCAGCTTGCGTCTCTAATTTGATAATCGAATCGACCAGGAACGATCATGAAGCAGACGAGTTTCGCCCAAGCCGAGTTCGCCGCCAAGAAAAAGATAACCCGACGTGAGCGGTTTCTGGCCGAGATGGAACAAGCCGTGCCCTGGTCACGACTGCTGAAAGCGCTCTCGCCCTATTACTATCCCGAGTCTCGCGGCAAGCGAGGACGCCCGCCCATTCCCCTGACGCGCATTCTGCGGATGTACTTTGTTCAGCAGTGGTATGCATTGGCCGACGAGGCACTGGAAGATGCCATTTATGACAGCCAAGCCCTGCGTGACTTTGTCGGTATCGACCTGAGTGTGGAGTCGGTTCCGGATGCCACGACCCTGCTGAAGTTCCGCCACCTGCTGGAAAAGCAGGCCTTAACCCAAGTCATCTTTGAACAGATCAACGGCCACCTGGCCGAGCGCGGCATGCTCATGCGCGAAGGCACGATCGTAGACGCCACCATTATTGCGGCGCCGCCATCCACGAAGAACCGGGCCAAGGCGCGGGACCGAATCGTCGGACCGCCAGAAATGCACCAGGCCAAAAAAGGCAATGAATGGCACTTTGGTATGAAGGCTCACATCGGTACGGATGCAGACTCCGGCCTGGTTCACAGCCTGACGGGTACCGCTGCCAACGTGGCGAATATCACCGAGTTCGAACACCTGTTGCACGGCGATGAAAGCGAGGCCTACGCGGACGCAGGCTATACCGGCGTGGCCAAACGCCCAGAGTTCCAAGGGTCGGATGTGGTCTGGCACGTGGCTGAGAAACGCGGCAAGCTTAAGAAGATGGAAGAAGGTCCTCGCAAGACTCTGACCGCCCAACGGGAGCGGGTCAAAGCTCAGATCCGCGCCAAGGTTGAGCATCCGTTCCACGTGGTGAAGAACCTGTTTCGGCACCGCAAGGTGCGCTAT
>Ga0307486_1002650_pt1 | contig 12289 bp, 12 predicted proteins | sample CBIW02metaG_FD_203663 | JGI IMG/M metagenome (GOLD analysis project Ga0307486, IMG submission 203663) | Sea-ice brine microbial communities from Beaufort Sea near Barrow, Alaska, United States - CBIW 0.2 | ecosystem: Environmental > Aquatic > Marine > Coastal | place: USA: Alaska | collected... | reverse complement strand
ACACCCGAATCGAGCAGCTGGCGCATGGTCACGACGGCCATGGCTCATCCTTATCTGCATGCCTCCTGGAGGCATGCGTGCTTAGGTCGGAATAACCCTGAGGGTTCTCCCGATGTTTCGGTTGATGGCCTCCCTCAAGTGAAGAGGGCCCCTAGCATCAACGCGGTGCGACGCCGAGCGAACTCGGACCTCGTCACGCCGGCGCTCCCGTGTAAACCTTGCGGTCTGTGCGGGCGCGAATGATGCGCGATGTCATCCGGGCAGGCCGGATGCAGGTCCAATGTTACCTGACGGCACACTGCGCTCGCGACCGCTGCCGCAGCGATTCCTCCATGGAGATGTCCACAGGTAGTGCGTGGCCGTGCACCGTCCCGAACCTGGACTCAACAGCCACCCGGGGCCGGGGGCCCAGCAAGCATGGATCCATGAGACATCACCTGTCAGTTATTGCGCTCGGAACCGCGGTGGCACTGTCGGCCTTTGGGCTCGCTTCCGCACAAGGAACCTCCGAATCGGGGCCATCCCCCGTCCTGGAAGCTCCCGTGGATGGCATGCACATCCAGAGACTGTTCGAGCCTCCAGCGGAGCGCTGGCTCGCCGGTCATCGCGGGATTGATCTGCTCGTGCCGGGGGCAACCGAGGTCTACTCCCCCGGGCCAGGCACGGTGGCCTTCGCGGGCCGGGTGGTGAATCGCCCGGTGCTCAGCATCGACCTCGACTCCGGCCTGCGTTCGTCCGTGGAGCCGGTAGCCACTCTAGTGGAGGTGGGGCAACGGGTATCGAAGGGCGAGCTGGTAGGTACGGTCGACGATGCTCCGGGGGCGGGGCACTGCGAGCCGCAATGGTGCGTTCACTGGGGCCTGCGCAAGGGTGACGACTACGTCAATCCGCTTGATTGGGTGGTGGGGTACGGCCCCATCCAGCTCCTCACGCTGACTGACTCAGGGGATTCAGTTCACTAGAGGGTTAAGAGAACGCGCCCGTCTTGATCAGGCTCTCGCGGAGTTTGCGCACAGCACCAGAGTGGATCTGGCTGACACGTGACTCGGTGACTCCCAGGATCTTCCCGATCTGCGACAGGGTGAGGTTCTCGTAGTAATAGAGGCGCAGCACTTCTTGCTCACGGTCGCGGACACCCTGCACCGCACTCGCCAATAGCGTCTTGACTTCGCGATCCTCAACCGAGTTGGAGGCGCCTGGCACCGACAACGATGCCACCGTGTCGATGGCGGAGGTATCCGAATCCGAGGTGCCAAGAGAGTCGAGGGCGGAGATATGGCTGAGTGCTACCTGGGCGCGCACCGTGCGCACTTCGCTGGTGCGCCAGCCGATGCGCTCGGCGACATCCTCGTCGGTGATACGGCGCATCAGCTCCTGTTCGAGGCTACGAGTCGCCTGCTCGACAGTGCGGGCCTTGGAACGAACAGAACGCGGGACCCAGTCGGCAGCGCGAATCTCGTCGATGATCGCGCCGCGAACACGGGTCGAGGCGTAGGTCTCAAACTTGAATCCCCTGGCGACCTCGAATTTCTCCACCGCGTCGATCAGGCCGAACGTGCCGTACGACACCAAGTCACCCAGCTCGACCGTGTCGGGGAGGCGACCGATCATCCGTAGCGCCACCTGAGTGACGAGTGGCGCAAAGTGAGTGATGAGGGAATCACGTGCGACACGCTGTTGAGCATCGTCACCCTCGGCGAGGACGCGCCACCACCCAGCGACGTCGTCCACTTCCGCAGGTGCGGGAGTCGGAGCAGACCTCGTCGGAGCCGTTGCCGCGGCCTGAGTAAGAATGGCGTGGATGGGGGACATTTTTCTCCCTAAGCGCGCGGGTGCGCGAGCTGGTAGGTGGCACGCAAGCGTTCTGCGGACACATGCGTGTACCTCTGCGTGGTGGTCAGACTTGCGTGACCGAGTACTTCCTGGACGGAGCGGAGGTCGGACCCGCCGTGCAACAGGTGTGTCGCTGCGGTGTGGCGGAGACCGTGGGGCGCGATGTCGCCGATTTCAGCGAACGCGCACATCTGGTGAATGGATTCTCGAATCTGACGCTGGTCTACGCGGTGCCCACGCCTTCCCAGCAGGAAGGCCGAGTCGGTGACTTCGCTGACGAGCTGAGGGCGTCCGCGCTCAAGCCAAGCGGCAGCCGCGAGCGCAGCGGGCACCCCGAACGGGACAACGCGTTCCTTGCCGCCCTTACCCATGACTCGGACAAGGTTTTCTTCGAGGTCGACGTCGTATACGTTCGCCCCGGCCAACTCCCCCACGCGCATGCCCGTGGCGTAGAGCATCTCGGCGGCAGCCCAGTCGCGCAGGTGCAATGGGTCACCATCGTCTGCGCGAATCTGCGCCGCGTGGAGCAAAGTGATGACGTCCGCCGGGGACATCACCGAAGGAATGGTTGACGCCGGGCGTGCCGAGGCGAGGCGCGCGGCGGGGTTTGGCGTGATCTCTTCCACGTCTTCTGCCCAAGAGTAAAAGGCTCGCGCCGATGCGCCGCGGCGAGCCAGCGTGGTGCGGCTCAGCCCGTCGGAAGACATGGCTGCGAGCCAAGCCCTCAGGTCCGCAATTCCGAGCCCGCGCAGAGTGGCATCGACGTTGACCGCGCCGGGACCCGCGAACGACGACAGGTGGGCGAGATCGCCAATATATGCGCGAACAGTATTGGCTGCGAGTCCGCGCTGATGCACCAGGTGTCGCTCAAAACGCGCAAGGAGTTCACTCGCGGCGATGCGCTCAGTTATCGGCATAACCCCACTCTTGCACCGTCACACCTGTCAAATCAACCCCTTGAGTCACATTTGTCACATCAGTTTCGTGATTTTATATCGATTCGACTACATATTGCGGGGTATTTAGGACATAAGGGACTGGCGTCGTACCCAAACGCCGCGCTCAATCCTGGCCAGACCAGCGATCTCGAGGCCGCCGAGCGCTGCCCTCGCCTGGTCAGCAGTGAGTCCGGACTCGCGTGCGACGGCTCCAGCTTCGCTGCCGCGGGGACCAATAGCGCCATACGCAGCGCGCTGAGCGGGGTCGGCAAAGTCGGGACGAGAAAAGCTCGCGCGGGCGGAGTCAGGATGTGCCGCGTCGGGTGGTGCGTCTGCTCCCTGCGAGTGACCCACGGCATGCACTACCCCTACCGGCTCAGCCATCTCCAGCACTTCAGCGCCCGACGTCACGAGGCAGGCCAGCCCCTCCCTGATGAGTGCGTGGCATCCGGCAGAGGACGCCGACGTCACTGGCCCCGGCACCGCACCGACCGGCCGCACCATCGAGGCCGCATGCCTGGCCGTGCTGAGCGCCCCCGATCGCACTGCGGCCTCCACCACGACGGTGGCGCGGGCAGTGGCGATCAGCCTGTTACGGGTGAGGAATCTGGAACGGTGCGGCGCGTAGCCAGGCGGAACCTCACTGAGCACCACTCCCCCCTCGAGAACCCGCTCCAGCAAGTCGGTGTTCCCCGCGGGGTAGAGCCGGTCCACCCCACCGGCCATCACCGCTACAGTCGGGTCGCCGGACGCGAGCGCCGTGCGGTGGGCCGCCGCATCGATTCCGTACGCGCCACCGGACACGACAGTGGCGCCGCGGTCACCCAGTTCCGCACAGATTGATGCGGTCACGTGCTCGCCGTAGGCAGTCGCGGACCGTGCCCCCACGAGCGCAATCCCCGTCCTCATGAGGTGGGCAAGGTCGCCAGCTCCTCGGACCCACAGCGCAAAGGGCGCCACCGGGCCCAGGTCGTCGAGGCAAGCGGGCCATTCTGGTGCGCCTCGCGTCACCACGCGCGCGCCGCACTTGGCCGCGCGGTCGCGGTGCACTCGGTCATCTGCGATATCTAACCTCGCCACCCACTTCTCGCTGAGCTTGACGGCCTCATCCACTTGCGGCGGCGGCGCGAATTGAGCCAGTTCCATGGTGGCGGCGACCGGATTGGCACCCACTTGCCTCACCCAGTCGAGGGCATCGCCTGCTCCGAGTGTCGCGACTAACCAGGCCGCGCCCACATCGGCCGGCTCCGCAAGCGCGCTCCACGAGACCAGCGCATCGGCCTCTCGATTGGCGCTCACGCGGAGACTCCTCGCGTGCGCAGCGTCATGGCTCTGCTCACGTGCGCGTCCGTGGGCAAGGGCGTGCCGGCAAGATCCGCGAGCGTCCACGCCACCCGCAGAATGCGATCCACGCCGCGCGCGGACAGCACTCCCCTGTCCATTGCCGCGTAGACCGGGCGGGTGACGGCCCTTGGTGTATTAGCGCGCAGCCACGTGCCGTTCGCCTGAGAGTTCACCATCCACCCATAGGAGGCCAGTCGCTCGGTCATCGCGGCGCGGGCCACCGCCACTCGCACGGCCACCTGGGCGCTGGACTCCGCGTCGTCTTGCGCGTCACGGCGCACCGGGTGCACATCCACGTGCAGGTCAATCCTGTCGAGCAGGGGTCCCGAGAGCCGTCCCATGTACCTGCGGCGCGCCATCGGGGTGCACGAGCAGTCGGTACCCGTGCCGAAGTAGCGACCACAGGGACAGGGGTTGGCGGCTAGCACCAACTGAAAGCGGGCCGGATACCGGGCGGCACCCTGAGCCCGATGCAAGATCACCTCACCGTCCTCGAGTGGCTGACGCAGGGTCTGCAGCACCCGTGTGGGAAACTCGGGCGCCTCATCCAAGAAGAGCACCCCACCGTGCGCCCTGGAGATAGCGCCCGGTCTTGCCATCAGCGAGCCGCCCCCCACGATCGAGGCGGCGGTCGCGCTGTGGTGCGGCGCCTCAAACGGCGGGCGCGACAGCAACCCTTGCTCCGGGTCGAACGTGCCCGCCAGGGAATGGACCGCCGTCGCAGCCACCGCATCGGCGGCACTGAGGTCCGGAAGAATGGTGGGGAGCCTCGAGGCGAGCATCGTCTTGCCTGCTCCGGGAGGCCCCAGCATCAGCACGTGATGGCCGCCCGCCGCCGCGACCTCGAGTGCCCAGCGCGCCTCACCCTGGCCGCGCACCTCAGACATGTCGGTGGCGTAGCGAGCGTGAGTGGGAATGATGGGCGCGCTGACCGGGTCGCTCGACGACGGTTCCGCGTCGTTGTTGCCGTAGTCCCGGGCCAACTGGGCGAGCGACGCCACCGCGTGCACCTCAGCACCGGGCACCAAGCTGGCCTCGCGCTCGTTTCCCGCGGGCACCACCACGCGCGTCAGGCCGGCCTGCACCGCGGCGACAACAGCGGGCAGCACTCCACGCACGGGCCGTACCCGGCCATCCAGACCCAACTCCCCAAGATGCACTGCGCGCGATGCCGCGCGCGAGTCGATCAGGCCCGCCGCCGCGAGCACCCCCACGGCTATCGCGAGATCCGTCATGGACCCGGACTTGGGCAGCGACGCCGGTGACAGGTTCACCGTGATGCGACGCGTGGGCCAGGCCAGACCTGAGCTGGTCACCGCGGCACGTACCCGGTCCCGCGACTCACTCAGGGCGGCATCGGGCAACCCCACGATAGAAAACGCCGGGAGCGAGGCGGCCATGTGCGCCTCAACGTCGATCACATGCCCGGTGAGTCCCGCCAGCGCGATGGAGCGCGTGCGGCCAATCACTCGACACCCCTGAGGTGCTCTACGGAGGCGGCCCCGGCGTGCGCGACGGTGACCGCGATGACATCGACTCGCACCGCGGGGAAAGTTCTGCGCTGAGCCGCCAACCATTCGGCCGTCAGCCGCCGAATGCGGGTCAGTTTGCGCCACGTCACCGCCTCTTGGGGACTCCCATACGTGTTGCTTCGCCGGGTCTTGACCTCGACGGCCACCAGAGTGCCGTGGTCCACCGCGATGATGTCGAGTTCCCCACCCGTGGTTCTCCAGTTGCGCTCCAGCACCTCCCAGCCCTGTTCCGTGAGCCCTCGCGCCGCGACATCCTCGCCGTAGCGCCCCACCTCGTCCTTCGCGGCCATGTGCCACCTCCAAGGGCGAGCCTCGCGGTGTGGCCACCCTCACCACCGGCCGCACACACGATCACCGGAGCCGCTTCGCCCGTTACCGGCCTGGGGACATCAGTTCGGCGGGCAGGCCACCACCTCACCCTCACCCCGGCGCGCCGCGCCAAGAAACCACAGCTACACACATCAAAGGTAGGCACAACAAAGCCCCCGCGGGTCGGCATCTCGCCGAGCCACGGGGGCTGCCGTCATTCGTGCGAACGCCTACTTGGTGGGTTCGCCGTCCACCGCATCGGCGGCGTCGGCGTTGCCTGCCTTCGCTTGCACTCCCACCGTCTCCATCTCGTGCGAGTTGAGGTAGGCGTAAGAGCTGCCGTCCGTCTCGAAGGACTCGGGCACGATGTCGCGCTCGATAGTCGTCGCGAGCTTCTCTTCCTTCACAAACAGCAGCAGGATGAAGCTGAGCGCGAGCAGCGGCACAAGCATCAGGAAGACGGGCGTGAGCGCGTCGTTATACGAGCCCACAATCGCGTCCTGAATCTGCGTGGGCAGGTTCTGAACCTCAGACGGGATGAGCGAGTTGAGGTCCGCTTCGCTGCCAGCCTCGGCGGGTAGTCGCTCCGCCAGCAGGTCGATCAGCTTGGACGTGAAGATGCTTCCCACCGCGGCGGCGCCCAGTGAGGCACCAATCTGACGGAAGTAGTTGTTGGACGCTGTCGCGGTTCCCACCACTGAGATGGGGAACGAGTTCTGCACAATCAGCACCAGAATCTGCATGGTGAGACCCAGTCCAAGACCCATCACGGCGATGAAGACGCACCGCAGCCACAACGCCGTGTCGGGCGTCATGGTGGACATCAGGAACAGGCCTAGGGCGATGAACATCGAGCCCACCACGGGGAGGAACTTGTATTTACCCGTGCGGCTCACAAACTGACCCGAGCTAATGGAAGTGATGAGCATGGCGCCCATCATGGGGATCATCAGCAGGCCCGCTTCGGTCGCGGTCACGCCGGTCACCATCTGCAGGTAGGTCGGCATGTAGGCGAGCGCACCGAACATCGCGATACCGGTGATGAGGCCGGCACCCGTGGTCAGGTTGAAGTTGCGGTTCTTGAACAGGTACAGCGGCATCACGGGCTCGATGGCGTTCTTCTCGATGAAGACGAACGCGACTCCGGCGAGTGCACCGAGGGCCCACAGGCCCAGAATCTGAATGGAGCCCCAGTCGTAGGTGTTTCCTCCGAGCGAGGTTGCCATCACGATGGCGGCCGATGCGATGGCCAGGGTCATCATTCCGGCGACGTCGATCGAGGGATTCTTCTTGGTGCGGTCAGGCAGGTGGATGAACAGCACCGCGGAGATGATGGCGATGATGCCCAGCGGGAGGTTGATCCACATGCACCAGCGCCAGGACAACGACTCGGTGAAGTAGCCACCAAGCAGCGGACCGGCCACGGAGGCCAGTGCGAATACGCCACCCATGATTCCCATGTACTTGCCGCGCTCACGGGCGGGCACCACGTCTGCGATGATCGCCTGCGACAGGATCATGAGCCCACCGCCACCGAGGCCCTGGATGGCACGGCCGGCGATAAGTTCAGGCATGCCCTGCGCGAGGCCACCCACAATCGAGCCCACCATGAACAGCGAGATCGCGATAATGAAAAGGCCCTTGCGGCCGATGAGGTCGCCCATCTTGCCGTAGATCGGCATCATGATGGTCGCGGCGAGGATGTACGCGGTGGTGACCCACAGCATGTGCTCCACGCCACCAAGGTCGCCCACAATCGTGGGTAGTGCGGTAGAGAAGATCATCTGGTCGAGCGCCGCGAGCAGCATCGCCGTGATGAGGCCGATAAGAACCAGCAAGATGCTCTTGCGATCCGGGGCCTCCTCGGCGATCGCCGTAGGCGACTCGTTAGGTTGGTGACTCATGGGGGGATCTCTTTCTAGGATTCGGTCTCGTCGCTGGGACGAGGTGTGTGGGTGATGTGACGAATAGTCGCGAAGGCTTCGACCAGGTATTCGCGGAGGTCGAGGTCGGAATGACCATGTAGCCAGCCCCGGCCCACTACCTGCATGGCGCCCATGGTGACCGCCACGACAAGCTCTGCGGTGGTAGCCCGAGCAGCCTCAGACAGCTCGGGTTCGGTCACCGCAATGCGTCGCTTGACGATCTCCGCGTAGTTGCCGCGTGCCTCAGTCATGCGGACAAAATTGAGCGAAGCCAGGTCGGGAGCTTGATCGAGCAGCTTGCGTCGCTTACGGACCAGGTCGCGGTTGGGACCTGATACCGAGAAGGTCTGCGCAAGCAAGTTCGCGAACTCTTCGACCTCGCTTCCCTCTTGGCGCACGATGTATGCGTCAATCGCTTCCTCAGTTGGCATCGGCTTACCCTCGCCAAGCAGCGCGGCCTCTCGCGTCCCGAAGTAGTTGTAGAACGTGCGCGCAGAGATGTCGGCGGAGTCACAAATCATGTCGACCGTCACCGCGTCGTACCCGTGCTCGAGGCACAGCTCAATCGCGGCGTTTTCGGTCCGCAGGCGGCTTTCGGCCACCTTGCGTTCCCGCAGGCTCGGCTCACACATGACTCACACCATCAACTCGTTGCATACTCTGCATTATTGCAGACTCTGCATCGAGTGGCAACTGAGCGCAGCAAAAGGGGAACGCGCCAACTACCCCTCGGTAAGACCAATCCCGCGACCAGCGGGAGTCCCGCGACCCGCCCTTGGGCCCGCGTGCTCTAGCGGTGGCGCAGCTGCCGCATGTCGGGAATCGCGTCCTCGTCCTGGGAGAGCTCTTCGATGTTGACGTCCTTGAACGTCACGACGCGCACATTCTTGACGAGGCGGGCGGACCGGTACACGTCCCACACCCACGCGTCAGTCATATTCACCTCGAAGTAGACGTCGCCACCCGAAGCCCTCACCTGAAGGTCGACTTTGTTGGCCAGGTAGAACCGGCGCTCAGTCTCCACAACGTACTGGAACAGGCCCACCACGTCTCGATACTCGCGGTACAGAGCTAGCTCCGCGTCGGTCTCATAGTTTTCAAGGTCTTCGCTGCTCACGGCTCCATCATGGACACAAATCGGCCCGCCGTGCACCTGGCGCGCCGCATCAGTGCCGCCGCAACGCCGCGAGCGCTCACCAGAACCCGATTCTGAGGACTCCTTGACAACCCTTCCTACTTACTTCTAGAGTGTCTTTACTAGTAAACAAAGGAGTTATCCGGTGGCATTTTCTTCCGCCCGCAGCGACAACACTCGCTCGGCCGTGCTGGCCCACATTGGGGCCCACGGATCAGTTTCACGTGCCGACCTTGCGCGGTCGCTCAGCCTTTCGCCGGCCCTCATCACCCGGGTCTCCAAGGCCCTCATCGCCGATGGCCTGGTGCGCGAGCTCGATATGACACCGTCCAGCGGCGGCCGTCCAGCGCAACTGCTGGGACTCGTGGACGCGTCAATCGGCGCGATTGGACTCAAGATCGCTCCCGATCACGTGACGTTGGTGGAAGTGGGCCTCGACGGCGTCGTGACCCGCAGCACCACCGAGCCGTTCGACGCGCAGGCCCACCTGGCGCTGAGCGCCGTGGCCGACATCACGTCGCGCTTCCAGTCGGATTCGCATCACGCGACCATCCTGGGAATCGGCGTAGGCCTTCCCGGAAACGTCCAGGATCAAAGCGAAGACGTCGTGGACTCGACGCAGCTGGGTTGGAGCCGGGTTCCGCTTGGCGGCGCGCTACGAGCGGCCACCGGGCTACCCGTGCTGATTGACAACAACGTGAACGCCCTGGCACTCGCCGAATCCCTGTACGGCGCTGGTCGAGCGAAAGACGACTTCCTGGTGGTCACCATCGGAACAGGCATCGGCGCCGGCATTATGGCAAACGGATCGATCGTGCGCGGCCACACCGGGAACGCCGGCGAGATTGGCCACATCCCCACCCAGGTGGACGGCCCCGCCTGCCAGTGCGGCGCCCGCGGGTGCCTCGAGTCCCTCATCGGCCAGCGTGCACTCGTCGACACCGCCCGCGACCAGGGCGTGATTGGCCCCAACGGCGGCATCGCGGCTCTTCACCGTGCCGCGGCCAGCGGAGACAACGCCGCCGAGCAGGTCTTTGAGGAGGCCGGCTACCTCTTGGGGCGCGCGGTCGCCGGTGTGGTCAACACGCTCGACCCTGAGCTCATCGTGATCCTGGGAGAGGGAGCCGAGTCCTGGGCGCACTGGTCGGTCGGATTCGAACCGGCGCTTCGTGGCGGTGTCATCCCCCGGAACAGGGGCATCCGCGTCGCGGTTGAAGCCTGGCAGGATGACCGCTGGGCGCAGGGCGCAGCGTGCCTGGTCCTCGGAACGCCCTTCGACTCCGACGGAGTCTCTGGCGAGCAGGGGCGCCTGGTCCGGGAGCGGCTCATCGATCGCGCCGACCAAGGCACCCACTCATGAGTACCGTCACCACGGAGCCGGCACCTCCGGCCCAACCCAAGCCGAAGGTCCGCCACGTCACCGCGCGCTCGCGGAGGCGCCGCAACGCGCTGGTGGCGCTCGCGTTCCTCGCGCCATCGGCCCTCCCCCTCATCTTCTTCACGCTGTACCCGATGGCCCGCGCGTTCTGGACCAGCCTGCACGAGTGGGACCTGATTGGCCCCATGACGTGGGTGGGGCTGGGCAACTACGTTGACCTCGTCAAGGATCCGGACACGCGCGCATCGTTCGTGCACACGCTGTATTACATCGGCGGGTACTTCCCGCTGGTGTTCATCGGCGGCCTGGCGCTCGCGCTGGGCCTCAACCGCGCCATGCGCGGACGCAACTTTCTGCGCGGGCTCTACTTCTTGCCCGTCATCACCAGCTGGATCGCCGTGGCAATCGTGTGGCGGTGGCTACTCAACCCCTCGGTCGGCATCGTGAACCGTGCCCTCGAGTTCATCGGGATCGACGGACCCGGCTGGTGGACGGACCCCTCGTGGTCCATGCCCGCCATCATCTTCGCGAGCGCCTGGAAGGACCTCGGCTTTGTGATGGTGATTCTGCTCGCCGGCCTGCAGGCCATCCCCCTCGACGTCTACGAGGCCGCCACCATCGACGGCGCGGGGTGGTGGCGCCGCTTGCGGTCCATCACGCTGCCGCTACTCACCCCATCGATCTTCTTTGTGGTGATCATCTCTTTGATCAACGGATTCCAGGTCTTCGACCAGGTCTACGCCATGACAGGGGGCGGCCCAGCGGGCTCGTCAGAGGTCGTGGTGCAACGGATCTACGACCTCACGTTCCGCTACGGCGAGGCCGGTAGCGCATCGGCCCTGTCCTGGATTCTCTTCATCGTTGTACTCATCATCACCGCGATGCAACTGCGCGGGGAACGGAAGTGGGTCAACTATGTCTAATCGAATGCGATCCGGGATCGTCACTGCGGTCATCGCCGTGGGCGCGTTGATCATGGTGTTCCCCTTCATCTGGACGCTGTCCACGTCGCTGACCAGCGGTGCCGGGCTGTCCTCCACCCCCAGCCTGATCCCCTCGCACCCCACCCTGGATGCGTACCGGGAACTCTTCACGAGCACCCCGTTCGCACGGGTCGTCCTCAACTCAATCGGACTCGCGCTCGCGGTCACCGCTCTGCAGCTCACCACCAGCTCCATGGCCGCTTACGCGTTTAGCCGGTTCGAGTTCCCGGGCAGGCGCACCGCCTTCGCCGTCTACCTGGCGACCATGATGATCCCCATCCAGGTGCTGATCGTCCCGCTGTTTGTCCAGATGCGCGACCTTGGACTCATCGACTCTTACCTGGGCGTCTTGTTGCCTTCGATGGCAAGCGCGTTCGGCGTGTTCCTGATGCGCCAGGCGATGAACACGGTGCCGCGGGAACTCGATGAGGCCGCCCACCTCGACGGCGCCGGTCACTTCCGAATCTTCACGACCGTGATCATCCCACTGGTGCGCCCCGCGCTCGCCACGTTCGGAATCTTCGCGTTCATGAGTAGCTGGAACAGCTTCCTGTGGCCGCTCATCATCTTGCGCTCAGAGGAGCTCAAGACGCTGCCGCTCGCTCTCGCCTCACTGCAGGGCCAGTTCACCACTCAATGGGACGTCATGATGGCCGGTTCGGTCGTCAGCATTCTTCCCATGCTGGCCATCTATATCTTCGCCCAGAAGTACATCATCCAGGGCGTCGCAAGCTCGGGTCTCAAGTAGTCCGGGAACCATCACCAACCAAAGGAAACCATCATGCGCAAGGTAGGAATCGCTGGAGCCGGCATCGTCGCCGTGCTCAGCCTGTCCCTAGCTGCCTGCTCAAGTGACGCCAATGACGGCGGCACCAGCAGCGCAAGCCCGAGTGCCTCGCAATCCGCGCAGGC
>Ga0307486_1002649_pt1 | contig 12291 bp, 11 predicted proteins | sample CBIW02metaG_FD_203663 | JGI IMG/M metagenome (GOLD analysis project Ga0307486, IMG submission 203663) | Sea-ice brine microbial communities from Beaufort Sea near Barrow, Alaska, United States - CBIW 0.2 | ecosystem: Environmental > Aquatic > Marine > Coastal | place: USA: Alaska | collected... | reverse complement strand
AAAAGGAATTTGAATTATTGTATTTATGTTTAGCTTTTGAGAATATCCAAAATGATACTCCTAAAAACCTTAAAAAGGAATCTATAAGTCAGGAGGATGCTATCACAAAAAAATTGTACAATGATTACTCTCTCTTCAAAAGGGAATTACACCAAAGTTTGGTTATCCTGAATCCACAATTTGATGCTTTAACTTTATTTCAAAAATCACAAAAATTACTGGATAGGTTTCTATTTCTATTTTTTGCTGAAGACAGGCAGTTACTGCCTCCAAACTCGGTAAGAATGATTCTTGAACAATGGAACAAGCTAAAAGATTTAGATGCTTATACCCCATTATTTGCCAGGTTCAAAAAATATTTTGGCTACTTAAATACAGGTTATAAAGGAAAGCAATATAATGTGTATGCCTACAATGGCGGTTTGTTTAAAGCTGATGCAATTTTAGATACCATAATTATTGATGATGACTTGCTGTACAAACACACATTAAAGCTATCTGAATATGATTTTGACAGTGAAGTTGATGTAAATATTTTAGGGCATATTTTTGAGAATTCCCTGAATGAATTGGATGAAATTAAGGCTCAATTGGAAGGGCTGGAAATTGATAAATCCAAGACCAAAAGAAAAAAGGATGGTGTGTTTTACACTCCTAAATACATTACCAAATATATTGTTGAAAATACTGTTGGAAAGCTATGTGAAGAAAAGAAAGCTGAACTTGAAATTGTAGAAGATGATTATATTACAGATAAGAAAAGGCAAAAGAAAACTATAAAAGGTTTAATTGCGAAACTTACTGAATATAGAAACTGGCTATTGCAATTAACTATTTGTGACCCTGCCTGTGGCTCTGGCGCATTTTTGAACCAGGCTTTGGATTTCTTGATTTTAGAACACAGGTACATTGATGAGCTACAAGCCAAGTTATTTGGTGATGCAATGGTGCTTAGTGATGTTGAAAAAACCATTTTAGAAAACAACTTATTTGGTGTTGATTTAAATGAAGAAAGTGTTGAAATAGCCAAACTCTCCTTATGGCTTAGAACTGCACAACCTAACAGAAAATTAAATGATTTAAACAACAATATTAAATGTGGGAATAGTTTAATAGATGATGTTGAAATTGCAGGAGATAAAGCCTTTAATTGGCAAGAAGAGTTTCCTCAAATATTTGCTAAGGGTGGATTTGATGTTATAATTGGGAATCCTCCATATGTTTCAAATTGGACTATGTCTGATTCAAATAGGGAAATGGTAAAATGGCTCAGTGAGAAATATAAAGATGACTTAACTGGACATTGGGATTTATTTATCTGTTTCATTTCAATAAGTATAAAATATTTAAAAAATGGAGGTTATAATTCATTTATACTTCCAACTTCTTTTTTAAAAGAGAAATATGGGAGATTAATGAGAGAAAAAATTATAGAAAGTCAAGAACTAATTGAAATTGTAGATTTTGGTGAAGTTGTTATTTTTCAAAATGTTGCAAGACAAACATTTATCTATAATTTCAAAAAACAACATAATCCTTCTAATAAAGTCAAAATAAAACTTGGAATTGATGATATAGGAAATTTGATACCTCAACAATTCTTCAAAACCTTAAAAAATTGTACTTATAAAACAAGTGTTACTCATAATGACATATTGGTCTATAATAAAATACTTGAAAAATCATTTAAACTTGGTGAATTATTTTGTGTGAATGTTGGTGTTGTTGCACATTCAAAAGCTGGTAGTCCTATACAATTTAAAAAGGATGATGTCATACATAATGAATATTCTAATGGGTATAAGAAATATGTTATAGGCTCAAATTTAAGTAGGTATTCATTATTATTTGAAAATCAGTATATGGACTATGAATCCAAAAAGGATTATTTTCACAGACCTAAATTCAATTTATTATTTGATAACAATAAAATAATTTTAAGAAGAACAAGTGGAAATAATAATTCAATTATAGCCTATTTTGATAATGATAAATATTACACAAATGATAGTATGATGCATCTTGTACGTTGGTCAGCTGAAATTTTAGATTATCAGAAGCCAGATAAAAGATGGGAAATTAATATTACAAAGCATTTTGATGAAAAATTTATTTTGTCTTTGCTTTGTTCTAAATTGACTACTTATTATTTTAGTAAATTCCTAAGTACTGATACCCTTCAAGGGGCATATTCAAGTATTTACCCAGAAGATGTAAGGGAGTTTCCAATAATTAAAATCAATGAAGTTGAGCAAGACATATTTATAGAAAATGCAGATTTAATGCTTTCATTAAGCAATGAATTACAGCAAGTTTCTCAAAAATTCCAAAGAGCTTTAGAAAGAGAATTTGAATTAGATACTTTACCTAAAAAATTACAAAATTGGTATTTACTTTCCTATGGAGATTTTATCAAGGAATTGGAAAAGAAAAAACTAAAACTTTCCTTATCTCAAAAAGCTGAGTGGGAAAATTACTTTTTACAAGAAAGCAAAAAAGCCTTAGAATTAAAAACCAATATAGATACTACTGATAAAGAAATTGATGCAATGGTTTATGAATTATATGGGTTAAATAAAGATGAAATTGAAATTGTTGAAAATAGTTAGCTTGTTCTCAGGCAGGATTTTGAAATAACAATTAAACCAGTACCAAACCAGCTAAAGGCGCTGCTGGGGTTAAAGCACAAATTCAGTATTTAAAAAATGACTTCCCTAAATTCCCAAACCTTGTAGATAAACAGCAATAAAAATCCAAAAGCCACCATAAATTCCATAAAACTTGAGGCCAAAAAACCTATAAATGACCCAAAAGCTGCTTTTAATGCCGATCTGGAATTGGATTTATTGACTATTTCCCCAATAAATGCGCCCACAAATGGGCCAATTATGATCCCGAAAGGAACAGGAAAAACAATTCCCACCACCAATCCGAAGGTGGCACCTATCATCCCTAATTTACTTCCTCCAGCGTATTTGGTACCCAAAGCGGGGATTATCAGGTTTAGGCCATAAATTAAGCCTGCCACACCAAAAGTGACTCCCAAAAACCAATAATCCATGGGAATTGAAGGCGCAAGGTGTAACAATAAAAGTCCTGCCCAGCTTATGGGAACTCCGGGCATAAAAGGTAAAATGCTGCCTAAAAGGCCCAAAATCATTAATAGGGCACCAAGGGAAACCAGAAGAAGATCCAATTAGTTGGACCGGTTTTTAAAGGAAAGGTCATCCTCGCTCAAACCATTTTTAAGATCGGTTTCTGAATCGGTTTTTGGTTTTTTTCTGTCCTTTAAAAATTTCAAAAAATCCTTAACAGTTTCATCGGAGGCGGAATCCAGGAATTCATTAAATTCCTTTCTAATTTGTTCTTTATCCATTGTACTTAGTTTTAAACCCTGCAAAAATACGAAATTTAATAAGGCTTATTTCAATTTCAAATTTTTTGGATTATCTTATTTTCCAATTTTTAAATAAGGTTCTGTTTTAGAAAATTGCAGAAAAAAAATTAACCGCAAAGGACACAAAGATTTGCAATCTGTCTATATGATTACTATTTTTTATGTAGATAGGTAGATTTGCCTATTCACTTTAATAGTTAAACTGATAGTTTTATTTTCGATTACATTTTCAGTGGCTATTTTTTCCCTGCGACCTTTGCGGTTAAAAAGGAACATGCAAAATTAAAATTCGCAATAGGGACCAATTAATAATCCACATTGTTCTAAAACATAGCCTTAGATAATAAATAAAAAGGATTTAAGTTCAAACTTTCTTTTTCCGCTATCATAATTGATCCTTCGTGTTTTCTTCCACTGAAATTTTTAAATCCTTTTTTCTTGCCCTTCCAACAATTATAAAACCCAACCGGATTTAAAGTTCTGTTCACCACAAAATGAATCAAGAACAATTGTTGTGGTCTAAGCAAAATATATTAGTCAATCTATACAGGAAGAATTCTATATTTTCACTCCCCTGAACTGGGAATGATCCGTTTTCTTCTATAATCTTCTCAAGGAACAATTTGAAAACATTCAAAAAATTTGGTTTATTCGCCATTTGAAGAACTTTCAATTTCTTTCATTTTTTGCGTTTATACTGTTATTGTAAATTTGAATAACGTTAATTAGTAAACTTGTATATGCTTATGACAAGCTGAATTTCAGAACTTTATATTAAAATAATTCAAATTTAATTTGGACAAGTGAATTTTTCTTGTATATTTATTCCCGCTTAAAAATGAATTGACAATTTCAATTGAGATTGGAAAATAAATTTTAGAGTGGGAATTCGAAAAATTTATTGGGGTAGATTTTAGAATTGGTAACTTATGGACGGGTGGGGCCGTCCATAAGTTTTTTTTGAATTGAATTTAAGTTTACTTCTGAAGTTTTATTAATAAATAAAACAGGAAGGCTAAAAATAGGGGGTTGAACAAGCACAGTTTAATCGTGGATTTTCAAGATTTATAGGGAATATAAGCCGAAATTCTGCAATGGTTACGTAAGTGTTATTAAACCTTTAAAGAAGCAGGAATCTACAATTCCTGCTTCTTTATTTTGTGCCTGGTCCAACTATTATGTTATAACATTTAAAATAGAACACGACTTCATCAAAAAATATCCTTGGGGGGATAGGGGGGTGTGGGGCTGCGTTTGATTGAATTAAGCCGTGATTATTAATAAACCTGAGAATCATTCTTATTACCGCTAAATAACGAATAAAGTAGGATAGTGGGAATAGTACAAATCGTGAAAGACTTGTAGTGTTTTGTACTACAAAAATTTAAACCAAAGAGTGTCTAATGCATATCTACCTAATCCCACTTTTTAAAACAAATAGTTAGTATGAGTGGATATATTTAAACATTCAAGTCCAAACTAATTTTTTAAAACCTATAATTTAGATATGAAATATTTATTTGACTTCAAAGGGGAACACATTGCAAACGTGGTAAATGGTCAACTTCACGCAACGACAGGAAAAAATATCGGACATTTAGTCCCATACTATAATATCTTCATAGATTTGAAAGGAAAATACCTTGGAGAAATCATCTATAAAAATAGGTTCTTATTTTATAAAAATAACGCATACCAAGGTGTCAATTTTGGAGTTTACGGTAATCTTGGAAATGTTGGTAATTATAGTAATCCAGGAAATCATGGCTCAATCGGAACAATTTCTGGATATAGTGATATAGAAATTGAAATGCTAAAATAAATCCTGTAGCTAACATCTCTTACCAGTAAATAGAGGGTCTTCCGATGAAAGTTATTGCTTGTATGCATTTTCTAAATTTAGTGGAGCCATATAAACAGAAGATCAAACTACTAATTGGATTTCTTCACAACTTTTGTTCCTGATCCCACAAAATCTTTAATGCCTGATATATTTATTTGCATAAAATAAATCCACAAAGCCTTATAAGTTGTAAGTTTTAGTAATTTTAGGCTTGATTGCCAAAACAGGAATATTATGAAAACCGGAATAAGACCCTATGTATTAGCCGAAACCAATTGGAAACAGGTGAAAGATGAAGATTTTACCATAGCGGTTTTGCCGTGGGGCGCCACCGAAGCTCATAATTATCACCTTCCATATGGCACCGATAATACCTTGGGCGGAGAGATCGCACTTGAAGCCGCACGAAAAGCCTGGGAGAAAAATGCCCGGCCGGTGGTTTTGCCAACAATCCCATTTGGGGTGAATTCAGGGCAAATGGACGTGAAGTTGTGTATGAATATGAGCCCCAGCACCCAATATGCCGTTTTAAAAGATATCGTACAGGTCCTGGACAGGCATAAAATAAAAAAACTGGTGATCGTAAACGCCCACGGCGGTAATAATTTTAAGCAAATTATAAGGGAATTGAGCCTTGAATTTCCGAAGGTTTTTGTCTGTTCCTTAAACTGGTGGACGGTTACCGATGCCAAACCCTATTTTGAAGAGCCCGGGGATCACGCCGGAGAATTGGAAACTGCGGTTATGATGTATTTGACGCCTCAACTGGTTTTAAACCTGGAAAATGCCGGAGATGGCAGCGCAAAATCCTTCAAAATTAAAGGCCTTAAGGAAGGTTGGGTAAGCGCCCAAAGGGAATGGACAAAAGTGACAGAAGATACAGGCGTTGGAAACCCCAAAAAAGCTACCGCTGAAAACGGAAAAAAATTCTTCAATGACACAAGCGATATTATTGCCGGGTTTCTTGAAGATTTGCACCGGGCAGATTTAAACGATATGTACGAATAAATTTTCAACATTTTTATGGTAAAAGCTTTACTCTATATTTTCGGGTTTTTAATTGCTGGAGAATTGATCCGGTATATTTTTGATATCCCCATTGCCGGGAATATTATTGGGATGCTCCTTATTTTTATAGCCTTGCGCCTTAAAATAATAAAATTATCGGATGTAAAACCGGCATCAGACAAACTCATTAAATACCTTGTTTTGTTCTTTATCCCTTATGGAGTCGGCCTAATGGTATATTTCAATCTTATTCAGCCTTTCTGGCTTCCAATTGCAGTTGCCGTAATTGTCAGTTCAGTGATTACTTTATATGTTACCGCCATCATCATGGAAAAATTCGGAAAATGAAAGAGATTTTTCAACTTCCCGTATTCGGTGTTTTCATTACCCTGGCGGCCTTTGTCGTCGCCACCCAGATTAAAAATAAATGGAATTATATCCTGTTTAATCCCGTTCTTTTAGCTATAATTTTTATCATTATTTTTCTTATTGTCTTTGATATAGATTTTGAAGCTTATAACAACGGAGGTAAATTTTTAAGCTTTTTTCTTGGTCCGGCGGTGGTGGCACTTGGCGTGTTTTTCTATGAGAAATATGCTGAGGTAAAACAAAACCTGAAGCCATTTTTAATTGCCGTAACCGCAGGAGGCGTGAGTGGAATTTTGAGTGTAATCATCATCTTGATCCTGTTCAGGGTGCCCGATTTTATCGTGCAATCTCTGGCGGCGAAATCGGTTACAGCGCCTATTGCCATTGAAATATCCAAACTTGCGGGCGGAGTTCCCGAAATTACAGCGAGTATTGTAATTGCGGTTGGTATTTTCGGAAATGCTTTTGGGCCTCTCATTTTAAGGCTTTTGGGCATAAAGAATAAAATTGCCATTGGCACCTCCCTGGGAACCGCGGCACATGCCATTGGAACCGCCCGGGCTTTTGAAGAAGGAAATTTGCCCGGGGTTTACAGCGGGCTCGCGATGTGCCTGAACGGAATTATTACCGCGCTTTTGGCTCCTTATATCCTCGATTTGTTTTTGTTGTTTTGAAGTTTTATTACTTGTTTTTTGTTCATCTTTCTTAAAACACGAAATGATGAAACATGAGATTTGTTTTCCTCAATAATTCGGGGTGGAAATCAAGATTAAGCGCGTTATTAAAATGACGGCAATATATTGAAACATAAAATTTTGTAACAATTTACGCATCTACTTAATAGTCTTTAATCTATTATCTATATTCTTTCATCTAGTTTATATCCTTCAGTTTATTGAAGCACAGATTGCTAAGTTTTGCTTATTTTTGAACAATATTATTTCAGAACCAAATCTACATGAGAAAATTTTTACTCCTGATACTTTTTCCAATTTTGGCCGGCTGTAATAATTTTGAAACCAGGAAAATTTCTTCAAAAGAAGTCCTGGATCAGGAATCTAAAACTTTAAACTGGAAAGAAGTGGATGAATATCCCGCCTTCGAAAACTGTAAAAATATCGATGAATTATCAAAATCCCGGGAATGTTTTGAAGCAACCTTAGCCAATTCCATCTACGCCTATCTTGCCAGACAGGAACCTATAGTAACCGAAGCAATTGACGACACGTTGATTTTATATCTCGAGATCACCAAAACCGGTAAACCAATAATCGATTCGGTTTTTGTGGACACGCTTGTCACCAACCAACTTCCCGACCTAAAAGTATGGTTGCAACAAAGTGTAGATTCCCTTCCAAAAATTTATCCCGCAATCAAACGCGGAATTCCGGTTTCGAGCGCCTTCAAAATGCCGATTGTCATCAAGGCAGAGTAAGAAAAATTCCAAATTCCAAATTCCAAATTAAAAAATTTCGAATTCCACCCCGAAGCACCTTAGCCAAATTCCAAAAGCCAAATTTCATTCAATGGCAGTAAAGTTAAAATGCATAGATTTCACTTTCTGATGCATTATCGTCCGGCGGCACTTTTTTAAAATTTCAGGTATTATTCCTTTCCAAAGTTTTCGAAATAATTATTCAACTAAAAGATTAGGTTAAACTAATTATTTAGTTTAAATTAGCAATATCAAAATAATTCACCTTGCTTTTTTAATAGAATTATCAAATGATGAGTTGTTCAAAATGTCATAAAAAATTTCCCGCTCGCTGAAGAATTGATTAAAAATAGAAAAAATATATGAAACAATTAACGAGAGCCGAAGAAGAGATAATGCAGATTCTCTGGCAACTTAAAAAAGCCAATGTTGCCACACTCATTGAGGAAATGCCAAAACCTAAACCCGCATATAATACCGTTTCCACCATTGTTCGGATTTTAGAGAATAAGGAATTTGTAGGTCACGAAAAGCAAGGGAAGGGATATGATTATTTTCCCTTGGTAGACAAAGAAACCTACAGCAATCAGAGTATGAATAAGCTGATGGACAATTATTTCAACGGTTCTTTTAAAAGTATGGTTTCATTTTTTGTGAAGAAAAACGATTTGGATACCAAAGAACTGGAAGCAATTTTAAAAGAGATCAACAAAAAAGATTCCTGATATGTTAGTATATATCCTACAAGTAATATTTTTTCAACTCCTGTTCCTGCTGGTGTATGAATTCTTGCTGAAGAAAGAGACCTTTTTCACCTATAACAGATGGTATTTATTGTTTTGTGCGGTAATATCGTTTCTCCTGCCGCTGATGAAAATCGAAGCTTTTTCCACGCTTGTTCCTGCAGAATCAATAGCCGTGCTTACCAATGTTTGGTTACCGGAGGTATTTATAGGAAACACCACTGAAAACATTCAGTATTTACCTGAAGTGGAGATTAGCAGTGCAACCACAACTATCAACTGGTGGTTTATCACTTATGGGGTTGGGGCATTTGGTAGCCTGTTCCTGCTTTTCAGAAAATACCTAAATTTAAGTCGGTTGTTCAGTTTTAAAACGATCTCTGATGAAAAAGACTTTAAGATAATTGAAGTTCCCGGTTCCACCATCGCCTGTACCTTTTACAAAACCGTGTTTGTGGGCGAGCGACTTTCCGAAGAAGAAAAACAACAGATCCTTTCTCACGAGCTGGTGCATGTAAAACAAAAACACAGCCTGGATCTTGTATTCTTTGAGGTGCTTAAAATTATCGTCTGGTTTAATCCATTGATTTATATTTATCAAAGCCGGATTTCCACGCTGCACGAGTTCATCGCCGATGCCGCCGTTGTGAAAACCACCGAAAAAAGGAGCTATTACGAGCAATTGCTCAACAGCGCCTTTAATACCCGCAATATTTCATTCATCAATCAATTTTTTAATCATTTATTAATCAAAAAACGAATAGTTATGTTACAAAAATCAAAATCAAAGACAATCGCAAAATTCAAGTACCTGTTAATCCTACCGCTAATGCTGGTGATGCTCACTGTTGTTTCATGTTCTGAAGATACTCCCGAAGCCGTTACCAATGATATGTCTATTTCAAAACAATTAGCCGAGATAAAACAAGCTTTAGATGAAGGCCGGAAACTCACGGAAACTGAAAGAAATCAATTTTACAGTATAATGGAGCAGGTACTTAAAGATAAAAATTTTCCACCACCACCTCCTGCTCCAGAAAGAAGATTTGCAGAGGGAGCTGATGTACCCTTTGCAGTTATAGAACAGGTGCCGGTATTTCCGGGATGTGAGAATCTTAGCAGCAATGATGCACAAAAGAAATGTATGGCCGATAAAATTCAGGAATTCGTGAATAAAAATTTCAATTCCGGTTTGGGTAAAAAACTTAATTTAAGCGGAACTAACAGAATTATTGTTCAATTCAAAATCGATAAGCAGGGGAATATTGCAGATGTTAGATCCCGGGCACCACATCCTGATCTGGAGGTAGAAGCAGAAAGGGTAATTAATAGCCTTCCTTCAATGAAACCGGGTAAACAGGGTGGTGTAGAAGTAGGAGTGATGTATTCTTTACCAATTGTATTCCAGGTAGGTGAATAAGTTTATGATTATATTAATAGTATTTGCATTTTCCAAAGCCGGAGCTCAAACTTCGGCTTTGGCTGTTGCAGATAGTTTGTATGCGGTTGGGGATTATTCTAATGCAATCAAAACCCTGGAGAACACGGAACCAAAAACCGAACATGTGTATTTAATACTCGCCAATGCATTTCAGGCCACTGGAAATTTAAAAGAAGCATCAACATATTATGAAATCGTCCTGAAAAAAAATCCGGAACGAATTTTGACTAAAATAGATCACGCAAAATTATTGATGAAAACTGGTGAATTGAACAAAGCCGACAGTATTTTCAGTCGGCTTGCAAAGGATTATCCCAAAAATGCCGGATTTCAATATCAGATGGGATTGATAAAGGAACAGCAACATGATAGTACTGCCGGTGTTTATTTTAAAAATACCATTCAGCTAGAACCAACGCATCAGGATGCCTTGTTCAAACTTGCCAAGGATGAATTACAACGCCGGGAATATGGGATGGCAATCAATTATAGTTTAATAGGGCTTAGCGGAAATTCGGGGAATGTTTCGTTGCGGTCTATATTGGCCCAAAGCTATTACAATCAGAAATTCTACGATAAGGCAGTCCCTGAATTTGAAAAAATAATTGAACTGGGGCAGGGAAATGAGTTTGTGCATTCCAGACTTGGATTTTCCTATTATCAACTTTCCGACTTTCTTAATGGCATTGATCACTACAAAATCGCTTTGACTTTCGAAGATAGAAATTCAGATACGCATTACAATCTGGGAAAATTGTATGCCATTACCGGAGACCTAAAAAATTCTGAGATCCATCTTTTAATGGCAGTTCTTATCAAAAACCAACCTGTAGATGCGGAGTTTTTAAGCCTTGGGCTTACCTATAAACTTCAGAAAGATTATAAAAAAGCGCTGGAATATTTCAACAAATCCTTGGAGGAAAATCCAGATAACGAGCGTGCTTTATATGAGCGTGCCATCGCTGCCGACAATTATTTCAAGGATCTGGGAACCAGGATCAATTATTATGTGGGGTATCTGAATAAATTTGAAGCTAAAGGAAATCATGATTTGATCTACCTGGCAAAAACCAGATTGAAGGATTTGAGAAAAGATCAGCATTTGTTTGAGGAATAGTAGCTTTGTTTTTTCAAAATACAAAATTTAAAAATTCCAAATTCCACCTTGAAGCATCGGGGCAAAATTCCAAATTTTATTTCCTGGAGTCGCAAATTAATTTCTTGTTTCTTCTTTATATTTGTTACTCCATAGTAGAATTAAGCATAACAGTATTGTTATAAAACAGGCTTTTAATTGGAGGGTTATCCTTTTTTGTCATTCTGAACTCGCTTTTGGGCGAGGAAGAATCCCTACAGAGAGTAGAGGGACGGCTTAGCGAAAATGTAATTGACTTTCATTTATCATTCGTCCCCTGAGTACGCAAGATTCTGCGCTAACGCTACCAGAATGACATATCCGGAGTTTTTTTGTCATTCTGAACGAGCTTTTGGGCGAGGAAGAATCCCTGCAACGAATGGGCAACAACAATTAATTAGCAAAAAACAGAACTAAAAATGATGAAAGAGGCGATAAAAGTTTATGTAGAGAAAGCAGAAGATGGCACATATTGGGGAAGTACACAAAATATCCCCGGTGGTGTTTCTGCTTATGGAGATACTTTAGAGGATCTAAAGATCAACTTAAAACAAGCTTATGAAGATTATCTGGAAGTTGCCAAGGAATTCAATGAAGATTGGCTGGAGGAAGTTCAGAATATGAAAGAATTTGAATACAATTTAGACATCCCTTCATTTTTCAAACTTTTACCAATAAAAATTTCGGCTATAGCAGAAAAGGCAGGGATCAATCCTTCCTTAATGAGACAGTACGCTACCGGGAAAGCAAATGCTTCAGAACAACGGGCAAAACAAATCGAAAAAGCCATTCACGAGTTAGGAAAAGATTTGCTTTCCGTTTCTCTGTAGGTGTGTCTTAAGGTGTTCGTACCTTTTTTTTACAAAAAGCCGCAAAGTAGTTCCTGTTTTTCTTCGCGTTCTTTGCGCACCTTCTTCGCG
>Ga0307486_1002645_pt1 | contig 12298 bp, 8 predicted proteins | sample CBIW02metaG_FD_203663 | JGI IMG/M metagenome (GOLD analysis project Ga0307486, IMG submission 203663) | Sea-ice brine microbial communities from Beaufort Sea near Barrow, Alaska, United States - CBIW 0.2 | ecosystem: Environmental > Aquatic > Marine > Coastal | place: USA: Alaska | collected... | reverse complement strand
ATGCGAACGCCCGATAGGCCGCACGCCATTCGCGGTGTAATGACGCATCCGACGAGCGGTTGAATCTCAGCGGATCAGGTCGGGTAGCTCGATGCGGTACAGAGCCGGAGCAGTCTCGAGCATGTTGCTGAACCGCGAGAAGTACCGGCACCGACCAGTAACGTCGCAGGAGGAGTGCTTCCGCGAGCTCCTGCGCGAGGCGAAGGACCGTGACTACCTCTTCGCCCTGGCGATGGACTCTTGGGTGTCTCTGATCCAGGCAGCATGCGGAAGGAGTCCGCGGTGGCCTTCAGGCTCCGTCTCGGCCATCGCCACGGGTTCACACGCTCCGAGTCACCGCGGCTCCGGTACACAAGCGAGGTGATTTTTTCGCCTCCTCCTCCGGCTGACTGCCATCGTTGCGACGCTGCTGCTCGCAGGATGTTCGTTGGACCCCTCGGACGAAGAAGACAACTACCACGCATCTATCGGCAGCAATGAGCGCACGCCTCAGACCGACGCCCTTGGAGTGGCCATCGTCGTCGATGGCAAGGGGAACGGACGAGTGGTCGGCACGCTGCTCAACACCACCGAATAGCCGCAGGCCCTCGTCGGTGCGGAGGTGGACAGCGAGCGCGGACCGGTCCAGGCGGCCGTTGTCGATGACCCGGTCGCATTGCCTCAGTGCGAGCCTGTTGAACTAGCACGCCAGGCAGCCGTCTCGGTTTCCGCTGACGACCTCCCTGTCGGATTCTTCGTCGCGCTCACGCTCGACATCCAGGGTGCCAGTCCAGTCGAGATGCTGGTACCAGTCGAAGCGCAAGTGGGACCATACGCTGAGATCGAGATGACCGAACCTCCCGATGGCGACGTATCCCCCTCATGACAGCGACGCATCGATGACCGGACTATCGAGACGCCATACTGGCGCACGTCCGACTGACGTTTCCTGACCCATACGACTTGACGGCGTCGCAGACGGACTCCCGGAATAGTTCCTCCTCGCCACCAGTGGATCGTTTCCTTTCCTCGGTCGAAGCCGTTATTGAGCGTGTTTACTGCTCGGATTCGGGTCACCTAAGGTGGGGAAGGTGAGCACTCCGATCGGCGGTTACGCGCTCCTGTCAGATATGCGCACCGCGGTTCTTGTCTCCCGTGAGGGCAGCATCGACTGGCTGTGTCTGCCTCGGATCGACTCGTCGGCGGTCTTCGCGGCCGTTCTCGGCACTGAGGAGAACGGCCGGTGGCTCATGGCCCCGCACGAGGGTGAGGTGGTTGAGCGGTTCTACGAGGAGGGCACCTTCGTGCTCGTCACCAGGTGGCGCACCCCGACCGGCGAGGCAGAGGCACGGGAGTTCATGCCCCCGACCAACGGCCGCGCTGACCTCGTGCGTCAGGTCCGCTGCACCTCCGGCCACGTGCGCATCGAGCACGAGCTCCGCCTGCGACCCGAGTACGACACCGTCCTGCCGTGGGTGCGCCGGATCGAGGACGGCTCCGGGGATCATCTGCGTGCGATCTCGGGTCCTGATGCCTACACCCTGCGCGGCCCGACCCTGGAAGCCGGCGATCACCGCCACCGCGGCTCCTTCGATCTGACCGAGGGCCACTCTCACGCCTGGGTCCTGACCTGGATGCCCTCCCACCTCGAGCCCTTTGACCCCCTGGACGTCGCCCTCGCTCTTGAGGGCACGCGTGCGTACTGGCACGAGTGGAGCTCGCAGATCACTGCGACCGGGCGGTGGTCGCAGGCCGTGCATCGATCGCTGCTCGTGCTGCGAGCCCTGACGAACGCGGACACCGGGGGGATCGTCGCAGCGCCCACCGCCGGACTGCCCGAGGATCCAGGTGGGGAACGCAACTGGGACTACCGCTACTGCTGGTTGCGCGATTCCGCGCTCACCTTGGAGGCCTTGTTGCTGCACGGGCGCACCGGGGCCGCGCTGCAGTGGCGCAACTGGCTCCTGCGGGCCGTGGCCGGGGATCCCGAAGACCTGCAGATCATGTACGGCATCGGAGGTGAGCGATCACTGCCCGAAAGGACCCTTGATCACCTTCCGGGCTATCTGAACTCCCGGCCCGTGCGGATCGGCAACGCGGCCGTGGCCCAGTTCCAGGCGGACGTCGTCGGTGAGGTGCTCATCGCGCTCGGCAAGCTGCGCGATGCCGGTATCGAGGATGACGACTTCTCCTGGCCCCTGCAGCGCAACATGCTCGGCTACGTCATGCGTCACGCCGACCGGCGCGACCAGGGCCTCTGGGAGATGCGCGGCGATCCGCACTACTTCACCCATTCCCGGGTGATGATGTGGGCCGGGCTCGATCGCGGCATCCGCGCCGTCACCGACCACGGCCTGGACGGGCCCGCCCGCGAGTGGGCGGCGTTGCGCGACTCCCTGCGCGAGGAGATTCTCAGTCAGGGCGTCGCTGCGGACGGGGGCTACTTCACCCAGACCTACGACAACACCGAGGTCGACGCCTCGCTGCTACAGATCCCCCAGACCGGCTTCCTCCCGTACGACGACCCGATCATGCTCGCGACTGTCGAGCGGCTCGAGCACGATCTGCTCCATCACGGCCTACTTCTGCGATACAGCACCACCGGCACCGATGGACTGAGCGGGAACGAGCACCCCTTCCTCGCGTGCTCCTTCTGGCTCGTCGAGCAATACGCCCACACCGGTCGACTCGACGACGCTCGCAAGCTCATGAACCGGCTCGTCGGCTGCACCAACGACCTGGGCCTGCTTGCCGAGGAGTACGACCCGATCGAGGGCCGTCAGATGGGCAACTTCCCTCAGGCCTTCAGTCACCTGGGGCTCGTGCGAGCCGCCGATGCGCTGGCCGGGGCCGAGCACGGACCCGACCCCACCACCCACGCTGCGGAGGCAACGTCATGACGACACCGACCACTCTGCTCATCCTGGGCGCCTCCGGCGACCTGACCCGTCGCCTGCTGCTCCCCGGCCTCGGATCCCTCCTCGAGCGGGACCCGGACCGTCCCCTGCGCATCGTCGGCGCGGACCGGGCCACTCTGGGAACCGATGAGTTTGCCGCCCGGGTCGCGGAGGCATTCGCCGAGGGTGGCGCACGCGACGACATCGTCGAGAAGCACCGGCACTCAACCGCCTACCACCAGCTGGACGTGACCGACTCCGAGGCATTCTCCGCGGTCCTCGCCGACGTCGGCGCTGACCGACTCATCATGTACTTCGCGCTGCCACCCGCCGTGACCGAGCAGGCCTGCCAGGCGCTGGTCTCCTGCCAGCTGCCGAAGGACACGCACCTGGCGATGGAGAAGCCGTTCGGCTATGACCTGGCCAGCGCCCAATCACTCAACGCGCTCGTGGCTCGACTCGTCTCCGACGACCGAGTCCACCGGGTCGACCACTTCCTGGGCAAGTCGACCGTGCTCGACATCATCGCGCTGCGATTCGCCAACCGGGTGATCCAGAACGTGTGGAGCGCCGATGACATCGAGTCGATCGAGATCGCGTACGACGAGGAGCTCGCCCTGGAGGGCCGCGCGGGCTACTACGACCACGCGGGTGCCCTCGTCGACATGATCCAGTCCCATCTGTTGCAGGTGATGTCCGTGGTGACGATGGAGCCGCCGTCCCAGATCAGTGGCCGTGAGTTGCGCGACGCCAAGTCGGCGGCCCTGCGAGCCACCCGACTGTGGGGTGACGACCCAGCGACAGCGACCCGGCGAGGGCGCTACACCGCCGGCACGATCGGCGATCGCAGCGTGCCGAACTATCTGGACGAGCAGGGCGTCGACCCCGAACGCGACACCGAGACGATGGCGCAGATCACCGTCGAGGTGGTCAATCAACGCTGGGCCGGTGTGCCGATCACGCTGCGCTCGGGCAAAGCCTTGGGTAAGACCAGCAAGCACGTCGTCATCAACTTCGCCGACACGCGGCACCTGCCCGAGGGGCTCAAGGGCGGCGACACACCCGATCGGCTGGTCATCGGAATCAGCGCCGACGTCATCGAGCTGCACCTGACGACCAACACCACCAAGGACCCCTTCACGCTCGAGCAGTCGACGCTCACCACCGAGCTGCGCCACGGCGAGCTCGACGCCTACAGCGAGGTGCTGGCTGCGGTTCTCGACGGCGAGATGATGATTTCGGTGCGCGGGGACGCTGCTGAAGAGTGTTGGCGGCTCACCGATCAGGTGCTCAAGGCCTGGCAGTCCGGGGTCGTGCCGATGGAGGACTACGTGGCTGGCTCCCCCGTGCCGGCGGCTTGGAAACCCGCGCTCGACTGAGGGCCGCGAGTACCACCTGGCGAAGTGAAATTCTGACCACGATCCCGCCCGGACCAGTACCGAACGTCACGCTCATCACCTGGCTCACCTCACAGATCCGCACACAGAACACACAAGAATCCGACGCTTGTGCACCTCCTCCGCCCGCTTAAAGCCCGTTGTCGGAAGAACTCGCCCTCCAGGGTGGTCGTCATCTTCGATGAGCCTGAACTCTCTTGGCCCCGGGTCTATCGTTCGCGCCAGCATCAGGCCGGACAACCACGCGTCACGCTCCCTAGTTGAGGACTACGGATTCTCAAGGTGGTCGGCGAACAATGGGACGACGAGGACGGGCTCGAGATCATCCTCGAGCTTGCGGCAGGAACCGCGTAGTCGCGCACAGCCGACGGTCGCCATCCGGATTCGGGCGGACCATGGGATCTGCTCGCGACTCACCCTGGCCGATCCGCGTTCTTACATCCCATGCGTTTCGAGACAGATCAGTTACGAGACACATGTGCTGATCGTTTCCAGCAAAGCCCCGGCGCGTCACTCGCGGCGGAATGACGCAGTCGTTCCAACATATTCGTGCCCCGGGTCCGTCAACCGTCGTCGCCGCTCTGGTAGACGGTGAAAACCAGAATGGGGCTGTTGGAGTTGGGATCGGAGACCGACGTCAGAAGGTTGAAGCCCCGTTCCTTGTAGTCGTTGAGGGCCAACCGTAGGGCGTCTGCGTTGTCGTCGGGATTAAAGTCGGTGAATGCCTTGTGCAGCACGTCACCGAGGAACTCCGCGTGGTAGATCATGGTCCGATCCTGCCAGTGTCTGGAGTCCTGAGTCGCGCCTCCCGAACGAATAGCGGTGGAATGACAAATATGGCAAAGGATCGGACGCGATCGATAGGCCCGTTCGCCTGGTGCCGAATGACCGACCAACTCCGTGTGGAAGCCTCCGGCTGAGGCAGGAACGGGTGCGCCGGCGAGGGGCGTCGCGAAGAGAGAGTCGGTCTTCCCTGCCAGAATGAGCGCGTGGATGTAGAGACGCTCGCCGTGACTGAAATCGCTGGCCTGGTCGCGCGTTGCCCTCACCTGAAGCCGGTCATCTCGACAAACGACAAGACCGTCTTCACAGACGGTCATATCGAGGTGTACCAAGGGCTCAGGCAGACCAAGGGTGAGTGGCGCGGTCGAGTCCCGGTGCAAGTCAAGGGCCGCACAGGCCGGCTCGATAAGGGCAAGCTGCCGAAGCACCCGATTTCTCGAGATGACCTGCGCGCTTATCAGCGGGAATCAGGAGTGCTGTTCTTCTACGTGGTCGTGGATGGGAAGACCGGAAAGACCACCCCCTACTACCGCCTGTTGTCTCCGTTCGCGATCGAGTCGATCTTGCGCAATGCCCCGAAGGGTAAGACTCGGGTTCCGGTCCAGATGGGCGCTTTACCGACAGACGCCGAAGCCTTTGAGCGGTTGGTGACGTTGGCGTTGATGACGCGTGCTCAGAACCCGTCGATGGGGTTCGACCCGATCCTGTTCGATAAGGCCGAGAGCTTCACCTTGCACGCGGCGGCGGCCATCAACTTCGACGAGCCCCAGGTACTGGCACCTGAGGTCACGGACTTCGCACTGGTCCTCAATACCTCTGATGGGATGTCGATTCCACTGGAGGGCGAGTTTCACATCCTGCCGTCCAGCTACCAAGAGCAAACGCTTGAGGTCGCGACAAGCAGCGGCGCATTCAAGTACGACACCGCCGTGTCGAAGCGGGTCAGCGAAGCGGATGTCGAAGTCCGAATCTCAGAGGGGATAGAGCTCTCGTTCCACCGAGAGGACGGCGCGATCTCCGCTGGCGTTCACCTGACCTTGGAACGAACACTCTCCGGTCGGCTGAAGACCCTGGGGTTCTTCACCTCGCTGCTCGACACCAAGGTCCTGAGCATCGGCGGGAACGCGGTGCCCATCGAGATCACCCAGGACGGCGACGACGACTGGATCCGCCGGCATCTGGAGTACCTGCGCTGGCTGACCGAACTCCTGGAGCACCTCGGGGTCGATACCACCCTCATCGAACCCGACCACATCGACGAGCACCAGTACAGGCAACTCAAGGTTCTCCACCGTGCGTTCGTCAAAGGCGAAGAAGTCACTGACAAGACCGCGAGCATGTCGCGGGCCCTGCAAAAGGTCGGACAGTGGCACCTGATGTTTCTCCTGACCCCCGGGAGCGCGCCCGACAAGTGGAGGTGCGTCGACCCGTTCTCCTCGGAGCAGAGGCAGCAGTTCCAGTGGTCTGTCGGCGAAAAGGGTGAGCAGGAGACTATGCCGGTAACCGCATACGACGTCATCGAGGACGAACACCTTGGAACGGTGGTCAACTCCCGCCTGGGCGACATCGTAGGCGCGTACGAAACCATCTCTGACTTCCAGACCACCTTCACCACAGCGAACCACCGAGTCCTAGCGTTCATCCGGGCCGCCGACGAATGCGAACAGCGCAAGGACGAGTTGCTAGGTGCCGCAACCCTCCTGAACGACTGGCTGCTCGCCGAAGACGTTGAGATCACCCACCACCAGATCAACGCCTGGCAGATCACCGCGCGGACGCCCGGACTCAACCCAGAACAGCGCACCAAAATCCGGGAGCTGAAGCGCGAAGTCGTTCGCCGCGGAGCCGACAACGCCCTCCAAGCCGAGATCGCGTGCGCGATCTTGCTCGAAGACACCGAAGAAGTCGAAGGCCTGCTTCCCCAACTGGACCACGACCAGCTGGAATTGATGAAGACCTGGCCGATTTGGAAGCTGCGCCCCGAACCAAAGCCAACGCATTTCGAGCCCGCCTGAGACCGCGATAGTCACCGTGACTCGAAGGCGCGCCGCTATTGCATAGTCCGCCGCGGAAGTTCGAATAGGTTGGCCTCTTGTCGCCGCAGAACCGGACCTCTGGCCTGAGTTCCAGGAAGCATTGACGGCCGAGACGGGAGAATCGCTGCCCTGGCGACTCTGTGGATGTCGTCGAGGCTGTCGGGGAGCGTCAGGCCGAGCCACGTCGATCTGGGCGCGAAGGCGTCAGCGACGATCAAACACCAGCGACGTATGCCGTGAGGAAGTGGACGCCGTGACGGTCGAGGTTGCCGCGCGCCCGGTCATAGTGCTCGGTAGTACGTGGGTCGGCATGACGGGCCAAGATCTGCGCATCACGAAGCGGAACGCCCGCATCTAAGGCATTGGTGATCGCGGCATGCCGCAGCGAGTGTGGGCTGATGTGTCGCGGGATCTTCGCGAACTTCGCGATCCTGACCACCATCCGGTATGCATCGCGCCGATCGATGGGATTGCCCGAGCTCGGCCGCAGCACTAACGGCCCAGTCGTTCGCTCACCGCGGCATGCCTCGAGAACCCGGAGGACTGGGACGGTGATCGGCATGGTCGCTGGCTTGTTGCCTTTGCCAACCAGATGAAGCACCCGGTGCCCGCGCAAGGTCTCCCGGTAGTCCTCGATCCGTACAGCCGCAGCCTCGGACGCCCGCAAGGCGTTGATCCCGAGCAGGTACGCCAGCGCGCCGTGGTGGACGGTGATCGTTTGCGCAACCTGCAAGAAGCGGATCAGTTCAAGACGATCAAGTCCTTGGGTGCGTGACTCATCGTGATAGATCTTCGGGAGCCTCGCGTAGACGGCCGGGTCGGACGGGATGAGCCCGTCGATGTGAGCGAACCGGAAGAACCCACGCACTGCGTGCATCGTGGTGTTCACCGAGGAGTCCATCAGGCCGCAGTCGCCTAGGTGCCTGATGTACAACTCGACGTGCGCTCTCTGGATCCCCTCGAGCGCGTCCAGGCCGTTGGTCTGGCACCACTGGAACCACCGCCGCAACTGGGAGGCGTAGAGGACGTGGGTCTGCCCGGAGTAGCGGGCAAGGTATGAGACCGCAGCCAACTGCGCTGCGGACATGCTGGTTGGTTGGAACGGGAACAAGGTGGTCGAAGTTGCCATGACAAAATCCAGCGGCCGTGTCGTCTCGCCCAGCCACGCCCGCCGCCCACGCGGCCGAAGCTCTCGAACGCACTAACGGTAGACCGCGGTGCTCCGGACTCGCAGGCGGTGGCTTGACACGGTTGCCGAGGCGGCTGACGCCACGGTGGGTAAGTACATTCAGCCTTCGCTGGTGTCCCGCAGTGGCACGCGTAGGCCGTCCCTGACGCCCAAAGTGCGTAGGTGCCAGTCCGTCGGCGGCACGGCGCGCAGCGGCCCGAAAACCTTGGCCGGCCCTTGAATCCGCTCCGCTAGCGGAAGCGACACCCCCACGCGGCGCACGGGCGAGTAGCTTGTCGCCCGTCGTCCGCTGCCTCCATCTCCACCCCCGTGTCGCGAGCCTTGCTACGAGACTGAAGCACCTTCTCGTGTTGTGCTTGACCTCAACGTCCGACACTGACACGGGAAGGAGGGGAACGATGCTCATCACCCAAGTCCGAACTACCAACTTCCGCGGCTGGGCAGATCTGGACCTCAGGCCCCGAGGCCATGCCGTGATCATCGGTGAACCGCGGGCCGGTCGCAGTGACCTGATAGCCGCTCTGACGCGTGTCTTGGACCCGCAATCAACACGAATTCAGCCGACGACGAACGACATTTGCCAGGACGTGTCGACTGGTGCGCTCGTGATGGCGGACTTCGCAGAGGCAGAAGTGACCCTGGCGCAGTTGCCCGCGGACGTCGAACTCGAGGCTGATGGAGCGTTGGAGCCGCTCCTCGCCGATGGAACCGTCGACCGCTCAGGGAATGCCAATCCTGCTGCTCCGTTAGGTCTGAGGTTGGCATACAGGGTGTCGTACGACGCCACCACCGACAGTCTTGACCATCGAGTCTTCTACCCGGTGGCCAGCGACCCCACCGTCGACAAGTACGCGCGGGTGCCGGCGGCCGTCCGTGAGATGCTCCCGGTCGTCTTCTTGGACGCATCTCGCCCCCTGCAGCTCCGCGCCGAGGGTGTCCTACGCCGCTTGGTAACCGACCACGACCCCGCCAACGCAACCGCAGCCCTAAAGGCCCTTGAGACAGACGTCGCCGTCGCCGCCTCGGCGATGTCAACGAGTGCGGCGATCCAGACCGTTCTTGACGCGGTCTTGCACCAAGATGGTCCAGCCCGCCGAATCGGTGACTCTGCTGTCAGCGCTGCCGACGTTCAGTTCCTGCCAGAGGACGGCTCCCTTGCCGGCCTGCTTCGTACCGTGCAGCCGGTGCTGCGGCTCGATCACGCTGGTCCACTCCCTTTGGCCAGCCACGGCTCCACCACTTCTGCCGCGCTGTCGGCCGCCGAGGCGCTACTTCTTTGTGCGGCGACCGCCGGCGCACTCGTCATCGGTGACGACGTGGGCGAAGGCCTCGACGGCCCCACGACCGAACACATGACCGGAGCGCTACGCGCAGTCTCGCCCCAGGTCTGGCTGACTACTCGACGAGCCGACGCCGCCCGCGCATTCGAGACGAGTGAAGTCATCCGTCTCACACGACACACGGGAACTCGCCTTGTCCACCAGGTAGCGCCACCCGCCGACCGTAAGGAAGCAGGAGTCCATCGCCACATCCAAGCCCAGCTCCTTCCCGCGCTGACGGCTACGGCTGTGGCTGTGTGCGAAGGACGTCACGACCTGTCCGCGTTCAGCGCAGCGGACCGCGGCCACCCTGTGGCGGTCCTTCCACTTGCGGCACACGGCATCAGGCTCATCTCAGCTGACTCGGGCTCGGGTGGCGGAACCAGTCAGATCCCTCTCGTGGCCAGTCTGGCCAAGCAGCTTGGCTACCGTGTGGTCGCGCTCGTCGACGGAGACCCAGCGAAGTACGCGGCCGCAACACTCACCGAGATCGAGGGCGCGTGCGATGCCCTCGTGCGACTTCCCACCTCGATGGCAGTCGAGCGCGCGATCCTCGCTGGAGCGGCGCCGGCTCATATCCGGACCGCTGCCACGGTGTTTCCAACCTTTGGGCAACCCGACCCCACGCTGGGCGAGAGCGACGCAGACGTCACCGACGCTGTCATGAGGGTGCTGCACAAGAAGGGGATCCACGAGCAGTTCCTCAGGGCGCTAGTCGACGAGACAGGCGCCCTCCCCCCAGTGATGAGCAACGCCCTTGCCGGTTTGGTGCTCTGCGCGTTCCCGACCTACACCGGACCGAATCGGATCGATCTGACTGACCCGACGGCGACTCCCTAGGCGGCCTTGATGACCTATGAGCCAGGTATGGAACAGCAGGCCGTCATCGACGCGAGCGCACCAGTCGTTGTGGTCATTGGAGGTGCTGGGGCTGGTAAGACCACAACGGCTGCCGCGGCGGCGGGTCAGCGACTCGAAGCCCTCTCGGAGCAGCGCCTTCGACTCGTGGCGGCTAGCGCTGTCGGAAAGCGTCCACAACTTCCGCCGCGCAAGCGCGTACTGCTTGTGTCGTTCTCGAAGACGGCCGTAAGCCAAATCCTCAGTCGCGCTACCGGGACTCTCGGCCCTCATCAAGAGATGCTCGATGTGGTCACGTTCCACGGCATGGCCTGGCGCATCCTCAGCCACTTCGGCCGCTTCTATGGACACCCGCATCCCTTTCGGGTCCAGTCAGCTGCCGAAGCAGCTTTGTCGGTGGAGTTCCCCGGCGCTACCTACGACGAACTCGTTCCCGCCGCAACCCAACTCCTCGGGATCCCCGTCGTGCGTGACTACTACGACCGTCGCTACGTAACGATCATGTGCGACGAGTTTCAGGACACCAGTGACGACGAGTGGGCCTTCATCCAAGCCATTGCACCGTCCGCTCAACGGATCCTGCTGGGCGACCCCAACCAGTGCATCTACGCCGGGATGAAACACATCGACCCGCACGCCAGGGTCGAGGAGGCCTGCGCACTCACGGGTGCCGTACGGATCAACCTTCCGCCCCTGAGTCACCGCGACCCATCCGGTGTGCTTCCAGCCGCCGCGCTGGCAGCGAAGAACCGCACGTTCCATGATGCTGCGATCACACAGGCCGTGACGTCCGGACGACTGCTCCTGCATCACGTTCCCGCCGCCGACCTTGCCGCCGGCGTCGCTCGAGTAATCGCAGATGAACGCGCCGCAAAGAAGACAATTAGTGCTTTCACCCACACCCACGCGGCCACCGCCGAACTCGCCATGCACCTCACCGACGAGGGCATCCCACACGAGCAGGTCGGCTTCACAGAGGCCTTCGGTGACGGGCTCCAAGCACAGTTCGCCTTCTTGAGATGGGCCCTAGACGGCACATCTGGACCTCGGGCGGCGCTCGCCGTGTACGCCCGGTCCATCAGTCGCGGCAAGGAAAGACGCGTCGCCGAAGCCATCATCTCCAAGACCATCCCGCAACTAGAGACGGAACTGAAGTCTTGGGCGGGGGGCCTGCGTACGGCCGCCCAGGCGCCCGAACCCGACTACGACGACCTGCTTCATCGCCTCGAAGGACTTCACCAGCAACTCGGCTTCCCCCGCGGACTCGACACATGGCGCGCAGCCAACACCCAGTTGCGTCGAGCGACTCGGATACTCCAGCGCGGCGGTACCGTCCAAGAACTTGTGCACGAGGTTGAGGAACTCCGGGCCTCGACCCTGATCGGGGCGCTCGCACCTAGGGCAAAGCCGGTGCAGGTGATGAACTTGCATCAGACCAAGGGCCGCGAAGCGGACGCCACCGTCCTGCTCCTCCAACCTGATGAGTTCCATGGCCGCGAGCAAGAGCCGTATCCGACAGGTTCACGGCTTTTGTACGTCTGCCTCACTCGCGCCCGTGAGAGGGCACACATCGTGTTGCCGGACGACACCCGCGTTCTTCACGGACTCTGGGCGCCGTTCATCCACGCGTGCATCGCTGCCGAGCTCCTATAGGCGAACACAACCCCAAGCAGTTCGTCGCCGTTCGCTGGCCGGCGACTCGGTGCCCGGGGCATAGGCCTTCGCAAATGGGTCACCCGGCAAAGTCAGCTGTCCAACCGGATGACGAAGAGGCGCCCTTCAGCAGATTCGGACCCTTCGTCCCTGCGTCATAGTGGGTGGTAAGACGCACATCAGGTTG
>Ga0307486_1002644_pt1 | contig 12299 bp, 10 predicted proteins | sample CBIW02metaG_FD_203663 | JGI IMG/M metagenome (GOLD analysis project Ga0307486, IMG submission 203663) | Sea-ice brine microbial communities from Beaufort Sea near Barrow, Alaska, United States - CBIW 0.2 | ecosystem: Environmental > Aquatic > Marine > Coastal | place: USA: Alaska | collected... | reverse complement strand
ACTCCGTGCTTCTTACGCTGTTTCCACACCTCTGTGAGATCTCCCGCGGTAAGACAATCCACTTTCACTCCATGTCCCCGCCATATTTACCCCCCGATGTCCGTGTAATCTTTGGACTTTGACTTGTATTGGAGTCTCATCCCATCGGTTATCCCTGATAGGATTCGTGTTCCTGGGGGCAGAGTTTTGCCGCCAGCTTCCTTCAGATTCCTGCTCACCAAGGACACCCTTGCTATTGGCTAGTGGTTGGCGATTACAACCCCCACAGTGGACTTTGACCACCTAGTGAATGCCCATGCACGGCACACCAAAAGAAAAGCTCCATAGTAACCTATGGAGCTTTTTCCTTGTGACCTCGTCAAGATTCAAACTTGAAACCTCCTGAGCCGTAATCAGGTGCTCTATTCAGTTGAGCTACGAAGCCAAATTGGAATGCAAAGGTATCCATAAATCTATTTTATCCTAATACTAACATCCCAAAAATTAATTTTTAATCTAACTTTCATTTATCAACCTTAAGAATAATTAAGACTAAAAGGGGGTAAAATCCTTCAGAATTCCATATTTTTGCTCCTATTGACTGAAAAACGCAACCACATTTGATGAAAAAATTATATACTTTCTTGCTGGCCATTTGTCTTATTCAAGGTTCTTTTGCGCAGGATGCTCAAGAAACAGTTAAAATTGAGCCTGCCAAAAAGATAAAGTCTCCTATTGGGGGAAGACCAAATATCCCAAGTGATCTGAAAATCGAGTTTGGCTTCAATCAACTCAGTAATAGACCGGAGAGCGTCGGCGTCAATTTCATTGGCTCTCGAACTTTTAATGTGTATTACCAATATCCAATAGCTATAGCAGGACCCAAATCAGGCTTTACATTGGATTTAGGAATCGGTGTAGGAACTGATAAGTATTCATTTAAAAAAGATGAAACACTTTTCAACAATCCAGATTTAGGTCCTGAGTCAAGTGTATTGAAACCAATCACTGAGGTGTATGGAGAAAATATTACTATCAAAAAAAATACAGTGACTGCCAATTATTTTGATGTTCCGCTGGATATTACCTATCACTTCAACAAAAACAATTATTCTCAAGGCTTTAAAATGAGCGTGGGAGGCAAGATCGGTTACTTGTATGAATCACATACCAAAGTGAAATATGAGGATTCCGCAAAACTTTTACGTAAGGTTAAGGATGCCCAGAATTTTGGCTTTGAAAAATTCAGATATGGCATTACAGTAAAAGCTGGTTCACCGGGCTTTTATGCGTGGAGCTACTTTGGGCTTAATAGTGTATTCCAAAAAGGTTTGGGACCAGATTCCACCAAGGCTACTCAAGTCAACTTTGGTATCGCAATCAATTTGCTATAATCCAAAACGACCATAAAAAAACCAGAAGTAACCTTCTGGTTTTTTTATGCCTTATTGAGAATAGATAGTTAGGTAATTATTTTTTTACATTCTATTTATTCCATAAGATGATTCGTGTGGATCCCAGTGGACTTATTTTCTTTGGGTTGACTGCTGCTTGCCATATCGATAGGTAGAGAATAGTGTTATTTCCATACGCCCAAGACAAGTGACAGAACACCCTTTCTGTCATGCAGACAGGCAAGTAGTCTGAATTTTGGAGTCTGACAACTTCCATAATACCTTAATTTCTATACTGGCAAAAAAGCAGGTTTTCATAGTCAATCGCGGACAGATGAAAGTCACAAATTAGCACAACGATCTAAATGATCAGGCCTTATTTAGCTCCATATCCAATAAAACCCATAAAAGCACAGCAAGAAGCCAAATAATAAGCCAACATAAACTTCCAACGGTTTGTGTGCATGGAGATAAAGCCTAGCTGTGGCTACTATTCCGGTAAGAATTAATGATCCCAAAAGAGGATAAAGCACCTGAAAATTTGGAAACTTCAATCCTAAAACTACAACTGCTGCGATAAGACCACCCATTCCGGTCATGTGTGCAGACATTTTCCAAAAAAATGTAATGAGTGTAAGTCCAACAATAGCTAAGGTGATCAATGCCAAAACCTGCCAAAGAACAGGATCAAACTCAGTTCTTTGCCGGATAAAATACGCTGTAATAATATAATAGATGCACGTAATAGTAAAGGGTATTGCTCTATCCTTAAGATTAGCCATGTGCAAACTTTTGAGCATCCCAGACAACCTAAGACCTATGATTGTCAGCATCGGAATGGCCAGCGTCATGACAGCTATAAGATAGAATAACTTTTCCTTTAGTACCTGAGGAATACTTGATGCTTCAGGTACTTGAAAAAATACAAACCAAAAAACTAAAACTGGAACAACCAATGGTTGAAACAGAACAGATATTATTAAGGCAACGCTTCTTTTCACTACAGCTCTTTTCTTAATCTTGCAACTGGAATCTGAAGTTGTTCGCGATATTTGGCAACTGTTCGCCTTGCAATATTATATCCTCTATTATTTAGCATTTTGACCAATTTATCATCTGAAAGTGGCTTCATTTTATCTTCCGCATCCACCATAGTTTGAAGAACAGACTTCACTTCCCGATTACTCACATCTTCGCCACTATCAGTAGCAATTCCTTCTGAGAAAAAGTATTTTAATGGATATACTCCAAACTCAGTTTGGATAGCTTTACTGTTGGCAACTCTAGAAACAGTAGAAATATCCATATCTATCCTTTCGGCGATATCTTTCAAGATCATAGGACGAAGATTAGTCTCATCACCATCTACAAAAAATTCTTTTTGATACTGTAAAATTGCTTCCATGGTACGGAGCAAGGTATTTTGCCGCTGCTTAATCGCATCTATAAACCATTTTGCAGCATCAAGCTTTTGCTTTACGAAAGTGACTGTCTCTTTTAACTTTTTATCTTTTTTATCACTTTTATCATAGGCATCAAACATCTCAGAATAGGATCTGGAAATTCGCAGTTCCGGCGCGTTTTTAGAGTTTAAACTAATTTCAAATTTGCCAGCTGTGGTCGTTAGGATAAAATCAGGAATGATGTATTGCGTTCGTACTAACCCTTCGGAAACTCCTCCAGGTTTTGGATTTAGTCTGGTAATGAGGTTGACTGCCTCTTTTATTTCTATCTCATCCAAATCACATTTACGTTGGATTTTAGTATAGTGTTTTTTAATAAACTCCTCAAAACAATCATTTATAATCATCAAGGCATTGACAACCGTAGGATCATCTTGATGCTCTTTCCTTTCCAATTGGATAGTTAGACATTCCTGAAGATTTCTGGAAGCAATGCCAGCTGGATCAAAATTTTGAATTTTCCTCAGAATTTCTTCTAATTCATCTTCATCCGTCTCTATATTCTGACCAAATGCCAAATCATTAATAATCGCATCCATTTCGCGTCGGATATATCCATCGTTTTCGATGCTACCTATGAGTTGCTCACCTATTATCTTTTCACGTTCGTCAAGCTTCAGAAAACTCATTTGAGAGACTAGTTGCTCATGAAGGGAGGAATAACTAGAAATAGGGATTTCGCGATCTTCTTCGTCAGCATTATAGTTGCCATCGCCTTGCATTTTATATCCGCCGTAATCGTCGTCTAGGTAATCATCGATGTTGACATCCTTCTCTTCTGAGGTCTGATCTTCCTCATAATTGTCTTCGTATTCTTCTTCCCCATTCTCTTTATCTTCAGTCTTACCTTCTTCCAGCGCAGGATTAATCTCCAGCTCCTCCTCAATCCGAGAATCTAATTCGGCAGTAGGCACCTGTAGCAGTTTGATGAATTGAATCTGCTGAGGAGAAAGCTTCTGAGAAAGTGATTGGCTAAGATTTAACTTTTGCATCTATTATGGGGATAAAACCTGATATTTGGGTCTAAAAAAAGCCTTTCCAACAGAAAAAGCCAATAGCCCAAAGTTAGGAAATTCAGTCAAATTTTTGATAAAAAGGTGATTTAATCGTTTTTTTGCAGTCTTACAAAATTATTCGTGAAATCTCTTTTCACATAACTTAATTCTTACATGGCATTTAACAAGCGAATCAAAATAAAAACACTTCTGGAAACCAGTCCAATTGGATCAGAGATGATCTTAATGGGCTGGATTCGAACTAAAAGAGGAAATAAAAACGTGTCTTTTATTGCGCTGAATGATGGCTCTATCATCACCAACTACCAGGTGGTAGCAGATCCTAATTTTATTTCTGAAGATATCCTTAAAAAATGCACTACAGGAGCCTGCATCAAAGTCACTGGAAAAGTGGTGGAATCTCAGGGCGCTGGTCAAACCTCGGAGCTAAACGCTACAAAAATTGAAATTTTGGGAGAAGCAGATCCCGAAAAGTATCCTTTGCAACCAAAGAAGCATTCCTTGGAGTTTCTTCGTGAAAATGCACATTTGAGAATGCGTACCAACACTTTCTCTGCCGTGTTCAGAGTTAGACATGCGCTAGCTTTTGCAGTACATAAATATTTTAACGATAAAGGTTTTTTCTATATCCACACACCGATCATCACTGCATCTGATGCAGAAGGAGCAGGCGAAACCTTCAAAGTAACCACCTTAGATCTGAAAAACCCTCCTAAAACTGAAAATGGGGAGATTGATTACAAGGAAGATTTTTTTGAACGAGAAACCAACTTGACTGTTTCTGGTCAATTAGAAGGTGAATTGGCCGCGATGGCACTTGCTGACATTTACACTTTTGGACCCACCTTTCGTGCAGAAAACTCCAATACCACCAGACACTTGGCTGAATTCTGGATGATAGAGCCTGAGATGGCGTTCTATGATGCAGAAGACAACGCAGACCTGGCAGAGGAGTTTTTGAAATATATAATAAAATACGCTTTGGATAATTGCGCTGAAGATCTTCAGTTTCTAGATCAGCGGTTAGAAGAAGAGGAAAAAGTAAAAGCGGCGGATCAGCGAAGTGAGTTAGGGTTAATTGAGAAACTGAAATCAGTAGTGGAAAATGAATTCGTACGAATTTCCTATTCCGAGGCAATAGAAATTCTAAGAGATTCGAAGCCAAATAAGAAGAAGAAATTCTCTTATTTGATCGATGCTTGGGGTGTTGATTTGCAGTCAGAACACGAACGATATTTGGTTGAAAAGCACTTCAAAAAACCGGTGATTCTTACCGATTATCCAAAAGACATTAAATCGTTTTATATGCGTCAAAATGAAGATGAAAAAACGGTGGCTGCTATGGATATTCTTTTTCCAGGAATAGGTGAAATTGTAGGTGGATCACAGCGTGAAGAGCGAATGGACGTTCTTATTAAAAGAATGGAGGAAATGAATATCCCTCAGGATGAAATGTGGTGGTACTTAGATACCAGAAGATTTGGAGGAACCCCTCATGCGGGATTTGGATTGGGTTTTGAGCGAATGGTCCAATTTGTATCAGGAATGGGAAATATCAGAGATGTGATTGCATTCCCAAGAACCCCGGGAAACGCAGAATTCTAATACTAAAAATCCCCGGCTGAAGATTCGGGGATTTTTAATTTTAAATTCTAGGTGGACCATGGATGGTTCTGCCTCTCTCAGAAAAGGCACTACTTATAAAGTACTGCTTTTCTGAGATCTAAACTTTAGTGCTTTTTAGTGATATTGGATTAAGGTGAATCTGTATCTAGGATTGCCCCCATTTATAGTAATTAGATACGTTTTTAACAAACCAGAAACAATCTGATATTTGATAAATTAGCGCTCAACTAACTTTAATGCATAGCTTCATCCAAAGAATAAATTACTAGGATGATCGCACGCCAAGAAAAAAAATTTCTTCTGGCATAATAAATATTCTCATTCAATCCCTAACTCAAGGTAAGTTGAAGAAATTGCATCAATTATATCATTCGCTATCATGCTCCTTAGTTTTGATCTAGATGCTATCTCACCTGCCAAACCGTGATGAAACACCCCACATAAGGCTGCGTTTTCAGGTGAATAACCCTGTCCTAAAAAAGAAGTAATCATTCCGGTGAGTACATCTCCAGATCCACCAGTTGCCATATAAGGAGTGCCGGAAGAGTTAAATATCTGTTTTCCATCTGGCAAACTGATACAAGTATTGGCTCCTTTCAATACCAAAATGACTTGCTCAGAAATAGCAAATTTCTTTGCCTTTGCCAATCGATCAAGATGATCCTTTGATTCTCCAACCAGCCTTGCGAACTCTCCCACATGAGGAGTTAAAATAGAATTGGGAGGAACAATATCGAAAAGATCTTTATGTCTAGCTAAAAGATTTAAACCATCAGCATCTATCACCACTGGTTTTTGGAAATCCTGCAATAACTGGCGCATCAATCTATCCCGATTATCCTGTCCCCAACCAGGCCCTATTCCGATCGCATCATAATACTGAGGATCTGCAATCACTCCCCAGGTGGCCATAGCTTCAGGCACTGCAGTCTGTATGATGTAGTGCTCGGATTCTTCCATATGGCTACTTACTAGTCCTGAACCTGTGCGCAATGCGCTCTTGGTACAGAGAATTAAAGCACCCATCTTACCTGGGCTCCCTCCTACCAACAGTACTTTTCCAAAATCCCCTTTATGACTAAAACGGTTGAAAGATCTATGAAGAGAGGGAATATCAGTTGACTCCAAAAAATAATAATCGGTATCGATCTGATCATAGGAGCAATTCAAAATACCGATTTTTAATATTACTAATTCACCCACTGCCTCCACGTTCTCTGGCAAAAGCAAAGCAAGTTTAGGGAACTCAAAACTTATAGTATAATCAGCTTCTATTGTTAAACCTGTTTTAATTTTATCCGGATGCAATCCAGAAGGAATATCGACGCTAATTACTTTCCCATCAAATTCACACAAGGACAAAATTACTTTTCTAGCACTCTCTCTTAGTTCTCCTTCTATTCCTACTCCCAAGAAAGCATCAATTAAAATTCCTGATTTAGGAAAATCATCTTGCAGTTGAAAAATTGAAATCTCATCTGACAAAGAGTTCCAGTTGGTAAGCGCATCTTTGCTGAGCTGTTCTATAGAAGAAAAACAGTGTAAGACTGCCACATTTAGCTGATTCTTTTTCAAAAGTCTAGCAATTGCAAAACCATCTCCTCCATTATTCCCAGCACCACAAGCTATTAAAACTTGAGCGCTTGGATCAAACTTTTTCTCTAAAAACCATTCAACGAATATGCTTGCAGCACGCTCCATTAATTCGGCGCTTGATTGCCCGGATTGAGACTGGTGCAATTCATCCAATCTTTTAACTTCTGAACCCTTAAATATTTTTTGCATCCTCTGATATGTTTAGAATTTCAAATGTCTTTTTTGGAATTGAAACTAAAAGCAAAAACCCTAATCCCACTAAGAAGAATAACCCAAGCGACAGTGCAGAGTTCCTCATATCGCCGGTTATTTGTTCGATTACACCATATGAAAACGTACCTAATACTATGGCAAGTTTTTCTGTTACATCATAAAAGCTGAAATAGGAAGCGTGATTACTTGTGTGTGAAGGAATTAATTTGGAAAAGGTAGATCTAGACAAAGACTGAATACCACCCATAACCAAACCCACCACAAAGGCCAAAGCAAAAAACTCTTCTACAGAATACACATAATAAGCCCCTGCACAAATCCCGATCCATATTAGAACCATGATCACAAGACTGATTTTATTGCCAAGTTTTTTGGAGACATAGGCAAAAAAGTAACTACCAACAATCGCCACGATCTGGATGATTAAGATGGTAAGTATCAATTGGTCTGCTGGCAGACCAAGTTCTTTATCCCCAAAAGTAGCTGCCAGATACATGATAGTCTGTACACCCATAGAATAGAAAAAGAAGGATAGCAAAAATCTGCTCATCACTTGTATTTCCTTTACTTCGTACCATACTTTTCGTATCTCCTGATATCCTTTAAGAAAAAATTCACGAGTAATATCTTTTCCGTATGGATTGCGCGGTAAATTACGGAAAGGAATTTGTGAAAAGCCAGCCCACCAGACGCCTGTGATTAAAAAGGAGGCTCTCGCAGCTATCCCGTCATCAGGAAGCATAAACCAAGATGGATATCGAATCATCAACAGATTCAATACCAGCAAAATAACGCTGCCAATGTACCCTAACGCAAATCCTTTGGCACTAAGTAGATCGTATTTGTCGGGCGTAGTAATTTCAGGCAGATAGGCATTGTAAAAAACAATACTCCCAGCATAACCGATAGTTGCCAATACACTAAAGCATATCCCCCACTCCAAATTTTTCCCGTCAAAAAAGAATAATGCAATGCAGGATATTGATCCCATGTAAGCAAAAAACTTCATGAACTGAAGCTTCTTGCCACTGGCATCCGCTATACCTGAAAGTATGGGTGATAATACTGCAATGACAAGAAAGGAGAAAGAAATAGAATAAGAGTACAAAACTGTATTTACGACTTTGACCCCAAAAAAATCAACATACTCACCTCCATTCAACCCTTTGGTGATACTATTATAATAAACAGGAAATATAGTGGAAGTTATCACAAGACTATAAACTGAGTTAGCCCAGTCATACATCGCCCAGGCATTTTGAATTCTAGACTTTGGTATTGCTTGATCGTTCATAAAAGCAAAAAAAGCTATCCTGAAATCAGGATAGCTTTTATATTAACATAATAATTTATCGTCTATTTTTTCACTTTTCCAAGTGAAGCGTATAAAACTCTTCGAGCATCTGCTTCTCTTAGCTCATTCTGAACATCAGAGATAGGTCCCATTTTCACATCTCTATCCACTTTCATAGATATAGTGATTTGCCCACGATCAGATTCAGGAAGCATATCCCTTTCTCTGTTGACCCACTGAACAATGTCAGGAGTATCCAGAAGGGCATCGTTAGCTTGAACACGAGGTTCAACACCGTAAAGAGAAGTATTCTTTGGCTTTCCTATAAAAATATAGGATATAAGCGTCTTCTTCTGAAGCTTCTGAAGCTGGGTAGCTTGAGGAAGCCTCTGCTCAACAAGTAGATCTTGCTCTCTCAACACAGTTGTAACCATGAAGAAGAACAATAACATGAAAACGATATCTGGAAGAGAAGCCGTTGAAATAGTAGGCTCTACTTTTTGTTTATTCGAAAACTTTGACATATCAACTTCCTATTTTATCAGGTTCTGCAATCGAAATCGCCATAGGGATTCCTTCTTTTCCTCGATCTTGAAGACTAACTTCAGCATCATTTTGACCCATCAGAGCTCTATATTCATCTGTACTAAGATTAACTCTGGCCGCGTATATATCAAAGTAAGCTTTCTTTGCCAAGTCAAATACCTCTAGGTACTTATCATAACTAGTACCACGATTGGTCTTAATTGAAACTACCGCTTTACCCGGATTATCAGATGATTCTGGGTTTCTTTCGACAAGTGCTTTCAATGAGGAAGGTAAACCGTTATAAAGTCCGTCATCTTCATCGCCAGGGGCTCCAAAATTTAGGATAAACGATTTAACTTCATCATCCAGTCCATCTGGATTGTTCCTAAACTCCCCTTCTACCAACAATTGATCGTTCGCATTGATAAGAATATTAAAAATATTCCTAGCGTTCAAATCAATTTCTGGAGGAGGATTATTAGGATCCAACTTCGGTGGAAGGATATTCAAGATACCCTTATCTGATGCAATTGTGGTAGTAACAAGAAAGAAGATCAAGAGCAGGAAAGCAATATCTGCCATAGAGCCTGCATTGACGTCCGTACCCATTCTATTTTTCTTTCTAGCCATATTACTTTATCGCTTTAGTAAGTTCTGTCAATACGATACTTCCTAGAGCAACGATTGCAAGAATATAAGTGGTGATGAGCATTCCACCTACCAACTGAGACCCTGCAGGAGTCAGATTGAAAGGAGAAGCTTCAAATTTAGGAAGGACTTCATTGCTAGAAATTGAATAAGCGATGAAGAATAACACAGCTATACCGACAATTCCTGCTGCAGTTTTAATCAAGCTCTTTGGATCATCCAAAGACTTGATTAATGGCATAAAAACCGCCACTACAGCACCAACTGCGATTAGGATGTAACTTCCGTATAATAAGATGTCATAAGTATCCATAATGTAGTTTTCTTTTAGGTTAATAAATTTATAAGTACGTAAAACTAAATACTTAATTACCTGTCAATTTATGTTTAACTAAAATATCAACTAATGAAATAGAAGCGTCTTCCATGTCATTAACCAATGAATCAATTTTAGACACTAGATAGTTGTAAAACAACTGAAGAATAATCGCAACGATCAAACCAGCTACCGTAGTTAAAAGGGCGATTTTGATACCACCTGCTACAAGAGAAGGAGAAATATCACCTGCTGCTTCAATAGCATCAAATGCACCGATCATACCGATTACAGTACCCATGAAACCTAACATCGGAGCTAGAGAGATAAATAGAGAGATCCAAATTAGACCTTTTTCTAATCTACCCATTTCTACAGAACCGTAAGCAACAATAGATTTCTCCACCATTTCGATTCCCTCAGAGTATCTCATCAAGCCTTGAGTAAAGATTGAAGCTACTGGGCCTTTGGTGCTTTTAGTAACATCCTTAGCCGCTTCAATTCCACCAGATGCCAATGCATCTTCTACTTTCAATAATAACTTCTTAGTGTTTGTAGTAGAAAGATTCAACGTGACGATTCTCTCTAATGCAACAGCAAGACCTAAAATTAAACAGATCAATACTGGAGTCATATAAAGAGGATCTCCCTCGATAAATTTCTCTTTTACTACTTGGTGGAAACTTTGCTCCTCAGCGACGATGTCATCATCTACCATTGAAGGAGAAGCAGCAGGTGTGACTGCTGCCGGGGTTGTTTCTTCTTGTGCTGCAGTTGTGTCTGCATCTTGTGCGTTTGCGAAAACAGGAACAAATAAGATACCTGCAAGCATGAACAAAGTGATTAACTTTCTCATAATTTGATTGTTAAATAGACTTTTGATAAAGGTTAAATGGTTTCTACACTAAAATCGAGTTTTAAAGTTATCATTTTTTAAATTCAAAAAACAATTGACTTTTTTAGATTTCCCTGAAAAATCTGGCTATTAAGTGTGAAAGAAGCAAGTTTTTACACGAACGGAGGATATTTTATTACTCTGTAAAATAATTCTCACTCATGCTGCTTTGCTCATTTCATCTATATTCAAATTGATATTTGATAGAGTTCAAACTCTTTATACTCTCAAAATCAAGTGAATAAATAGTCAGATTGATCTCAGTTTATTCTAAACTAATTAGAAAAACAAGATTTACTAGACCCAATGTAAGTGACATTTTCCAAACAATTCAATTGAAGCTGAATTTCTTTGGAATAAATAATCAAATTCAACTTAAAACTTGCCTAGACAATCAACTTCCTGATTTGATAAAGAAGCAACTAAACCACTTATGGACTTAAAATCCATAGGTTAATAGCGACTAGAAGTCGCCTTGAACCTTATCACTCTATGATAAAACTATCGTTGGTATCATCTTTTGGCCGCCTATCTATGCTGCTCAAGATATTCGTTGACCATCTCATACGTCAAGTTCCCTGTACTCCAACATCCATAATCTTTGGACCAAAAGTGGCGATCCCAATACCTTTTCCTCAAGTCAAGAAACTCCTGCTGGAGCTTTCGAGAGCTCCGACCTTATAGCCTTATCACAAGACTACTCACGCTTTGAGACGGACGATATTCCAAATGCATATGAATATGGTCTGTGGAGACAACTGCGTTCCATATTCTCACGTCATCTGACTCGCAAATCTGGATCAAGAGCGTTCGACATCGCATTTCAATATCTCCTTTGGGAACTGAACACCTATACTTTGTGCACCAAACTATATGAACCGTAAGTCGAGAAACCTTATGCCCATTGCTTCTTTGTTCTGACATAAGTCAAAACAAAACGTTTTTAGAAGCCACTGCGAAATGCACTAGAATGCATAGTTTAACCTATTTTTGAAACCAATCAAAACCCATCTGTTTTTCTAATAAACTGAACTCAATAGCGTCCTAAATAAGAAAAGAGAGGATTTTAGTTTTAGCTCAAAGTATTTACCTTGGGTTTGCACCTAAAACAACCATCCTCTCATGGGTAATATTACATTGTTTTCCCAGATTATTAAAAAGATTGACCAATCAGTTTTCAAGAAAATCGTCAAAGAAAAGAGCGCAGACAAAGGCTGTAAGGGTTTTGATAGCTAGACACATCTGGTTTCCATGCTTTTTTGCCATTTTGCCAAAAGCACCTCTGTTAGGGATATTTCCAATGGGCTGCGTTCTGCTACAGGAAACCTCAA
>Ga0307486_1002643_pt1 | contig 12300 bp, 19 predicted proteins | sample CBIW02metaG_FD_203663 | JGI IMG/M metagenome (GOLD analysis project Ga0307486, IMG submission 203663) | Sea-ice brine microbial communities from Beaufort Sea near Barrow, Alaska, United States - CBIW 0.2 | ecosystem: Environmental > Aquatic > Marine > Coastal | place: USA: Alaska | collected... | reverse complement strand
CGACCTCATTCGCACAACGGAGGACTGCAACCCGCGGCCGCGCTGGCCGTTCATCGCGACCGCCGCCAAATGGCTGCGGCGTAGAAGTAAAAAACATCAGATTGTCTCAATAACTTGACGGGCGCAGAGCACCAAATCAGGACGTGCCTTTTTTGGTCGGGGTACGGGACGCGGGGTTAGGCCAGAGACATGCTCTGGTGGATCTTGACCGCAGCCCTCATCGTTACCATGGGACTGCTTTGGCTGTTCCTCCACAAGCACACCAACCTCGGATCGCGCTCACGAAAGTACGAGGCGAGCGATCCCGAGATGGCTCGGGCACTACGGCAGGCAGAAATGGATGCGGCGAAGGGTCGTATGTACTTCTGACCCCAGCTACGGGAAAAGCCCCCAGTCGCCTACACGCGGCCGGGGGCTTCTGTGCGCCACCTCTGTGTCGAAGACGAACCCCCTGCGTGACGGGGGAACGACGGACCGCGGATCAGCAACCCGAAATCGAATCGTTAGCGTCGCTGAAGGCAGTCATCGGTCGGCGTCTCCAGCGTGAAGCGAGTTCCGTATCCGCCTGCGTAGCCGTAGTCGATGCTCTGAACGGTCACGTGGCCAGGGCTCGCCTCGACGATTTGGACAGTGATTGGTTCGGGGTGTGAATCGATGGTCAGCTCCCACCGGTCCGCTAGATAGCTCAAACCGGTGGATTCGAGAACTTCGACCGCGTCCGAGACGTGAGATGGGTCGGCGAGGTGATAGCCGAAGACTGTAGTTGGAACTACGTGAGTTCCGTCGTCGGCTATGGGTGCGAGATAGCCGAGGAGTTCGTTGTCATGATCTCTGTGAACCGCGGTCCAGGTTGAAGGAATCATTGTTCACTCATTCGGTAGGGGCAATTTGTCGGGTTCCGCTGGCGGAAAATTCGGGCCAGAGCTTGCTAATGGCCGTCATGATTTTCGCGGTTGTTGCGTGGAGCGAGGCGATGCCTGACGCTTCGTCATCGCTTGAGACATAGCCGTCTAGGTCGACTTGGTGTCCTTGAACCCACACGTGACGGATGTTTTGTGTGTCGGTGATTTGTGCTGTTGGGTCGCCGGTGACAAGGAGAGGCTCTGCACGTTGGCCGACGGCGATCGTGCCGCGGTCGTGAAGGTTGAATGCCTCTGCTGTTGAGCCCGTGGCTGCGGTGAGTGCTTCGGTGGGTGTGAGTCCGGCCGAGACAAGCTGCTGGAGCTCGCGGTGCATGCTGGCGCCGTGGATGATTCCCGGATTTGGGGCGTCGGTTCCGGCAAGGAGTGACACGCCGACGGCCCGGAGGTTGCGAACATTCACCGCAATTATGGAGAAGTCCGGCAATGGGTCGGGGAGCCATCGTTGACTTTGCTGCTCGATAACTTTCGTCCAGGCTGCCCCGAGCCTCCGTGCGAGTTCGGGCTGCCCCAGGATCGGCAACTTCCGGTCCTCGCCAGGGAACCCGTCAGCGATTGACATTGGTGTGATCACCTTCACGCCGCTATGGGCGATCTCGTAAAAGTTGCACTGGAGCAGTCTCGTCGAACGGAGCATGAGCAAGGACATCGACGCCGCAGCGGACAACGTCGATCGCTGCCTTCGAAGTGGTCGCATGTGCCACCACGATGAGATTCGCCTCGTGAGCAGCACGAACTAGAGATCGACTTGATGTGGCCGGGACGGAGCTCAAGAAAGGTTCCTCGCAGTGGAGATTGTGACCGCATTCGCTGGGGCCGTGCTCTCACTGGTCGTCCTTGGAATCGCGCTTTATGCGGTGATCCTGGCAACCAAGCTATTCAGATCCTGGCGACTGACTCGCTCTGCAGAGCGGGCACGGAGGAGGCAAGAACTTTCCGATGCGCGGATTCGCGTTTCGCTTCAGGCGGCTGGATTACAGGACTCAGAAATCGAAGACTCTCTCCGCGACTCCGGTAGCGTTAGGCCACCGACAGCTCGCGAGTGAGACGCTGACGAGAACCCTCAGCGGGAGATGCTCTTCTGTCCCTCGATCTTCTATTCGGTGAGTAGCAACAGGTTCTCCCGATCAGCCAGGAGACGATGTTTGCGGGAGAGCTTTGATCGCGACTCCGAGCATGGTGAAGTCTAGGGGAAGTATTTACCGCAGCGGGTATGGGCTACTCGACATCACTTTGGTGCCTGATTTCGTCAAGAATCCTTTCTATGCGGTGCCCAAAGTTCACGGGCACGTTGTCGGGCAGTTCAGTTACGGGCCACCAAGCGACATCCTCGCTCTCAGCGCTGGTGGACGGGGCTAGGTCTGTCCTCACGATCGCGCCGAAGCCGATGTCCCAATGGACGCCGCACCGTGTAAAGCCGACACCCAGGGCGTGCCGGTCGACATCGAGGATGGCGCCGACCGGGCGGATGTCGTTGATGCCACCTTCCTCACGGGCTTCGCGGAGGGCCGTCGAGGCAACTGACATGTCCGTTGCCTCGACGTGACCGCCAAGCTGAACCCAGAATCGACCCTTCTTATGGAAGCAGAGCAGGACCTGGTCCAGATCGGAGGTGAAGACAAAACAGCTCGCCGTCACGTGCTCCGCACCCCCGTCGCGATCCAGCGCAGACCCCGGAGAGGCACCGACGAAGGCGACGTACTCATCGCGAAGCGCGCCCTGGTTGTACCCGAGGGGTTTCCATGCATTGAGCGAGTCAATCAAATCTGCAGGGACGACCGGGAAGATATGTGCAGCGCTGACCATGACCCCACCATACTGAGACACCTGCACGTCGGCTCACAAACCCAATCTTCAGTGAGAGAGATGGTTTGCGTCAAGGCGTCCAGTGTGAGGAATCCGTTTTCGGCCGTCCTGGGGGTTGAACGCGTTACGAGCGAACGGTCTGCGTCCGCTCCGGTCCCGGTGAGACACCGGTCAATGTCATTGGCGGAGGCAAAGTCCCGGCTTCACTCTTGAAGGCAGGCGGCGAGATGCTCATAAATTCGATGGCGAGTACATCGACGCCCTCACGATGTCGATCCTCCGGTCCGAAACCATCGGTCTCGACTAGGCGTCACTTCTATCGAACCCCCGGTCAACGCGGACCTCAAAATCAATTCGGTTAGGTGCCGTGACCTCGGGGAGAGTGCCCTTTGGGAAGCAGCAACGCGTCACGAGGCCATCGACACGAGAAGTCCGAATCCGAGTCCCGCGAAGGCGATTCCGATCACGAGTGCAACAACAGCCCGTGCCCGGCGCTTGGGCGACCAAGGAACGAGGAAGATGGGCAGTCCGATCAGAAATGGAATCGGCGCAAGGTCGCCAATCGTGGTGCCGACATCCCGACTGATTCCGAATCCGCCACCCGTGCATCCGTTGATTCCGCAGAAGTCCCACAGCGCGCTCATCAGAAGGACCGAACTCACAATCACGGGGATCGGAAGCGCCCACAGCAGATGGAGCCAGGTGCGCTGCTTCGGCGCAGTCTCAGACATCTAGGGCCTTCCACTTACCATCGGGGTGATCATGGCGACGCCATCAACCTGGTGTGACTACGTTCGCATACGCCACATGTTTACACCACAGGTGTTGCACCCCTGCTTCCGCAGAGAGACCGTGCATCACGTTCAGAGCCGCAGCGCCCGAGACAATCGTCCGCCGGGACTCCCAGGCCAGAGATTCCGTGCCAATTCGGCTAGGTTCCGAATTCTCGGGGGAGTGGCATTCGGGAACCCTCTGCGGGCGAGATCGCAAACAGCTCGAGGCCGCTAGCGATCGCTCACGCCTACTTCGTTTGGTTCGGGCGCCTCGTGAACACGTTGACGATCTTCACTGTTCTGCCCTCGACGTAGAACCAAATACTTGCGCCCCCAGCGAGTTCGTACTGCCATTGGTCGTGTTCGACGCTGTCACGAACAATTGTTGCGAGTTGGCCCTTGAGCTGGTGGCATTTGGGATCCGACTGGTTCGGGGCCTTCGTGAGCCGTTCCCAGGCATAAACGGCTGAACTCTTCTGAGTCGCGACGATGTCGCACCATCCCGTTGCGGCTTGACTTGTCACATGCTCGATGGCGAATTCTGATGACTTGAGGGGGCGTGCGACGAGCCCTTTCTTCGGGGGCATTAAACGCGAGGCTTCTTGACCGCCACGGGTTCATGAAGCCAATCCGGTTCTTCCTGTCCCCAGCCGGCAGCAGCAGCCTCTGCGGTGTTCTGCCACGCCTTGATCTCAGTGAGTATCCGCCCCGGCTGGTTCACAACGAATGCGCCGCGAGCCGTGTCGATGATGTCCTGTGCGCACGTTCTCTGATCCTGAACGCTGAGCAGCTTGATCCAGGGAAACGGTCGTGCGAGGCGATCCTCTAGGGTTCCGCGGTCATCCAGTGACACGGCGATCAGCTGTGCGGCGACCTCGAGGATCCGTTCATGGGCGGCCGCTTCACGCTTCGTGGTGAGAACCAACGTTTCGCCATCGCGCCGAGTGACTTCGACGGGTGCTTCCTCAGCGGCAGCGAACACGGCAGCTGAATTCCGGGACAATTCCGACGACTGCACGACGCGTCGCTCTGCCGGTGTGAGTGTTATTGAAGCCATATACAGAGTGTATTCCGAATGTGTTCTGAATTCAACGCAAGCTGGTCGGACGACAGGGTGCCTCTCGTGGCTCTTATCCCAGCGCCCGAAGCCGACCCCTTGACGGGCGGACCTCCTTTCGTGCCGGCCCTCGCGTTGAAAACCAGCGCGCTCAGCGGCACACCACGAGCCCTCGTTCCAGGGCTCCACGTATAGCTCGAGCCGGTGCAGTTGCAGTTGCCCGAGAGTCCGAGCCCAGTCGACAACGGCGTCGATCGCGTCGCCGGCGTATCCGCGGTTTCGAGCGGAGGGTCGAAGCCAGTAGCCGACGCTCACGCGTCCGTGACACTCATGTTCAACCCAGAGGCCGATTTGTCCCTCGGCAACGTCATTCTCGTCAGCGATAGCGATAGCGATAGCGATAGCGATAGCGAAGGAATACTCAGTCCGAATGTGCAACCATTCGAGTGGAAGTCGGGGCCGCCAACGAGAACGATTCTAGAAGCCCTACCGCCTGTCCTCACCTTCCTTCCCGTTCACCTGTATAGTCTGACTCCGCGCGTCACGATAAGGTTCCTCATGACCACAGCTTCCAGTGTCAAGCGGCCAGTGCCCCGGTGGCGATTCGTTTGGAGCTACATCTGTCTGGGCGTCGCCGTAGCTGCAACCGCCTACCTCATCTACAACTATTTGGTCCATATCCCTAAGCTGCTGAAGTCGAACCCGGCGGACCCGGGTTGGGCGTCGCTCGGATTCTTTATGACCCCGATCATCATCGGTCCGTTCATGGTCATACCTATGATCGCCTCGATCATCCTGAGGTGGACATGGCTGAACATCACCGGCCTTACCGTCATGATGATGCTGCTTCCGGTTCCGTACGTGTTTGATGCGGTTGGGGTAACCAGACCTTTCTTGGAGCCTTGATTCCTGCCCCCACATGTCTACGCGTTGCCTCGTTAAACCTGAACATTGACTCGGAACGACTCGAGTATCCCCCTGCGGGGGACTTGCACTCGCTACTTACTGGCAGCGGGCCCGTGACCTTACGTGGGTTGGCTCGCCTCAAAGTTTGGCGCTCTTGCGCCGTCCCCAGCGGATGAAAAGCCCCAGAGCCACGACGACCCCAACCGCAACGAGAACCTGAACTACCACCCAGAAGTTCCACCAAAAAAGAGCACTGAATTCCATGTCGACCACCCCTCGATTCGCGGACACCTGATGCCCTTCTTAGCGCGAGCCTACGACCGCGTGGTCGTTCGGGGCAATACGCCGTCGATTGCCTGGCCCGGAGGGAACATCCGGAGCAGCTCGCAAGACGAACCGTCTGCGGGACAGCTATCATCACCGAAGATGAACGCCGCCATCGTTAAATAACGCGACAACAATTGTCACCGATTCCGCCATTCCGACTGCAGCGTCAACGGTTTGACGCATCTCGGTTGCAGTACCTCGGGAGTCATGGCTGGTGCCGCAGTCAGGTCACAAATCTGGGGCCTCTTTTGACGAGAGGAAATACCGTGAATCCAAAGCGATATTTCGGCACGATGGCAGTTGTTGGAGTTCTTATTATGGCCGTGAGCGCCTTTCTTTTCTGGCGAGAAGTGTTCCCGCTTTTTCTTTCGAGTGTGTTCGCGGTCGTCGGGTGCGGTGTGCTAATCCTGAGCGTTGTGGCATTGGTTCGAAAAAGCCCCCGTATTGAGCTGGACGCCGAAACTTCGTCGTTCAAGATGCGAGAGCAACTGGGGTCACCGAGTCACCGACCAGAAGTGAGCTGCCGCGGGCATTTGAAATGCTGAATGAGTTGACTAGGCTGCCCATGTTGGCTGCTAACGACCATGATGCTGGACTTCAGGGGTCTCCATTTTCCTTCTCGTCTGCACCGCCGATTCGAACCACGAAAGACTTTTCCTTTGGTCCCATAAGCCGAACCGTTACCGGGGCGGTTTGCGTGAACGCAAGAACGCCACACCGCCGACAGGAAAAACTACCAAGCCTCCTGCAAGGAGAAGAGCAATCCACTCTCCAGTTGCCAAACTCACCCACAGTCCCATCGCAGGAATAGCCAGGCTATAAACAATAGCTCCGGCCCAGATTAGACGTCGTGATGAAGTGATCTGAGCGGTAGACATGCTTTCACACTACTGGACACCGAAAATACGTGACCCGCCCTGCCTAACGAAACTTCGCGCCACGGGAAATGAGTACCAAAAGGGGAACCCCCTGCGGGCATCCTGATCCGATTCGCCACGGCATATCCAGGAGCGTTGTAGTGCGTTTGGACTGCGGCCTTGATCTATGCCGTCGGCGCCATCCCCGCCGCGATGGCCTGCAGGGCGGCGATGTGGATTTTCAAGGCCGCGGACCCAGCCGGTGTCGCAGTCAGCCAGGTACGCGGCCGGTTGCCCACGTATCCCTTGCGCACCACCAGATAGCCCGCCGTCTTTAGTGTGCTGATCGCTTTACTCAAGGCTGAGTCATCGGTTTCGAGTAGATCGCGAAGGGAAGAGAAGTCAATTTCAACATCTGATCGCAGAGCGGCCATCACCGAGAAGCGCAGCGGTGTGAGCAAGGCATCATCGAGATCATGCCGAGGGTGGCCAGCCATTCAAGCCTCCCAGATTGGGGCTGGCCTGAACGATGCAACTATTAGCGGAGCTGCAACGCAGAGGCCACCAACGAAGCCAACGATGGTGAGATCCCAGTCCGTGCGGGCAAGCACGGCGGCGAGGCCATTCAGGAGGAGGAAAGAACACCCAAAGGCGATCCATTGAGTGCGGCCCCACTCTTGGGCGAGACGAGATAGACCCCACCGGCTATCTCGCGTGGCCAAGATCGCAAGGAGCAGTGATGCGCTGGCTATCGACCAGGGACTGGACGACGATAATCCTGCCGTTGCGCCGAGCGCTCCTAGCCAGGCGCCGAGGACAAATGTCACTATTCGGACGTTCAGGCTCAACGGTGCCAGCGTTGTGGCGGCCGAGCGGCGAACACCGGCGGCCCGGGCCAGTAGAGCCGAGCGGAGCGCGAGGGTACTGAGCGGTAAAGCCGCGAGTGCGACGATGCCGACCAGAATTGGCATCGAGATCGGATAGGCAAATAGCGAGAGACCGAGAAGCACCACAAGCGCGAGTGCAGACGCAGCCGAGACCAGCCGTCCGTGACGGCGGGTCTCCCGAGTATGCACCGCGGGCAGCTGATCGCGTAGTCCCATCTCGAGCATGGACGCTACAAAAAAGGGAACCAGGAGGAGATGAATAATGTTGAGCCTGGGTATTTCGAGGCCGGGACTCACGGTCCAACCTTCGGCCGCCACGCTTGCACTACTCAAGATCAACGTTAGGGCGCAGGTGAGGGTTGCCACCGCCATCCAGGTTTCAGCAACGGCTCGAGTGCGCGCGTCGATGGCCTCCCCAACCCGGACACCAATGTCATCCCCGGCTTTCAACAGTGATCGAGCATGAGCTGTGGCTCCAGAAACTGTCATCGCATCGCGTGTGTCTTCAGATTGATCGCTCATCTTGTATCCCCCAATTGGTCAAGCCCCACTGCATTACTGTCAATATAACATCTAGTTTCCATCTTGCAAGTGACAGAGCAAGTCAAGGTAATCAGGCCGCTAGATTCTGGCGAGAGGCTAGGTGTCGCCCGGAAGCCGAACGATGACGGGAGCAGGTTAACGGCGCCTTGACGGTTCACAGGGTGGCTCGCCAGCCGCGTCGCCCGGGAACAGCGGAGGACCTAAGCTGCCAGCATGACGGATAGCGATGAGCGGGGTCGATACGTACCGATGCAACGAGGGTCGGTGGGTATTCAGCGCGCTCAGCGCCTGCCGTTCGACATTTCCCGCCTTTCAGTGACCGGTCTAGTCATCATCTGCGAACTCGGTGATCCGGTTCTGGAAAACGTCAGGCCAACCATGACCATGACCATGACCATGACCCAGTATTTGCGCCTATCCGACGAATCGATGATTCGTCTCGACATGGATCGTGGAGTGTCCTCGTTCAAGCATGGGCCTGGGGCTGTCTCTTGGAAACGCTCCGCAGCCGACGTGATCGAGGAAGTTCTCAACCTGGTGCGAAGGGATGACGCTGCGAAACCCGATTCCTTTCCGTGGGAAGCGTATGCGGAGGCCGCACAGCTGAGGGGAATCTCGGTTGACGCCGAGGCACTGCGCGATCTTCCGCACACAGCGCTGCTGTCGCATGAGCTCGCCACGATCTACGAATTCTGACCGACGCCGGCCTTCACTGCGACAGTTTCGCGCTCCTGAAATCTGAAGTCCCATAAGACGAGCCCCATACGCGACGAGGACTTCTTCACCACGCGGTGACAGGAAGCCGACGTCGATCATCGTTTGATCGGGTACGAAGCAGGGACCGGACTACCTCAAGTGCTGGAGCCGGCAAACGAGATAGTGGGCCGCGTCAATCGTGCGTTTATCACCCGCGGGCCCTGTCAAAGCGCTGTCCTGAGATATTGGATCGATTGGAACTTCCACTCAATGGGGCGTCACCCTCGATCGTTTCGGCCACGCCCAGGCCAGGTACGTAATGGCGGCGAGGAGAACCATTTCTACAATGCTCCCGAGGATGTAATAGATCCAGCTTTCACCTATTGCTGTCACCACAACGGAACCCAGATAAAGCAAGCTGACGATGATGTTTATGACTCGGTTCAACCGTGCGGGGGCGAGCAATGATGCAACGATCATGAGGCTCGGTACGAGGATGTAGACGGTGGCAAGAGCGAGGAAGGTCTGGTTGATCGTGAGTCCTGTACCGGGCACGTTACCGACGAGTGCGCCGTTGACGACGTCTTGCCGCCAGAACCCGAAGATGTCGACGTAGGCGAACACGAAGAGCATGCTTGTCCAGAGACCGCTGAGCACGATCTTCTCATTTACTTTGGAATTCTGAAGGTAGGACTTTCGAGTCTTGTGCATCAATGGCTCTCTTTCAGATGTGTTGATTCTGGTGTCTGGCTTCCAGGCTGACGCAACCACTCCGGCGGCACACCGGCCCAGAGGTCGGAGCTGACCTGGCTGATCGGCCGGGTCGAGATCAAACTTTCGGCCGTTTCGTTGCGTGCAGTGGACTCATATGCTGAGGGTTATGTGGAGCGCAGCAAGTTTGATGTGGACTGAGCCTGCGGTGACGAATCCGTCGATGGGTATCCGCTGGCGCGACCGGATATTCGCTGCGATCGTGTTGGTTGTTGTTGTTATTGAGGCCTTCAGCCGAATTGATCCGGGGTGGCGGTTGGCTGTCACTGGCTTGGGTTTGACACTGGCGGTGGCCGTCTTCGTACGGAGAGTTCATTGCCTGATGGCCGTGGCTCTTGCTTTTGGGGCGTTTCTTGCTGTGGACTTGTCGGCCGTCGTCCTTGGCGCTGCCCCCCTTCTGCTCTACAGCGGAGCATTCGTGGTGGTCCTCGTCTATTCGTTGTATAGGTGGGGAGCCGGGCGCGATATCAGGCTGGGGACAGCCATAGTCGCTCTGGAGTTCACGGTCACCACCAGCACAGACTTCACCGGCGTAGAAGATGCGGTCGGCGGGGCAGCAGTGTTACTGTCCGCTGCTACGTTGGGCGCGGCGATCCGATATCGAGCGATGGCACGCGATCAACTGGTCGAGCAGGTGAAACTCAGAGAACGAGAGCATCTAGCCAGAGAACTGCACGACACGGTGGCCCACCATGTCTCCGCCATCACAGTTCAGGCTCAGGCTGGTCTGGTTCTGGCCCGCTCATCAGACACTGCGGTTATTGAAGCACTCGAGACCATCAATCACGAAGCAGTAAGAACGTTGGAGGAGATGCGCATTATGGTGGGTATTCTGCGGAACTACAGCCACCAGCCACCCAGTTTTCCACTGCGTCAAATGGCTGACATTGCACGTCTGGCCACGACGGGCAACCACTCGCTGCGCGTCGACGTGGAGCTGCGTGGCGATCTGGCCAATCTCCCGATGGGTCTAGAGACTGCTTTCTTTCGGGTAGCGCAGGAAGCAGTGACCAACGCCAAACGTCATGCTCGACTCGCCACACGAGTCGAGGTCACAGTAATCGGCAATGCAACGGATCTGCAGCTGATAGTGAGCGACGATGGCGCGGGTTCCTCCGCCCCAAAATCCCCCGGTTTTGGGCTGATCGGAGCGACTGAGCGCGTCGTCATGCTCGGTGGAAGGCTGGAGGCTGGGCCACAGGCCGATCGCGGTTGGCGCGTGCGTGTGGTAACTCCACGCCCGAGGCGGAGGGCAATATGACGGTCCGCGTGCTCCTCGCCGATGACCAAAGCATCATCCGGGCAGGACTGGCGACTATCTTGAATGACCAACCCGATATCGAGGTAGTCGCCCAAGCGTCTGATGGACGCGAGGCCGTCACACTCGCTCAGAGGTTGCGCCCCGACGTGTGCCTCCTCGACATCCGAATGCCGAATCTCGACGGCATTGAGGCCACGCGGCTTCTGGCAGGCCCCGATGTTATTGACCCCATGGCCGTCGTGGTGATCACCACATTCGACACCGATGAATACGTCTACGGCGCGCTCAAAGCAGGCGCTCGTGGGTTCCTCCTCAAGGGCGCTTCACCGGATCAATTAGCCCATGCAGTCCATTCCACAGCTACGGGCGATGCGCTCATCGACCCGGCAATCACGGCTCGACTTCTCGCTAACTTCGCGAATCAAGCTCCTGCCCGACCCGCTCAGCCTCTGGATCTCCTTACCGACCGCGAGGAGGCCGTGCTCATAGCCGTCGCCCGGGGAAAAACGAACGCAGAGGTCGGTCAAGAGCTCCACATCAGTATGAGCACCGTCAAATTCCACATCGCTGGCCTCATGACCAAGCTCGCGGCACGCAATAGGGTCGAGTTGGCCATCTGGGCATACGAGACAAGACGCCTGCACTGAGCCCACTGACGACAACCTTTTCGCAGTTCGGATCGAGGTTCGCCAACTCGTTGTGCGCCCGCAGGCCGAACCCTCAGCGGACGAACACCGGCCTCAGGTTGCACAGCGGTATGCCCGACACGGGCCGGAATGCAACAGAACGGACGCGACACCGATGGACTGGATTGCACTACGCCGGCCAACCGGCCCAATGTCGATCGTGTGCTCAATCTCCTGGACGCAACACACCCAGCTGGTCGATGACTGGCGCTGGCGGTCCCAGCCGGGGCTTGCCGCGGCCGGTGTCACCGACTCCGACGCGGTTGCTACGTTCGGTCAAGCTGACGAGGGCGAGATGGCGGTCCGCGGTCCAGCAGACCAGTCGCCCCTTCTGGTCTTTGTTGCGCCCCAGAACGCCCGCATCGGCGAGCTGCACCAGCGCGCGATGCGCCGCTGCTGGGGACACTCTGTGCCGTGCAGCAACCGTTTCGATGGTCAGCACGGGCTCGCTGGCCAGCGTGTCCAGAATGAGCAGAATCACAGCATCACTGCGTGGACTGGCCGGCGAGATCTCTTGCTCCTTGCGGTAGCGGTTGAGTTCTTCGCGGACGGTCTGATCAAGCACCTCGATGTCGACAGACAAACGCACTGCGTTTGCAGCAGCCAGCTCAGCAGCGTGGGCGAAGCCAATGATCCACTCGTCCAAGCGAGAGTGCTCTGCCCGGAAGGCCGTCAATCCCTCAAGGTACGCATCCTTGTTACCGGCAAACACCGTGCTGATCGGAATCAGCACGTTCCGCAGCGCATCCGTTCGGCGGAGGACTGTGTGGATGAGTGCGCGTCCGGTCCGACCGTTTCCGTCGATGAACG
>Ga0307486_1002642_pt1 | contig 12308 bp, 18 predicted proteins | sample CBIW02metaG_FD_203663 | JGI IMG/M metagenome (GOLD analysis project Ga0307486, IMG submission 203663) | Sea-ice brine microbial communities from Beaufort Sea near Barrow, Alaska, United States - CBIW 0.2 | ecosystem: Environmental > Aquatic > Marine > Coastal | place: USA: Alaska | collected... | reverse complement strand
GCACCGGGGAGGCCGGCGCCTTCACCTACCCGCTTATCATCGCGGACATTGTGGGCGTGCCGACCGTGGTGCTGGACACCGCCATCATCCGCGACGGCACCATTCAGTCGGGCCAGATTGGCGCCCTGACCTTTGGCAAGCTGGTGGCGGCGGACGGCTTTACCCCCATTACCACGGTGTCTGGGCTGCTCAAGGCCGACTACATCGACGTGGATAACCTGAGCGTGGCCAGCGCGGCCACGTTCTACGGTGATGCACAGTCAGGCAGTTTTCAGACTAACGTGGACGGCTGGAAGTTTTGGCAGACTGGAAGTCTTGAGGCGTACAACGTCACTGTGCGTGGCCATATCGAAGCGGATTCTGGTTACATTGCCAGCACCTTGCAGATTGGGGGCACGCCGGACGATCTGGCGGCTGTGCAGAGCAATGCCGCATCAGCCCTATCCGCCGCCAACGATGCCAACGCCACCACCAACGCCTGGACCCGACCTAACACCACCCTCATTGACGGCAACAAGATTTACACCGGCGATGCATATGTGGACACACTACAGATTCAGGGGCAGGCGGTGACTTTCCCACGAGGAACGTCCGCAAGTAATACGGTGTCTGCATCGAATACAAATGTACTGGGGTTGTATGTGGCCTCAACCGGTGCTCCCCTGATTATCAGTGCCTTTGCTGAGATTAAGGCAGGAGGCGGTAATAACGATACCGCACTCATGGCGCTGTATCGTGACGGAACCTTGTTATTTGGGCCTGCAATTATAGCGGGTCCGGTACCTTCTGATGATGGCGGTGAGGCTGGTATTACCTACACCGTCAAAGGCACGGGTGCTATTACGTTTTATGTCGCATCAGGCGCATCAGGAACATACTACATACGCATACAAGGTGTGACTGCAACTATGTTCGTAGGGTATAGATCGCTCACAGTTATTGAGGCAAAACGATGAATAGGTACGCGGTATATAACATAAGCACAGGCAGCATCGACCGTATATACAGTGGTGCGGCTTGGGAAGCGCTTTTACAAGCACAACCGGGTGAGGGTGTAGTAGGTATAGCTGATGGACTGGATGACGCTACCGCGTATATTGACGCAAACACCACGCAGCCAGTTGCCAAACAACCTTTCGCCTTTACTATTACTAAAACGCAGATTGTTGCGGACGGAGTTGACGTTGTAAGTATTTCGAATGTTCCAGCAGGAACCCAGATCACTTGGCCCGATGGACAGTCTGACGTAACTAATGGTGATCTGGTTGAGTTCGCCGTGGATCTACCCGGCACCTACACCCTGAAATTTACCGCCGTAGCGTATCTGGACAAGGAGATCACCATTGAAGCGATCCCTGCAGCTTAACCCGGGCCACCGGCCTGCGGTCTGGGCACAGATCCGGCAATGGCGTGAGGCACACAAGCGCGCCCCAGTGGCCACAAGCTTCGGCGTGTTCGATGCGGACAACGAATCCGACAACAACTTTACGGAAATGATCCAGTTTTTTGATGGGCTTTCGACACTGGTGGATGGCAAGCTGGCATGGAAGCGGGAAGACAACAGTTTCGTGCCGTTAAGCAAAGCGGAAATCATTCAGGTTCACGCGGAAATAGGACAAGCCAGAGCGAATCGCGGCGCGGTACTGCACGTCAAAGCCGAGGTGTTCAATCAAATGACGCCAACACCCACGCCCGCGCAACTTTCTAGCCTGAGTTTCTGGCTGGCACAATAACCTTTCTCTAAAACCCGAATCTACGACCGCAACTGTCTAAATAAACAGCATTGCGTGGTAGACTATTGCTCATAATCTGCACATGGGGCCATAACATGCCACGACCCAATGAAGCGGCTTTGCATCAGACAGCTAAGCTGATCCCTCCCGAAGATATTGACTCCGCATGGCCCGGTCTATCCGTCGGCTTTCAGGCGGTAAAGGCCAAGGCAGGGCTGGACGACCTCAACCTTATCCGCCAAAGGCTCATCACCCGGCAAGCCTTTTTGTTTGTTGCGCCAAACGGTTTTTTTATCCTCCTTCCCATTCATACAACTTGCCCCGCTGTTCTGGTTTGGGTGGCCTACGGGCTTGGAGGTGGGCAGATAAAAAAGTACGTCCCTATTATTGAGGCTTTGGCGCTTGAGATAGGCGCCGAACAGATCGAGATCGAGTCGCCGAGGCGAGGGTATCAGAGGATTTTCCATGACTGGCAAAAACTTGGCGACAGGTACATCAGGAGGCTTTCATGAGCAGCGGCGGCGGAGATAACAAAGTAAAGGATACCCCGGAGCAGAAATATCTGGCGCAAGTAGCCGCTGAAAAGTGGAACTTTGCGCAGGATAAGCTGGCGCCGCTTGAAGACGATTACATGGCCAGCGTTGAGCAAATGGACTCCGCAAGCAATATGTCCTATATCCGGGGCCGCACCATGCAAGCGCAAACCCGCGCACAAGGGCAGGCACAAGGCCAGATGGAAGACGGTCTTGGCCGTGCGGGCATTAACCCGAACAGCGGGCGCTATCAGGGCGAGGTAGCCGGACTCAGCGATGAGGTGGCCGCGTCCGGTGGCGAAGTGCTAGGCCGCGCAGAGTTTGAGCAGGACAGCCAGAAGATCATGGGCCTGCAGAACATTACCGCTATTGGTCAGGGGGAGTCAGGGCAGGCTCAGGCCGGCTTATCGCGACTGGCGCAAGAGTCGTCCAGCAACGCCATCAGTAATGCTCAGAACGCCTTTAGCCGGCGCAGTGCCAACCTGCAGTTGCTGGGCAATGTGGCCGGAGCAGGCACACGCTACGGAATGGAGGCGTCAGCACCAGCGCCCACTCCTGGTCAGTACGGCATGAGCACCGATTTCAGCACCCAGCCCAACAACTTCGGCATGAACGACACCAGTGGCGGCTTCTACAACTTCGCAAACGGGGGCAGTTGATATGCTTACCAACTTCTGGAATGGCCAGCCAGCATCCACCACGCCCAACTCCATCGACCCAAATCAAGCTTTCAGCGGCGATCAAGGCGCATCCCAATTACTAGGGCAACTTAACCGCGCTCAGTGGGAAGACTGGAAGCAACGCTTTGCGCCTTACGTGGAACAGCTGGCCGGTGAAGCAACCGACCCGAACGCTGCCACAAACGCCGCGACTCAAGCCAAGGACGCCGTAGGCCTGGCATTCGATTCTGCCGCGACCATCAACAGTCAGAGTCGGGAGAAATACGGCATTGCCTTGGACCCTGCACAGCAGAAAGCGCAAGAGCGCATGAGCGCCACGGGCCGTACCGCCGCCATGGCGAGCGCCGGCAACGAGGCCCGCATATCCGCACTGGATCGCCAGCAGTCCATCCTGGCGGGCGGCATGGGGCTATCCAACATACCTGACCGAGTGATGAACCAGTGACTACTCCCCTACCTAAAGGAAGGGGATTCCCAATTCACCGAGAACTGGACACAGGTACTTTACCCATGCCACTTACATTCTCTCCAAGGGCTAACACCGCAAGACCTGCGGCTTTAATGTTGATCGCGGCATTAACGTCGCGGTCGTGTTCGGCTGCACATTCCGGGCAGATCCAGTGTCGGATGTTCAGGGGCATGGATTTCATCACGAACCCACAACCTGAGCACCGTTTGCTGGACGGATACCACTGGTCAATGGCCACGAGCTGGCGATCCGCCCACTCCGCTTTGTACTTAAGCTGCCGAACAAGCTCGCCCCACGAGGCATCGCTAATCGACTTGGCCAGCGACCGATTGTGTACCATGTTTTTCACCTTGAGGGATTCGACGCAGATCACTTGGTTCTCGTTAATTAATCTGCGGGACAACTTGTGTAAGTTGTCCGTCCGGCAATCGGATATTTTGGCGTGAACGCGGGCCACTTTCTGCCGGGCCTTGGCGCGATTAGAGGATCCGAGCTTCTTCTTGCTCAGCGTTCGCTGCGCCTTGGCCAAGCGTGCCGCGTGCTTTGCCGTATGGCGGGGATTGCCGGTTCTATGCCCGTCGCTTGTGACAAACAGGTCTTTCAGGCCCAAGTCGATTCCCACCATTTTAGGTGTGACAGGCAGCGCCTTGGGGTCGAACTCGCACAGACAACTAACAAAATAGCGTCCTGCCGAGTCCTTGGAAACGGTCACGGTGCTGGGTTCGCATGCCAGCTCTCGGCTCCAGCGAATAGCCAGCGCCTCCTTGCACTTGGCCAGAAACAGATTGCCGTCCCGATAACTGAATGCCGAGCGGGTGAACTCCGCCGACTGGCGGGCCGTTTTCTTCTTGAAAGTCGGGTACTTGGCTCGGCTCTCGAAAAAGTTTTTGAAGGCGGTCTGCTGGTGGCGCAGACACTGCTGCAACGGCACCGAACTGACTTCGTTAAGAAATGCCGTCTCTTCGTCCTTCTTCAATTTCGACAAAAAGGTATTTGCCGCTACATAGCCGATCTTTTCCTGCCGCTGGTAAAACGCATCCGTTCGGTAGCGAAGCACAGCGTTGTAGACAAAACGCACACAGCCGAACGTCCGGGAAAGCATTTGCTCTTGCTCTTCCGTGGGATAGAAGCGGTATTTGTAGGCGCGTTTAGTCATGTCTCACATAGTAACCCGTTTTATGTAAAGATAGCAATAACCAGAGCAGGAGGCAGTGAGAACAGGGTCGGCTAACGCCGACGCGCTATCCCTCCCCGACCTGAAGGACGGGGTTTCTCGCGAAAACCACAATGAGCTACGGATTAATGGGTTTACGCCGCGATATGGAATCGGACGCCCTGCAGGGCATCGGCGATCTGGCCGGTCAGCAGGCACAGCAAAAGCGATCAAACGACGCCATCAAGGCTGCAGAGAAATCGCAGCAAATGAGCGCGGTCGGCACCGGTGCAGCCGTTGGCATGATGGCTGGCGCGCAAGCCGGTGGCGTAACTGGCCCCGTGGGCGCCGTCATTGGCGCAGGCGTCGGCCTTGTCGCTTCATTTATTTTTTAAGGAGCCATCATGGCGCTGGACACTCGCGGACTCGCATCGGGATTTGGGCAGGGCTTTAGCCTTGCGGATCAATATTACGCACGGCAACACCGGCAAGGCTTGCAAGATCAGCAGAACGAGCGGGCTGACAAACAGAGCGAGCGGGCAGATGAAAGCTTTGATATGCAGAAGCAGCAGTTTGCCGGGCAACAGGAAGACGCTCAGCGCAACCGCAGCCAGGAGCAGGCCAAGTTCACCTTGGGCAAAGTGGCTCAGGGCGTGGATCTGTCGCAGGATGAAATGACCTTCCTGAAAGAAAACCCTCAATACTGGCCGGCACTCGATCCTGAAACTGATACCGCTATTGAGAATGCCCAGCGCGTCATTGATCCGAACGACGAGCTGGGCGCCAACAGCCCCGAAGCCCTGTATTCGATGAACCTGTTATTTGGCCATCGCGTGAACCGAGGCGAGGGCGGCAAGAAGCGCATTGCAGGAATGTACCCAGGGCAAAGCGAGGGCAGTGTTGCGTTGGATCTGGAAGTAGAAGGTCCGGACGGCAAAAAATACAACGCCCCAATGACTCGAAACCGGGGCGTTGCCGGGGCTGACGATGAGGTTCTGGAAACCCCCGTTGGCTCGATTGTGGATCAGGTTCAGGGCTACCGCATGTTGCGCAACGCCTTTCAAGGTCCGGAGGCCCAACAGAGTGCGGCGAGAGTGCTTGCAGCATTGCGCGGTGACCAAGGCAGTCAAACCAAAGGCGTTAACGTCAACGGCTATTTTGTCAACCAGGCAACCGGCGAGCAGATGGGCGACTTCCGATCGGCGGATCAGCGCCAAGGTCCGGGCGCGGGCGGGAGAGATGACCCTGCAGCTTTAAAGGAGTGGGATCGATTTAGTAAAATGTCGGAAGAAGATAAAAAGGCGTTCTTAAACATGAAGCGCTCAAGCCAGCTCTATAATCAAGGTGATGTGCGGATGCGCTACGATCAAGTGGACGACCGCGGCGCTCCGGTTCAGGGGACCAACGCCAACGCTCTCACCCAGCCGCAAATTCAAGAGCAGCTATCCGATCAGGGTGCAGTCAAAACAGGAAAGAACGAGGCGGCCAAGCAGGCCATTAAGCTGTCAGAGGATGCATTCACGAGATTGGAGCCGGTAAGGTCGTCCATATCTAATCTCAACGAGGGCATCCGACTGCTGGACGAGGGCGCCAATACTGGCGTTATTGCATCAAAGCTACCCAGCGTTCAGCAAGCATCTATTGAGATGGACAACTTGCAGGGAAGGCTTGGCCTTGACGTGATTGGCAATACCACGTTCGGCGCCCTTTCTGAATCCGAGCTGAAGTTCGCCCTTGAAACTGCTCTACCGAAGAGAATGGAGCCGGCAGCGCTCAGGGATTGGCTTGTTCGTAAGCGAGATTCCCAGGAGAAGCTGTCCGGGTATCTTGAAGAGGCCGCTATATTCCTTGGAAAGCCCGGTAACACCATGCCTGCCTTCTTGGAGCAAAAGCGCTCAAATGCAGGTCGTGGCGCTCGAAATTCTGCGGCTAGCGGCGACACTGTAAGCGCTCAAAGCCCCTCCAGCCAATCCATTGATGACTTGGTGAGCCAGTATGCCGACTAAAGAACGGTTAGAGAACGCTTTGCGTAATGCGCACAATGCGGGCGACACGGCAGCGGCAAAGCAACTGGCCAATGCGCTAAAATCCGGCAGCTACGACCAGGCGCCCAGCAGCCAGGCAAGAGAGGCCCCTTTGTCAGCCGAAATCGCGCAGCCGCAAACCGAGACTTTTAAGCAGCAGGCAGCCCCCCCACCTCCTGAGATTCAGGGCGCAAGCGCGGACCAGCAAGCCCCCGAAACACAAAGCCAACAGTTTGAGCCGCTAAATCGCGAGCTTGAGCCTGTCGGCCAGGATCTTTCTCCGATGAGCAAGGCTGCGCCTATTAGTCAGAGCTTGTCGCCACTAAAGCCCATGCCAGCTAAAGCACCAGATCCAACCGAGAGCATGAGCCCGCCAAACAAAAAAGCTTATGTCGCTGGTGAAACGCTAAAAGAAACTGAGGACTCACGAAATCCGAAGGAAGACTTAACCATCCTTCGTGACCTTGACCGCGCATTCATGAACATCCCAGGCGCTCCCGCTCTTGGCGAATTTGCGTCAGCAGCGAACCGGTCAATTTTCGATATGATTGATTTTCTGGGGCCAGATACCGTAAACGCGGTGTTTGAGCTATCTGGAAGCGAGCGCCGAGTTCCCACAGCACGAGAAACATTCGGGTCTGAAGGTGGCTACATGGAGCCCGGCCTTGGTCGTGATGTAGTGCAAGCGGCAGGCGAAGCAACCCCTATGGCCATGGCGTTCGGTCAGCTCCTTAGGTCTGCCGCCCAGAGATTGCCCTCGCTCGCGGCAGGGGAGTCGGCAGGCAGGGGTATTGTCCGGCAGATGGGGTCATCTACCGCCAAGCAAGATGCTGCCATGGGCGTACAGACCGGGGCCGGCATGGCGCTGGGCGGCGAGGCTGGCGAGTCTATCGGCGGAGAGCAAGGGCGGCAGGTAGGGGAGTTGATTGGCGGGCTGGCAGCTCCGGCTGCGGTGTCGCTTACTGGGCCGGCTGCTAGCGGAGTTGTTAGGACAACATTTAGAAGTGGCGAAAAGGGCAGAAGAAACTTAGCCGAAGCGGTATCTGATTTCGCGGAAATTGGGAGGACGCCGACGATTGGCCAGGGTACGGGCGAAGGTATAAGGCAGGGCGTTGAGAACCTTTCTGGCCGTGTCTTTGGCGGCGGGCCTATCCGCAATGCAATAAACAGAACAAATACCGCCATGCAAAAGCGGCTGGCTGATATTTCAGACGACCTATCCACGGTAAAAGGTGACGTGGACGTGGGTCGCGTCATGCAGCGGGGCATTTCCGGTGAAGACGGCTTTGTTCAGAGGTTCATGACGAAAAGCGGCGATCTCTGGTCAAAAGTAGATGTTAAGATTGGGGCAAACACTCGGTCCGAAATGACCAATACCAAGCGAGTTCTTGGAGATCTGGTGCGTGATGACAGCTTTGCCAGCGTGTTGAACAACCCGAAGCTGTCTCAACTTAAATCTGTCTTTGACGATGTGCTCAGCGCAGACGGAGCCACCGTGCCATACAGGGATTTGAAAGCCCTTAGAAGCTCCATTGGGCAAAGGATCAGTGGAAACGATTTGGTTTCTGACGTGCCCAGGGCAGAATTGAAACGCGTATACGCCGCGCTATCCGAGGACACCAGAACGGCTGCGGATCAAGCGGGCGCGCTAATATCCTTCAATCGAGCCAATAATTACACCCGATCTGGGCATAAGCGATTGGGCGACTTTGTGGAGCGGATATCAAATAAAGTGGACCTGGACAAAGTTTATAGTGCGGTATCGAAAGGGGGTGAGGGAACGCAGTCCCTCAATGCAATTAAGCGATCCCTCAAGCCCAAAGAGTGGGAAGCTGTTGTAAGCAATGTTGTGCGAAATCTCGGGAAGTCCACGGCTGGCCGCCAAGACGATATTGGTCAGGAGTTCTCTACCAGTAAATTCCTAACAGACTGGAACAAGCTGGGAAGCAGCAAAAAAGTGCTCTTTTCAGGGTCAGAAAAGCTCAACAAGTACAGCGAAAACATGGGGAAAATTGCCAGTGCGGCCAGTAGGTTCAAAGATGCAGCTCAGTCTATGGAGAATCCATCTGGGACGGGTCAGTTTATGGCGAACGTGGGGCTTATTGGCGGTGGCGGCGGCGCGATTGCATCAGGGAATATGCCCGCCTTAGGCGTCATCTTGTCCGGCGTGGCCGCCAACAACGGGGCCGCAAGGTTAATGACAAGCCCTAAGTTTGTGCAATGGCTAGCCAGGAGCACCGAAATAAACAATATGCCACTGCATTTGGCCGGCCTCACATCTCTCGCAAAATCGGAAGGCATCGAAGCAGAGATAGAGGAGCTTACAGGATTGCTTCTACAAGCACCCCAAGAAACCACCCAGCCGCAAGAATAAGCGCAACCGGCACGGAAGCCAAAGCCACCCCTAGTACATTGTAATACCACTCAATCTTGTATGGCTTTTCGTTGCTATCCATTTCTCGCCTTGCATGAACATGCCAGTTTAATGCGTTTCTCTGAGTTGTTGCGCGGATCTTCAAGGGCGTAATGGCGCCTAAAATAGAGATCCAACGAGCCACCCGAGCGCAAGAATTAATGTCGCCGGCACTCCCAATGCAATGAAAAACATCACGTTGGTGTACCACGGAAATCTTATCTGTTTGTCGTTTTGTTCCACGTTACACCTCTAGCTGTCAAAAGGGATGTGATGCGAATTTAGCATGTCGTGCCCGCCACCCACAGAACATGCTTGTTAAGGATGACGAGCTGTTCTAGTTTCAACCACTGCCTTTTTAATTTACCCATACCGCTGACCCTCCCACAACTTCCGCTTTTTACCCTTACCCCGGCTCACTGAACGATAGTCCTTTGCCGGCGTGCAGGGCTCGCTCTTAATAAACCGAACATTCTCAATCCGAATAATTCCATTCTCGACGATTGACTTGAAATCCTCATGTGTAAAATCTCGCCACTCATTCATCGGCGAATCCCTCGTCATTAGCTTCGCACCGCTTCGGGCTCAGCGGTATAGCGTCAATCAAATCCCGATACATCCTGTTCATTTCTTTCTGCGCATCCTTGTATGTAGGGCTATCAAGCGAACTAAACCCCCATGACTTAGCCGTATCGGACGACACAATGACGGGTGGCATTGACTTGTTTTCGTAAATGGCCACAAGGATCTTCTCCAACGGCTCAAGCCTCTGCCGGTATTCCTCATGCAGATCGCGGATTTGCTCGCGTGTCCTTTGCTCTAATTCGTCAGTGTTCATCTCGATCCCCAATAAAGTCTGAGAAGTTCTCGCTCATAATCTGTGAGCTTAGAAAGAGCTTGCTCTTTGGCGGTCTTCGTGGCTTGCTCGGCCACTTCTTTTTCCAAGCGCTCCCTGTCCGATTTTTGATGATCCCGCCACCAGATCTGCATTTCCAGGCTATACTTTGTCACGTCTACAGATTGAAGCCGACGACAGAGATCTATAACAAGCGAGTCCCCGTCAACGCCCTTTGAATATATTTCAGGGTGATAGCCATCCCAGGAATTTCCGCTAAACTCTTTTCCATTCAGCTCATCAAGAAGGCAGGCCACCCGACTTATCTGCTTCTCTTTTCCGCTCGCTTCCATGTATTCAGAACTACAACCCATGACGACCTCCAGTCAGTAGTGCGTGCGCTTCTTCAAGATACGGAACCGGATCTGATCGAACCCTGGCGTCTTGGATCGCAATCTGCGACCAAAGCCGCGCCATAATTTTTAGACTTTTATCATTCATGCCGATCACCCCCTAGTTTTGCAGTCATCCGAAAGCTCAATTTCCTCCGCTTGGGTCACCAGCTGGCCGGCACGATCACGGCAAAGTCGTTCGGAGTGCTCATAAGCGTTTACTTCATCTTGTGAAAAAGATCCGTCTGCGACGTAGCGAAGATTCAGCGAAACAGGCTTCATGCTTTCTGTTCTGGGCGGAATCAAATTCAGTTTGTGTAATGGCGCCAAGCTCCAGAAGCTCGTAATAGGATGGGTCGCAGTTTATAGAAACCTCTGTCATATCATAGTTTTGCCTCACCTCTATAACTGCATAATCGCCATCCTTGAAAAGAAGCCCGAGCATTTCATCGCCGGCCAGCATTTTAGCTTTGGCGATAATTTTACCCTCTATGCCTTCGATGTTTTTGATTATCAAAATAACCCCCTCACATTAGCCCGATGAATCCCCACCACATTACCACTCAAAGAGTACACGTAGTCCGCCCAGTCTTGCATCATGCGCGTACGCTCTACCAGGTACTGCGCGTGATTGTAAGCTGCAGCGGTTTTGTTCCGCTTGGCGTGAGCCAATTGCATTTCAATGTGCGCCTCTGGGTAACCCATTTCATTCAGCCGGGTGGACGCCGTGGCTCTGAAGTCGTGCCCTGTGACCTTGCCCGTAGCGTAGCCCATGTATTCCAACGCTCGGTTGATCGTCGTTGGTGACATTACATCACGCGGCCGGCGCGTATTCGGGAACAGCCATTCACCGGCGCCGGTTATCGTGCGCAGCTCTCTCAGAAGCTCAACAGCCCGCTTCGCCAGTGGCACCACATGAATCCTCCGCATCTTCATTTTCTCTGCGGGTATGCGCCACACGGATCCCTCCAAGTCGAAATCTTCCCATCGTGACTGGCGAATCTCTGCCGACCGAACGAACGTGAGCAGTAGCAACTCAAGACAGATCCCCGTTGTCCGATTCCCGCCGAACTTTTTCAGCTTACCCAAATACTCCGCAATTTCTTTTTGCTCGAGCGCCCGGGCGTGTTTTACCGCTGGCCTTGAGATGGCGCCCCGTAACGCCGCGGCTGGATCACCCTCTGCACGCATGGTTGATGCCGCATACCTGAATACGGCGCTGCACCACTGGCGAACTGAGAAGGCGTAGGTGGCTGCGCCTCGTTTATCCATTCTCCGCAGGATTTCCAGAATGTGCATGCTGGTCACTTGGCGTATAGGCAACTTCCCAATAAACGGATAAGCGTTGTTCGTCATCGCCCGCTTGAACTGGTCTGCGTATTTTAGCGTCCAGACCTTCGCTTTCTGCTCTGCAAATTCCCGCGCCACGGATTCAAACGTTTGCGCACCCTCGGCGATGTTGTTCAGCTTCTCGGCCTGCCGGACGTGAGCGGGATTAATCCCACTTTTGACTAATTTACGGGCTTCATCACGCGCGACCCTTGCCGCCGATAAAGACAGCTCGGGATACTCACCCAGGGCGAAAGCGTTTTCCTTGCCGGCGATCCGGTAGCGATACCGCCACAGCTTGGAGCCAGTCGGGCGCACCTCGATGTACAGGCCCGCGCCGTCCGTCATCTTGTAGGCTTTGGCTTCTGGCTTGGCGCGGCGCAGGGCAAGGTCAGTTAGAGGCATTAGATTTTGCGTAATGCCTCTCGAGGCGACCAAGCGCGTGGCTTATGCCGGCCCGACTGATGGTCATATCGGGGACATAGAGCATTACGACAAGCCGCTCCGCCTGCTTGTAGTTTTCAAAGCTCCCGCTGGTGACTTGCGTGAATATCATTTCCGAGTCTTTCGTTTGATTCTCAAGTGTTTCTATTGTCATAAATCCTCCTTCAAATGCGGGTTGTAGAGTCCTAAAAAAGTTGGTAACAAATCTGCCCTGAAGACCGCATTAAATAGATTTCCGAACAAGTCCTTGAAAAATAGAGTTGGTAACTTTTGGCGAAAATCGCTACTCAGGTTCCGAAAAGC
>Ga0307486_1002634_pt1 | contig 12352 bp, 13 predicted proteins | sample CBIW02metaG_FD_203663 | JGI IMG/M metagenome (GOLD analysis project Ga0307486, IMG submission 203663) | Sea-ice brine microbial communities from Beaufort Sea near Barrow, Alaska, United States - CBIW 0.2 | ecosystem: Environmental > Aquatic > Marine > Coastal | place: USA: Alaska | collected... | reverse complement strand
GGTCATTAAAAAGCGTAAACGAAAATCCAAAAACCTTTTCCAGATGTTTACTTAGGGATATTTTAAAAAGATAGCGAATATATCTTTCCAGCCTGCTCAGGAAAAACAATACACTCCTTCTATTTTCTTTTATTGCCACGCAAGATATTCCAGGTAACTGAATTTCCTTTCGGGTGTAATGGTACACCAGTAACTCAAACCCTGCTTTGTGTAAATTTTGGATCAACGCTACATTCGCCTTGGAACCACTGCTGTCTTCCACGTCAATAGATTCAACAACGACTAATATTTTCTTTTGGGTTGGCAAATTGTTGTTTGTTGTTTGTTGTTTCTTGTAAAACTATGCAATTTTAGGAAATCTAAGTAAGGGGAACGTTAAAAGTCTTTTTTCTTTTCTCTATTTTCTCCCGAAGCCTCGGGATTCCACTCCCGACCCTTCGGGGCGCTTTTCTCAATACTCAATACTATTTACTCGATTCTATTTTTTAGAAACTCAACAATTCTAAAAGCAACCTTTCCATCTCCATAAGGATTCTCAATTCCTAAAAAATTCGGAGGCTCATTTAAAATCCGAAATGCCTCTTCTACTATTTTATCTTTATCTGTGCCCACCAAAAAAGAGAAACCTGCCTCCACGCCCTCCATTCGTTCTGAAACTTCCCTGGTTACCAAAACCGGTTTTTTAAAAGTAGGGGCTTCTTCCTGAATCCCCCCGGAATCTGAAATTATAAGGCTGCACTCTTGTATCAACCAAAGCATATTAGGATAAGAAACCGGGGCAATAAGGTGAATATTTTTTTTATGACTGAGCAACTCCTTTACAGGTCCTGTTACATTGGGATTTAAATGAACGGGATAGATCAATTCTACGTTCTCCCTTTCTGAAAGTTCCAACAAGGCTTCGCATATATGAGTTAAGCCTTCTCCAAAATTCTCCCTGCGATGCCCTGTTACAAGGATCAGTTTTTTATTCGGGTTGAACAAGGTTTTTATTTTCTGAATTTCTTCACTCAATGGCTGTGATTCCATTTTCCTAATTGCCCACTCCAAAGCATCTACCACGGTATTTCCCGTAATACAAAGCTGCTCTTTTGGGATTTGTTCTCGTACTAAATTGGAGTTTGCTCTGGCTGTTGGTGCGAAATGGAAATCGGCGATCCGGGCGGTAATTTGCCGGTTAACTTCCTCGGGAAACGGCGCCGTTTTGTTATAGGTACGTAAACCTGCCTCTATATGCCCAACTTTTATCCGGCGGTGGAATGCTGCAAGGGAAACAACCGCTGCGCTGGTAGTATCTCCCTGAACCAAAACAAGTTCGGGATGTTCCTTTTCCAAAACCCTATCTATTTCTTTTAGAATTTTTGCACTAAGTTCATTCAATGACTGGTTTGGTTGCATTAAATCCAGGTCATAATCCGGTACTATTTCGAAAAAATCCAGCACCTGATCCAGCATTTCCCGGTGTTGCGCGGTAACACAAACTTTAAATTCGAGTTTTTGTTTTATAAGTTCCTGGATGACAGGAGCCATTTTAATGGCTTCGGGACGGGTTCCAAAACAAATAAGGATTTTCAAGATTTCTTCAGTTTAGCTTTCAAATAAAAAATTGGTTTTAAAACAGGATATATTTTATAACCCCATAAATACTTTAGCCTTTTTAAGGTACCGGCATTTGAACAATTAAGAACGGCTTCTATTACCGAAATTTCTTTTAAGAAAAATCCCGTCCTTATAAAATATCGCACCAAATTAGGCGACAATAACCCCTTTTTGGATAAATTATTTATTACCAATTTGATCGCCATCAAATTTGAAGCCCTTCTTACCGGATCAAAATTATAGAATTCCCCTGTATTGGAGTTGAGATGTTTCCTATTGTAATAGAGCACTTTATCTATTGAAATTCCTTTAATTCCAGTGGATAATATCCTGGAATAACATTCCCACTCTTCCGCGTATAATAACTCTTCTTTGAATCTATAACCTTCAAAACATTCCCTTTTCCAGAGTACCGTACAGGAAGCAAAAGGCAACTTCCCGATTATTATATTTTCAAGGTCATTAATACCGACAAATTTTGATGTAAAATTGGAGTCATGTTTTAATGTATCAAGTTTCCATTCTCCTCCAAACGGCTCTTTGTCATATCTGCAAAAATATAAATCCTTATCAGACAAAACTTCAATACAAATTTTGAGATTATCGGGATGCACTATATCATCATCATCAAAGAAAATGATATAGTCTCCGTTAGCCAATTCCAATCCTTGGTTACGGCAGCCGGGAAGCCCCTTTTTATGATAGTTGGTTCGTTCGTAATAATTGAACCGGAGATCTTTCAACAAATACGGCCGAAGTATTTCTTTGGTATTATCTGTGCTCCCATCGTCAATTATTAGACATTCCCATTCAAAGAAGGTTTGTTTTTTTATAGACAATAATGTTTCTTCTATTAAACATGCCCTGTTATAGGTGGCCATAATAATTGAAACTTTTGGTTTTTTTTTTGACATTCTTTTAACTTTTCAGGAATTTAAAAAATCTAAATGGTCTTAAAATAGTATTACCCAATCTAAAATCTATTCGTTTTGTATTCCTGATTTTCTCCCTTTCTTCTATTTTGATTTTATTCAATAAATCTTTTGTGAATAACTCAAAATTTTCTTTGTATAAATCGGCATGTTTTAGGTAAATATACTCCAGCAATTCATACTTGTTTTCATTTGCAATTGAAGTTCTTGAATTAATTTTTTTTCTGTAATTAAATAAAACTTCAGGTATTACATATGTCTCTCCACAATTTTTATGCAACCTGATGAAAAATTCCCAATCCTCAAAGCCTTTTTTCATTTGTTGATCATAACCACCAATTTCTTTCCATTCCTCCTTTCGAAATAATGAATTTCCCAATGCAACAGAATTAACCAAAAACTTTTTAAGGCCTCCCCCAGCAGGTTTAAAAACCTGAAAATCTTTATCGCTCCAAAACCAACGGGCAAAGCAGGTAACTAATTTAATATTAGGTTTTTCATAAAGAATTTTAATTGCTCTTTCACAAAATTCAGGTTCAAAATAATCATCACTGTCCAAAACCAAAATATAGTTTCCAGAAGAAACTTTAATTCCTACATTTCTGGCCGTACTTGTTCCTTTATTTTCCTGAGTAATGAGAAGAGTTATTTTTGGTTCAAGCCTTTTTAAAACCGCTTTGGTTTCTTTATTGGAACCATCATCTACAACAATTATTTCCTTATTTTCATAAGTTTGGTTCAAGGCAGATTGAACTGATTGCTCAATGAAATCGGCATCATTAAAACAAGGGATGATTATGGAAACTTTACCTGTCATTAGCTTAATTCATTATATGCCAGACACCAAATATCATTAATTTTCATTTTCGATAAGTGATTTTCTACATAAATCACTTATTCTCTTAGTTTATCTTTAACATTTTTTATAGACTCCAACCATTGCAGTCCAAATCTAAGGTCGGGTTCTAAATGATTCCCTTCTGCCCATTCATTCCAGGATTTAATGAATATAAATTGGGGGTTTTCCGGATTTTTCAAAAGTTCATTTACCGCTTTTTGCAAATGTTCCTGCCATGACTCCGGATTTGAGTTTTTGAAAATTAAAGATTTTTTTCCGCTTCTGGCAGAGTTATCCCAATTAGGAAAAACACACGCAATGTATTTTTTATGTGGGAATTTTATATTCAGCATAGAAACCCCTTTCTTATAATCAAATATTAGAGGTCTCATTCTATCTCCTATTTTATTGGTATATCCTAAAAACTTTTTGATTTTTAATTCAATTCTTTGCAGAAAAGATTTGTCAGAAAAAAATGTGTTTTGACCGTACCGCATTCTCCGAAAAGTATCCAGTCCTACCTGACCATTAATAAAATTATTGTTAAGTACAAAATTATTGCTTGAGGTTATGGTTGAAACAAAATAAATACCATCGAAGCCCGATTTTTGTGCAAGAGAATTAAAAACACTGATGAAAATTTCTAATTCCGGAATATCCTCAACCCTTAAAATATGAAACATTGGCTTGTTATCAACTTTTATATATCTAACATCCTTAAAAAAGGGGAGAAGGTATTTAAAATAATCAATATATCCTTGTTCCCCATCATAGCACTGTTCCATCAAAATTTCGGGAGTATCAACTCCATGCCAAATTCCTTTCCAGGTTTCGTTGGCCCAACAAAAACAAAAAGGCAAACCAGCTTTTTTGTCCTTTAACATTTCTTCCGCAGGACCTTCCAACAACATCTTGCTATTGCCAAACCAATATTGGTAATATATAAAACCATCAACACCATAATCCGTCGCCAATTCAACCTGGGCAATTCTTACTTCCGGTACTCTAAGATCATAAAACCCTAAATGAGATGGAAGTATAGGTTGGTAATGACCCTTAAAAAGTGGTTTGGCTTTCACAACGTTATTCCACTCAGTAAAACCTTTGCCCCACCATTTATCATTCTCAGGTATAGGATGGAATTGGGGAAGATAGTAAGCCAAAAATTTTATTTTGGTATCTGTCATTTTATTTTTTATCCGTTTAATTTCTCATAATATCAAATGCTTTATAAATAAACTCCTGTTTTGTAATTCACAAATGGAGAAAATTTTTTTTATACCTTAAGATTTTCCTAACCATCAAAAGACAATAAATCGTAAAAGTCCAAAATCCAAGCATAATAGGAGATTTATCCTTTTTTGAATATGATATTGCATTTCTACATACACTTATATATTGAGAAACATTTATTTTACCTATACCAAACAAAAAAAGTTTCATGTTTTTGTCACGGTAAAATTCATCATCTGGATTTACCATACTATATCCACCATCAGCATAATTGGCAATTATTTGATTTGTATATACTTTTGATACTCCTGAATAAAAAAACCATCTAATATTATGGTCCCAATCTGCAAGAGCCTTATATTTTATATTGTAATTACCTATTTTTTTAAATACATTTATTTTAAAAAAAATTGCCTGATGGCATATATTCTTAGTAATTATTTTTGAAAATGTAAATTCACCGTCATAAATTCCATTAAGACTTGAAGAATAAACATCTCCATAGATTATATCTATATTTTTTATTTGATCATGTTGTAAAATTTTCTCGAAGGTCGTGGTTTCATATAAAGAATCATCACTTCCTATAAAATAAACCCATTCGCCTTTTGCAATACCAATTCCCTTATTCATTGCATCATAAATACCTTTATCAACTTCTGAAATAATTTTGATTTGTGGAAATTCCAATTGGTATTTCTTTGCTATTTCAATCGTATCATCACTGGATAATCCATCAATAATCAATACTTCAATATTTTGAAAAGTTTGATTAATAATACTTTCTAAGGCAACGTCTAAAGTAGACGCCGAATTATAGGTAGGCATTATAATGGTTAGTAACGGAATTGATTTGGTTGAGGACATGCTTTTATAAAAATTTATTCTTATACACTTCCCTTATCCCCTCTTCCAACCCAATCTTATGTTTCCAACCCAACTCATGAATCAAAGAAACATCCAGCAATTTACGCGGTGTGCCGTCGGGTTTGTTTTTATTCCACAAAATATCGCCTTTAAATTTTACAATTTCCTTGAGCAGTTCTGCGAGTTCTTTTATGGAAATGTCATTTCCTGTTCCTATGTTAAGGCTTGTATTTCCCCGGTAGGTTTGCATTAAATGAAAACAGGCATCGGCAAGGTCATCCACGTGTAAAAATTCCCGCAAAGGAGTGCCTGTGCCCCATACCTCAACAATCTTATCTTCCTGCATCTTAGCTTCGTGAAATTTACGCAATAATGCCGGAAGCACGTGCGCGGTTTCTAAATCATAATTATCGTTGGGACCGTAGAGATTGGTGGGCATTACCGAAATGAAATCACAGCCATACTGTCGGTTGTAATTTTCACACATTTTTACCCCGGCTATTTTAACGATGGAATAGGGCTCATTGGTGGGCTCTAGCTCTCCTGTAAGTAAATAGGCTTCTTTTATGGGTTGTGGCGACAATTTTGGATAAATACACGAAGATGCCAAAAACAACAATTTTTTTACCCCGTGAACATAACTTTGATGGATCACATTGTTCTGGATCATCAAATTTTCATATAAAAACTGCGCCCTGTAGGTATTATTCGCTTCTATTCCCCCCACTTTCGCCGCTGCTAAAAACACGTATTCCGGTTTTTCCTCTTCAAAAAAATTAATTACCGACTGCTGATTTATAAGATCAAGTTCCGTAGATGTTCTCAAAACAAGATTTGAAAAGCCTTCACGTTTTAACTTTCTAACAATGGCAGACCCTACCATTCCGGTATGCCCTGCAATATAAATTTTAGAAGTTATATCCATTTAAAAATTAAGTTCCTTTTACCTGAAAAACTAAAAAACCCTGTTTGGGGTTACTCTAATAAATTATTTATTCCTTTTTGGATTTTGCTTTGTATCAAAAATCCTGATGACATAAATTTTTGTTTTTCCTTTTCGATAGGTGATTTTACAATGAGGTAATGTTAGTTTTCTGTAGGTATATTTTAAATGTTCAAAATCTTTATCTACCTCTCCTATCTCACTAAAATCGTAATCTGGATTTTCCAATGTTTCCAGAAGTTCAAAAATTTCATCAATGATTTCCTGTGCTCTTGCAGCTCCGTATAAATCTGAATTAAAGGATTTTGCTTTTTTCAAATCCTTTATTGCCCTTGAAGTTAATTCTACCGGTTTTATCAATCTGCTCAATTGTCAACCATTTTTTTGGCATCCTTTAAACTATAAGTCCTTCCGGCCTTAATATCTTCTTCCCCTTCTAAAATCATTTTATCTTTTTGCGACTGCTCCATATACACTTTTGCCATTTCGTAAAACATTTTTACAAATTTGTCATCTCCCGTGTCTACAAATTTATGAAGCTTCTGTTTTATTTCCATTGTACCCATAACCGTATTTTTAAGTCTTGTAAAGATACAAACTTTTAAACGTTGATTCTTGATTCTTGAATTTGGAATTTGTTTTTTGAATCTTGAACATTGAACTTTCTTTACTCCCCCTTTGGGGGTTGGGGGGCTTTATTCATGATAATTCAACGTATCATGTCCGCCCTCCTTTAAATATCTCTCCTTCTTAAACAACTTCATATCTGCTTCCATCATCTCCTCCACCAATTGTTCAAGGGTATATTTGGGTTCCCAGCTCAGTTTCTCCCTGCATTTGGTTGCATCACCTATCAGCAGATCCACTTCTGTTGGTCGATGATATTTTGGATCTATCTTCACCACCACATTCCCGATGGGCAACTGAAATTCAGGATTTGAACAGGCTTTCACAGATCCTGTTTCATTTTCGTTTTCGCCTTTAAAAGCCAAGGTAACGCCTACCTGCGCAAAAGCCATCCTCACAAAATCCCGTACCGAAGTAGTTACCCCTGTGGCGATAACATAATCTTCCGGGGTTTCCTGCTGCAGCATCAGCCACATCGCCTCTACATAATCTTTGGCATGTCCCCAGTCCCGTTTCGCATTGAGATTTCCTAAAAACAAAGTTTCCTGCATTCCCAATGCTATCCTGGCCGCGGCCCGGGTGATCTTTCTGGTCACAAAAGTTTCCCCGCGCAATGGCGATTCGTGATTGAAAAGGATCCCGTTGCAGGCGAACATTCCATAAGCTTCCCGGTAATTTACAGTGATCCAGTAAGCATACAGTTTTGCGACTCCATACGGACTTCGCGGATAAAAAGGCGTTTTCTCTGTTTGCGGTACTTCCTGCACCTTGCCGTATAATTCTGAAGTAGAGGCTTGATATATCCTTGTTTTTTTAGCCAGTCCTAGTAATCTGACCGCTTCTAAAACACGTAAAGTTCCCAAACCATCTATATTGCCGGTATATTCCGGAGTGTCAAAACTCACCTTTACGTGAGACATGGCACCCAGGTTGTAGATCTCATCGGGTTGCACTTCCTGTATAATGCGGGTAAGGTTCATGGCGTCACTCAAATCTCCATAATGCAATTTGAAGAGAATATCCTTCTCGTGCGGGTCCTGGTACAAATGATCTATCCTGTCTGTATTAAAGGAAGAACTTCTTCTTTTAATCCCGTGAACACTATAGCCCTTTTTTAGTAAGAATTCTGCCAAATACGCACCGTCTTGTCCTGTGATTCCTGTGATGAGGGCTGTTTTCATTATCTGTTCCAAAATTTTATGAATTATTTCAAATAAAGCATTTTTAACTCTCCTATTAATTTTATCTGCATTCGATTGTTAAACATACCTAATAAAGAGATGCCTGTCTTTATTCTTAGTTTATGCAGGATTAATAAGGTTCTTATTTTAAGACCATCCCCCATATTTAGGTTCTTAAAATTCTTTTGTAACGAAAGGCTCGCTTCTTTTAGATAAAGTTCCTTGTTTGACGATTGTTGACCTTTGCGACTTCTAAATGCCCCAAGAGTGGTTTTGGTACAATATAATTTTTCAATATTAAAAAACCGCATCCATAAATCAAAATCGGAAGCTAGCTGATAATCTGAACTTAGATAGCCTCCAGCTTTTTCCCATAGTACTTTTGTCCAAAAAGTTGATTCCTGCTGTATGAAGGAAAAACTTTTTAAATGATTTAGCAAATAAAAATAAAATTTAGAATAAACTGGCGCTCTTTTAAAAATAACTTCTCCCTTTTCATCAATTACGGTAGGAAAACCTTGTAACCAGTGCACATTGGGATTATTAACAAATGCACATCTTACATTGTGTAATGAATTAGGCCATAAAATATCATCACTATTTATCCAACACATAATTTCCCCGGTTGCCATGGTAAATCCTTTGTTTATTGCTTCATACATTCCATTATCTAATTGGCTCTCCCAATAACACAAACTATCTTCATATTTTTTTATAATATCAACAGAACCATCCGTGCTTCCTCCATCTATTATAATATATTCTAAATTAGGATATTTTTGGTTCAGGACAGATTGGATAGTAGTTTCTAGAAATTTTACCTGATTATAATTTGGTGTAACCACTGTAATTTTTGGATATCCTGTCCTTTTCATTAAAATTTATTAGTTGGTAGAATTTAGGTTATATTGTTAAAACTAATTCTTGAGAACACGTACGTCTTGTCCTGTGATTCCTGTGATGAGGGCTGTTTTTTTATTAAGTATTGAATTAATCATTCTATAAGTTATAAATTACACAAGTTTTGAGTAAAGCAAATTGGTTTCTTCACGACATTTGTCCCAGGAAAAGTTTTTCAACCGCTGTTTACCTGCCTCAACTAAATCTTTCCTTAACACTTCGTTCGAAAGTACATTATTAATTGATTGTCTCATTTCATTGATGTCTTTCGGATCAAAATATACAGCCGCATTGCCCGCTATTTCCTTTAGCGATCCTCCCGGACTACTAACTACCGGGCAATCACATGCAAATGCTTCTAATAGAGGAAATCCAAAACCTTCATATAGAGAAGGGAAAACAAAGCATGCCGCGTTTTTATATAGGTGAACCAATTCTCCATCGCTTTGGCAAAAATAGCTGATCACCTTAGCTTTTATTTCCATTTCTTCTAACCATCGATTTTCAATAGTGGTAAAATCCTGACCTGTACATACCAAATGTAAATCTTTATTGTTCTTTAAAATCGGTGAAACGCCAATTAAAAAAGTCAAGAAATTTTTATAGTTACTTCTGTTTCCTGTATAAAGCAAATAGCGCCTGCCATGAAAATTATGATTTGGATTAATTGCTAGTACCGAATCAAAATTTGTAGCATGGTAAACAACCTCTATTTTTTCTTCCGATATTCCAAAAATATCGATTAAATCATTTTTTGTTGAATTTGATATTGCAATAATTTTGGCCGCCGCATTGCATAACTTTCGTTTGTTAAATGAATCCTGACTGTTTCCATAATACTCCGCGTATTTTTCATGGATCATATCATGAACGGTTAGAACAAATGGCTTGGTGAGCTTTTCCAAAAAATAATTGTCGTAATAGGTGGGATGAAAAACATCAAATTGAAGATCCCTTATTTGTGAATTATAAAAATCATATTTATTAGGTACTGTTTGCTTTTCATTAAACAAAGTTCTGTTTAATTTTGAATGAAGCCTTTGATAAAGATCCTTCTTTTTTGGAATTTTATTGACGAATAATTCCATCTTTTGAATTGAATCATTATCTCTTTGTAATTCATTAAAATACCGACTTATTCCTCCAAATTTCTGATTCTCGAATACCTGATTATCAATGAGTATTTTCACAGTTATTTTGTTTGCCCTTTTGTGTTTTCTAAAGGTAACCAATCCTTTTTATATTCTAATATAGCTTTCTTAACAGTAGAATAATTTCTCTCAGTAGATGCAAGTATATCTGTATAAAAAAATGTTCTTGTTGATTGATTTCTATCCATAGAAAGAACATAGGAATTGATCTGTTTAAGTATTTCGAAATCTGACTCTTCTATTATTAGGTTTCCGAAGTTATCAAAAATATAAATATACTTATATCCGATTTTTTGGAGTAATTTATAAAGATCATTAAATCCTTGTATTTGAAAATCCTCAAACATTTGATTTTCCCAATATAATATTGGCTCCGATTTAAATAATATATTTTCTGACGATTTTAAGACATCAAAATCATATCCATCAGTATCCACTTTAATTAATTCAACATCTGTATCATCCTCAATTATGCTATCCAGAGTCTTATAATTAATAACATTTGAAATGCTTGCTGTGGTCACGCTTGCAGTTCCTTCGGAGTGCAAAAGTTGCCCATTAAAATCACCGGTTCCAATAAATTTATTTATGCATTTCACCCTCTCTTTATCCGAGGATATAAGCTTTTTTATGTTTTTTTCTAAGTATGGATAAAAAGATTCTGAAGGCTCAATCGAATAAATTGGATTTTTACAATTCTGTATCATTGCAATTGTAGTATCACCCACATTGGCTCCAACATCAATTATAATCTTATCAGAATTTAAATATTTAACTAAGACTGGTAAGAATCTATCATATAATCTGTTTGATTTTTGATACTGTGGTAAAGGATGATTATTAGGAATATTTAACCGGTATTTACCAATCGAATATTTAATGTCTTCTTCAAAATTTCCCTTTATTTTATTCAATAATTTAAACATGTTAATACTCATATTATTCCTTGAATTTTCCCATTTAATGGTATATTCTATAATTTCTCAATTTTATTTGATCCTGTATTATAAACAGGCATTCCTTTAATATTTTCCATAATTTCGTTTCCTCTCAGATAATTTAAATTTCCATTCTTATCCCGGGCTTGTCTAAATTTCGATTCAACATAACCTTCTTCAGCTTTTAATGGCTGAAGATCTTTTAAGAATTCATTTTTCACAAAATAAGCATTATTACCCGCACTGTTGCTGCCAATAAAAGAATACCCCTTTTCTTCTGCCAAATAGCAAAGTGCTAAAATAGAAGTGCCAAAATAAAGATTGCTATAATGTGCCTTTGTCCAAACAAAATTTTCCTTATAGGGTATTGTAATTGCTCTCTCATACCCAAATTCACTGTTATACTCGACAATCATTATTATAGGATGGACTACTTCTAAAGCTTTCCATACCCAATAATCATTACCGTCTATGTCTATATGTAAGAGTCCTATCTGACCCTTTATTCCTTCTTCCTCAATAAGTTGGTTGATATTATCTTTTGTGATAAAAGCAGATTTGGCTATTAAATCATGTTTCCAGTAAATTTCATCCTTTTTAATTTTTGAAACATTAATTTCGCTTCCATCAATTACCAACCCGGACCAATTATTATTTATAAGGAGAAATCTGGTGTTAGATTCCATATAGTCTTCCACCCCAAACTCAACAAAAGTCTTATTTTCTATATCCAGATAATTAATCAAGTATTGAATAATCCCATCATCTCCCCATTGAGAAAATACTTTAAATTCGGCTTCATATAAAGATTTAATTTTTTTGTTTTGCAATAAAAGCTGTGCCCATATTCTTCCATTCTGCAACTTTACATCCATAAGTAAATTATGCATTTCTTGATTATTAGGATTATAGTTTCCTCTAATAACTTCCCTTGGTTTCAATATCTTTTTCAGTAACTTTTTTAGCATTAACTTTTTTAGCATTAACTTTTTATTTTATATTGAAGAAGCGATTTCATTCCAGGCGCAGTTCACAAATACGCATCCAAAATCCCGTCCTTGATAGATATGAAAATCTGAACCTGTTTCTACAATTTGGAAAGACAAACAGTTTTCCAGATAATCGATCATTATGACATTGGGC
>Ga0307486_1002633_pt1 | contig 12352 bp, 6 predicted proteins | sample CBIW02metaG_FD_203663 | JGI IMG/M metagenome (GOLD analysis project Ga0307486, IMG submission 203663) | Sea-ice brine microbial communities from Beaufort Sea near Barrow, Alaska, United States - CBIW 0.2 | ecosystem: Environmental > Aquatic > Marine > Coastal | place: USA: Alaska | collected... | reverse complement strand
CCTGAGCAAGTGTCGACCCATCCACAAACTCCACCATCGAGTGAACAATCGACTGCGGATGAACCGTGACCGCGATGCTGTCATAAGGCACATCGAAAAGTAAGTGGGCTTCGATAACCTCAAGCCCTTTATTGACGAGCGTCGAAGAGTTCGTGGTAACAACGAGCCCCATGTCCCACGTTGGATGGGCAAGCGCCTCTTGAGGGGTCACATTGCGCAGCGACTCCCGAGTGCGACCACGGAATGGACCACCGGATGCTGTGAGCACCAAGCGCCGCACCTCAGAGTGCTCCCCCGAACGCAGAGCCTGCGCGATTGCGGAGTGCTCAGAATCCACGGGAACGATCTGGCCAGGCTTGGCGCGAGACATCACCAAATCGCCACCGACGATCAGGCTTTCCTTATTGGCCAAAGCCAGCACCGCACCCGAATCGAGTGCCGCGAGCGTAGGGCCGAGACCCACCGAACCGGTAATGCCATTGACCACAACATCGGCAGGAACATCCCGAACCAACTGAGCGGCCTGCTCGGCGCCGAACGCAATGTGTTCGACGCCGAAACGAGCTGCCTGCTGTTCGACAAGCCTCCGATTCGACCCTGCTGCGAGGCCCACGACCTCAAAACGGTCACGATTAGCGTCAACCACTTCGAGAGTCTGCGTACCGATAGAACCTGTCGAGCCGAGCAGAATTATCTTGCGCATTCCGCTACCTTAGCGATCCAGCCCGGATGTGTGCGATCAACGAGCGCGCGCTAGCCAAGGCCGAGAATATCGACAACAAACACGAGGGTGTCTGTGCCCTTAATCCCTGCGGCCTCTTGGCCTGCCTCGCCATAGCCTTCGCTCGGCGGGAGCACTGCGATGATCTGTGAGCCAACCTTTTGGCCCTCAAGTGCAGTCTTGAAACCAGGAACGACCTGCCCGGTGTTGAACGTCGACGGCGTGCCGCGAGCCCAGCTCTCGTCAAAGATTTCGCCGGTCGTCCAATTCATGCCCACATAGTGAACAACGACATCAGAACTCTCTTCAACGGTCTTGCCATCGCCCTGCTTGAGCACTGCTACCTCAAGTTCCGAGGGCGGATCGGTCGACGGAATGGTAATCGTCGGTCGACCATCGTCATCAAGCTCTACCGTTGGCAAGCCATCAACCGCAGGCTGATCCTCGCCGTCAGCACGAGGAAGCGCCGGGTCTGCCGGTGCATCGACAGAAATTACGTCAGCGACGAACACGATGTCGTCGTCGGCGGCAACACCGAGCTGCTCACGAGCAGCGTCATCGGCGAAAGACTCCTCAGGCGGAATTACTCCGACTACACGCTCACCAGCAGTCGAGCACTGGATCGTCTTGACGATGCCAACCAGAAATTGCTCGGCATCGACGGGGAGCGGCGCAATGCCAGCCTCATCGTAGGTGGTTGACGAAAGCTCTTCGCCAATGGCACCGCTGTACAACGTGAAGTACGCGTTGACGACTGAGCGCTCAACAGCAACCTGGTCGCCGTCACCCTTGATCGCGACGGAACGCTCCGTCTCGGTGACATCCGTCGGGAAGTCGATTTTCACTTCCGGCTTGCTGGCGAAGTCGCCACTGACTTCAACAGCTTTCGACGCAGCGCCTGAGGCCGTTGCCGTGCAATCATCTGACTTCCCTGCCGTCGTCGAGCCGGCTGGCGAACAGGCGGCAAGAGTTACCGCAACGCCGAGGGTCAGAACTAACGGGATAGCTTTACGCACAGGAGCCTTTCAGTACAACAAGAACAGAGATCATCAATCCTCCCGCACGCTTGCTGAACGTAGCGTGTGGAATCGCCGATGAGGTTGCGAACGCGTTCTCAACAGATCCGCTGGGGACGCGCGCTTAGGCTTCCTGCACGATCCTTGGCTGATGAAGCACGGGAAAGTTCACGGATGACGCAATGAAACACTTCTTACTTGCTTCAGCGTGTGCATCCATGGCTTCCTCAACACTGCCGGCGGCGATCGTCACGACCGGGCGCAACGTCACAGAAGTGAAATGTCCGCCACCATTATCGGTTTGCTTCATCGTTCCCGACACTTCGTCGTGATAGGCGGTGACCACAATTCCGCGCTGGACGGCTACGTGTAGGTAGCTCAACATGTGGCATTGGCTCAGGGCCGCGATCAACAGCTCTTCGGGATTCCACCTGTCGGCAGAACCATGAAATACGCGAGCGCTAGAGCCATCGATGGAGTGTTTTCCTACTGCGGTGACCTCATTGTTGCGAGAGTAACCCCGATACTCGCGTGTGCCTTCTCCGAGGTTTCCCGACCATTCGAGTCTCACTTCAAAGTTGTGGTCGATATTCATTAAAATCTCCCTCACCAGCATCCAGTTCACCAGCAACGACCGCAATTCACGCAACCGCCATGTTTTCGCCAGTCCACCGTAGCGCTCAAATCTGTGATTTATTGCGTCATCGTGGGAACGCGGTTGATTGCCGCTAGCGTGGGAACGTGAATCACGTTACTTCCAGCACCCGCGCCGCCCTTTCTGTCAGCGATACGGTGCAACTTGCGGTGCTTGAACGGTCAGGGTTGATCGAATCCCGTCATCTGGGTGCGGCCGTTGTGCTGGCACCTGACGGTAGCGAAATGCGCCGCTTGGGCAATCCGGACGCTCTCATCTATCCCCGGTCGACACTGAAGCCAATGCAGGCAATCACCGTGTTGCGCGCCGGAGTGACACTCACTCCAGAACAACTCGTTCTCGCTAGTGCAAGCCACACTGGAAGCCAACGGCATCAAGATGTCGCAGAATCAACCCTGACCTCGTATGGACTGAGCCCAAACGACTTGAAGTGCCCGCCGGACTGGCCCGCGGATTCAGAAGCGCGGCGTGCGGCGGATGCTCCTACTCGGCTCGCAATGAACTGCTCGGGCAAACACGCGAGCTTTCTTGCCGCCTGTGTTGTCAATAGTTGGCCGCTCGAGAGCTACCTTGAGCACGACCATCCGTTGCAAGAACGCATCCGCGAGACGATCGTCGAATTCACAGGGACCGAGCTCGCTCATGAAGGAACGGACGGATGCGGCGCCCCCGTGTTCGCAATGAGCCTTGTCTCGCTGGCCACGGCAATCCAGCATGTGGCGACCGCAACGGCGGAAAGCGACCCGCACGCTCACGCGCTCATCGACGCCATCCGGGCGAATGCGTGGGGACTCGACATGCCGCAAGTTGCCGAGGCGATGAACGCGCTCGGCATTGTGGCCAAGCGCGGCGCAGAGGGCGTCCTGATTGCTGCAGCCCAGAACGGCACAACGGTCACTCTAAAAATTCTTGACGGATCGATCCGGCCGCTGTTGCCCGTTGGGTTGTCATTGCTTGCTGAGGCGGGCGCGATCGATGCGGATGCGGTCAATGCTGTGCTCGCATCAACGACCGAGAAGGTCCTCGGCCGCGGCCTCCCCGTCGGCGAACTGCGCTTTCAACTCGCTTAGAAGGTTTTTCCGGTCGACGAACCGTCGCTCGGGCTATGGCCCGCCGGTGGTGGATGAGTGGCAGAGCTGCCGCTAGCCCTTGCCCGTAACTCGGCGGAACTCTGCGTTGAATGCCTGGTCGTCGTTTGAGCTGAGAGTTCGGAACTCGCTTGCGCTAGACATGGAACTCTCATCTGGGAATATGAACTTGTTTGCGGCCAGTTTCGGGTAATTCTCGGTTGCATACTCGAGCGTTCCGTCGACGGGACTTACACAGTGAATCCACTCAACGACCTCGGTCGCTATCTCTGGGTCGTAGTAGAAGTTCATGAGCTTCTCGGCATTGGCCTTGTGCTGAGCACCAGCAGGGACAACGAGAGAGTCAGTGAAGAATGTGCCTCGAGACGCCGGAAGCACGAACTTGAATTTCTCGTAGCCTGCTTGCGCGTTGAGTACAGCAATATCGCCGGCACGGGCAAAACCGGCCACGGCCTCACCCGATTTGAACGTTTCGATGTAGTCGCTGCCCATGACTCCGAGAATGTGCTTCGACGCGAGGTGTTGTTCGAGCACCGCGCTTACAGAATTGAACTCGTCAATCCCCCAGCCGTCTTGGGAAATATCGACACCGTCAGCTAGCAGCAGCATTCCCATGGTGTGCCGCATTTCGGCGAGCACCACAACTTTGCCTTTGAGCTCGTCGCGCCACAATTGTTCAACAGAATCTAGGCCAGCGGGATACTCGTCTGCGTTCCACGCGAGACCGATAAACCCGCTCTGCCATGGCAGTGAGTAGTCACGGTTGGGGTCAAAAGCTGGCTGCGCGAGATCCTTGTTGAGGTTCGCCTTGTTGGGAATGTTGTTTGAGTCCAACTTCTGGGCGTACCCAAACCGAATGAGCCGTGCGGCCATCCAATCACTCACGCAGATAACATCTGCGCCCGTTGGACGCCCCATAGCGAGCTGATCCTTCATCGTGAGGTAGAACCCGACGTTGTCTTTCACCACCGCGCGGTACTCAACGTCGATCCCCGATTTGCTCTTGAACTGCTTGAGCGTCGCCGAGCTGCCGCTCAGGTCTTCATCGATATAGGAAGGCCAGCTTGCCCATACGAGCGAGCTATCACTCTCGGAAATGTCAATCGCTTCAGAACCGTCTGGCGAAACGCATGCCGCGAGGGCGAGCGCCGAAACGCCAAGCCCTGCTCCTTGCAATAATCGCCTACGGCTGAGTTGAGATTGCTTCGCTTGCAGCACTAGCTGCTGGATCGTTTGATCCTGCGGAAGTGGTCTCGTCACAGTTTCTCCTTCGCCCCACCAATTACCTCGATGGTAGTGAGCGCAGTTCGGGTCGTTGTAGCCCCAGTTCGGAGGGGCTTCATAGGCGCTTGGCAATAGTTCCATGTTTTAGGCTCAAAATCGTCCAATAATTGTGCCCCATTCGGGTACCGCGCCGGTACGCCCTGGACTGTGAGAATTGTCGTTCCGACCGACGTTAACAACAATGAGTTCCGCGCCCCTCAAGCGCACGAGCTTACTCAGTCGAGTCTTGCTTCCGCATTGAGCTAACTTCCGGCAGCCCTACCCTGTTTACTCCGCTGTCGTTTGTCAGCCCCCAGTAGTGGTGAGCGCCGGCGGTGAGCGGTGGTGGCAATTCTCGTTTTCGCGTGAGTTGCCGAAAGTCGCTCAGGCTACAGCCATCGAGCAGGATCGTGGCGTGATCTTTCAAGAGATTGATGGCGCCCCACCGCGACTGCCACTCATCGATCGCCCCAATCAGGGCCGTTGGTCGTTGTGAGTCGCCGATAAGCAACTCACTTTCGGCACCGACTGCGCCAGCAATGCTGCGCACTTTCCAGCCCGCAGCGGTAAACGTTGCTGCGGCCGATGCTGGTCGGCTGCTGGCGACAACGACGCTCTCGTTGACACCCAACGTATGAACTAGAGCAGGAATTGAACGCGGCGGGCTCGCATCGGTCATACCAATTTGTACCCGTGCATCTTTCCAGATCCCACCGCCTGCCGGCAGCGCGGGAAGGAAATCCAAGGAGACTCCTCCGGACAATACAAAGTCTTGCCTGCTGCCGAAGCGGAGCCTGAGTGTGCTCGGCATCAGTTGAGCGATTGCTTGTATCGCGGGAGTGATGCGCTGGGCGCTTGCGACAATCCGTAGGTTGTGTGCTGGCCCTTCGCGCAACAGTCGGACGAGCATGTCGAGAACGGCTGAGCGGTAGTCATCGTCGAATCTAGCGACAACGGCGTCGAGATCATCGATGGTGACTATCGTGCAGCGGGAGGGGTACTCCGGCGCGTCATGATGATCGAGAGTCGCGTGTAGCGCACTGAGCGCATCCCAGAAGCTCGCAGGCTCCATCCCCCACGAGTACACAGCGACATCAGCGTGCGAGACGGCAGGAGCGCCTGCAGGCACGCGAGCCGGCACGCTCACGTTTCGACGAGCCGACTCATCGTCACGGATCGCCGCCGTAATTGTGGTGATTGTTGTGCTTTTTCCGCTACCGGGCCCTCCGAGCACCAACAGGTGCCCGTCCTTCTCCGGCGACCAGTTCGCTACCCCGTGTCTCTGTTCGTCTGGCAAGTCTGTTACCCCGAAATTTGCTGTGCACTCATCGTTGGCGTGCGGATCCCGACCCGGCAGCGCTGCAGCGCTTTCCATGACTGCCGTCAGAAGGATGCGCTCGGCAAGTGGCTCGCACCATGGCCGTCTGGGCTCGAATTCGCCTGGCCACCGTGATGCAACCGCCTGAACGTCGCCGGGTGATGCCAGCGCGAACTGCACGACGCGCGCCAACGAGGACCCGTTGGCTATCCACGCACGACCTTTCAGTTGCGCCGGCAACTCGGCAGCGCGATCGCTGCCGATTACCGCGGAGCTATCGGCAGAGTTGTTGACGCGAAGGGATATCCGTAAATCTGCATTCGCGAGTAGCGCATCACGCACGATCCCTGATGGTCGCTGCGTACACAGGATGAGGTGAACTCCCAGCGAGCGACCGCGCGCCGCAATGTCGCTGAAGAGGGCGTGCAGTTGCGGGTAGTCGGCCATCATGGCCGCAAACTCATCGACGACGATGACGAGCCGCGGCAATGTATCGAGCTCGGAGATGTCTTTCGCGCCAGCCTGGGCCATGGCCCTCTCTCTGTATCGCAACTCCGCCCGAAGGCTCGCAAACGCCCGACTCGCGGCCTTCTCGTCAAGATCGGTAATGATCCCGACCGTGTGCGGGAGATCAGCGAGGTTGGCGAAGGCAGAACCACCTTTGAAATCGACGAGGAGAAACGTGACGTCGTCCGGCGACGATTCAAGAGCCATCGCAAGCACCCATGAAATCAAGAGCTCGCTCTTGCCACTTCCGGTAGTGCCACCAACAATTGCGTGCGGTCCGTCGTGTACGAGGTCGATCGTTATACGACCACTGGTCCCCACTGCAGGTTGCGCATCGAGAGAGTCGGAACGACGCAGCGAGATCGCTGGGGCGTCGCCGAACTCGTCGAGCAATTGCCGGAACGTAAGCGACTCTGGCAGCGCGTTGTCATTGACAGCCAAGCCGTCCCGTGCCGCAATCTCGCGGGCGGCCAGCACCCAGGCAAGGGCCTGCTCGCGCCCCAGAAATGACGGCTCAAATTCACGCCTCTGGTGCCGGTCAGGGTGTCCAACGACGGCAACGGTTCCACTGCCGATGCACAAAACGATCCGATGTCCACTTGGTACTTGATGCTCATGGGAAACAACACTGATCGACGCTGTCGGTACTGCTTCGCCCATTTCTCCCCACTGAACGCTGGCAAGCTCATGGCCGCTAAGAACCTCGTCAGGCCCGCTGGGGGACGGCACGTGGCGATGCGGCAAATGGGCTCCCCAGGTTTCAGCACTCAACGCTCCGCGTATGCGCACCCAACTCGAAGTTGGAGAGAGCGTGCGAGCGAGCTGTACTGCCAGCGCTCTCGCGAGCGCGAGCGCCATGATTTCATTTCCAAAGATCGCGATTCCTAGTCGCGCATTGACGGCGATTGGCGCGCGCGGAAGGCTTGCCGCCTGTTCAGTGAGCAGCTGATAGTGCTCCTCCGTTGACGCAGAAACATGCTCGTTTGCCCCTACGCGCTCAAGTGAGAGATCGCTGCGCACGCGTCCGTAACCGAGGTGCACTGGGAGCACATCCCGTGGTTGACGCATCCACCTCGCTGAGTCCGTGCGCACATCGCCCACTAGTTCAATTGCTGGCGGCGTGCGTTCGGCAAGTTCCGTGATTTCGCGGCGGTGGCGCGCGACAATGGCTGCGGCTGTCGCTGATACTTCAGCAGAGAAACGGGCGCGCTCAACGCGCAATTTCCGTCGTGCAGACACGCGCGAATCTACAAAACTTCCCGTTGCCGCCAATGGTCCAAGTGCGGCAAAGATAAGCGCGAACGACGAACCGGTAACCAACCAAATTGCGAGTGACGCGACGATAGGAACGGTTGCGGCGACAACCGGAAATCGAAACGGCGCGGCAGGCTGTGGTGCTGTTGGCAGCGAGATGCGTGGATCGTTCGAGCGGGAATCGGTCACATTCCTACTTCACCAGCGTGCAGCATCCGAAATTGTCACTCGCTGCGAGCAGTGGATAGCGAACTGACGCAGATCAGTGTGAGGGACATAGGCTCAGCCCCGATTCATCAGGGGCAGTGTCGCAAACACGGCTAGCTAACGATAAAGAATTGCTCACCTATCTCTACTCTGCTTCCGCGCATCACCCGGTATCGCTTGCCTGGCTCGCAACGTTTCGGTTTTCCACCGGGCTCTCGAACGACTGTTCCGTTGCCCGAATACCGGTCGCTGATCCAAAACGCCCCCGCCATCTGACCGAATTCGAGATGGGTCTTAGATACAGATTTACTGGGATCCGTGATGGGAACAACTATTTCGAACGTCTCGGACGGCTCCTTCACCGGATTACGCCCGACCAGCCCCGTTCCGGTGACAATCACACTGTCGCCAGTGCTGAACTGCAGCACGAAACGAGTTCCCGAAACGCTGCGATCCACGATCCGGGTGTCTTCAATGTCCTCTTCGTCAGAGGCTCCAGTCGCGAGCGGGGCGGGCGGCGAAACGGGCAGCTCGACGCGATGATGAGACATCGGCGGCGGTGCAAGAACTGAAAATCCTGGAGTTGCACTGCCATCGACGCTAGCGGAAGCAGCCGGCTCCTCGTCGAATTCCGCGGGGGTCTGGTCGACTGAACGCAGGGCTCGTGCATCGACCTGATCGAGTCCCGCTACCTTCGCGTCACTGTTGTCGCTCGCATCCGGCACGTCAATTCGCTGTTTGGATTCGTGACGGTCAGGGTTCTGAGCCTGATCGGCGTCGGAATTGCCTGCAGGAGCATGAACTTTCGCATCGAGTTCGCCAATGGCGTCGACGTCTGGCGCAGCGCGCTCGGCAGAATCGGAGTGCATCGCAATCGCGCGATCCGCAACGGGCGGTCCTGCCTGCTGTTCTTGCTCTTGTCCCTGCTTCACCTCATCCGCAATTTCGGCAGGCTCGACGTGCGCCGCAGGCACGCTATGAGTTATTTGATTCGTCGTGTCTGGCCGCGCAGTTGGAGTCCCCCATGGGAAAGGATCAAGTGCAGGCGCAGCTACAGTACGAGGCCCAGGGCCGACTCCGTGCTTCACGAAGCCGCACGAGCCGCAAAAAATGTCTGACTCGACAAGAGAAGCGCCACACTGTGAACATTCTTCATCGCTGCTCTTAGTTGCGGCTGGCGGCACAGCGGCTGCAGCCCCTTCGCTGAGTGACGGGCCGCTCGGATTCGGCATCTCGTCGCGCGCCGTCACCGCCGCTCGCGGTCGAGATCCAAAAATACCGGATGAACGGGGTGCCGTTCCTGTTGGCGCCGCCACGTCTGGTTCTCCACCGACTGCGGTATCTGGGGGCGCGGGCTGGTCGCTCACTCGCTCGGACGCGACCGGTGCGAATGCGGAGGCACGAAGTCGATCGGCCGTAGTGAAAATAGGCTCATCCCCTTGCGGGCGCACAGGCTTGGCGCGGTAACCCTCCGGGGCCGAAGCACCGTTTTCGGGGCGGCCAACCCTACTCAAATCGGGTTCGAACGGTGAGCGCAGGAGCGGTGACGGCTCAACCAAGGGTTCGGGAACGGGCTCAGGCGCCGGCTCAGGCTCGGGCTCCGGCTCAGGCTCCGGCTCAGGCTCCGGCTCAGGCTCGGGCTCGGGCTCCGGCTTAGACTCCGGCTCGGGCTCAGTGGCCGCCGCTGTTTCACCGTCGATTTCGTTCACGGCGAAAGCGTTGTTGTCCTGTGCTGCAGTGCCATCTACGCCAAGCGCAACAGTGTCACGAGCGCCAAGATCTCTCGCATCGGCTTCATCCAGCCAGTCGTCTTCTGCGGTCGATGAGCCAGCAGAGGGGTCATCGACTATGGCACCCGCTTCATCAGCGCTCGCCTCTGAACTTCGTACAGACGGCGTGATGTTGACGGGAACGGGCGCTGGCAGGTCACGCACGCGCACGTCCAGTGCCGAATAAATTTCAGTCTGCGCGAGCCGAGGCTTCGCAGGACCAAAAAGGTCGTGTGTCTCGGAATCGGCTACCTCGTCGTAAGGGCCATCCTCGTCAAACGGCAGTGCATCGTTGTGGAGACTGTCATCGTCTGGCATGGCTTCCTCGTCATCGCTAGGTTCCATCAGAGCACTTTCACCGCTGAGAGATTCCTTCTCGTCATCCGTCTCCTGGGGCTCGGCGACCGTGTAAGAAAGAACCACTGGTGCATCGCCGTCGGCCGACACCGCCGCAGCAGGCTGGTCTCGAGTATCCAATTGACTCACAACTTCATCGTCGCCTGGCGAAGCCAGCGCTGTTGTAACCGTCGCACCGCGTTCGTGTTTGTGACGGTGGTTGTGACTTGGAGAATCCGCTGTTTCCGGATCCGTTTTCGCCCACGTGAGGTTGTGCGACGATGCGCTCGTCGGCGCAACAACGGTCGCCCTTCGGGCACGTCGAGACATCGCCGGCCGTCCACACTCCGCACAGTAGACGGCATCGGGGGGCAGCTGGGTCGCGCAAAAAGAGCAAATCACGGGTAGTCCTCTATCGCTTAAACAGACTTGTGACACTATAACCACCGAGCGAGCGCAGCGATATTTTGGTCCTGAACCGTGCCCAACGCGAGAGTCCAGTATGGAGCTGATTCTCGAGTTCGATTACGTTCGTCCAGAACGCATCAGCCTCGACAGACTCCGGATTGCCTCCGGAGAAAACTGCACGGTCGGCGTGCACAGCAAGATCGTGTGCTGCAGGAGACTGCACTATCGCAGCAACCTCGGTTCTAGTTCCTGAAGGCAGCGGGGAGTAACCGTGGTCAAGAATCGAATCCTCGAATTCCTGCCATCCGCCGCTGATTCGTTCGAGCGCAGAGTCCGCGCGCCTACGCAGCATGCGACGTCGCACTTTGGCGATCATTACTACCAGGAATGGCGCCGCGAGAACGAGTAGCGCAAGCAGAACCCAGCCTGCGGTTTGCAGTAGCGCAAGCAACGCTTGCAGCACAGGATCGAGACCTGGTTGGAGTGCTTGCTCGCTGTCGGGGTTCGATTGGCGATTGGTGGGGTCCGACTCGATCTCAGGAGGCTGAACAACGGTTTGCGGCCGCGCCACCTGCGCCGTATCGTCAGGGTCCTCTTCGGGAATCTCGCGCAGCGGAGGGTTGGGGTCAATCGTGACCCAGCCATGCTCTGCGGTATTTACTTCGATCCACGCAGAAACGTCATCGCCCCGAATTTGCTGGTCAGATGTCACAAAACCAAGCACAACGCGTGCAGGAAATCCTAGCTCGTTTGCCATGATTGACGCCGTAGCGGCATACTGCTCGCCGTCACCAATCATGCGTGGCGCGGTGAATAGTTCGGCTACGCGATCTGCTGAGTGCCCGGATCGGCTTGCCGCTTCATCCACCCCAACTCCGTGGCTCACGTAACCGTCAGAAGCCAGTCCCCGCAACATTGCGGAGAGCCTTTCACCCGGTTCAATTTCTCCCCGAACGTACCGGTCGAGCGTTTCGGTTAGCTCGTCAGGAGACACACGAATGGGAGGAACTTCGGCTGTTCCTGGCGTCAACGATGAAATATCGTCTGCGCTTGGTTGGGCTGGAAGAACTCCTTCAAATGTATAACTGTCACCAGTTTCCAGCCCGCCAGTCACTGCAGCAGTGCCTGAAACCTTGTTGTAGTAGAAAGAATCGCGAAGATCTACGGCCCGTTCGCCGGCAAAACCGATTTCTTCAAACAATCCAACGGTTGGCAACCACACACCGGAGTAGGAGGCAATAGTGATCGTCATTGCGATCGGCGCGCCGTCGACACCTGATTGGTCAAATCGGGATGGCACGCGCGCAAAAGAGCCTGACTCGCTGGTAACACGATCGCTACCGACCGCGTAGACCACGCCGTCGTAACTGTCGAGAGTCGCAAGTCTGACACGCGTCCCTAGCGGCACTCCGGAAACTTCAAAGAGTACCGAATTTGCGGTACTCGGTTGCCAATATCGGCGGTACCCAGACAACGGACTTACGTAGTCACGTGGATCGAAAGGTTCGACGATGGATGTTCGCAGAACGGACCGGTCATTCACCGGCGGGAGCACGTTTGCGACTCCAATCGCGGCGCCAGCAGCAATGACGAGGATCACTAGCGCGCTGATGACAGTGCGCGCCCCAGCGAATCCAAATTCGCGCTTGCGTCGAGCAACGCCTACGGTATCGAGCGCTGCTTCGAGGGCATTCACTCGGTCACGTCGGCGGCGCCAGCGCAGCCACACCAGAGTGAGTGCGACAACAATCAGTAGCGCTACGGCGAGCGTGACTGGTCGATCAGGATAGGTGGGTCCGAAGGCAACAGC
>Ga0307486_1002631_pt1 | contig 12353 bp, 13 predicted proteins | sample CBIW02metaG_FD_203663 | JGI IMG/M metagenome (GOLD analysis project Ga0307486, IMG submission 203663) | Sea-ice brine microbial communities from Beaufort Sea near Barrow, Alaska, United States - CBIW 0.2 | ecosystem: Environmental > Aquatic > Marine > Coastal | place: USA: Alaska | collected... | reverse complement strand
AGTCCACCAGCCGGTCGTAGCCCATCCGGTAGGGCTGATGCGAACGGGCTCCGCGCGTGTCTGCCTGGAGTTGCGCCTGAGACCCGAGGTAGAGACGTTCGTGTGGGCCACGCGTGTCGAGCTTGTTACGCAGGTACGGGCGCAGGTTGGCATGATCACGTTCTGGTTGCCACGAACCGCGCCGTAGCTCGCGGGTGATCGTGGAACGGTGAACCCCTAAACGGCGAGCAATCGCCGACCGGCTGACACCACCTTCCCTCAGGCGTTGGAGCTCGACGCGGTCATCGATCATCAAATGTCGGTATTGTGCGGTCAAGGAAGTGCAACCCTTCTCGGAGTGATCTCAATAACCACAACTTAGAAGGTGTTGCACTTCCGACTAGAACCCGGGTCTTTGCCTGTCGACGGGAATGTCAGATATACTCGTATTCGAGAAGAAAAGAGGTGTTACGGTGGCTGAACAAGAACAGTCTGAAGGAGAGCGCGTAAGTCGTCGCGAGTTCCTGATGCAAGTATCAAAGCGCACAGGAATCTCGGTGAAAACCGTGACCCATGTGTACGACACAATGCTCGACGAGCTTATGGACACCCTTGTTCGCGGAGATCAGCTAACGCTGACTGGATTCGGGAAGTTCTACTCCCAGCCCCACAAGGGGCATCGCGTTCAGTTCGCCGGCGGTGGCTCAGAGGTAATCAACGATTACCGTGTGCTGAAGTTCTCTGCGACCCGTGCAGTGAACCGCTCCCTGGCACAAGAGCCGAAACCACGACCCGAGCGATTGACAGATGGCACTGAACCCGACAGCGGTGATGATGACAGCTTGTTCGAGGTAGACACCCCGAAGGCGAAGCGCAAGACTGCGGCTAAGGCCGCTCCTGCGGACACGTCGTCAGGAGCAACCAGCAGCACGCGAGCAAAGAACCGTTCGCAGCGTCAGGTTTTGGACATCGTCAGCGAGGTAGCCCGCGGTGAGAAGATGATCTAGTTTGCGGCTCACATGTTGAAGCTGAGCGTTAAAAAAGGAGCCCCACCCGGATGACCCGGATGGGGCTTCTTTGCGTTGTGGTGGCGAGCTGAGGTTTAGCTGCTTCCCTAGATTTTGTAGCCGCGGGATCCTTCGCGCATGTTTGCCACAGCGAGCTTTCCTTTGCGGTTGCCGTCGATAATCTGGGCGATGCCCGCTTCGACTGCGGCTATGGCGATGACGCGACCAGGGTTGCGTGGATTGAGATCCTGCCACATTTGGCCAGAGCGAACGAGGATGCCACCAGCGGTGGTGTTGAGCGTTGTCTCGGCGTCAAGCGCCTCCTGGCGCTTCTCAGCTGCTGTTTTACGAGCCATGGTGTCTCCTAGACGTAGTGATTGATGAAATGGTCAACAAAAAGCCCCCAACCGCAAGGGCTGAGGGCTTTTGTGACGAGCAGACACCGTTGCAACGGTGTCGTATTTAGATCTGTCCGGCTTTTTCTTCTTCGCCCTCGTGTGGGGTGTTCTCTGGGTTATTGATGGCGGCTAAGGCTGCCTTGGCGTCTTCGCGGGTTTGCTGGACGCCACTGGTCCACCGGGGATCGTTGCGTACATCGCTCCACTTGGGGCGAGCTCCCTTGACTACGGGGGCTGACTGATTCCAGATTGCTTCAGCCGCACGTTCTTCGATGGTGTCCGGCACGACGTCAACGGGGTCGATGAGGCGATCGTCGTCTACCTTGCGCCAGAGGCCGGTGCTTGACCATTCGATCGCGTCGATGACTTCGTCGATCTCTTGGGGCGTGTGCCCTTCCTGGCGCATGGAGGTGCGCTTGGCGTTGATCAAAGCGGTCTTAGCTGAGTACACCGCGCTGCGTGAGGTGAACGGCCCGTAGGCGCGATTGAAGGAACTCTTTTGGGTTTCGGGTATCACGGCCCAAAGAATATATTCGCCGGTTGGGGCCATCTGCAGTCGTTTACCCATGAGGGGTGCTCCTTATTTCTTGACTCTTGTCGGGAAAGGCGCTTCGGGTGCGCCCATTCTCCGGTTCTCTGCGTATGTATTGACAGAGCCAGAGCGAGCAATGGGCTCTTGGCGGTGTTGCTCGGGGAGAATCCCAGCTATTCCGCACAATGCCGCTCTGGCACTCTTTATCAATTAAGGACATTATGCCTCATTGCATCGAATCTATTCGTTATTGAGTCAGATCGGAGCCTTTGTGTTTGTCTATTCGGGCTTAGAGACGTGAGTTGATCAGGCTGAGATCAGCTCTTTCTGGGTTTGGTTGGCTGGGGTCAGCTCGACGAAGCGGTCTGGGCCTCCTGGCCAGCGGTCGAGCACCTGGCGTCCGAAGTTCAACACGGTGGGGCCGAGCCCGTCGCGGTTGCGACCCATGAAGCGCACGGTGACGTCTTTAGAGCGGCAGACAGCACGGAGGGATTCAATGGCGCCGTACGTGGTGCCGTCATAGTCGACGAGCACCCCGGAGCCGTATTCACGGTTGGGTTTGATTGGCGCTGTGAGCGATGGTTCCTCGAAGAGGTTGTGGCCGGCGTTGACGACAGCAAACGAGCCTTCGGTGTCGAGGCAGACGTAGGCGAAGCCGATCGGGTCAATGCGCACGTCCGAGGGACGCAGCACGAAGACCTGGAAGCCCTCGTTCAGAGCTTCGTCGAGGATGGGCAGAATGCTGTCGCGGACTTGATCGCGTAACTGCATGGGAATCTCATTTCTGTTTGGGGGATGGAAGCGGTGGGCTAACCACGCTGGAATTCCTCCCGGGGCGTGAACCACGCCCATTGCTGTAGCGATTGCCTGGGAACGACAAAACGGCCGCTGCACCCACTAAAAGTGGGTTACAACGGCCGTCAGCCTTTGTGCGAGTTGCTTCTATTGGCAGCTATCGCACTGAAGAAGATCCATCGGGTCTACCGGAATTGCGTAGTTGTCAACGGTGTCTTGTTCTTTGATGTCCATAGGACTCCTTTACTTGTTGCGGTGTGCCGCGCTGTCGCGACTGGGTGAGCGGCGTGCCTCGGAAGTCTTAGTCGAGGCGAAAGCCGTTGTGGTCGGTGTTGCCCTCAATGGCAGGAGCGAAAGCCGACACGATTGCATCGCGCTGCTCAGCGTTCAGCGGCGGTGCCTTATCGAGCATTCGCTGCACCCAATCGTCAGCGGTTTCCTGTTTCGTGGCGATTGGCTTGGGGGCGAAGTGCTTTTCCAGATCTTCGTTCGCGACGTTGACGCGGCCAAGAATCTTGACGGCGGGGAGGCCCTTTGCGCGGATGTGAATACGAAGGGTCGAAACGCTCACTTTGAACTTCTCGCTGGCGTCAACCAGCGTGCAGTAGTCGGCTAACGATTGAGCCATGGCCACTCCTAAGGTCTAGGAGCACAACGTGGGTCCTTGTGCATCTGAACTATTGGTTTGATCGTCCGGCGGCTACCGAACGGTCATTACACTAGCACCTGATTGGTGCATAATTACCAAATATGCTCATTCGTTAGCACTTTCGGTCAACTTGGCTATTGTTCAGACGCGGTAGGCAGGTATAGGGATATGGCACGGTAAACCGCGGCATATCAAGCAAGTCATGCCAGAGGGCTAGACGTTCCACTCAATGTGGATGTCGTCAGCGTTAAATACGCGGGTGCCGGCTTGCTTGTTGATGGTGACGGTCATGAGCTTGGAGACAATGTTGCGGCGCTGGCTTGGGGTCAACAGGTTGTCCCAGTGGGCTTCACGGTTGTCAGCTTGGGCCAGAATGGCGACTTCATCGCCGCCGCCTACGTCATTGATCCGTTGCTGTAGCTTGTCGATCTGCTTTTGGAGACTTCGGGATTGTTCGCGGACGGCACTGACAGGCAGGGACCCCTCCGCAAGCAGCGCAGCGAGGCCGTCACGCCGGTTCCTGAGCTCTTGCGACTCTTTCACCCAAGGCGTGACATCGACGCTCGGAGTGAGCGCCTGGAGAATGTCTGGATGGGTCATGCGGCCGAGAATGAGTTTCCGGACGAGTTCGTCGACCGGTTCGAGCTTTCGGCTCACGCACCAGCGGCTGATGCACTGGTAGGTCATGACAACGGGTTTGGTGCCGTCGCTTTGTCGGCGACGATATTCAGGGCGAGCCATAAGACGTTCACCACAGATACCACAGATGGCGAGGCCGGATAGGAGGTACTTGGCTTTGTTGGACCAGTCGTGACGAGACTTGCGTTGTTGGGTGGCGAGCTTGAAATTCTCCCACTCTTCAAGAGTGATTAGAGGCTCCCATTTGCCGGTGGCGACAGTTTCACCCTTGTAGGTGCGAATGCCCGCGTAGGCGGGGTTGTGGAGGCGCTCCCGAAGCTGCGTGATCGACCACTTCTTGCCAGCCATGGTGAGGATGCCACGCTCGTTGAAGTCGGCGACGATTGAGTAGTAGCTCTCACCGGCGATGTAACGAGTGAAGGCTTCGCGTATGACGGCGGCTTCTTCTTCGACGATCTTGACTTTGCGGTTGACGCGCTCGTAGCCGTAAGGGCGATTGCTGAATTGCCACTGCCCATCGTGAGCACGCTGAACGTTGGCGGCCTTTTGGCGGAGCGCTTTCTGTTCACCCTCGTACTGCGACCAGGCAGCGACAGTGCGGGCGACAGCTCGACCTGCAGGTGTGGAGAGATCGAGCGTTCCGGCGGTGACCATATAGATGGGCACTTCAAGCTTGATGACCTTTTCCAGGTCGCTCGTCAGTCGCAGCAGCCGGTCTTGGTGCCAGGCGATGATGATCTCAGGATGATCGACGAGCATCTCTTCAAAGCCCGGTCGATGCTTGCCCGAAGTGGCTGAGATGTCATTGTCGCGATAGACGTGGGTTACCTCGAGACCGATTCGCTCGGCAAGGGTGCGACATTCTTTTTCTTGGCGTTCGACACCGAGCTGCTCTCCGGTGCGGTCTTGCGAGATGCGCAAGTAGATTGCACATGTCTTGACACCGTTGGCGTCGCGTCGGTTTTCCTGGGCGCTGTAGGAAGGCATTCGACAATGATAGACCTTGGATAATGGCTAAGGGCGTCATGATTCTGAAAATAGGGTAAACCTACGGTTGATGGTCAATACCCTACTAGAGCGTATCCGCTTAGCTCAGCTAAAGTAGGGTGTGCCCAAACCTGATTTTCCGCGTTCGATTCTGGCGTTCCAGGAGTGGTTCGTGGACGAGCAGGCGTGCCTTGATTATCTGTTTGAATGCCGTTGGCCGGAGGGGTTCGCGTGCCCGCGTTGCGGGGGACGCGACGCGTATCCGATCGTCGCCCGACGGCTGTGGCAGTGCGTCCAGTGCCGGTATCAGGTGTCGGTGACGGCCGGAACCGTGATGCACAAGACCCGGCTGTCGTTGCGGTTGTGGTTCTGGGCGGCGTACTTGATGGCTACTGGCACTCCGGGGATGTCGGCGAGGCAGTTGCAACGCCAACTTGCGCTGAGCCGGTACGACACGGCGTGGACAATGCTGCACAAGCTGCGCCGGGCAATGGTTGCCCCTGATCGGGGTCTGCTCTCCGGCGAGGTCGAGGTTGACGAGTTCGAGATCGGTGGTGTGGAGAAAGGCAGGAGTGGCGGGCGCAGCGCAATTGCGAAGGCCGCCACAGGGATCATCGCGGTGGAGGTGCGCGGCAATGGTTCAGGGCGCGTACGCATGGAGCTGATCGATGACGCGTCCGCGGCAACTTTGTCCGGATTCATCGAACGGACGGTGGCGGCGGGAGCGATCGTGCACACCGACGGCTGGCAAGGCTACGCGAAACTGACGAGCAAGGGCTTCGTTCACCGCCCGCGCAGCCAGGCCAAAGCCAAACGTGACGGCGACACCGACCCGGTCTTGCCGTGGGCGCACCGGGCGATCTCCAACTTCAAGTCCTGGCTCCGCGGCACTCACCGCGGCGTGAGCGGCGAGCACCTGCAGGTCTACCTCGACGAGTTCATCTTCCGTTACAACCGAAGACGCACGCCGATGGCCGCGTTTCAAACCCTTCTCGGTCTCAGCAGTCAACATCAGCCGTCTACCAGGGCCGAGATCGTGGCCGAAGGCCCCGCAGCAGCCAAACTAGGCTGAGCTAAGCGGATACGCACTACCTTGGTTTTCGTGGCTACCAGCACCTTCGCCTCGAGTTAGCTCGCACCCCTGCGCACTCACATGCAGCGCCGAAACACATCGTTTCGACTACGTTCTCGGAAGCCGCCGATGCGATCAGCGTAAGCCCGGAGAACCTCAGCACGGTCGCCTTCGATCGAGCGGCGAGTGTTCTCTCTCAGGCTGGCCGGGTGCTCATGGTCGGCACCGGGTTCTCGTCCCCGCCGATTCAGGATGCCGCCTTGCGCTTCCTGACTGCGGGTCGCCCCGTCGAAGCCCCCTTTGATGTGCAAGCCCAACAATTTGCTGCACGTCTGCTAACAGACCGGGATGTGTGCCTCGCCGTCAGCTATTCCGGAGCGAATGCCAACACGCTTAAGGCGTGCAGTTCCGCGAAGGAGGGCGGTGGTGCGACGGTGATAGCAATCACGAGCTTCGCACGCTCCCCTTTGACCAGACTCGCCGATATCTCCCTCGTGACGGGACCGGTCACCCACAACCATGACGTAGACCCGTATCTCAGCCGGGTCAGCCACGGGCTTGTACTCCACGCTCTCCAGCGGGCCGTGCTCGCGCAGCCTGAGGGCGAATCGCTCGTCGCGTCAATGCGCGATGTCGTGGCGGATGCCCTCACAGACGGCCTTCCCAGCGCATAGCCCCGACGTCGCAGTCGGTTCACTAAAAGGTCGCACTGTGTTCACCACAAGTTTACCTGAGTTGACGAAAGTCAGATGAAACGAATTTCATGCTCTGCGAAACGACGGAATGGATGGTGGCTCGATGCTTACGATCCAAGGAAGCTACAACCTCCGCCGCTCGGCGGGCGAACCATGGCTATACCGATCCGCCGCACTCGACGCCCTAGATCACAACGACGTGCATGCCCTGCAAGCGCTCGGAATCGATCGCATTATCGACCTCCGTGAACACCGCGAGCGCTCGACCGACGGTACCAGTATCCTGACCACCCACATCCCCATCTACGAATTGCCCGATGGTCCGCCGCAGTCGGGAACCCTCGACTCGATATACAACTTCATGCTCTTCGAACGCGGCCACAGGCTCAGCGACGCCGTCGCAGCGATCGCACGATCAGAAGCCCCCGTCCTCGTACATTGCACGGCAGGTAAGGATAGGACCGGTCTGGTCGTCGCCCTCGCGCTGCGGGCCGCCGGCATCGACGAAGCGACCGTGGTCGACGACTATGCCGCATCCGGCCTTCACATACGCCCGCAGCGACACGAACTCGTCACGTCAGCGCTGAGCGCAATGGGACTCGGCGTCACCCAACTAGCCGACGCGCTCGAACTGCACCTAGACAGCCCCGCAAAAGCGCTGACTGACGCTCTAGCAGAGATCCGGACGCGCTTCGGTGGCGTGGATGAATACCTACTCGCTCACCGAGTGACAACTCAGGACCTTGCCGCCCTCCGGGCGAAACGGGCGGTGGATCATGGTTGATCTCGTCCTCGCCCACGTGAGTGATCCGCATGCGAGCGTCGGCGGCCCGCTCTACGGCACTGTCGACGGTGTCGATCGTCTCGATCTTGTGGGACGCTCGCTCACAAAAATAAGGGTGCGTCCGGATGCCATCATCATCACCGGCGACCTCGTCCAATCAGGCCATACTGAGGCCTACGCGGATATTGCGGCAGCGCTGACCAGACTAGAGGTGAGCGCCGCGGCACCAGTGCTCATCGTGCCCGGCAATCACGACAACCCTCTCGCCTTCCTAGAACTGCCACACGCCGCTGCTGCGACCTTCCGCATCACGTACATTGGACAAACACGATTCGCGCTGCTTGATTCAAGCACCGGCAGCCTCGGCACCGCGCAGCTCGAATGGCTCGTCGAGCAACTGAAAGAGCCACACGGTGATGGCACCGTCATCGTGCTGCACCACCCACCCGTCTCCTCACCATTAGCAGCGCTCACAAGTCGAGAGCTGGCCGACGCCGAGAGTCTCGCCGCCGTGATCGCGGGATCTGATGTGCGCATGATCCTCGCTGGACACTTCCATCATGCACTCAACGCCCAGTTCGCGGACGTGCCCGTCTCAGTCGCCCCCGCACTTTCCTATCAACAGGATCCCGCCGCCGCGTTGGAAACCGTGCGGGGCGTCGACTCACCTGCTTACTCACTCGTTCGTCTTAACAATCACGGTCACAGTGTCGTCTCCGTAGCGCTGCACGCTTCCGAAGTGCTCTTCGACTCTTCCTCCCGACACATCACTGCGGTATCCACCCTCACCTGAAAGAAGAAACTATGTTCCGTTCACAGAAACCACTCACTGCGGTGACGTTTGCCGTTCTCGCCGGGGTTGTGCTCGCCGGCTGCACAACAACGGCCGACTCGACATCACCGGACTCCGAGACCACAGCCGGGGAGGCCGCGACAATCACGCTGTACACGTCCGAACCACAAGAAAAAATCGATGAGATCATCACCGCATTCAACGACAAACAGCCGAACATCGCCGTCGAGGTGTTCCGCGCAGGAACCGGCAACCTCACCGCCCGCATTGAAGCCGAGCGCGCGGCCGGAGAGATCCAAGCCGATATCCTCCTCGCAGCCGACGCGCCCACTTTCGAAAGCTACGCAGCCGACGATCTGCTGCTCGAGTATGAATCGTCCGAAGCCGCAAACATCAACCAAGACGTCGTTGACCCGGAAGGTTTCTATGTCGGCACGCGCATCATCCCCACAGTAATTGCCTACAACACCGGCCTCGTAGACACTCCACCAACATCATGGCAAGAACTGGCCGACCCCCAGTGGGCAGACAAGATCGTCATGCCGAACCCCGACGTCTCGGGGGCCGCTGCCTTCAACGCAGCAGTCTGGTACAACGATGACGACCTCGGCAAAGACTGGCTGAAGAAGCTTGCCGCCAACAACCCCATCATCGTCGACAGTAACGGCCCAACGTCGCAAGCTATCGCAACGGGCACCCAGCCCGTGGGAGCCGTCGTCGACTACCTGGTCCGCGAGCTCGCCGCAGCCGGCTCTCCCATCGATGTGTCGTACCCGAGTGACGGCGTGCCGTACGTCTCACAGCCCGCCGGAATCTTCGCTAACACTGATGAGCCAGCTGCAGCAAAGTTGTTCATCGATTTCCTCCTCAGCACTGAAGGACAGAAATTAGCGGTTGCGCAATCGTACCTGCCCGTCCGCAACGATGCAGGAACACCTGCTGGAGCACCGCCGATGGATGAAATCCACCTTCTTACACCCGATCTCACCACCATCAGCGAAACCCGGGCAGAGGCCGTTGCTTACTTCAATGACCTCATCGGCTGATCACGCTATTGAGGGCCCGACCGTACGCGGCCGGGCCCCCTCCCCTGCGCACCGCCCACAACATCCCGCAGATACCACCGAGCGCGACCGATTCCGGTGGGATGGGGTCAGCTGGCTACGAGTCGCAGCTTGGCTGTTTTGTGCCGGAATCATCGGTGTGCCGCTTGCCGCGATCGCCGTACAAGCTTTTTCTGGCAATCACCTACCGTTACTCCTCCAAGGGGACGTGCTTGAAGCCGGAGTGAACAGTCTCGTCTCGGCGGGACTCTCCGCCGTGGGGGCAGTCGCGCTGGGCCTGGCTCTAGCCCTACTCCTCGACCGGACCGACCTGCCCGGGGCCCGCATCCTGCGACTGTTCATGCTGACGCCTCTCCTCGTTCCACCCTTCGTCGGTGCAATCGCCTGGCTGGGGATTGCCGGCTCCGCGAGCCCCGTGAATCGGTTCTGGACCGAAATATTCGGCGGGCCACTCTGGAACATCTACGGCGGAGACGGAGTCGTCTTCCTGCTCATTGTGCACTCATATCCGATCGCCTACCTGATCATCGGTGCCGCCCTGCGGCGAGTGCCAAGCGACCTCGAGCAACTGGCCAGAGTCGGTGGTGCCGGGGCGTGGACCGCGGTGCGCCATGTGACGATCCCTCTTCTCAAGCCTGCATTGCTTTCAGCGTTCACTCTCACTCTCGTCTCAAACCTTGCTGACTTCGGCATCCCCTCGATCATCGGATTACCGGAACGCTATGTAACGTTGTCGACGCTGGTATACCGCTACATACAATCCGGTACCGTTGACGCACCGCTCGAGGTCGTGTCAACCATTGGCCTTCTGCTGCTCGTGCTGGCCGCCATCACCGTTCTCGCCGACATCCTAGTTTCCCGACGAAGGATTGAACTCGATGGCGGAACCACCGTCGCCGTTCCGCTGAGGCTCGGGCGTACCAAACCAGTCGTCACCATCACTGCCTGGGTAACAGGCCTCGCCCTCACGGCGTTGCCAATCTTCTCTCTCGCCACTCAGGCGCTGTTACCGGCGCCTGGGGTTCCGTTGGCGTGGGAAAATCTCACCCTGGAAAGCTTCCGGCGGGCGCTGAGTAGCCCGAGCACCACAACCGGAGCGATCAACTCCATTGTTCTCTCCGTCGGTGCCGGCATCATCTGCGCCGTCGTCGGGCTCACCATCGGAACGCTGATCACCCGACTCCGCAGCAGGGATAACGTCCTCCTCGGCGGTATTGCGCTTCTCCCCCAAGCAATCCCGGGTCTCGTGCTCGCTGTCGGTTGGCTGATTATCGCGCCACGGCTTGGCATCTTCAACACGCCGTGGCTCATCCTCTGCGCCTATGTCATGGCCTTCGTTGCGATGGTCGTCCAAGCGGTCAATGCACCGCTGCGTTCGACCCCGCTCGCCCTCGAAGAAGCCGCTCGTCTCGGCGGAGCAAGCCGAGTCCGTGCTCTCATCGATATCTCCTGGCGCCTCGCGACACCGGCCGCCGTCACAGGTGGGATCCTCGTTGCCCTCACTGCCGTGCGAGAACTGACCATCTCGGTACTGCTCGTGGCCCCCGGAACCCAGACCATCGGAGTGCTCATCTTCAACCTGCAGCAGGCTGGCGCGTACAACGCCGCATCGGCCCTATCGCTCATCATCGTTGTCGTTGGGCTCGCCGGACTCGGACTCACGGCCCGCGGAAGCCGGGTGTAGAAAGGAACACCATGTCATCCATATCCCTCGACCGTCTTAGTCTGCGCTTCCCCGACGGGACGCTTGGCCTAGCCGACATCGACCTCAGCGTTGCCGACGGCGAGTTCATCGCCCTCGTCGGCCCCAGTGGCTCAGGCAAGACCACACTGTTGCGCACTATCGCGGGGTTCATCGCCTCCACAGCTGGCAGCATCAGAATTGACGATGAATTGGTCGCCGGTGACAGCACCTTTGTGCAACCCGAACACCGTCGGCTTGGCATGGTATTTCAGCAACACGCCATTTGGCCCCACTGGAACGTCGAAGGCAATGTCGGGTACTCCCTTAGGCTCGCCAGACAAGGGAAGGCCACACGCGCCGTACGAGTCGCAGAGGTATTGGAACTCGTCGGTCTGGCAGGAATGGAGAAGCGTGATCCTGCGACACTCTCCGGCGGGCAACGGCAACGCGTTGCCCTTGCCCGAGCACTCGCAGCGGCGCCACGAGTACTCCTGCTCGACGAACCGCTCTCAGCCCTCGACGAACCGTTGCGCGATCGTCTGCGCCTCGAACTCCGTACCCTCACGCGGGCCATGGGACTCACCGTGGTGCATGTGACGCACGACCGCGACGAAGCGCTCGCTCTAGCCGACCGCGTCGTCGTTCTTGACAAAGGCCGCATCCAACAGATCGGAAGGCCCGAGCAGCTCATCACGAAGCCAGGACTCCCGTTCGTTGCCAGCTTCCTCAGCGACGCCACAGTGATCCCGGGCGAGATCGCCAAGGGATATTTCACCGCAACAGCCCATACGCTTCGCCTGCCGTATGACCGGATTGACGGCAGCCATGCCGCCGGGCGCGGGTCCATTGCAGTTCTCCCCGGCGACATCAGGCTGCACGCAGCGGCCGGGAACCGACCGCACGGGATCGTCGTCTCATCGCTATTCAGACGAGAAGGAAGCGACGTCGTAGTTGCTTGGGACGGAATCGACTTCCGCTGCCTCGTACACGGCTGGCGTCCTGATGTGGGCGCACAGCTCAGTATCGAGATCACTCGCGCGATTTACTATCCTCGCGGCGTCGCCCCAGAACACACGTTCGAAATCAACAGCGAGCATAGTGGCGACAACATCCCGCTCCCTGATGTCGACCCCCGAGTTCTAGTTTGAAGTGCAACATGTGGCTGTGGCCTATTGGGAGCATAGTTCTTGGAAGACCTCGGCCGGGGTTGCCCAGCCGAGGATCTTGCGCGGCCGGTTGTTGATCTCGGTGATGAACTCGTTGAGCTCTGCTTGG
>Ga0307486_1002630_pt1 | contig 12355 bp, 10 predicted proteins | sample CBIW02metaG_FD_203663 | JGI IMG/M metagenome (GOLD analysis project Ga0307486, IMG submission 203663) | Sea-ice brine microbial communities from Beaufort Sea near Barrow, Alaska, United States - CBIW 0.2 | ecosystem: Environmental > Aquatic > Marine > Coastal | place: USA: Alaska | collected... | reverse complement strand
CTTCCGCTTTACCTTTACCGACAAAATATTTTGGGTCGGGTCTTTGGCGTTTAGTGGTTAGGAGCGTACAAGCTTCTGCACCAGCAGAATCGACCAATTCATAAAATTCATCAATATCTTCGCGATCTGATTCATGGTAGAAATCAACATGGACCAGCACGGCACGTTCGAGTTCACGTCGTTCAAGACGATCAAATAATTCCATATAAGCGTTTTCTCCTTTAGAACTTAACTCAGGGAGTGACATAGTACCTTAAACAGACTTAAAGTCGATTTAAAATCGAGCAAACTTGGGCGAGAACGATCACCTATCACCGTCTAAAAATAGCAGAGTAACTATTTTGACTGATTCAGAGATTTCAGTGTTCGGCTTCTGGTCTTTCGCGATCTTCAGCTGAGGACTCATATGGTTTAGGATCGCGCATTGGGACAATAGTCGAGATGGCATGTTTATAAACCATCTGGGTCACAGTACTTCTTAACAATACGACAAATTGATCAAATGAATCTACTTTACCTTGTAACTTTACGCCATTCACCAGGTATACAGAGACACTGATACGCTCTTTACGCAGTGCGTTTAAATATGGGTCTTGAATTGGAAGGGCTTTAGTCGGTTTATTGTTGTCCATAATGATTCCTTTTTATTATTTTTATTATTGTCATTTTTATTATTATTTAAAGTCTATACCCTAAGCATTTTAACCTTACTCAGGGTCGAATCTCGGAAGAAGCATACCTTAGCGACTTCAATTCTTTTTATCAAGCCATTTTATTTATCAGTGCCCCTACTGGCATCTCTGTTTTAATAAAACCAACAATTGATCCAATCGCTCTTTTGGTGTGGTTTGAAAAGGATCTACCACGGTAACATCTGTTTCTTTTCTAAGCCACGTTAACTGTCTTTTTGCCAACTGACGGGTGGCGACTAACCCCTTATAGACAAAGGTTTCATAATCGTATTCACCTTCTAAAAACAACCAGGCCTGGCGATATCCAACAGAACGCATTGAAGTCATATCCCCATTTAAATCTCCACGTTCATACAGGGTTTTCACTTCTCGTAAAAAACCAGAATGCAGCATAAGGTCAAAACGCTTACCGATTTGCTTATGTAATTTGGCTCGATCATCAGGTATTAAGGCTACCTTTATCAATTTAAATGCGGTCAAATGAGACTTAGGCTCTGCCCGCAGTTCTGTTAAGGTTTTCCCCGAAACGTCATAGACTTCCAAGGCGCGAATCACACGCTGTGGATCATTAGGATGAATACGTAACGCAGAGACAGGATCGATCTCTGTCAATCGCTCATGCAGGCTTTCGGGGTGGGTTTGCCAAACCGCTTGCAAAGACGCTCGAATCATTTCATCCGCTGGCGGCAAATCATTCATCCCTTGCTGTAAAGCATTGTAATACATCATGGTGCCACCGACTAATACTGGCAAACGCCCTCGTGCAAAAATCGCTTCAACCAATCGATGTACATCCTCTACAAATTCAGAAGCTGAATAAGCTTCGATAGGATCAAGGGTATTAATCAGATGATGTGGCACCGCGAGCATCTCTTCGGCATTTGGTTTAGCGGTGCCAATATCCATCTGACGATAGATCAATGCCGAATCGACACTGATAATCTCTATCGGTAAGACCTTGGCTAAATCCATAGATAACTGACTTTTACCAGAGGCCGTAGGCCCCATGAGCGCCAAACACTGTTTGTTTTCGATTAATTTTTTGACTAACTCGATCATCTTTAGTTAACTTTTTACTCGTTTAAGTGCACTGATTATAGGCATCAAATGTGTGGTGGTTTTTACTGTCCACGCATAAATAGATTGTCTAATTGACCCATCGACATCTGCACCCAGGTCGGACGACCATGATTACATTGGTCCGAACGCTCAGTCACTTCCATCTCTCTTAACAGCGCGTTCATTTCAGGAATCGTTAATTGGCGGTTCGCTCTCACCGAACCATGGCAAGCCATGGTCGATAACATCTCATTAACGCGCTCTTCCACCTGTTGGGTCTGTCCAGCAATCGCTAAGTCGGCAATCATATCGTTCAATAAACCGACGACATCACTTTTAACTAATAATGCCGGCACAGCGGTTATCTTTAATTGCTCTGGCCCTAATGGCTCAATCTCAAAGCCCAATTTACTGAAGCCCGCTTCATTGATCTGCCACACCTCGACCTGGGATTCATCCAATGCCATTGCAATCGGGACTAATAATGGTTGACTGACCAAACGATCCGTAGCCCACTGTTTTTTGAAACGTTCATACACCACACGCTCATGTGCAGCGTGCATATCCACCAGAACCAGACCGTGTTGGTTCTCAGACAGAATGTAAACACCGTGAATTTGCGCCTTGGCAAACCCGAGTCTAGGCATTCCTTGATTGATATCATATTCGGATGAGGCTTCATGAACTTCACCAGGCCTGGTCGGTTGACGGCGTTGATTAATAATATCTTGTAGATTACGGTTAAAGCTATTACCACTCGGTAAAACGGCCTGATACTGTGCATTTTGCTGCGAATTCTGGCTTAAATTCTGATCAGCCTCATAAGGCTGTTGAAACGCCATGGCGGTTTGCACATCTATTTGTGAACGTCCATCGGGTGAAAAACCAGTGCCAAAATAGGCTTGCCTTGCGCGGCCTTCCAAAACTGGATTCATTGACGAATCTAGCTGGACACCACTGCCCGTTTCGGCTGCAATCGGACGCGCTACAGACTCGCGTACTGAACGACGTAAAAAATCATATACCCAGCGGCCATTGGCAAAACGCACTTCATATTTTGACGGATGCACATTGACATCCACCAGCTCATGCGGAATCTCTAAAAACAGTAAATAAGCAGGGTGTCGACCATTATATAGCACATCTGCATAAGCCTGTTTGACGGCATAAGAGAGCAAGCGATCACGAACAATTCTGCCGTTCACAAACAGATACTGCATATCAGCCTGACTGCGATTAAACGTCGGCTGACCGAGCCAACCCGATATTTTAATATCTTGCGCTTCAAAGCTGATCTCTAATGACTGTTGGACAAAAGGTGCGCCCATCAATTGCGCTAATCTTTTTTTGAGGCTCAATTCATCGGTTACGGCAAGAACATGGCGTGTGACTTTGTGATTATGAATGAGTTTAAAACTCACCTCAGGCCGACTTAACATTACCCGTTTGACCAGTTGATCGATCTGCATAAACTCAGCCCGAGCGGTTCTCAAAAATTTCTTTCGAGCTGGGGTATTGAAAAACAGATCGATCACACTGACACGTGTACCCATCGTACCCGCAGCGGGCTTTAGTTCACTCCAACGACCCTCGCCTTCTGAATTAAGCTGCCACGCAGCCTTCTCCGACGGATGTCGACTACTCATCTCAAATCGAGAAACCGAACTAATACTCGCCAGCGCCTCACCTCTAAATCCAAGTGTTGCCACAGCGGCCAAATCTTCACCGGTTTTGATTTTACTGGTGGCATGTCGACTGACCGCCAATAACAACTCTTGCTTCGGGATGCCGCTGCCGTTATCGATCACCACAATCGACTTCTCTCCTCCCTCCTCAATCATAATGTCGATTTGGGTCGCATCGGAATCCAATGCGTTTTCTAATAGCTCTTTTACCACCGAGGCTGGCCGCTCAACGACCTCACCGGCGGCGATCTGATCCGCTAAATAAGACGGAAGCTGTTCAATAGACTGTCGAGTGACTGAATTCATTTAAGTGTGTTCATCTTAGAGTCGAGTTATTTAAAACGGTTAAAATTAAGGAGTGGAATTATAGCATCAAAACTAAATTAGCTTGAACAGCTGTCCATCATGAGTCTCCTGGATTACATTATTTCGATAAAACTCTGAGAGCTATGAGTAAAACCAAGGTGAGATAACATAACGGAATACCATGTTATAAACGTGATGTTAGCCACGGCCTTTAAAGCGGGATTTCAAGACAGATGTTTTGTGATCTTTTTGAACCTCTCTGGTCGCTAATAGTCGACGGACTGGACGTTGCAAAACCAGGTTATTGGGATAGGAAATATCAAAACCATTTTCATCTCTCAATAACATTTGAAAAATATTGATTTCAATAATGGTTCCTGTAATCACATCACTCCCATCAATGATTTCAATTTTATCGCCTATTCTCGCCGGAAAAGCAAAAAAGATAATCACACCCGCGGTAATATTCGATAGAAGTGACCATTGTGCAAATAAAGCAACGCCTAATACAGCGATGATCGACGATGCAAATATCAATACGCCACGGTAATCCACGCCCCAAATCGCTAAGACACCAATGAGCGCAATCAAAAACATAAGTGTTTTAAAATACTTCTGAACATTAATGACTCGGGATTCCGGTACGCCTTTATAAGCTCCTAATCGATTCATTATCTTAATATTTAAACGATTCGCAATCAGGAAAGTGACCATAATTGCGAGCGTTAAAACAAATTGAAAAAGAGGTAGATCCGACATTTCAAAACATCCTTAAAAGAGGTGTCGATCAAGACTTTATGTGACGCCTATGCAAATCATCTTGCTGTCTTGTTGAGCAGATAATCAGGCATTTAAAGCGCGCATCATATCATAATGACAGCGTATGATTACAACCACTTATTACGTCTAAACAACCACACTTGAAACAAGACAATCACGACTAAGATACCGACAAAAATCATAAAAGCACTTGTATTTTCCGCACCCGGAATGCCGCCCACATTAACCCCTAACAGACCTGTAAAAAAACCAAGCGGTAGGAAGACAGCTGACAGAATAGAGAGCACATACATCCGTTCATTAAGTTGCTCAGAAATTCGACTCAAAAGCTCTTCATGAGTGACGGCTGCACGCTCTCTTACCGCATCGATGTCTTCAAGGTGTCGGATCAGCCGGTCACTTACTTCACGAACTTTAATATGATTATCATGATCAAACCAGCTGACTTTTTCAATCATCAACCGAGTCAAGGCTTCTCTTTCAGGTGAAAGGTAACGCCTTAATGAAATGGTTTGGCGTCGCAAGCTGGCCAACTCAAACCGCAAAGTAGATCTACTTTCTGACAGTGAACCATCTTCCAACTCGGCCATTTTATCTTCAAGCATATCCACCGTGTCACTCATACGCCAAATCAAACTATCGGTCAGCTGAACAATCAACTCAGCACTGTCTTTAGGGCCGGTGCCTCGTTTTAATTTTGACAGAACATCTTGGGTTGACAATAAAGCACGTTTACGGGTACTAATGACTCTATCAGCAGTTGCCCAGAGACGAATTGAAACCATATCTTCGGGGTCTGATCCTGGGTTTAGATTGACACCCCGTAAGGCGATGAGTAAACCGTCATCAATCGCCGCGACACGTGGGCGAGTTTCTTCTGTCAATAACGCATGGCTAACAATCGACTCTAAACCACTTCGGTTCCTCACCCAATCCTGAGCCTCTGCATTTGTGTAATCAAAATGCAGCCAAATTCGTCCCATAGAGGCATCCCAAACCTCCACTTCTGACCAAGTTAAATAACGGCCACCACCTTTACCGTCAAATAAATAAGCATGCAAAAGCCCTTCAGTGGCTTCCATATTATTCATCATGTGCTCTACCCCTATCCATTTAAAATCTGTAATTTATACTTTTTCTATTTTAAGTCCTATTCGGTATTTTTTATTTAAAATTAATAGACCTGCCCGTCGAATATTCACCACTCATTAAATTTTTTATTTTAAAAAGCACGATTCAGGACAACTAAGCCTGATTGTTTAAAGACTTACTTGCCCACCCTAAATCCCTTTTATTTTATGGATTTTTTCTACCCGACATACCTGATAGAATACTCCCATTACTTAGCTATGCGCTGTTGCATAGCGGCCACCTAAAGGAAGTTACATGGGATTATTTAATACGCTATTTGGCAATGGCATTTCTGAAACGCTGCAAAAAGAGATTGAGCTCCAATTAAAAGCCTGTCTTGACCCTACCAGCCAAAAAGACTTATTAGCCATTAAAGCGGTTTCGGATCTGCAGCTTAAAAAAGGGGCATTAAGCCTTAATGTCTCCATGCCCTACCCGTGTAAAAGCTTGTGGCCAAGCATAGAACAATCTTTGAAACATCATCTAGGGCAAGTTGAAGGCATTGAATCCGTCAATCCAACCTTTGAAACGGCCATTGTCAGCCACGATGCACAAAAAGGTGTGGCACCACTTCCTGGCATTAAAAACATCATTGCCATCGCCTCCGGCAAAGGCGGCGTCGGTAAATCCACCACTGCTGTTAACCTCGCTTTAGCATTACAACAAGAAGGTGCCAAAGTCGGTATTTTAGATGCAGATATTTATGGTCCAAGTATTCCAACGATGCTAAATCTCAAGGAAAAACCGCACTCTGAAGATGGGAAAAGCATGCAGCCACTGAATGCCTATGGTTTGCAAGTCATGTCAATCGGCGTACTCATTGAAGAAGACTCCCCGATGATTTGGCGTGGACCGATCGTCACTCAAACACTCACCCAACTCCTCAAAGAAACCAAATGGGAAGACCTGGATTACCTAGTCATTGATTTACCGCCAGGCACAGGCGATGTTCAACTGACCTTAGCACAACAAATCCCTGTGACGGGCGCGGTGGTTATCACGACACCACAGCAGGTTTCACTGATAGATGCCAAAAAGGCTCTCAAAATGTTTGAGAAAGTGGAAATTCCAGTGATTGGCATTATCGAGAATATGAGCACACATATCTGCACTAACTGCGATCATGAAGAGGCTATTTTCGGTGAACATGGGGGGGAGGCTATGGCAAAACAATATTCAGTCGATTTTTTAGGCTCGTTGCCTTTAAACAAACGAATTCGTGAAGAAGCGGATCAAGGTCAGCCAACGGTTACGGCAGAGCCAAGCAGTGAGATTGCACAAAAGTACCGCACGATGGCGCACAAAATCAGTAGCACAGTAGGTATTCAAAAACGCAACTACGCTAATCTCTTCCCTAATATTGTCATTCAGAACACTTAAAATCGAGTCCAACGTTTTTGTCGACCTCTCGCGGTAAGGGGGAGGCAACAGCACGAGAAACAGAGCGGTTTAGTCTTTCGCTTGAATATCAAATAGTTGCTGAAACTGGGCAACTTCTAAAACACTCAAGACATTTTCACCTACATTAATCAGCTTTACGCGATCTTTATCACCCTGAGTTTTTTCACGCAATAACAGTAACATTCCTAAAGCAGAACTGTCCATATAGGTGGTGCTATCCATATCAATGACAAAATGCACGTCATCGTTTAAGTGCACACGACAATACTCTTTAAACTGTTCATAAACACTGACATCAAAAATCCCATTAATAGAGATGGTGACGACATTCCCATTGACCATTGTATTTAAACTCATAACGATACCTTAATTAGTGAGCATTATTCATTTACTATGTTTCATCATAGTCCACAGAGATAAATCGCACAATGCGCGAAATGACGAAATACTAACACTTTATTTCCCAAAGTTTATCACCACTAAAGTCACCCTCAACAATACAAATCGAACACCCTGCTTTTTCAAAGCCAAGAGAGTCACACTTTGGGTATAAAACGACTATAATAATGGGTTAATTTAAGCGCCTTAAATAGACAAGCGCGCATCAAGAAAAGCCCCTTACGAATAAAGTAGAAAACAGATGTCAGATATAGCACCAACGCCTAGAAAAATTTTGATCACCAGTGCCCTGCCTTATGCAAATGGCCCTATCCATTTAGGACATTTGGTGGAGTATATCCAAACTGATATCTGGTCGCGCTTTCAAAAAATGCGCGGCAATACATGTACTTATGTTTGTGCTGATGATGCGCACGGGACACCCATCATGTTACGCGCTCAAGCTGAAGGCATTACGCCAGAAGCTTTGATTGCCAAATCATCTGAAGAGCACCAAGCTGATTTTGCTGGATTTAATGTTGAATTTGACCATTATCACAGCACCAACTCAATTGAAAACAAAGAACTTGCAGAACATATTTACTTGCGTTTAAAAGACAAAGGTTACATTTCACGTAAAACCATCTCTCAGTATTACGACCCAGAAAAAAAGATGTTTTTACCCGATCGTTTTGTTAAAGGGACTTGTCCAAAATGCAAAGCGGTAGACCAATACGGAGACAACTGCGAAGTCTGTGGTGCCACTTACAGTCCGACGGATTTAATTGACCCGAAATCGGCCGTATCTGGCGCGACTCCAATTGAAAAAGACACCGACCATCTATTTTTTGAGCTGAGTCAGTTCGAAGAGATGTTGAAAACATGGACACGTGAAGGTCATCTACAGGAGCAGATTGCCAATAAATTAGATGAGTGGCTTGAAAGTGGCCTACGTGGCTGGGATATTTCTCGTGATGCACCCTATTTTGGTTTTGAAATCCCGGGTGAAACCGGTAAGTTTTTCTACGTTTGGTTAGATGCACCGATTGGTTATATGTCGAGTTTTAAAGCTTACTGCGATAAATCAGGCCTTAATTTTGATGAATATTGGCAAGAAGACTCCACGACAGAACTGTATCACTTCATTGGCAAAGACATTATCAACTTCCACGCTCTATTCTGGCCAGCCATGTTGTCAGGTGCCAATTACAGAACCCCAACGGCCATTTTTGCACATGGTTTTTTAACGGTTGATGGCCAAAAGATGTCTAAATCTCGTGGCACCTTTATCATGGCTAAAACCTATTTAGATCACCTAAATCCTGAATATTTACGTTATTACTATGCCGCTAAATTAACCAGTCGCATTGATGACATTGATTTGAACTTGGAAGATTTTGCCCAACGTGTCAATTCAGACTTAGTGGGTAAGGTCGTCAATATTGCTAGCCGAAGTGCAGGCTTTGTCATGAAAAAATTTGATGGCAAGCTGAATAATAAGTGGACACCAGAAACAACGGTTTTATATCAAAGCTTTATCGATAAGTCGGAAGAAATAGCCAACTTATATGAGTCACGTGATTATGGTCATGCCATGCGAGAAATTATGACCCTCGCGGATAAGGCTAATGAATACATTGCTGAGGCGGCTCCTTGGGTCTTGGCTAAAACCGAAGGGAAAGAAGCTGAGTTACATGAATGTGTTAGTATCAGCCTTAATTTATTCCGTGTACTGATGAGTTATTTATCACCCGTATTGCCCGTAACAGCAGAGAAATCTAATGCCTTTTTAAATCTTCCAGATGGCCAGTGGAATGATATTAAGACGCCATTAATGAACCATGAGATCAGCAAATTCAAAGCATTATTGACACGTTTAGAGATGGAGCCTATCCAGAAAATGGTTGATGCTTCAGCCTCCTCACTTAATGGGGCAAGTACAGCACCTGATGGTAAAAAAGGAGATCAGAAAGTCAAACTTGCAAAAGAAACGGCCGTAAAGCCTGAGTTTGAAGCGCTTGCTGAAGAAATCAATATTGATGATTTTGCCAAGATTGATTTACGTATCGCTAAAATAATCCATGCTGAAGCCGTGCCTGAAGCGAAAAAATTGCTTAAATTAACGTTGGATATCGGTTTTGAACAGCGCCAGGTGTTTGCGGGCATTAAATCGGCCTACGAACCAGAAGCGTTAATCGGAAAGTTGACGGTCATGGTCGCTAACTTAGCACCGCGCAAAATGCGTTTTGGGATGTCGGAAGGCATGGTTTTGGCCGCTGGTCCAGGTGGCAATGATTTGTACATTTTGTCTCCGGACGAGGGTGCAACGCCAGGTATGCGTGTTAAATAATTCAAGTTTACTCGCTAACCGCTGCCATTATCGCTAACTTATAATTCGCTTATAAAAGGAGGATAACCTATGCAAGATTACGTTTTGATATTGATAAGCACCGTGTTCGTCAATAACTTCGTATTGGTTAAGTTCTTAGGACTTTGCCCTTTTATGGGCGTGTCTAAAAAAACCGATGCGGCATTAGGTATGGGGTTAGCGACCACTTTTGTGCTGACCCTTTCCTCGGTCTTAAGTTACGTCATTTACACCTATTTACTGCAACCTTTCGGGTTGGAATACCTACAAACTATTGCCTTTATTCTGGCGATTGCCGCTGTGGTTGGCTTCACTGAAATGGCGATTCATAAAACCAGTCCTGCGCTTTACCAAGTGCTCGGCATCTACTTACCTTTAATCACCACAAACTGTGCTGTGCTGGGTGTGGCGTTATTAAATGTTGGCGAGAAAAATAATTTTATTGAATCGGCCGTGTTTGGGTTTGGAGCCGCTATCGGATTCACTCTCGTCATGGTGCTCTTCGCCTCTATTCGTGAACGTATTGATGTCGCCGATGTACCCGGCCCTTTTAAAGGTGCCCCGATTGCATTGATTACCGCCGGACTCATGTCCATGGCCTTTATGGGCTTTGGCGGGTTGGTATAGGCGAACCTGGTAGATCCTATGATTGAAGCACTTATTATATTTATTGGTTTAGCACTGCTATTTGGTTTACTGCTAGGCTATGCGGCTATCCGTTTTAAGATAGAGGGCAATCCACTTTCAAACCAGATTGATAATGTTCTACCGCAAACTCAATGCGGTCAATGTGGTTATCCTGGCTGTAAACCTTATGCCGATGCTCTGTCTAAGGGTGAAGCCGAGGTTAATTTGTGCGTTCCTGGGGGCACAGAAGTCATGATCCTCATCTCGGAGATCACTGGCCGTGAACCCAAAGAGATGAATGCCCCGGATGAAGATACTCAGATAAAAACAACCGCTTTTATTGATGAAGACATCTGTATTGGGTGTGTTTTATGCATCAAAGCCTGCCCTGTGGATGCTATCTTAGGGGCAACCAAGCTAATGCATACCGTGATTCAATCTGAGTGTACTGGCTGTGATTTGTGTGTACCTGTCTGCCCAGTAGACTGCATTGAAATGCGCCCTGCTGAAACCACTACTGTTAACTGGCAATGGCCTGACCCAGCCGACGCTGCGATTGCGGCAATCACTCCCGATCAAGGAAGTGAAAAATGAACACCTCCTTGGCGCAACGGTTCATCCAAAAAATTGCCTTAGTTTATCCGACAGCCAAACGTTGGTTATACCGATTTCATGGTGGGGTTTTCCCCCCCTATCATAAGTCGTTGTCCTTGCGTCAACCGATACGACCACAACTCATCCCAGATCGCCTAATTCTGCCACTGCAACAACAAGTTGGGCAACCAGCAGAGCTGTTAGTTGAAGTAGGTAGTTATGTTAAAAAGAATCAACTGCTTGCACAATCGCATAAAGATGCCAATAAAGATTTGGTGGTGCCTGTTCACGCACCGACGTCGGGATTTGTTGAGGCCATAGAAGCCTACTCATTACCGCATGCCTCAGGCCTTAAAGCGATGTCAATCGTCATCAAACCAGACCATAAAGAGAATGCTATCGACAATGTTTTAAACGTCAATGGTGCCCTCCCAGAAACGCCTCAAGCCATTAAAGAAATTCTTTTTCATGCGGGTATTGTTGGCATGGGAGGCGCTGGTTTTCCCTCCTATGCAAAACTGCCTAAAGAAAAAGGGAAGATACATACACTGCTGATTAATGGTGCAGAATGCGAACCGTTTATCACGTGTGATGATCTGCTTATGCAGACCAAAGCGCATGAAATTATTCAAGGTGCCGTGATAGTTGCCGACGCATTAGGCGCGGACAAACTCCTTTGTGGCATTGAATCAAATAAACCAGAAGCCATTCAGGCGATGCAAACTGCTGCCGCCAAGACACGGGTAGAAATTCATATCGTCCAAACGGTTTACCCGATGGGCGGTCAAAAACAGTTGATTCAAGAATTAACGGGTATTGAAGTGCCTCATAATTTACATTCCGTCGATTTGGGTCTGTTAATGATGAATGTAGCCACCTATGCCGCAATTTATCGCGCAGTCACCTTTGGAGAACCTCTAACCTCACGACTGGTGACGGTTTCAGGCTTAGGGTTAGAATCACCCTTTAACATCCAAGCCTTAATAGGCACGCCATTCGCCGTTCTTGCCAATGCCGCTCAACCTAAAGTTGAAATTGATTATCCTCTGGTGATGGGTGGACCCATGATGGGCTTTCAAGTCCAAGACAATCAAGTACCTGTCATTAAAACTACGAACTGTATTCTGGCGAATCCGCCTGAGCCCATCGAAATGCAAATGCCTTGTATTCGTTGTGGCGAGTGTATGGATGCTTGTCCTGTTAACTTACTGCCACAGCAACTGTATTGGTACAGTCAATCACACGAATTTGATAAGGTTGAAAAACTCAATATTGCCGATTGTATTGAGTGCGGCTGTTGTAGTTATGTTTGTCCAAGCCATATTCCTTTAGTG